>Ga0079224_100000470_pt1 | contig 39624 bp, 50 predicted proteins | sample Stecom2015_FD_80414 | JGI IMG/M metagenome (GOLD analysis project Ga0079224, IMG submission 80414) | Agricultural soil microbial communities from Utah to study Nitrogen management - Steer compost 2015 | ecosystem: Environmental > Terrestrial > Soil > Agricultural land | place: USA: Utah... | reverse complement strand
CTGGTTCGCCCCAAACGCCGCTGTATGGGTCGACGAGGCTGGGTGGCGCTGGCCCATGGCGACGCTGCCAGCAGGCGTACAGCTGCCGGCGCAGCCCAGCGGCGACGAGCCCGAGGACGACCTAATCAAGCAGCTTATAGAAGTGCAAAGGAGATACTGGGATGAAAAACCTGAGATGTGAGATATGCGGGGTGCTGTGTGGGCACAGCCTAATGTGCGAGAGCCCGGAGGGGCGGCGCCTTGCCCTGGCGGAACGGCGCTGGAAGCGATGCTTCGCGTGCATCGAGCTCGCCGAAGCCGAGGAATGGTACGCGCAGCAACGAGAGATGATGGCAGAGCGAGCGCCGGCGTGATATCATCCGCGGTTTGTTGAGGGTGAGTGATGACCAAAGACGACGAGACAACGTTCTTCACGTTACACGTGCTGATCTGCAGAAAACGTATCAGCGTCCGCGTCGGATACTTCTGGCTGCTGCTCGCTGGCTTATGCATCTGGTGGGCTTGCCGATGAGCGCCGTCATCGTCACCGGCTCCCGCCACTGGGGCGACGAGGAGCCCATCTACCGGGCGCTCGACGACGCCTGCCCGACGCTCGTGGTGCAGGGTGGCGCCGCCGGAGCGGATGCGATCGCGCGCCAATGGGCGAAGGAAACGCGCACACCGATCAGAACGTTCCACGCGAACTGGCTGAAGCACGGACGACGCGCGGGGCCGCTGCGAAACGGGCTGATGCTGCGCGCGTACCCACAAGCGATCGTGCTCGCGTTTCCCCTCGATGGGCCCGGCACGGCCGACTGCATGCGCCAGGCGCGCGAGCTCGGGATGCGCGTGATCGTCTATCGTGACCCGAGCGCGCATCCGAGAACGGAGGTGGAGTGATGCATAACCTGGCCGACGACTGGCGCCAATACGCGCCGGATCACCGCTGCACGGCCTGCGGCTGCAGGAAGGACTACCACCGCTCGGGCAGCTCCGTAGAGCCGTACGAGAAGCGCCACCTGTGTCCGCCGACGATCAGCCGCGGGGTGCCGGTGCCGTATGATGGCGGCTGCGAGAAGTACTGGACCGTGGCGACGGTGTTCACGCCGAGCGAGCACCGTGACCACTGATGAGCGTGCCGTGTTGCGCTGGGTGCTGCTGAGCCCAGCGGAGCGAGAGCGCTGCGAGATGGGGCCGCCACGAGCAGCGCTCTTGCGCGTCGCTGATCGGCTGCGACATCGGCAGGGTGTCGCGGCTCCCATCAAAAAGCGAAGCGCTGATATCATTGCGCTTGCCACTGCGCTGATATCACGTTAGGTTTGCGGACACGGGAGAATGCGCAATGAGAATCCGCAATGAGAATCCGAACGATCATATCGAGCTACTCAAGTCTCACATGGCGAACGGCACGCTGATCCGCGGCGCCTGGACCGGCAAGGACGCGCAAGGGCGCCAGACCGCGTGCCTGCTCGCGGCCATGGTCCCGCAGTGTGGGCAGGAACGTAGCTCAATCCCCTGCCCCGCCACGGTCATGCCGAGGTGGCTCGCCTACCTGACGCCCAACCTCGATGACCGCGGCTCGATCGAGGCATGGCCAGCGATGGTCGAGCGCTTCGCCTCGCTCGCCGCGCGCTGGCACAGCCTCGATGAGGCCGCTTGGCGGCGCGTGCAATTCGGATGGCTCGCGGCGGTCGTGCGCGAGGCGGCGGCGGTTGTGCGCGAGGCGGCTATCACCGCCGTCTGCGAACGAGTGGCAGCGCTTTGCGATGGCGTCGTGACCACGGGCGTGATCGACGCGGCCTCGTTCCAGAAGGCGCAAACAGCGGCGGAGGAGGCGGCGGCGTCGTGGGCGGAGGAGGCGGCGGCGTCGTGGACGGCGCGGGCGGCGGCGGCGGCGGCGTGGACGGCGGCGGTGCGGGCGGCGCGGGCGGCGGCGGCGGCGGCGTGGACGGCGCGGGCGTGGGCGGAGGAGGCGGCGGCGTCGTGGACGGCGGAGGCGGCGGCGTGGGCGGCGCGGGCGGCGGCGGCGGCGGAGGCGGCGGCGGATTCGGCGGCATGGGCGGCGTGGGCGTCGTGGGCGGCGGAGGAGGCGGCGTGGGCGTTGTGGGACCGCATCACCGTTGCCCTGTTCGATGCGATCGAGGGCGAGCTCGCGTCGTTGGCCGCGAGCGGGCAATGCACTGGTCGCTGCTGCTCTCTCAGCGTTGAGCTGGAGACGGCGCGCCAGGAGCTCGCGGCGCTGCGGGAGCAGTGCAACCGACAGGAACACGGATTCGCGCAGCGCGAGAGTGCGCTGCAGCGCGAACTGGCTCGGGCGCGAGACCACGTGATCGAGCTGCAGCGGCTGTCGGACAGCTGGTACGACAGCTGGAACGACAAGGGCATCACTCCTGACGATGGCCTGCCCGAGGAGCGAGCGCTGTTCTTCGCCATCCGCGCTTGGCGCGAGCGAAGCGCTTGACTGCGGGTGATATCCTGATATCGTTCCTTGTCGGCGGCTGAGTCTCCCGACGAATGGCTCAGCCGCCGTTAACCCACCGCGCGGGGCAGTCGCGCGGAGAAAGATCCGAATGTTGACGAGAGAAGAGAGGCAATTGCGTATTATTCGCGCTTTTGACGAGTTCAAGTCCAAGAGTCCGCATATGGTTGCAACGGTGAGTGAAGCGTCGCTGCTGATCTGTTTCCTGGCTGGGTTCACCGCTGGGCACATTCTGGGCGCCGAAGAGGCTAGTGACATGGTCTCATCGCTGATGGGCAATAGCCCCAAGAAGGAGGGTGTGTAATGTCTTTTGGATTGACTGTTCCTGGACGTCTGGGTGCCGATCCCGACGTGCGCCACACGAGCGGCGGAACCGTTGTGGCGAACTTTCGCGTGGCCGTTTCCGGCTACGATCGCGAGGAAAAAGAGAAAACTACCACGTGGGTTCGCGTGACCATGTGGGGCGCCCGCGGCGAGCAGATCGCGAAGCTGCTCAGCAAGGGCGACGCCGTGTGCTTCATGGGCGTCGGCGAGCTGAAGTCATATAAGAACAGGGACGACGAAGAGGTCGTGTACATCGAATGCACGGCATCCGATTGCGCGCTGCTGGGCTCATCCAAGCCGCGGGATGAAGACCGGGGCAAGAGCGAGAAGCGCGACAGCAAGCGTGACAGCAAGCGCGATGACGACGACGTTCCGTTCTGAGATGTCCAGGCGCCTCGCTCAGTGCCGGGCCGAGCTTGCTGCGGCAAAGCTCGAGCTCGCATGCGAGCGAGGTGCCCATGCGCGGCGACCGTGCGCGGTTACGCGGTCGCGACTAGTCAAGGCTCTCGCAGCTGTGTATATCTGCGAGGCACGAGTTGATGTTTTGAAGGGATGAAAAACGACATGGCAAGAACACGATCCAGGCGAGCCGAGAAAGCGCCCGAGCAAACGGCGCCCGAGCAAACGGCGCCCGAGTCCACCGAGTCCGTTGCGCATCCGGACAACCTCGGGCCCGAGCTCGAGCTCGGCGTATCGAGCGACGGTCCGTTCGTCGCTCCGAAGCAAGAGCAGCCCGAGCCCCCGAAGCGCACTCGCAAGCCGCGCGAGGTCACGGCGGGTCGCCTCGTCGGCGTCGCTGAGACGCGCATTCGGCGGCTGAAAGAGCAGAGCAAGGGTCGCCTCGCCATGCCCGAGGTGCAGATCAGGGGCGAGTCAGCACAGCTGCGCGAAAACGTCGGTCGCGTCCTGGAGAGCTACCCGCGCGCGGTGCAGGTCGCTCTCAAAGCGCTAGGAGTCATCGATCAGGGCGACGAGTACCGGGCGCTGGAAGACGTGGAGGCGCAAGAGAAGGTCGCAGACGCAGTCGTCGCAGACGCAGTCGTTGCAGACGCCGAGATGCCTTTTTGATCGCATCGCCCCTTCGGGGGCACTGAGCTAGTCAACGCCGCGCATCTTCCAACCCCCCTCGGATGCGCGGCGTTGCTTTATTCGCTTGCTCGCATCGCTTCTTCGAATGCGGCGCGCTTGTCTGCGCTGATATCAAGCCACGGGTCATCGGCGGGAACAAAGTCGACGGCGAATTGCTTGTGCGGCAAGCACGCCTGAATAGCGGCGTCCGCACCGTGGTCGTAGCTCATCTCGTGGTGATTCGTGCGGTCATCGTTCCACACGATCGTGCGGTACTCGGCGATCAGTGGCGCGCATTCCACGGCGTGAAACAGTACCGAGTGTCGGTTGATGCCACCGCGCATCAGGTCAATCTTCGGTCGCTTCTCGCCTTTCGGCGTGGCTTCGACTTCGACGCCGTAAGAGAGCTTCACGGCCATTGCGGTAGTTTTTCCGCCGCCGCCTGCGTCGATCAACACGCGATGAACTCCGTATTGACGGCGAAGCAAGCGAATCTCCGTGGCGATCAGGTCTGGCGTTAGATTCTCGCGATAGTAGCACTTGCGGCCCCAGATATTCGGCAAGTGAAGCCATGACGACGCGACAACGAACGCGCACGGGTCCGGCGCGTAGCCGAGGTCAACGCCGAGTGTGGTGAAGTCCGGAGGACGATTCGTCGGCAGATCCCAGAATAGATTGTTCTCCGTGAAGTCTGCATCATTGGAGATGTAGACGAGCGACTCTGTGTCGATGACCCACTTGGCGAAAAACTCGCGCTGCACGCGCGGAGTGGTGAGCTTGTAGCCGTATCGTTCGAGGTATTGTTCGAGATATCGTTGGCCGTCGAGAAACGGATTGTCGAGTGCCGTGAACGTGTCAACGTGCCATCCGAGCGATGTACAGACCTTGTGCCAAAAGCCCTTTGGAACGGGGCCGGGAGTCCCGCAAAGCAGGATATCCCCGTTGGTCTGCATGAGTGTTGCATCGGCGCTTTCCGTGCAGAGGTATTCGAGCGTTTCGTCGCCGAATGTCGCCGGTTCGTCGATTGCGATCTTGACGAATCCGTTTGCCTCGCCGCGAACCTTGTCGGCCTCTGCCTTGTCTTTGCATCCTGTGACCCAAACGCTGTAGCCGTTGGGCATCGTGAGCGTTAGATTCGAGTGATCTGCCTTGTATCGAATGCCGAATCTTTGAGCTATCTTTTGGATCAGCGGCCACACGCGGCGTGTTGCACTGGTGGCTGTTTTGGTGATGTAAGCTGCGGCCTGCCCTGGGTTGCGTTGCCAGCCCTGGAGCAGCCACATCGCGACGCCGTAGGTGCCACCCGCCTGACGTCCTTTGAGCAGCGCCTTTGCTTTCGCCGGATGCGAAAAAAAAGCTTTTTGCTTGGGGTGCATCGCGGCGAATATCGGGTCGCTCGAGACGCCGGCGGGCTCTCCGCCGCTGAAACTAAGCGCCTCGGCGTATGCCCGATCGAAGCTATCCACGCTATCGATATACATTGCACCGTGCTACGATGCCACCATGCCGGAAACAGACTACGTCGACCCGTCGTGCCATGCCTGGTGGACCCAGAGCGGCGACGACGCGGGCAAAAGCCTGATGAACCTCGCCGAAGCCGCGGCGCACGACAACCAGGGCCGCAGGAATCGCGCTGCGTATAACGCCTCGCTGCTCGAAGGTATCGGACTCGGAGGATTCGGAGCATGGGGATACGGTGCGCGCAGCTCCGGGCTCGCTCAGATTGCGCTTGGCGACAAGCGATCGCCGCTGATCTGGAATTACCCAGCTGCGGCGCTCGATACGCTCACGCCGAAGGTCGCTGGTAGCGACGACAAGCCGTTCGTGATGGTGACTGATGGTGATTGGGATGACGAGCGGCGCGCGGTTTGGACGACGAGGCTGCTCGAGGGCCTCTATAAAGAGCAGCAAGGCATGTACAGCAGCGTGCATGACCTCGGACGCGCGGCGTTCCGCATCGCGGCTGGCGTGACCGGCAGCATCGCGGCGCGCGTGGTTTCTCTGCCCGGCGAGGCCAAGCTAACGTGCGAGCTGTGTGATACGCTCGATATGTGGATCGACGCATTCGAGTGCAGTTATTCCAATCCGCTGACGTATGGGGAAGAGACGTGGTTCGATCCGTATCGATTGATGGCTGCGTTCCCGAAGCATAGGGAGCTAATCTGGCAAGCGCGCGAGCCGTTGCCGTATGAACGAGGCGGCGCCGAGCCTGGCGATGGCTCCAAAACACGATACATGGTCAAGCTCGTGACCGGGCTGCGCGTGCGCTACGGAAAGGAGCCCGGACGCAAGCTTTTTGCAATTAGGACCGGGACACTCGACGATCGGAAGTATGATGACACTGAGCCCGACTATGCCTTCTTGCACGCGCGGCGTTCTTTGGCTGGTTTTTGGGGGATTCCCGTTCTCGAGCGAGGCATGCGTATCGCCGAGCGCATCAACGCGATCGTGGGCAAGCTGGACAGGGCAGAGGTTTTGCTCCCGAAAAACCTGCTGGTCTACGACATCAAGCGAACGCCTTCCGAGTTGATGAAAAACATCGGCGAGGTCATGCAGATCGGGTTTAACAGCGAGGTTCCCGGCGTCGATCCGCAGTACATCACGCCGACTCTCTACGACCGCTCTGTCATCGATCTCCTGGAGTTCCACATTCGCGCGTTTCACGAGACTTTGGGCATCAGCCAGGCTCAGATGCAGGCGCGCAAAGACCCGGGGATTGTCGCAGCCGCCGCGATTCGCACGGTGAACGATATGTTCACCGAGTTATTCTCGATCATTCAGGAAGACTTCACGCGCTTCAAGACTAGTGGACTCGGCAAGCTCCACATTAAAGCCGTGAAACAGCTCGCCGAAGACAATCCAGACTTCTCGGTGAATTGGAAAGGCGGCAGCTTTTTCAAAAAGGTCAAGGCGTCTATCTGTGACCTCGGAAACAAGCACTTCGTCTTTGATGTGATGCCCGTTTCTGAGACACGCGACACGCCAGCAGACAGAATCCAGCTTGCGGATGAGATGTTGGCGCGCCAGCAGCTGAGTCCCCAGGCGTACAACCGCATCTTGCGCACGGCGGACGTGCCGCGAGAAACCAAGCGCGAAAACGCTCAGTACGAGCTCATCGAGTCGCTGATCGACTCGTGGATGCACGATGACGTGGAGGACATTCGTGATACAACGCCGCTGCCATGGTTCGATCATGGCGATTCAATCGCGCAAGTTCTCGGCGCCTACACGAAAGTGTTGATGACGCCGAAGTTTGACTCGGCGCGCGAGCTTTACTTCCGTCGCTGGATCACCATCAGCGACCAGCTGCTAAAGCGGCAGCTGGCCGCAAAGGCGGCGCTAGAAGGCGCCGCGAGTGGCGGGCGCAACGCAACCGAGCTGCTCGGAGCCGCGCAAGCGCCGACATTGCCGGCATGAGCGCTTGCGCCCGTGGCAGATAGCAGCTATCTACCACGCATGGCAGTAAACGGCGCGAGTCCCGGCAACACAGGGACACCCCCGGCGCCCGTCGCACAGGATGCAACATCGCAGCCGAGCAATGCGGCGCCGGTTCCGTCCACCTCGGTTGACGAAGACACCCAGATAATCGAGGACCTTCGGCGCGAGCACTTCGCAAAGCAAGAGAGGACCGAGGACTCGGAAGAGTCCGAAGAACCCGAGGAATCGGAAGAGTCCGAGGAACCCGAGGAATCGAAAGAGTCCGAAGAACCCAAGGGCAAAGACAAGAAAGGTCCGGAGCCGAAGGCAAAGGCTCCGAAGTACAAGAGCGCGCAAGCCGCAGTCGACGCGATCGCGAAGGCGCTCGAGAGCGGCGACCCGAAGAAGATTGCGGCCGCCATTGGCAAGCCGGAGTCGTTCCTCAAAGTCTCGGACGCCAAGTGGATCGCCTTTCGAGAAAAGACCGAGGCGCTTCGTGAGCGCACTCGGGCTGTGATTCAGCGTGAGACAGAGTTCAACCACAGGCTCGAAAAGGCCAAGAGCGATTACGGTCCAGCGATTGTCGCGGCCGCGGCGTACCGGGAGGGGAATTACGCGCAATTCGTCGAGCTCATCGAGCAGATCACGGGAGACAGCTACGACGAGTCGACCCGTAAAGTAATCAAGGGCGAGACGGCCCTTTCGCCCGAGGTCAAGCAGCTCAGGAAGCAGATCCAAGAGCTGCGAAGCGAGCTGCAGAGTCGGCAAAAAGAGCCAGAGCAGACGCCTGAGCAGCAACGCCAGCAGCAGTACCAGCGCGCGGTGAATGCCGTGCGTGAGGAGCTCGCGCAGCATCCGATCGCCAAGCTCAAAGGCTACGAAAGGCTGGTACTCGAGGCCGTGCGCGAATCATGGGATGCGGACCTGCAGGAGTACACCCTGAGTTTCGAGGATGCCGCCGAGCAGATCGTGGAGGAGCGCCGACAAGAAGCGCGTCACTTTACGCGCGGCAAGCAGCTGCCGGCGCCAAGGCAGCGCGCTGCCGAGCCGCCTCCTCGAACCCGAGCGAGCGACCCTCGCACGCCGACTGGTGAGGAATGGGAGAAGCGTGACCTCACGGAAGAGGAGCTCATTGCGAGCATCGAGAGGGATTACCGCTCGGGAAGGTTGAGGCCGGTATGAGCGATCTGAACTGGCTTCTGTACGCCGAACATAACGCCGTCGCGGCGAACATCATCCAATGGGAGTCGATATTCGGCTCGGGTCGTGCCGCACAATTCTCGGGTGACGTGACGATCCACACGCCCGACGCAACGATCGGACGTCGCGATCGAACGGTCATCCTCCGCGTCAAGTGTTGCGGACCTGGCAACGTGAGTCGCGGCACGCTGAACGAGTGCCGCATCCGTGCAGGTGACTACGTGGTCGCCAATCTGTTTCATCAGCAACAGGACCTGCTGGTGTTCGGCGAAGACATCAGGGTATTTCCCTGGGAAAACATCATGGCCAGAATCGACGTCAACGAAGAGGCAAAGACGCTCAGTCTGCAGCCGTTGCAGTGCTACCTGCTGTGTCGACCCAACGAAAAGCTCGCGCAGCGGATTATTATGGGAGAATCGCGCATCATCGCGCCCTATGGCGACGCGCAGCTGTCGGGTGGCGTAGAGGCGGAACCCGAGTACGACAGGCTCGGTAACCAGAGAAAGCGGGAGCCCAAAAACAAGACTGTGATCGAAGAGGTGGTTGCCGTGGGCCCCGGCGCGGTCGTGGATGGCATGTGGCAGGAGCCACGGAAAGAGCTCGTTGGCGGGCTCGTGTTGTACGACTCGAGCGTGTCAGCGATTAGCGTCGTGATCGGCGGTCAGCAATACAGCCTCGTGCATTGGAGGCACGTCGTGTTCTCGATGGTGAAACCGGAGTCGATTCGTGCCGCCGAAGAAGCCGGCGCCATCCACTGATGAGGTTGGCGCCGAGCTGCTGGCTCCGGTTGAGCTCGACTCATGGCGCACGGAGCTCACGCACGAGCTGATTGACGAGCTCGTGGCCGCAGGCATGGCGTGCGCGCTGAAGGCGGATGCCGCGCTATCGCGCGGCGTCCCGCCTGATCTGTTCGAGCATTGGCTCGACGAGGGCATGCGCTACGACGGGCCGCCGATGATGCGGCGGCTCGCAGTGCGGTTCCTCTGTTCGCGCAAGAGGCTCGCGGTTGCGCTCTCGGAGCGCGTCGTTGCCGCCGCGCTTGCCGGCGACAACAAGCTCGCTCTGCAGCTGTTGGAGCGCCAGAATCCCAATTGGAGCGGCGACCCGAAGTACCAGGAGCGAGAGAATGCGGCGCCTGAGCTCTCGCTGGACGTTCGATATCGACTGCTGGTAGAGGGCCTGCGTAAGCCGCGTGGTGACCTACGCAGGGCTATGATCGAGGCGGGGCTACCTGTGCCCGAGCAATCAGGTCTCCAGCCAGTCGACGCTGACCGTGAGGCGGACGGTCATGCCGGAGGGTAGCGCGAGTGGGGCCCGGATGACGAATCCGCGACTGGTCTCGAGCGGAATGCAGTCGTCCCCCGGGCTCCGGTCGTGACTGCGACCGAGACCCGGACTGCACCACGCGAGATCCAGCACCGGGCATTGCACGGCCGTGGCGATCGCCTCGAAGCGGTCGAAGCGAGACTCGAATGCGTGAGCATCGATCGTTGGGCCTGTCGCGCCGGCGGTGAGGTCGGCCGTGTTGGCGATTCGCACGTTGCCGCTCGCCAGCGAGCTCACGGCTCGCCACGACGACGAGAGCACACGAGCCTTGTCCAGGCTGCGATTGCGCACGGCGTAGTTGGCGGCCGTGGCTGGGTCGCTGAGGTTTTGCCCGTCGGTGTAGTCGTCTCCGAAAGTGGCGAGCGCCAGCGCGATGCCGAACTCGCCGTCAGCCGTTGGCGGCGCAACGGCGCTCAGTCGGGCGCGGATCTGTTGGATGTGCTGCACGTTGGCGGCAGCGTTGCGCCACGCAAACAGCACGTCGTTTGCCTGAGCGGCGGTTGCGATCACGCCGCTTGCGGCGCCGAGGTGGAAGGCCTTCATGTGGTTTGCTCTCCGGTTGGTGCGATTCGTTGACCCGCGCGTGGCGGCGGAACGTATGATGCCGCACGCTGCTCTCGCTTTTGCGCGTTGGTTGACTGCGCAACGGCAGCGACGTCATCTCCGAATGTTGGATCGAGCTGCCCGGGCATGTCCAGTACGGTTTCGAGGGTCATGATTCTTGACGCAGGAATCACGCGGCCCTCTTGGTTTGCGAGCTGCACTTCGGTGTGCGTTGCTCGCTGCAACATCGCGAAGCGCCGGGGATACACCGCGCGGAATGCTTCAATCTCTTCCGGCATTGCCGTTCCGTCGGCAATGGCCTGGACCACCTCGCTCGGCTGCGTGACGCCGCGAATGTAGAGGCGCGTCGATACGATGTCCTCGCTCGATGGCGGGGGTCCCTCGGGATACATGAGCGAGAAACCGTAAGACGGCGCTAGTTTGCTCGCTAGGAATCGCACGGCGGAGATACCAATGGCGTTCAGATCCATCACCAATTCGGGGGCCTCAGCGGGCATGTTGCCGAGTTCCGCGGCGAGTTTTTCGGCGAGTAAACCAGGCTCCTTTTCGAGCTTTTCGATCGCTTGCCTGTGTTGCTGATATTCGCGCACGGCAGCGCTGGCGCCGAATGCAACGGCGCCGGCTCCAGTGACTACGCCCATGGGGCTTTTCGCGATATCCACAAGAGAGAAGTCGCGACCGCGCGTCGGTTTGCTGCCGTCTCCCGGGGCAGCGAGTTTCCCGCGCAGCTCGCTCCAATCGCCCGTCAGAGGCCGGAAGTAATCCCCGTGTGTATCATCGAGTGCAACGTGTCCGGCTTGTTTGCTGGGCGCTATTTTGATGACCAGGTTCTTGTTCCAGGGCCCGGTCGTGCTCAGTAGCCATTCTTTGCCCTCGTCGGTGAGCGCAATGTCTTTGAGGGTCTTGAACTCGGATGCGCGAAAGTCCGCTCCGCCTTTGCGCATCCACTCGCCGAATGTTTTTATCGCTAGTTTTTCGGCCTCTGGCGCTGGCCTAAACCCCATCTTTGGCCATAGATATCTGCCAACGTCCACCGCGTTTTCCACGGTGGCCTTGCTGATGCCTACGTCGGAGTAGACGTCGAATGCGTCGTTTATGATCTGTTTCCCGATGCCTCTGCCTTGTGTCGAGGCGGGCATCTCGAAAACGTCATGTATTACGTCGCGCTGTTTCCCGCGGTTAAAGAATGCTCTAGAGATGACGCCACCCTCGCCATTGAACGTGAAGTTATTCACGGCGCGCACGCCGAGCAGCTTGCCCGTGTTTTCGTCTGACTCGGTGTAGACGTCGAGTTTTCCCGGGAAGCGATCCATCGCCATGACCCGATCAAACTGTTCGTCGCTCATCTTCTCGGGCAAGATCTTGTCAATCGAGCGGCGGTCGTCTGGTGTGAGGCGACTTCGAAGGTTTCGTTTTTTGATATCGACGAAACCGCGCTGGCCAGCAAGAGAGCGCGCGCGAGAAACGATCTGCTCTGCATTGCGCACATTGTTCTCGCCAAAGGCCTCAGTTGCGTAGCGTCGCGCAAGCGGCACTGCACCCTCTCGTTTTGCGGTGCCCGCGAGTTGCTTTGCGGCCGACTCCACTTCCTCACGAGCCGCCTCAACGAGCACTGCAACGTGATGCCGATACTTGTATGCGAGTTTCGCGGGGCCGACGATCGGGTCAACTAGGCTCGCGGCATCGAGCGCTAGATCGCCGGCAATCTTGGCGCGCTGCTCGGGTGCGGCGGTTGCGAGCTTGCGCGCTTTCCAGGCCATCTTTGCGACCTTCCATGCCTGATATTGTGGGGCCGCGCCGAGTTTGGCGGCGTTCTCGGCAATGTCGACGATCGCCTCTGTACCAGAGGGTGCTCGCGGGCGCACGTCGTCTGCGTCCAGCGCGCTGATCGCATCAGCCTGGTTCAGCGCCGCCACCTCGCGCAGTGGTCCTTTGCGCAAGCTCTGTAGCTGCGCAAACGCCTTCTTGGCCTCTTTTGCCTCGGGCATTCCTTTGCTGAGCGAGATGACCTGCCCGAGCCGATCGACATACGTGTCGAGTGCGTCGTCTATGTCTTTGCCGGCGCGCATGCCGGTGACCTCGAGGTAGTTGTGGCTGCCGAGATAGTCGGTCAGCATTTGTCGAGCATCGGCGAGGTCACTCAGGGCTTGCGCGCGTTCGGCGCTCTCGCGTGCCGGTGCGCCAAAGATGGCTTCGTTGCCTTCGAGCTCATCGAGTCGCTTCACGCCTCGCTCGAGTGCGCGCGCCGTGGCTGCGTCGCCGGCCCCAGCCAGGCCATCGGCGAACGCGCGCTTGCTGATCTGCACTGCGGCGTACAGATCGGCGGGCGACTCCGAGCGATCGATGAGCTCGAACGCTCGCGAGACGATTCCCTTTTCTTCGGGCCGCGCGATCGGCTCCAAGTCTTTCCGGAGCGCGTCGAGGTCCTTGCGGATGGCGGCGCGTTGTAGCGCCGCGTCGCCCGAGGCCATGCGCGCGTCGGGTGCCCAGCGCTGCGCAGCGAGCTCGAGTTGCTCTAGTCGCTCGAGCGTGCCACCGAACTCTTCCTTGACCTGTACCGCGGCGGCGCGCCCACGCTCTCGCATTTCGGCAGCCTTTGCCGGCTTGACGACGGCCTCGGCGAGCCCTGGCACCGGGTCGTCGATGCCGACGCTCCGGAATGCCGAGCGCTCCGCGCGGCGCTCCGCGCGCCCCGCCGCCTCGGCGAAGCGGTTGCGCAGCGCGCGGTCCACGGGATTCAGCGCGCGTGCGGCGCCCATGACGGCGCCGGCAGCGCCCGCGCCGAGCAAAGCGCCCTTCCCGAAGGCGCCCCATGCCTGCTCTGCCGAGAGCTCGCGGTCTTCGATGAATGCTGCGTCCGACTCCGAGCCGAACGCTGCCAGGCCCCCGAGAGCGCCCTCCGCAGCCATCGTGCCGGCAACACCGAGCCCAGCGCCGCCCGTGGCGATTCCGGCAGCAATGGCAGGCGCTGCGCTGGCGGCGCCGTAGAGAAAAGGGCTCTCCTGCCGGGTGACGCTGGCGCGGTCGCGTTGCTCCTGCTCGTCACCGATCAGGCCCTGAATCGCGCCCAATGAAGCGTTGCGGTAGAACGCCTCGGCGAGGCCGAGCGCCTGTTGACCCGCGCCGCCATATCTGCCGTAGAGCTCCCGCTCATGCTCGCGAGTCGCCACCTCTTCGGGCGACGCAAGCACCATGTCCTGGTCGCGCTGCAGCGTCGCGGCCTCTTCCGGCGATGCCTCATACAGGCGCCCGTCGCGGCTTTTTAGCCTGACGGTGCGCGCCGGCTCGGGCGGCGCCGAGGCGCCGAGCGTCCAGCCCTGATCGCGTTGCATCGCTGCAACGTCGGACTCGGCAACCTCGTATGTTCGCCCGTCGGGCGCTCGCATGGTGGGCATCAGAACCTACCTCGACCGGACTGTGGCAGCTGAATTGGCGAACCGAAGCCGTCGAAAAAACCGCCGACACGCTCTCGGAGTTTGCGCCGGTTTTCCGCCTGTCGTTTTTCCACGTCGGACCGCTCGCGCGCTGGCTCGGATGCGGGCGGCGCATTGCGCGCCTCGAATGGTGTTGCTTTGGTCTGTGGCACGCCCACGTTTTTTGAAGCGCCGCCGAGCAGCAATTCGAAAACCTGTTGCCCCCGTCCTGGGAATTGCTGCTCGAGAGCGCTGCGAATCTCGCGATTCTGGACGTCGCGCGCGCGCTGCAGCCATCGCAGGTAAGCCGTCGGCGTGACGCCAATCTCTTTTTGCGCGGCGGCGAGGTCACTTGCCGTGGTTTCGCCGCCGAGCTGCTTCGCGCGCGCGATCACGTGCTGTTGTATCAGCTGATTGACCTCCTCTCGGTTCATGTGCTTCTCGATGCCGAGTTGGGCGGCCCAATTCGAGAGCGACTGTGGCAGCTGAATCACTTCGCGTCCTGCCAGGTCGCCGCCATTCGCGGCCATCAGTGATCTGATCGCGTTGGTGTCGGCGTCGAGCTGCTTGATTGCGTCGCCCGTCTGTCGCACGGTGAGGCCGCCCGAGGTTTTTGCATCGAGCCCCTCGCGATACCGTTTTTCGTCGATGCCGATGGCTTTGAGCTTGCTCAGTGTCTCGTTCGTGTAGGCGGAGCCACCCGCGCCGCCTTTGAGGCGCTCAAACTCGTACTCAGCCTTGCCTGGTTTACCAAAGCTCGCGACCTTCGCGGCTTCGTTGTACGCCATGGCCTGGTCACGCAAGCCTTGGATCTGATCGCCGTACGCCTCTGCGAGCCCGAGCCGCTTCAATCGCGTCTCGATCAGGTCAGCGGCGAGCGCGTTGGTCTGCGCGCGATAGTGCGCCTCGGCTTGTTGCGCGCTGCCGAGCTTGCGCGTCAACATACTGATCATGCTGTCGCGTTGCTCGCGCTGCGCTTGAATGTCGCGCTCCACCCGAGCGTCCAGAGCGCGCTGGATCTGCTCCCATGCGCCGGGCTGCGTGACCTCAGCGAGTCCCTGTCCGATGATGCCGAGAATCGAGCCAAACAGCGACGTGTTTTGGCGGATTCGATTTGGGTTGATCTCGCGCTGAACCGTTTCGCGCAGCTCGCGCTCGTAGCGCGTCGAGCGCTCGGCGTTGATCGCCTCGCGCCGCGCGGCTTCTTCCCGCTGTTTGCCGAGCTCGATCTGCTGCTCATTCATCATGGCATCGACGAGTGCCGCGCGTCGGTCAATCTCGCTCGTGCGCTCGAGCAGGTCGGCTCCGCGTTGCTCCTCTGCAGCCTGATCGTAGGTGTGACCGGGCGTGCCCATCTCGACCTTGGCTTTGCTCAACACCATGCCGGGCCCCGCTTGCGGCGGCGGCATCGGCGCGCCACTCGCGCGCACCATGGGTGCCGGCGCCGGCTCTTGCGCGCGCTGCCAGGCTGCCGCAACCGGGTCGGGTTCAGCCGGGGGCGGAGGTGGCCCCACCGGAGGCGCGCGCAGCGCGTCCTGCACGCTCACGGGGGCCGCTGGCTCGGGCGTGTAGACGGGGGGCGGCTCGGGAGCTCCCGCGCGCGCCTCGAGGCTGGCGCGCAGCGCCCCGGACCGATCGTATGCGGGCCGGCGCAAGCCAGTCTCGCTGTCCACGGCGTAGATGAGGCCGGGTGTTTCCGGGTCTTCTTCGAAAGTCAGTGCCATCCGAGCAGTATATCAGCCACTGGGACGGATTCACTTTTTTTCGCCCGAGAGCTCGACACTGATATCAACCTGTGATATCTATATGGTGTGACGCGGCGGCGGCCGCGAGAAAGAAGTCAAAATGGCAACGTTCATGAAGCTTCGGTCGGGCGAGTGGGGAATCAAATTCGGCAAGGCCGACAAGGGCCAAGCAAAGGCTGGCGCGGTTGTTTCGGTGCGCACCAAGGCCGGCGAGGTCAAGCGGGTCACGATCAAAACGGTGGTCAGCCAGGGCTCGGATTACGCGATCTGCGCAATCGAGAGCGACCGCGCTCCGAGCAACCGCGGGCGCTCCTACGGTGGCCGCGGTTATGGCCGCGAGGACTGCCGCAAGTACGGCTGGGATGGTGTGGTTGGCAGCCCGAGCTACTACAGCTCGGGGCAGTACGACGAGGACAGCTGATCGGTGTGGCCCCCTTCGGGGGCCCTGCTCTGGGCGACGTGGCTCCCATCCTCCCGCGAGGGCGCGGCAGATCGGATGGGATGACCAGAGCGCCGCCCGGAGCAGGGTCAACGAAACCAACACCAGGAGATGACGCATGCTTTCCCCCGATGAGCTCGGCCCGCGCACGAACGTAGTCATGACCTGCTCGCCGTTCGCCGGTGAATCACCGCGCGAGCACGAGCTATGGGTCGACACCGACGGCACGGTGCGGGTCTACGACTCGGTTTCTGGGTACTACACGACCTGCCATTCGATGCCCGAGGACCAGCTGAACCAAGCGCGTTGGATGGCTGACGACGCGGGCAAGCCGGTCTACATGACGTCGGAATGGCTCGCCGCCTGGCGGGCCGAAAACGAAAAAAGTAGGTGGCCCGACAGCAAGTAGCTTGACAGTGATATCACTCGGTGATATCTATACTGAGTCGACGGCGACGGCGACAACCGAGGAGAACCAGCAATGATCACCATCAAGATTCACCAGGACGCCCACGGCTACTCTCTCAACGGCAACGGCCGAGTTCGCTACGTGGGCAAGAGCCTCGCGGGCACGGTCGTCGAGTCGACGGCGCTTCGCGAGATCCTGTGCAAGACCAAGGCCGAGGCCTCGGTTTGCCCGGCGCGAGTCCCTGGCGACTGGCCCCAGCGCGGCTTTCCAGTGGCGCGGCTTGGGTAGAGTGAGGGAGGCGGCCCCTTCAAAAAAAGGAACGAAAGTCATGCGAAACACCAAATCCCCGAACAAGAAGACCAACGAGTGGATCCGTGCGAAGCGCGCCAGCCTGGCTGAGCGCAGCCGTGGCGGCTCCGTGGATTACTCCGGCGGGACGCACGAGATCGCGCTCTCCACCGTCCGCGACATCGCGCGGCACGTCGCCTCGGGACAGCAGGCGTTGGCCCGCTCGGCGCGGCATACCCTGGATCAGCTGTGCTGCATCTGGTCCGACGAGCTCGGCTGCCTGAGCTATCCCGCCGCCGTGCGCGAGGCGCTGCGCGCCGCTGGTCTGCGGGAGACGGCCTGATAGCGACCGGCGCACGGGGCCCTCACGAGGGCCCTCAGCGCTGGCCACAATTGGCTGCAGAAAGACGAGAGACAATGACCAAAGAACAGGAATGGCGCGCGGCGGAGAGTAGATTCTGTCCGGCGCGCGACGCCGCGTGGGCCTCGAACCGCGCGGTAATGGCGGCGGAAGAGGCGGTAGAGGCCGCGCGCGCGGACTGGCGTGACGAGCGTGACGAGCCCGCGCTTGTCGCGGCACGCGCGGCACTCGCCGCGGCTAAAAAGCGGTCTGAAGAGCTGTGGGCGCGATCCGATGAGCTCTGCGTGGAGGCGAGCCGAGCCTACCGTCGGTGGGTGGAAGAGCGGGAGAGAGTATGAACTTCTGCGCAGAATGCCGTGCCGACATCCCGAACACGGAAGAGAATGAGGGCGTGTACCTATGCGCGACGTGCGCACGGGAGCACGACACACCAGCCGAGGGATACGCACGCGCTCGCGGTGACGAGCGCGCCATGAGCGTGGCCATGAGCGTGCAGTACATCGATGCGGTCGTGTACGCCACGGCCTACGCACAGGAGCACCCCCGCACCAAGGCCGAGTGGCGCGCATTCCAGGCTCGCGTGCGAGCCAGCCTGGCCAACTCCACGGCGCACCTCGTGCGGTGGAACATGCGCTGGTGCGACGCTATCGATATCAGCCTTGCGCTTGCGCCCGAGGTGGCGTCGTGAGGCACACCAAGCAATTCGTAGCGGTCCGCCGCGGCGGCCCATTCAACGGCACGTGCGTTGCCATGGCCGAGTTTGATTCGCGGGAGGAGGCACACCAATGGGCGGAGGCGCGCCGCCCGAGCGCAGTGTATAATCTGTGGGGGGCGCATAAAGGGCCCAAGCCCGCCGAGGTGGACTGGCAGACTGAGGCGTGGTTTGCGGGGCTGGTGGCGTCGTGAGGGCGCCAGGAGAAGGGGATGCTCTGTGAGAACGGCAATGCAACAGCTGCTGAATCACTACTATCGAACCGGCGAATTGCCCGCGGATTGGCGGCCAGAGCCGCGGCCACTGCTCACCCAAGAGCAGCGGGCAGCGCCCGAAACCGGGTGCCTGGATACCGACGACCCGAGGCACCCGAATCACCCGCTGCACTGCGCGCGTCCGTGCTGCGTGCCGCGCGACTGAATAGCTGCCCCGAGAGGGCACCCCGACCGGGGGGCGACCATTCAGAAGCCGAAATACTTCGACACAATCTTTCCCGCGGCGGGCCCGATCGTGCCGATCGGGTCCCGCTTCAGGCGATCGATAAACGTGCGGTCTTGCGCCGCGAAAATGGTCTCACGCAGCGCCCTGTCGGCCTCGGACTGATACGCCGAATTGGCGAGCGACGCTGCCGCCAGGCGAGCATCAACGTCGGCCTGCGTGTATCCCAGATCGAGGTTGTCGGCCGCTGCGCGCGCGCGCTGATCGGCCTCGGCATAAGCGAGGTCGCGAGCATCCGCGCCCTGAGCGGCGCCCGAGATCAGGCCCATGATCTGGGCCTGCCGAGCTCGCCGCTCGGCATCCTCGCGCGCGCGCAGCGCCGCCACGTCCTGGCTTGCTCGCGAGCCCAGCGCAGCGTTGGCGGCGATGGCCTGGCTGCGAGCTCTCGCGCGCGCGCCAGCGCCGCCGCGGGCGCCTGCCGCGATGCCGAGCGCTTGTCCCGCGGCGCGGTCCGTCGCCTGGTGTAGCAGCGCCTCGGCTTCGCTCGGGCCCTGCCGCTGCTCGCCGGCAAAGAGCGCTTGCAGCTGTCCCATCACGTCATCCGTGCGAGTGCTTGCCGGGCGCTCGATGCCGAGGCCGCGATAGCTGTCGGGGCGCCGAATTCCTTCGCCGAAGTAGGAGGCACCGGTACCGGCTGGTGAGGCACCGGCACCGGTGCCGGCTGGTGAGGCACCGGTGCCGCCGAGCAGAAGGTCACCCAGAGGGTAGCCCGGCTGGTTGTCGATGAGTCCGCTGATAATCCCCGTGTTGCCGGAGTTGGTCACGCCGCGGTAGCCATCGTTGCGACTTCCGCTTTGGATCGTCTCTGACGGATAGAATTTGTCCTCTCCGCTAACGCGAGAAAACACGTCCGAGTTGTCCAGGTACGGAAGGAGAGAGCCGCCGCTGACGCCCGACCCTCCGGGGATTATTTGGTCCGCTGCCTCATCAACCAAGTTTGATGGATTCAAGAGGACATTCCCGATGTCCTTTGGCAAGTATCGGCGCGTCACCTCAGCAGCTGGTCCCCCGCCGAGAAAGTAAGCGCCGAGTCGGGCGATATCCCAGCCCAGCTGATCAGGGGCGTTCGCCCTGTAATTATCGGGGCGACCCGTTCGGGCGTATTCAAACTGGCCCCATTGCCCGGGTGGGGTGCGTATGGTCCGCACCCCGCTCGCGACGTCTTTTGAAAACTGCTGGCCACGCAGCGAACGAACGCTGCCGGGCAAGTCTTTCCGAGCCTCGGCAGTCTCGTTCTCGAAGCGCGTCTGCGCCGCCCTCGCGGCAGCCTGAGCCGCCCTGGCTTCGGGCGTGGTAGCGGCAGCCTCTTGCTCGCGCCGCATGCGTTCTTCTTCTTCTTCGGGTGTTTCACCCAAAAAATCTAGATAGGGCCCGGTAGAAGAGGGACTCGGCATGTTATCCTCGCTGCGCTGCGGTCGTTCTCGTGCGCTTGATGGGCGACGCGGCTTTGACCTCGATCGTGTAGCTGTTGAGGATCAGGCCGGGAGAAGCCGCGCCAGCAAGCGCTGTCACTGCGAAGTCTAACACATACGTCGAGCCCTTGCGAACCCTAGGATACCACTGAATCACGATGGTTTCGCCCACGGCGAACGTCGGCGTCGCGAAGGTCTTGACGGCGAACGTCGTGAACGTCTGCCCGTCGTCGTAGCTGATGCGCGCCGTGAGCGTGCAATTGCCGCGAAACTCGGCGTTGGCTTGCACGCAGATCATCTCGCCGGCACCAGCGTTTCCGCCCTCAAACGGGGCGAGCGAGCCGGTCATTGCATTGTATGGGATGAACGTTCCGGGCGTGAGCGAGTCACTCTGCAGTCGCACCGTCGCGTCGTCGATATATGAGAGTTTGCCCTGGTAGTCAGAGGCCGCTCGAATGACCTGAGCGCTCGCAAACTCATCGCGATACCATTGCCCGATCCGCAGGTCATAGACGAGTAGCACGCTCGCGTCGCCGGCCGCGTTTTGGCAGCAGAACACCGCGCAAAAGTCTTCGTCTACATAGACGGCGCCAGTGATATTCGGAAAGCTCTGCAGCGTTTCGTGCACGAGCTGCCCGATCCAGATTGGGGCGCCAGCGCCGCGCGGCAATAGCATCAGTTTGCCGCTCGTGCTGAGATAGAAGAGGCCGATGCTCGTTTCCAGAATCGAGAACGGATTGTTGCATCCGCCCTCGCTCGGAATGCGCACCGGGGGCCCGAGCTCACCTTCTGCGCCCTGGTCGTTTGGGAATATGTTGGTGAAGCGGAAGATGTCGGACTCGGTGAATGCGACAGGCATGCCGTCGAGCGAGCCCACTGCAGTAACGGGGCCATCGACCCATGCGCGAAACGCAAGCCCGGAAGAGAACGCCAGCGCCTCGGCAGGCGACAGATCGAAGCTGATGGCAACCTCTGTTGGGTCCGGCAGGCCGCCGAGAAACGCGCGCGAACCCACCGCGCAAGCGAAGCGACAGGGAGGCGGCGCTTCGCGCTCGAGGATGCCGGTCAGCGCGCCATTCTCGCCCTGAGTATAGAGCGTTTCGCGCTCTAGCAAGTCTTCGTCCGATAGCGAGTCGCTCATTACGAGCGGCTCGCCAAACTCGTCAGCAATCGGAACGGCTCGCGTGGCGCATAGGTGGAACACGCTGCCTTTGGTTATCGTCGTTGTTCCGAGCGCAACCGTGTCAGCGCTGGTTGAGAACCCGAGAATCGAATTGGCCGTACCCACGCGCAGAACGAGCACGTTTGCGCCTTCGCCCTCCTCTACGCTGGTGATGTTCAGCACGCCTCCAGACACGGTGGCCACGGCGTCCGCGCTGATTACGTCGTTGATCTCCTCCAGGATAGAGTCCGCATCCACGGCGGCGCTGGTAAACGTCACGGTATAGTGATTGCTATCCCCGCTGATGACGCGGAGATCGAGGCCATCGAGCGACGCTGAAGGGGAATCGATGCTGGCGCTGCCGGTGACAGTCGCGGGCTCGTGGCTTGCGAGGGCGTCGGTACGATAGAGCGAGATGACCGGCGTGCTGCCAGTGGTCGAGTCCTTTTTCAGGGTGTGCGGCGCAAACACCGTCACGTTGGCGGACACGTCGCCCGTGGTTCCTCCGCTGATCTGCAGCGTGGCTATGTCAGAAATCCGGCTCTTGCTCTGCCTGCCCTGTGCGTCGATCCACTGGTATATCGCGATATAGTCGTACTCTGCGCCGGGAATCAGATCGCCAACCGTGCTTTGCGCGACGCTGATAACCGGCTTCTCCAGGAAGCCGCTTTCGACGACTTGGCGCGCATCAAAGCTAAGGGGAACGGCACCCGTGATCAACGTCGTGTTGCCGACCTGGCAGACTTGCCGACGTTCCGTTGCCCCGAGCGCAAACTCCGTGACGGCGGCGATCTGCTGGCTGTCAGTACCCTCGAGCAGGCGCGTCCAGTAGTAGAGACCCGTGCTCGTATCGACGCAGACTTGCCCGCCTGTTTGCGCGCTGGTCGAGAGCGGGTGCGCGATGAGCTCGTCGAGCTGAGCGGCGACGTACACGCCGGAGTCCGAGAGCTGATCGTAGATAATCAGCTGGTTATTCCCGTCACCGCTGATGACCGGCTGCACGCTACCGAGTGCGCTCGCTGCGGCTTGCCCGCCGCTCGTGTAGTTGTGGGCCACGAGCACCGAGCCAACGTGTGTTGCACCGTTGAATCGAAACCGCTTCACGGTCGAGCTCGAATCATCGCTCGTCAAGTCGAGCGTCGTGCCGGCGAGCGACGAACGAACCAGGCTGAGCCTCGCGGTGGCCGTAACGGCCTCGCCGAATGCTGCCGTTGGCCCATCCACGGTGGCCGCTGTCGACAGATTGTAGGTGGTCACATTCACGTCGGCCGCGCCAACGCGCGTGGCGACCACGATCTGATTGGCGTCCGCATCGGCCTCGATTGCGAGCGTATCGGCGGCGACGGCAGGCCCGGAAAAGCTCTGCTGTTGCGTGCCGGCCTCATCGAAGCGACGAATCACGGTCGTGGAGCCATCGCGCACGAATACCGCGAATTGAGACACCGTCGAATCATTCACCGGGCAGGCGTCATACACGCAGGCGGTCACGGTGCCCGTGTAGAGAGTGACCGAGCTTTGCAGCGCGCTGTCCGACGTCGTGTCGAAGCGAAAACCCACGAGGTCATCGTTCGCGTCGACGCCCAGAACCCACAGTGAATCGCCGACAGCGACCACGCGCGCATTGGACACGGCAACCGTTGTCAGGACAATCGTCGCGTCGTCCTTGGCCCGGAAGATATGCACGTGCGAGGTGTCGCCGCCGTTGATCTGACCGAAGCCGTAGACCAGGCAAACAATGCCGTTCGTCGCTGCGACACGCGCCGTCTGGATCTGGCTGGAGACGTCGGGGGTCTGCCCCACGTTACGCAGTCGAGTTACCGGCGGGACTCGCGTGCCCGTCGAGCCATCGGGCAGCGTGCCGCGCCATGTGCCACCAGGCTGATCGACGAACTCCGAGATATCTGTGGGCGCGTCCCGCGACTGGCGATCGCCCAGCGCGAAAAGCCGACCATTCATCGAAAACAGGTCGTAGGGGACGAGCGTGCCCCCGGCAATCTCGCCCATGTCCTGCTCGAGGTAGTCCGAGCGCATGCCAAACGCTTTGAGCTGCCGCTGTCGCACGTTGACGGCTTCACGCAGCGCCCGGGGCTCGAGCTCGCGCGGCGCGGTGCGCTCATCGATGCCCAGCGCGAACGGAATGGTAATTAGCCTGCTCTTTGCCATGGTGATTCACCGAATATAGCTGGCGCGAGGTCGCCTGTCGTGATATCACCCTGGTGATGGCTGCCTGCTACCGCTGCCGTGGCCTCAAAAGAGGGAAGATCCGCCGCCGCTGCCGGCACACGCGACCGGCGCCGTGTGGGTGCCACGGCATTCCCTGGCCCCATCGGCGCGGCTCCCGAGCCGCGGGGCACGGCGCGTGCGAGGCGCACCCAGACCATTACGAGCTCATGGTCGCCGAATTGATGCGGCCGATTCGAAAAAGCGCTTGACCCTGATATCACCGGGTGATATCACTGCACGATGGCAATCGAACGCTATGACCTGGACGTCGGAATCGAGGAACTTGACCTCGAAAGCACGCTGGCTCTCGTCGCACTGGCCGATCTGTGGGCGGCCCGGGCTAGGCTGCGTCAGCGATGGCTACTGCGTCGCACACTCCACGCGCTGGCAGGGCTGCGCTAATGACCTGGTTCATTGAATGCGCCCCCGCAAAAGACCGGCTCCTGCGGTGGCAGCGGCTGCGAATCAACGGCTTCGAGACGGAGTATCCGGAAGCCGAGCGGCAAGCCGCTGACCACGCCGCAAAGATTCTGAGCCAGCTATTCGGCGACCGGCTCATGTTCCGCGTCGTCCACGAGAACCCACGCCGCGGCGCCTTCTACCCGGCGCCGCGCCCAGCAAAGGCAACCCGATGACACTCAACCTCAACGCAAAGATCAGCGAGCGCATTGCTCGCAAAGCCAAGCTCTGTCCTCGCGGGCACCGGGTCTCGTTCCTGGCCTCGCCAGGGGGCGTGGTCGCGTGCACGTGCGCTGAGTGCACGGCAAAAAACGGGATCATCTACCGCGGCCACGGCCTCGATCAAACCGCAGCGTATCTGAGCTTTTTGCTCGCGGTTTCGTCCTGGTGAACCGCGAGGATATCACTCGAAACCCAAGAGCCCTGGCAGCGAATCGTGGCCAGGGTTAAAGGAAAACGAAGATGCCGATCCATCAAAAAATCAACCAAGTGATGCGCGCCGTCAAAGGCGTCGCCAAAAACTCGCGAAACAAGTTCGCGGACTACGACTACGCCGGGCACGAAGCCGTGACCGCTGCTCTGCGAGAGCACTACGCCGCGATCGGAATCACGCGAACGGTGAGCATGATCAGCTGTGACGTGCTCGACGGCGGGCTCGTCAAGGTTTGCGTCGATGTGACGTATACCGACGTGGAGGATGGCTCCAAAGAGGTGTGTCGAATGTTTGCGCTGCAACACTCGCAAACCAAAAAGGGCGCCGGAGTCACGGCGCAACAGGTCGGGCAGGCGTTGAGCTACGCCGTCAAAAACGTCGAGTTCAAGGTTTTTTCGCTCACCGGCAGCGGGGAGAATGACTCCGACGCAACCCGAGTGGATTCGGACGACGACGACCCTCCGTCCGAGGCATCCCCCGAGTCGCTCAAGGCGCGCGCGCAAGAGCTGTTACAGCTCGTGGGACGCGCGGAAACCAAGAAGCAGCTCGAGGAGGCTCTCGAAGAGGCGCGCGCTGAGTATAGCCAGCTGCAGAGCGTCCCGAACTTCGCCGAGTCAATGCGCGCCATGCGCGAAGGCGCGGAGATCAAGCTCGGCTTGCGAAAGGCCAGCTGATGAGCGAACCGGAAGAATTGCCGGACTCCGAAGAGGAGTCCGGCGTTGTTCCCGGTTGCGACCGGGACGCGGACAACCGCGTGCACTTCAGTCGGCTAAAGCTGATGCACCGAAGCGCTGGGCACTACGCAGCCAACGTGCGCAAGTACAGCGCGAGCCAGGCTCTCGGGAGAGCAACGCACTCGTTCATCTTGGAGGATGAGAGCAAACTCGTCTGCTACGAAGGCAAACGAGACAGGCGCACGAAGGCGTACCAGACCTTTCTCGCGCAACATCCGAACAAGCAGATCGTTTCGCCTTCCGAGATGTTTAGGGTCCACGACATGAAGTCAGCGATCGAGCGCGATCGAGACGCTCGCGAGCTGCTTCGCGGCCATCGTGAAAACTACATGCAATGGGAGATAAAGGGAACCAAGGCGGCTGGCACCCCCGACGTGTGGAGCGTAGATGGTGACGCCGTCAACGTGACCGAGCTCAAAACCGACGACTGCACAGAGCCCGAGTCGTTCCTCCGCACGTGCGAGCGCTACTGCTATCACGCGAAGCTGACCTGGTACGCCCAAGGCATCATCAACCAAGGGCTCGCCAAGAGAATCGGCAGGCTGTCAATCGTGGCCGTCGAGTCCGAGCGCCCGCATTGCGTGACGATCGTAGACCTGGGACAGGACGTGATTCGGGAAGGGATCAGACTGTGGCGGGGCTGGCTGGCAGAGCTGCAGCGGTGTGAGGCGTTTGACCACTGGCCAGGGTATAGTCCCAGCCGCGTCAAGTGGAGCTTGCGCGCCTGATATCTGGCAGGTATATCAGGACCCATGACCTCGCAACAGCCCCCCCCGGCGCGCCGGGGGGATTCCTATCTAGCCGGCCCGACGCGCCGGAGGGATTCCTATCTACTCCGCTTGTCCGATTCTGAGCGCACAGATCTGGAGTACATATGCCGAGTCGACCGGATGCAGATATCGGACAAGCTGCGGGCGCTGATAGCGGCCGACGCGGCGGAGAAGCGCAAGCGAAAGCGATGGTAACCGAGTCGCACGAGCCATTCGTTTTGGTTCGTGCGGCTCGGGTCCGAGCTGCACCCGTGATTGGCGTGGATGCTACCACGCGGGTCCGGCACTTTGCAGCGGGCGGAGTGATCGTCGATCGGGGGCTGAGCCGCGGAGCGCGGCTACACATGCAAGAGGACTGGACATGACGTTGATCGAATTGGAGGCGCAGTGCAAGCCAAAGACTACGTGATCGGACTCGGAGTGGTGCTCCTGCTGTGCGTTGACGGCTGGGGTTGTGCGGCGCTCGAGAACGAGACTTGTCGAGAGCACCGGTGCAACGCTGTTGCGATGGCGTTCGAGGCCACCGACCCGCTCGTCGAGCACGTGGTGGCTGACTTGCGCGAATCCACGGGGGCCGACGTGATCACCGACCCGTACGGCGTGCCGGTGCTATGGGTGCCCGAGGTCACCAGCCGAGAGACAGGCGAGCGCTTATGTGGCGTGACGCGGTATGCCCGGCGCAAGTCGAGCGGTGACATTCTCTGGCAAGAAATCTGGATCGCGACCGAGAGCCGAGAAGGATGCGGCCCGATGAGTCGCACGCTGGCGCACGAGCTGATTCATGCACTGGCGCCCGACGCCGCTCATATCGAGGGTCCAGCGGCGTTCTCCGATCCGGCGAGCTCAGACCACTACACGCGAGCGGACGCGGCTGTGCTCTGCGCGGCAGTGGCCTGCGACCGATAATCACTCTTGGCCGCCTCCGGGGTCGATCAGCTGCCGTATCGATTCGCGGCCTGTGAGACGACGGTGAACGAGTCCAAGTAGACCTGTCGCTGACCTGTGGTCGATCCGATCAGGGTCAGGAAAAATGTGCAACACGCATTCGGCGCCCAATCTGTTGCATCAGTGACTACGTGCTCACCGTCGAAAAAGAAAAAGAGGTTCCCGTCGGCGTCCTGGAATACCTCGAAGACGTGTCTGCTGTTCGCGGTCGCGACGACGTTGGTGTCGGTCACACTGGTCGTGCTGTTCTTTCGTCGCGCGACGCGGAACGAGGAGTCCAGTGCCGTGACCACCTCGCAAAACAGACCGACAGAGGTGCCACCAAGCGTTGAGGACGTCACAGCCCCGTACGTGTCGAAATCGCTGACGAGACCCACGGCAAACTGGGTCTCCGCAGTCAGCGTCTGCGACGAGACGCGAAAAACGGCGGAGAAGTACCGGATAGACTGCCAGTGAAAGTTGTGGGCATTCTCGTCTTCTCCCAGCGTGAACACACATCGCGTCGTCCCGTCGGGGCTGGGCTGCCGGAGCAGCAACATCCCCCATATCTCAGGGTCAATTAGGTTGCTTTTGACGGTGGTCGTGAATCCCTGTAGGGCATAGCGGGACTGATCACCGGTGAAGCACTCCAGGCGCCCCTGGAATTCCTCGTGGAACACGTCGACGTTGGGCTGCGAGTGCAGCCAACGCATCATATCGTCACGACCGACCTTGGCTGTGCCGTGTGGTACGACGCCCTCCAAGATGTTAGCTACTGCCTGGTTTGCTGCGAGGTTGAGGTTGTAGGCGACGTTGATGTATCCGGATCCTCCGGTGTTATCGGCTCGATCTACCGACAGGACGTCGCCATCGTCAAAACTGACGAATCTCGTCTGAACCGGGTCCAGGCTGTTCTCCGCGTAGAACGCGCCGAGCGGCGTGAACCTAATCTCAGTCTCATCATTCGCCGAGTCATCGTTTCCCTGCCATGTGCCGTCGAAGGTGTTTACGAAATTCCACCACGTTCGCGCCGTCTGGTTGCTGCTGTTGATGCGCAGCGCTGGCGAGCCGTCGGCGCCAGTAGCGCCCGTCGCCCCCGTGGCTCCGGTTGCCCCCGTGGCTCCGGTTGCCCCCGTCGCTCCGGTTGCCCCCGTCGCTCCGGTGGCGCCCTGCGGCCCCTGTAGACCCTCGATCGTCGCCACCCCATCCGCCACGGTCACGGTAGCGCCGTCGAAATCGAGAGCGAACACGTCGCCCTTGTCGGCTCCGTCCTCGCGCACCTCGACCGGATAGCTCCACGTGGGCGGAGTGCCGGCGCCACCCGACGTGAGGGTCTGGCGCGCGTCGCCCACGGCGCCACCGACTTGCCACTCCCCGGTGCCCTCGATCTCCAGGCGCTCGACGCCGTTGGTGAACAACCTGATCGGGTTGCTGCCGCCGGCCAGCAACGAAACCTGGCCACCCGTGGTCTGCAGCGACGCGAACGTGGCGCCGACCACGGTCGCGAATCCGGCACTCGACTGCAGCGCCGCATTGCCGGTCGTGGCAAACAGCTCGAGCCCGGTGGCGCCGATCACACGCAGCGACGCCGCGGCGCGGATGTCGCCCGCCGATAGCCCCCCGCCTGCGAACGCGAGGTGTTGCCCCGATGCAACACTTGGGCTGTTCGCGCCGCTGGACGGGTCTTCGGCGAGCACGTCATCCCAGCCGTACGGTGATGTTGCCGGCAGGTCAGAGCCCTCGATCGAGCGCCAGCCGATGGCGGTGCCCGCCGAATTACTGAGCAGCGCCTGACGTGCGCCGGTTGCCGTGATAGCGGCCATCACACCCGCAGTGTTCGCGGCACGGCCGAGCACGCTCAAACCGGTGAGGTTGGCGAGCTTGGCGAACGTGACGCTGGCAGCGTTCAGCACCCAGCTGATGGCGCCGGCTGCCGCAAAGCTCGGCGTGATCTCGGTCGATGCCGAGGCCAGGCGGGCATTGGGCAGCGTGGACAGGTCATGAGTGACGTACGGGCCCGAGAGCGGCGCTGACGAGCTCGTGGCGGTGCTGGCTGCCGTGCTGGAGCTGCCCGGCGCCGAGCAAAACCAGCCGCCGTTGCCGTTGCTCTGCCATTCGTAGCGTCCGATCTGACTCGTCGCGAAGACCGTGGCGCCATTCACCTTGCTTTGCACGGCCACGACGCGCAGCGTGCCGGGCGTTTCCAGGATGAGCGTGATGCGCGCACCCTGGTTCGCTGGGCGCGCGCGAGGCAGCGTCATGGTGTTTCCGGACGTGATCCGGATCGTCTCGCCCTCGGTCGCGAGCCGCCCCTTGGTCTCGAGCTGCGAGACGCGACCACCGCGCGCGAGCTCGGTTTGCTGCGCAATCAGCGCGTTGACGACGCGCAAGAGCTCGCGTTCCGCATCCGGCGCGAGCCCTGGAATGTGCTGAATCGGTTGGAGTGCCATACGCTCATGGTATCATCGTTGGAATGCCGTAGTCATCCCAGTCGCCCGCGGTGTTGATGGGTCGCGGTATCTGAGCATGGGCGAGCTGCGTCTTGGGGGCCTCCTCCGCGAACAGTGTCTCCAGGCGCTTCCGCTCGATAGAGGCGATCTGATAGGTCTCGTTCGAATCGTTGTCCACTTCGCTGACCTTGCAGACCATGTCTTGAACGATCCATTCGGCAAAGTTCGCATGGCCGTTGTAGACGTCGGTCGACGCCATGTCAGCGAAGTTCGCGAGGTAGAATATTGCGTAAGAGCGTGCTGTGCGTGGCACGGGCGCAATCATGATCTTGCCCGCGCTCTCGCTCGACGTCGTGTTGAACGGCGCCTTTCGCAAAGCAAACGCGCAAGGCCCGTCACTGATACCGGGCACATCCCAGAAGTTCGTGAATAGCTGGTAGTCACGAATGCCGCTGATCGACGTAGCGCGCAGCGGGAGCCAGAGTCCTGTTTGAAAAAGCACGTCGATTCGGTAGATGCGCTGCGCGGCGATGGGCCAGTCCACCTCGGCGTACGTCTCGCCCGTATACGCGGGCGCAGTGGGCAGCGTGAGCGTTTCGGTGCGTTCGAGAAACCACTCGAAGCCGAGGTTGGTCAGGCGTACGCGCAGCTCGCCCGCGCTCGCGTTGAATTGCTCGAGCAATTCTTCGTCGGTGTGCCGGTCCTCTTGCCCGAAGATTCCCGCTTGCCGGCGCGCGCGTGTGATCAGGTCCGAGACCAGCTTGAATTGCTGTGTCATGGCCCGAGGATATCTCCCATGTCACCGGCAGGGTCCGGCGCGGGGCTGGCGCTCATCTCGATTGCTCGGCAGAGCGCCTCTGCTCGTGCGTGATCTCCGTCCGTCGCCTCGAGCAGGTAGCTGACGAGCTCGGGACTCTTGCTGTCGAGGTAGCTCGTCTTTTTCTTGCCCTTGCCCGTCTCCGGCGTGCCGAGGGCGGCCTTCATGTCGAAGTCTTTTGCCATTTCCAAAAACCTTTCCGGCTGCGATACGCAGCTCGATCAGAATCAACGCGAGAATCAGAAGCTTCACGGCGCAAAGCCGGCGTCCACAATCTTCGAGACGATATCAGCGAGAGCGGGCCACCGTGAGGCCACGACTCCGCCAACGAAAGGCAGCGCGGCCTTGGCAACGTTGACGATCCAAACCTTCCAGCGCGCATCCTTTTCGAGCCGCTTGACGCGCCGATGGATCTGCCCGAAGGCAACTGTCAGATCCGCTTGTCCGCGCAAGAGCGCGTTGACGCCTTTTTCTATGCGCTCCAGCCTGATCTCGACAGACTCGGAATCCTCTGTCACGTGACCATTGGGGATAGTGTGCAGTTGCATGGTGATTCGGAGCCGTTTCTGAACGAACGCCCCGGCGCGGGAAAACGGCAAAAAGCCGCGCCGGGGCGCAACCCTCAGAACGGTGGCTCCCGATGCAACTCGGGAGTGGCGCAACCTTCCCAGGTCGATTGCGCTTCGGCGATCGCGTCCACCGTGTGACCGAGCACACGGAGGAACGTGATCAGGTCGGCCTGGCCTCGCGCGATATCACGAACCAGGTCAGCAGCGTCACAAGCTTTGCCCACGTACGGGGCGACGGCTTGCGCTCGGCACTCGAACACGTCGAGCGCCCGTTGTGTGCGCGGGTCCAGCTGGCCCCCCACGCAAGAGCAGAGGACCAGCATGATGACGAGATATCGCATCAGAACCCCAGCAGCACGATGAACACGATCTCGGACCCGGAAACCGGGTCAGCGATTGTTGATGTGTCAGCGGTCACGTCAACGTACTCCTGCGTGGTGAACGTCACGGCTCCGGATGTTGGGTCCAGGTCCTTTGCGACGTTCACCTTGCGAGCGTCGGTTTCGTCAGCGGTGTCGTCGGGACGCACATCACCGATGGGCAGACAAAACCTGCACTTCGGAAACGTGAGCGAGTAGGTCCCGGTTCCGCTGCGCGTGATGCTGAATCCCGCGGTGGTCTTCGCCTCGTCAATTGTCGGGGCCCCGCTTGCGCCAATGTCAGCGTGGACATAGGCAAAGGAAAGGTCCGTGCGGGGCCCCATCGCACGAACCGGGAACGAATCAGCAAAAGGCATGGTTGCTCCTTTTCGGCGTGTTTCAGCGCTGAATTACTGGCTCACGTCGATGGGGCCGCGACCGTGCCGCGACGGGTATGGAGTCGAGATGTGGCCGTAGCAAGCGATTCGGAACTCGTACTTGTCCGAGGTGGCCTTCCGCAGCATCGTGAAGCCGTCGCCCTTCATGACCTTGGGGAAGCCACTCAGGGTTCGGAGCGTCCACTTGTCGATCTCCAGGGCCCAGAAGGTATCTGGCCTGCACTTGGGAGAGCTGATGACCTTGGCCAGGCCCTTGCCCGTCTGCAGCGTGATGTACTGGTAGGAAAGATTCGCAGTCCTCCCGTCCAGCGGACGTTGCCCGCGCGCCTCGAGCACGCTCGCGAGCTTTTGCCACTGGATCGATTCGAGCACGACCAGCTTCTCGCCGCTGCCACCGAACGTGCTGTTCAGCTTCGTCACAAGCCGCTTGATGCGCTCTTCGTTGGAGAGCCCAGCGGCTTGCGTGGAGGTCAAGCGAGCGCCGCCGAGTCGCGAGTCAACGGAGCGATCCACGCCCTTGAAGGCGGTGGAGCCAGGCGCCGAGCTCGGAATCCAATCAGCGAACGAGTCGATGATGAACACCGGCGTGTTGCCGCTGGTTCCCTGGAAGTCACCCTTTCTGAAGAGGAAAAGGCTCGTGTCGGCCGTATCCCAGCCAGTCGGGGTGCCCGCGCTGCCGCCCGCGGTCGTCGAAAACGTGACCTGCAACGTGTCATAGTTGACCGCGATCACCCAACCCGTGGAACCGCTACCGAGCAGCGAATGTGCGCCAGAGCCATCGTTCGCCGAAACCTGAAACGGCGCGCCGATGTTGAAGTTCATGATCTGCGACTCGGCAGCATCACCCGTGAGCGTGATGACGCCCGTGCTGATGTTGTTGCCGTTGTACTGCCCGACGCTCTTGCCCGGCTCGGCCCATAGATAGGTATCCATCACCTCGCCGAACTCTTCGATGATGCCGTCAGTTTCGAGACCGATCGGGCTCAGATACGAGCCCGAGGGCACGTCGCCGCCAGCGTCGATGGCCTTGTCGCTGATCTCGACGCCGCCCGTGTAGTCACCGTAAGGCAGCGACCACTCGGCAACCACGCTGGTCGCGCCGGCATGCGTTCCGCCGCTGGTTTCCTGCGTGGTCGCGCGCGTCGCGCTCAAACCCTGCGGGTTGCTGACGCGCACCGGCTCGTGGAACGTCAAGCCTGAGCCCGAGTGCTTCCCCTTTTTTAGCATGTCGAGCACGGGTTTGTCGTGCACGGCCATGCATTCGATCTTGCCCGGGCGCGCGTACCGCCGGTGCAAGTACTGATCAACGTAGATGAGCGCCATGGCGCCTCCTTTTTCATCGGTGGAACGCAGCTCGTTTGCTGCATCGGCTCACCGTTGGAGGCGCTGGTGGAGGCGCGCGCCGTGTCTCGCTGGCTAGGCGCCATGTCGTCGCCGGCATGGCAGCCCGGAATCGGGCTGGGTGCTCTCGGAGAGAGGCCGGGGATAACCCGTGATCGGAACCCTAGCGCGTGAGCTCCCGGTTTGCAATGGCCTGTTGCACCAAGTCAACCCATTCGTGGGCCTTGGCCATGTCGCAGCTCATGACGCGCAGCACACACCAACCCATGGCCGCGGCTTCCGAATACTTCTCGCAGTCGCCGCGGTAGCCCTTTACGAATTGGTGGCGACCGAGGCCCTCGCATTCCAGCGCAATCTGATATCCGGGCCACGCAAAGTCGAGGCGCCACTTGCGCCTCGGATGAAACCGCCACTCGCGGCAAAAAGCAGGAAGGCGCTCGCCCCACGCGCGGGCGAACGCCTCTTCTGCCTCCGACCGAGCGAGCTTGCTCGCCCGGCGCGAGCCTCTATTCAGCCGGATCAACACGCTCATTTATCCGGCTGCCGCCCCCTCAGCTTACCGGGACGGTTCACCGATCGCCCGCTCCTGAGCCGTATCAGAAAGCGCGAACAACCGAAGAGCTTCGCCGCCTGAGACTCCGACGCGCCGCTCGCCAGCGTCGCCAGGACTTCTGTCGCTAACAGGTCAGGCCGAAGGACTCGGCGGCGCTTGGTGCGCACATATGGCCTGATACTCGACGGTGCGAAGCCGAACCGCTCTCCGATCTCCCTGAGCGAGAGACCGTCATTGGCGAGGCTCTGCATGGCGCGCGCGTGTGGAGCGATGCGCGACCGCCTCATGCGAACCCCTGCTCTTGGCGCCACGTCGACAGCGCTGCGACCCACTCGGCATAGCGGCGCTCGCGCTTGCGCCAGGTGCGCGCCGTTCCGCGCCGTTCGTGCTTGGCGTTCGCATCGTCCAGCCTCTTGGTGTGGGCCGACAGGTGCTGCGATACGCCGTCTCGAGAGACGCCGGCACTCTGTGGCGCCGGGCCCTTGCGATAGACCCACTTCCAGACAGGGCCGTTGTGCTCGCTCTGGCCGCGAACCACGAAATCGGGCGAAACCAAAGGGTCCGGACCATGGGGTGTATACCTCACCCTGTGGATCAGACCTCGTGCCTCGATGTCGTTCAGCGCGGCGCGAATGATGCTCGCGTCGCCGCAAGCGCGCGCCGCGGCTCTGACGATCAGCTCGCCCGGAATGTCGACCCCCGAGTACGCAATGGCGTGCCGCGCCTCTGGGAACGAGAGCAGCCAGTCGCCCGCCCCAGTGAACTTTTCACCCACGGCGCCGCCCCTCCTTCTCCCTTTCTCTTTGCTGCACATGCAACCCAACCCAAAGATCCACCCGATCGGGACCCAGCATCGGCGCCCATTCCGGAGTTCCCCACTTGGGATAATCCGGGTGCTCGCTCATGAATACCGGCTCAGTCTTCGGTCGACGATTGCGCGGTAGCAGGGCTCTATCTCCCGCCATACCCTCATCACTCCCGTGTGCATCGCATTCTGACCCGGGCTCGGGTCGTTGAACCCGGCCCGATCTAGTACGACGATCTGATCGCACGGCATCATCCCCGGCTTGTCGCGCATCCACCGTCGCAGCGCGCGCGCCATGACATGCCCCTCGCAGATCCAGTGCCCGGGGCGCCCGAGCCAGTTGCGCTGCACCCATTCGGCGGCGCCGTCGTCGCCCGCGAACGGGATACCCTCGGGTAGGTACATCACACCAGGTAGCGGCTCCTTTACCTTGGAGCGAGGGTCGCCGCAGTAGACCAGCGCGCGCGATTGGCTCGACAGCTCGCGAGCCAGCGTGCTCTTGCCACGCCGTGGGCCAGCGACGATCACGGTTCGCATTCGTCGAGCTCCGAAAGAATCTGATCGACCTTCCTGGAGCGACCGCCCCGCGCGCGTCCCTTGCGCCCGCCGCGTGCGGCGCTCTCGCGATTGTAGTTCGTCCGGAAAAAGCGCCGAGGCGCGGCAGCTTTTTCCTGCTCCTGCTTGGGCAGGTGGGCCAGGTTGTCGACCCACCCGGGTTTGAATTGATCTGCCATGCAGATATCATCCCACGATATCAGGGGCCGCGCAACATCTTTCGCGCGGCCCCGTGCGGTGGTCAGTGCCCGAACAGGCGCGCCACCTTGCGCCGACACCAGGCCTGCCCGAACTTGGCCGTGCGCTCATCGCTCATCATGCGCTGGAGCTCGTAGGCTTGCAGCTCGCCCGTTGCGTCGATCGCTTTGAGCGCCGCGCTGAGCTCCGGTGGCAGCTCGAAGCTGGACCGATCATAGATGCCGGGGAATTGCTCATCGCGCGTGCGCTTGGCGGCCCAGCTGATGCTCCACTGCTTTTCCCGCGCGTAGCGCACGTTCCTTTCGAGCGCAACGCGCAGCCTGCCAACAATCTGGTGTTGCCGCTTGGCCTTCTCGGATTGCTGCTCGGCTTCGACCCGAGCCGCTTCGATACGCGCGAGCTCGACGCGCCTCTCGTTTTCGCGTCGCTGCATGCTGGCCTTGGCCAAACGAATCTCCTCTTCTGCGATGGCCCGCTCGGCTTCGGTGATGTCCGCTAGCTCGAGCGCCAGGCTCATCGCCTCGATGGCCATCTCGTCGCGCGTCTGATCGTCGTTGGCTTCGCTCGTGGCTGCTTTGAGACGCGAGTAGATGCGGCCGCCACAATCGAGCACTTCGCGCCGCGCGCCAACTACCGGTATGAACGGGTCGCAGCGCATGCAGCGCGTGGGAAACATCGGGCTGACTTTGGTGCCACACACCGTGCAACACTGCTCGCTCACGTTACGATTCTCGGCGGTGACGACCCAGTAGTCTTGGTCTTTCTGCGGGTGGCCGTGCTCGACGCTGGCGCCCGTCAGGTCGAGAATCAGAGCGCCAGTCTTGCCCGGCGCCGAGCGCGCTGCTCGGCCGCAGATCTGGATATACGCATTGAGCGAGCTGCAGCCACGGTCGAGAATCAGGCACTCGATATCCGGCACGTCGGTCCCTTCGGTGAGCTGCATGCAGTTGACGAGCACGCGAATCTCGCCGCGCGCAAACTGCGCGAGTTGCGCTTCGCATTCCGCCGGCTTCATCTTGCCGTGCACGATGGCGCTCGGGACGCCGGCTGCCTGGAAGCGCTCCAGCGCGAGCTCGGCGGATGCCACGAGATGGCAGAACACGATCGTCTTGCGGCCACCGGCGTACCGGCGCCACGCCGAATAGGCGCACAGGCGCTGCTCGGCATCGGCCTTGATGCGCCCCGTATAGCGATGCTCCTCTTTGTCGTAGCTCGGGCCGAGCTCGCCCACGACGCGCGCGCGGCGGTCCTCTGCCTCGACCACGTTGATCACTTCGAGCGGCACGAGATAGCCGTCGCGCACGAGGTCGCTCGGCTTGGCACCGATGACCATTCCGTCGAACAGATCGCCGAGTCCTTTGCCAAAGCGCGCGTTCTTTTTCTTCGATTCGGCGCTCGCGCCGTGCGTAAAACGCCAGGGCGTGGCCGTGAGCCCGAGCATCGGCACTTGCTCGGGCACGGCGTCAAAGATGGCTTGCCAGTCCTGTGAATCACCATGGTGGATCTCATCCCATATCACCAGGTCAACACCAGCAAGCGGGTTCCTGCCAGCCTTCTGCTGGCTGCGCAGCGACTGAATGGTTCCCGTCGCCATGCCGAGCCGGCGCTGGGCTTGGGCGACCAGGTTGCGACGGTGCGCGATGAATAGCGGAGAGCGCGCGTTGCGCGACAGGTAGTTCGCGCATTCGGTTTTGCCGCCACCCGTCGGCAGAACGAGAATCATGCGGCGCATCTCGCTCGCCCATGCGTCCTCTATCTGAGCACAGCAGTCTTGCTGATAAGGGCGGAGAACGGGGATGTCGGCGCGAGTCATTGCGAGTTGCATTGGATTACCTTTCCGGGCCGCCTGTGGCTTGCCCTCGGGCCACTGTGATATCAGGCAATCTGCCTCGGTGCAATAAAAAAGATATCACCCATCGCGTCTCATCCGTGGCTTGACGTCTCGGCCGTTTTGCAGCATGGTGCAAAACGCATTCTCCTCGGGTGCATGGCCCCCGGTCGCTCCGGGGGCCAAGACGGTTCGTCCGTCAGCCGAGGCCATGCGACCGTCGTCCTCGGGAGGATTATGCTTGACGCACATGCCCGGCGCATGCAGCGGTGCGCCGTCTATTATGCTGAACTTGGCTTCTGTGTATTCCCGTGCGCACGAGGGACCAAGTTCCCGTGCAAAGACACACACGGAGAGCTATCAGCCTCGGACGATCCTGCGTTCGTGCGCGAAGTATGGGAGGCGTTTCCCGGCGCGAACATCGGGTGGGCGCTGCGCTATGCGCCCGGCGTGTTCGTCTTGGACGTGGACGAGCGCTCCGGGGGCCATCACTGGCTCGCACATCGACCGCAGCTGCCGCGCACTGTCAAAACGCTGACGCCGCGCCGCGGCAATAACGGCCACTATTGGTTCGCTGCAACACCCGCGTTGCAGAGCGTGGTCACCAAAGGCCTGAAGGACACCAGCGGCCAGGTGGATATCAAGGGCCTGCCGAAAGGCTACGTGCTCTTGCCGCCGAGCACCAAGCGGGGCAGCGAACACTGCTATGAGTTCGAGGTTTCGCCGCGCGAGGCGGAGATAGCGGATTGCCCGGAGTGGCTGGAGAGCGAGATATTCTTCGCGAAGCGCGTCGAGCGCGAAGAATGGGATATGCGGCGGCGCGCAATGCCAGTGGGCACGCGAGCGCAGCGTGACACGCTCGTGCACATATTCCGTGCTCGGGGTGACTTGGGGCCGCAGATTCGTCCGGGAGTGTGGGCGGTGCGATGCCCCAATGAATCACAGCACTCGGAGAAGCGACGGCGTTTCGCCGGTGACACAGTCTTGTTCGAGCCGCCCCCGGGCGGACGGGGGCCAGGCTGGCTTTACTGCGCCCATGCGCACTGCCAAGACATCATGAAGGAGCTAACGGCGTGAGCGTCACAGATATTCGGGACCGGCTAAAAAACGGTGCGCCGCCTCGTGCAGCGCGCGAGGTTGGGGACAAGTCGAGCTCATTCCGAATAGCGGAGGAGCCCGAAGCGAACGCTCCGCGCAAGCCGACCGTGAGCGTGCCCACTCCCGAGGAGTGGCTGTCGCCCGAGCCCATCGAATATCCCGACGTGATCGCGGCGCCGGACTGCAATCGCGAGTTCACCGATTCGTCGGTGAAAGACGTGACCAGTCACGCGATAGGAGAGATGCTGCTCAACGCGCTGGACGCCAAACACACGGTGTGCCTGGCGAGCGGCAACAAGCTCTGGCTATGGCTCGGAGATGTCTTTGCGCCGATGCCTGACGAATGGCTCGACAAGGCCGTGAAGCTCTATCACGGCGCGCAGACGATTCAAGCCAAGCGAGGCGAGACGGGCGCGGGCATGCCGTGGTTTTTCAATCCGGGCAACCTCGCTGCCGTGCGGAAGGCGCTCTTTACTGACGTGCTGGCGCGACAGCTGGGCATCGGCGATCCGTTTGCGACGAGTCCGGCGCTCGCTGTTTTTGGCGATCGGACGCTGGTCTACGACCGGCGCACGCGCACTGCTCGGCTCGAGGACAATTCGCCCGAGTGGCGAGCGACGTACGCATATCCGTTCGCGTGGAGCGACGAACCCGTCGAGCCGACGTGGTTGCTCAGGGTGCTGAGAGAGGACACGTTTGCGGGCGTGGAGGAGAGAGAGCGCGAGGCGCGCATTCTGCGCATTCGCCAACAGATGGGGCTCGCGATGCTCGGCGCGCAAAAGCTCGCGAACCTGCACAGTGTGCTGATTCTGAAGGGAGCCGGCCACGACGGCAAAAGCACGCTCATCGAGCTCACGCAGCTGTGCATGCCTCCCGATTCGTGGCTGCCGCTCAACCCGCAAGACCTGAGCTCGGGCACGGGCGACGGCGCCGAGGGGCGAGCTCGTCTGCACGGCAAGAGCGCCGTGTTTTGCGATGACGTGAGCGAGCGCGCAATGCGCGACAGCTCGCACTACAAGACGGCAACCGCGTTCGGCAAGCTCTCGGGACGCCACTTCGGCTCGGGCGTCAACTCGTTCACCGTGGACGTGAAGGCGACGTGGTTTCTGGCGTGCCAGCAGCTCTGGAAAACCGACGACAAGACGCGCGGCTTTCAGCGCCGGCACGATATCATCGAGTTTCCGAACACGATTGACGAGGCGCACGCTGACCGCGCGCTCGCGCAAAAACTCTACTCGCTGGAACGCCGGGAGATCGTCGTTTGGGCATGCCAGGCAGCGCTGGAGCTGCTTCGCGGCGGAAGCCTCGCGAAACCCGAATGCTCGGCGCGGCTCATGGCCGCGTGGATGATGAGCGATGGTGATATCGCGGCGTTCATCGAATCGAACACGTCGGATTGCTCGCAGTCACCGAAAGGCTCGTGGCCGTCTCTCGAAGACGTCTGGAATCGCTATGTAGAGTGGACGGCATTCGTGCATAAAACCGCAGGTAAGCATCGGAGTTTAATCGACTTTTCCAGAACGGTACGGAAGATACCCGGCGTCATTGTGGACAAGAGTCCAGACCCAAAGAATCGAAGAGCAATAATATCGCGCAGTTGTGAGTAGTGAAGGGATAGTGAAGGGATAGTGAAGGGATAATGAAGGGAAAAGTTTAATGGTTTCGTGGGGGTGAAGGACTGAAGGGATGATCCCTAAGGCTCTCGCTACGCGCGCGCCTAACTCCTCCCCAATATGCTTATAAGCATTCATCCCTTCATCCCTTCACTCGTGCGTAATCATTCAGGAATCGGCTGAAGGATCCCTTCACTTTCCCTTCACTATCCCCTCACTATTGGTTAAACCACTGGGAATCGTTATGTCTAAACCGAATTATTATAACCAGTCTGGAAAGAAATTGTTCCGGCTGGTCAGACTAATAAAGGCGAAGCCGGGCCGCAGGCTGACCAATGACGACATTGAGCAAGCCGTGAGAACCATTGATGAATTGCAGCGTGAGGCGACGCTTTTGCGTCGCTGGCTCGCGGAGCACTACGAACAATGAGCCGGGACCTGAGCAGAACCTTCCCCTGGCTCCGCAAGCCCGAGCCGAAGCCGGCGGGGCTCGAGGTAATCGAGCCACGGGACCCCAACTGGTGGAAGCGTCCCTACGCTGGGCACGAGCCCCCCGAGGGTGTGCCGCCAGGGCGTCCCTGGTTCGCCCCAAACGCCGCTGTATGGGTCGACGAGGCTGGGTGGCGCTGGCCCATGGCGACGCTGCCAGCAGGCGTACAGCTGCCGGCGCAGCCCAGCGGCGACGAGCCCGAGGACGACCT
>Ga0079224_100000469_pt1 | contig 39662 bp, 37 predicted proteins | sample Stecom2015_FD_80414 | JGI IMG/M metagenome (GOLD analysis project Ga0079224, IMG submission 80414) | Agricultural soil microbial communities from Utah to study Nitrogen management - Steer compost 2015 | ecosystem: Environmental > Terrestrial > Soil > Agricultural land | place: USA: Utah... | reverse complement strand
CCCTCATAGATATGTTCCTCGTACGAATTTGAATCTTTTTCGGATGCTCTTTTGATCGCAGCTTCGATACGATCTTTGGGCATATTAACAGCTTTTGCATTTTGGATTGCGGTACGTAGCCGCGAATTAGATTCTGGATGTGGTCCGGCGTCTTTAACAGCCATAGCTATTTCTTTGCCCAGACGTGTAAACTGCACAGCCATTTTGGCCCAGCGTTTAAATTTTCTTTCTTTTCTAAATTCAAATGCTCTTCCCATATCTTATTGTTTTCTTAGGTTCGTTAACATTTCTTTCGTCATTTCAGAAAGATCAAATATTGGATTCCAGCCCCAATCTTCTCTTGCATAGGTATCGTCGATGGATTTTGGCCAACTATCGGCTATTCTCTGTCGGGGGTCTTTATCTGAATAGCTTAGCTCAAAATCTGGTAAGTATTTTTGTATCTCTTTCCCTAGTTCGGAAGGAGTGAAGCTTGGTCCGGTAAGGTTATAGCTTGAGCGGATCCTCAAATTTTCAGCAGATGCATCCATTAGTTGCAATGTGCCGGCTATGGCATCATCAATATAAAGCATGGGCAACCTTGTGTTTTCGGAGAGGAAACTCTCGTATCTGCCCGATGATAAAGCTTCATGGAAGATGTGAATAGCATAGTCGGTGGTCCCTCCCCCCGGAGCGGCTTTCCAACTGATTAATCCTGGATAGCGAATGCTCCGTACATCTAGGTTATATCGATGATGGTAGTATTCACACCACCGTTCTCCTGCTAATTTACTGAATCCATATACCGTATTCGGATCCATGATACAATACTGAGGAGTCTGATTTTTCGGAGAATGAGGTCCGAAGACAGCGATGGAACTAGGCCAGAATACTTTGGTGACTTTATACTCAACCGAAAGATCAAGTACGTTTATTAGGCCATTCATATTGAGCTCCCAAGCTTTCTTCGGAAACTGTTCACCTGTCGCTGATAAGAGTGCGGCGAGCAGGTAAATCTGCGTCGGCTTGTATTTTTCAAATAAGGTTTTCAGTGCCTTTTGGTCAAGAACATTCAGTAGCTCGAAGTTTGCGTTGGGATCAACCTGACTGGGTACTTTGATGTCACAGGTAAGGACATTTTCATTTCCGAACTTTTGGCGGAGAGCTGTAGCTAATTCGGTTCCAATCTGACCATTTGACCCGATGATAATAATACGTTCTTCCATTGCCGCAAATATATGCTTTTTGAAAATAAAATACCGATTGCGTTTAGTTTATCGTATCAATAAACAGGCTTCTTTAAAAGATTTTGTTTGTCCGACTGAGTCATAAAGCTCAGCATAAACGTAATAGACACCAGCTGGAAGGGGTCTATCGTAGTCGTCCTTCCCGTCCCAGTGAATCACATTTCTTGTTCCCAAACGATGACTGGTAAGCAATTTTTTTACCTGCAACCCCTTTGAGTTGTAAATTAGCACATTAGCCATTTTCGCTCCTCTCTCAAAACCAATATGCAATTCTAAGGTTTCATCACGATCGGGAGCGAACTTCTTGCTAAACAGAGATATGCCATAGGATTTAGGATCTCTATTGATCGCCTGGGAGTTCTGGTAGCCGGGTGTAGCATAACCATGAGTTGCCGCGGAAGACACGAAGTTGCCCTTAAGATTTGTCGCAACATCGAAATCAACTCTTTCAAATGAGACACCTTTTGGACTCTTAATGAAAACGTCATGCATTTTTTCATTATAAAAAAGACTATCGATCAGTTCTTCATTCCTGAATAGGAGAACGGCCCCCTGTGTATTCGTCAAGGTAGGAAAGCTTTCCATCGAATGAAAAGCACGGGGATCCTGATGAAGATAATGATTCTGGACGATCTCTGAGTTTTTGCTCAATACTTTATATGTGCCAGGATAAAGGTATACAGACTCGTCGCTGACGCGGTGCAGGCGATTTCTTTTTCCACTAGCATTTACTGTCGTAATCTCTAATGACTGAAGATCGATGATTTGATCAGAATGGTTGTAGATTTCTATAAATTCTACTCCCTCTTGTTTAGGGTCGGGTAAGATTTCGGAAATCAAGACCTGGTTACGAACATAGCCATCATTATCAGGGAAATTGTTTTGAGGATCTATCGTTTCGAAATCTTGCGTTTTTTTACATCCTAACAATGCAAAAAAATACAACAAAATAAAAAGAGCTTGTAAGAACGTCTTCATTTTTCAACAAAAATCGCGGATACAACAAATAACACGTTTGGGTTTTAACAGACCAAGCCTATACGGTTACGGTGCCTTCGTAAACGTATTCCGCAGGACCTTCTAGCGAAATATCATGAAAATGGCCGTTGTTTGCGTGAAAGCGCACGATTAAATTTCCTCCGCAGACGCGGATCGCCGTTTGTATATTTCCATTCAGTCTCTTTTTATAAGCCATGGCCAAGGCAACTGCTGTCACTCCCGTGCCGCATGCTAAAGTTTCACCTTCGACACCGCGTTCAAATGTACGAACAAAGTAATCTTCGTTTTCAGGACTTACAAAATTTACATTAATTCCTTTCTCTTTATAGGGAGCCGAATTGCGAATACTAGAACCTTCACCTTGAACATCCATTTCTTCGAGTTGGCTGACTATTTTTACATAATGAGGGGAGCCGGTATCCAAAACATAAGCATCTTCAAGAATTTGTATCTGATTGACGTCTTGCATTTTTAATGAAACCCAATTGCCTTCTTCATTGATTGATGCTGAATGAGGGCCGTCAACGGCTATAAAATTAGTTTTATCAGTAATAAGATTTATTTTTTTAGCGAATGCAACAATACATCTACCTCCATTACCGCACATACTGCCGACTTGACCGTCTGCATTGTAATATACCATCTCAAAATCGCTTTCATTACTATTTTGGAGTAACATAAACCCGTCAGCCCCGATGCCAAAGCGTCTATCACAAAGGCGTTTGATCTGCTGTTGATCAAGGTGTAAATCAATTTTTCTATTATCGACAATGATAAAATCGTTGCCAGCTCCTTGATACTTAAAAAAATGGATTGATTGCATGCTCAAATTTAAGCAAAATATTAATGACTGGCTTCTAATATTAATGTCATTAAGCACAGGGTATACTATTGGTTTAACATTATTTAACAGAAAAGGCCTCGATGTGATTTGCAAACAAGCGCGCCTAAATGGTAAATTTGTAGGAGTTTAAATTTTTTAATCATCATTATAAAACAATAAAGTGGTTTCCACTTTAGAAATACTTGAATAAATGAATATGAAAAAAATCGGAATGACAGTTTTGATCGCTATGGTTGGAGGGCTTCTCGCTATTGGTGGTTATAAATTGTTTGAAAACAAACAAGTGGAGAATATGAGCTTTGAAGAGAAGCAAGAGGTTTATTTTGCTAACAATCCTTTAAAGATTAATTCTTCAACAGGGAATCCAGACTTTACACAAGCTAGTGCGGCAGTTTCACCAGCAGTTGTACATATCGTAACAACGTATGAAGCTAAAAGTCGCCAGCGGATGCAATCATCACCATTTGGTGATATGTTCGAGGAGTTTTTTGGAGTTCCAAGAAGCAGAGGACAAAGTCAACCGTCGCGAGCGTCGGGGTCGGGAGTGATCATTTCTACCGATGGTTATATTGTAACGAATAACCATGTGGTAGAGGGCGCTGATAAAATTGAAGTAAAGCTTACAGATAAGCGTGTATTGGAGGCGAAGTTGATAGGGAGAGATCCGAATACGGACCTAGCTTTATTGAAGGTGTCTGCATCCAAGTCGTTGCCTATCGTTAAATTGGGGAATTCAGATGATGTCAATATTGGTGAATGGGTACTGGCTGTGGGATATCCACTAGGGTTAGAGTCGACCGTAACTGCGGGTATCGTAAGTGCTAAAGGTAGATCCTTAAATCTTCTAGGACAGGAAAACCTTCGCCGGCAATATCAGGAAAACCCAGATGAAGTACCGGTAAATGCCGCGATTGAGTCCTTTATACAGACTGATGCGGTGATTAACAGAGGAAACAGCGGCGGGGCATTGGTTAATGCGGATGGTGAATTAATTGGGATTAACTCTGCAATTGCTTCTCCTAGCGGATATTATGCTGGATACGGTTTTGCTATCCCGGTAAATTTGGTGAAGAAAATTGCAAACGATTTTAAAGAATTTGGTGAAGTTAAACGTGGTTATGTTGGAATTACATTTGTTGAACTTAACACCGAAGTGGCAAAAGAACTGGAGGTGAGTGAATACAACGGGCTCTACGTCCGCGAAGTTGTTGAAGGTGGGGGTGCGGACAAGGCTGGAATTAAAGCGAACGATATTGTCACCCATATCGACGGCAGATTGATTACAAGTTCGTCTATTCTGCAAGAGCGAGTTGGTCGATTACGCCCGGGAGATAAAATTGAATTGCAGTATTTAAGAGATGGAAAGGAACGGAAAGCTACCATCACGCTGCAAGAAATAAAGAATGATCAAACGTCAGATACGGCTGAATCAAGCAAATCGGCTACACAATTATATAATAGTTTGGGTGCTGGATTCAAAGAATTGAGTGCGGCTCAGAAAAAAGAGCTGGGCGTAGATGCTGGTGTTGTAGTTTCAAGCATTCGCCAAGGCGGTTTGTTTGCTAAGTACGGTGTGCCTAGAGGGTTGGTAATTACAAGTATCAATGGAACAGCTGTAAGCAATATCGAACAGATTGGTCAGGCTTTAAGCAAGAATGCAAATGTAGTTACAATCAAAGGAATTACACCTGACGGAGGAATGGCAACGCTAACGTTCCCTACAGAGTAATTGTAATAAATATAATGCATCGGTTACGATGTTCTGAAAGAGGTTGAATCACCCACTGTGGTGGTCAACCTCTTTTTTTAGATTAGAACAGTTCTAAATTGCTTTATTTTCACAAAAGTTCTATAGAATTGAATTCAAATGGATAATTTTGCTTACCATAATTAAAAACAAGCCATATAATGAGTCATTTCAATCATTTACTTTCCTCGACGATAGGGAAGAAACTTATCATGAGTTTGACAGGGATATTTCTAAGTTTGTTCCTCGTTGTTCATTTGATTGGGAATTTGCAGTTATTTAAAGATGATGGCGGATTGGCGTTTAACCAGTACGCATACTTTATGACGAGCTTTGGTCCCATTAAAATTATTTCTTACGGCCTTTACGCATCAATTGTATTACATGCAGTTTACGCATTAATTGTTACTATTCGCAATAGGAAAGCCAGACCGGTGGCTTATGCCTCATATAATGGCGCAGCAAATAGTCCATGGAACTCGCGAAATATGGGTATATTGGGGACAATTATCTTGATATTTATAGTTACTCATATGAGTAATTTCTGGTACAAGTACCATTGGGGAGGCACGCCATATGTAGAATATGTTACCAATTTACAGAGTGGCGAAACGCAGGTTAATGAAATTTCGGAAGCTGAGTTCTCAGGGTACGTCAACTATGTTGATGCCGACAACCAAATTATGAAAGCTAAAGATTTGTACAAGCAGGTCAATTTTGCTTTTCAAAACATAATACTTGTAATTTTTTATGTATTGGCGATGGTGGCGTTAGGGTTTCACCTTGCGCATGGGTTTAAATCGGCTTTTCAGACTTTAGGCTTTGATCATAATCGGTATGCACCTTTAGTCAAGTGGATAGGGTTTTGGATATTTGGTATTTTGATACCATTAGGTTTTGCCGCAATGCCCTTGTATTCTTTTTTCGTTGTTAATGGTTAGCATTTAGATGTGCTGAAAATAAAAAATTTAAAATGATTTTAGATTCTAAGATTCCAGAAGGTCCATTAGCGGAAAAATGGACAAAACATAAATTTAATTTAAAGCTTGTCAATCCTGCCAACAAGCGGAAATATCATATCATTGTTGTTGGTACGGGACTGGCGGGGGCGTCAGCTGCTGCGTCCTTAGGAGAGTTGGGTTATAATGTAACTACTTTTTGCTATCAGGATAGCCCTCGACGTGCACACTCGATTGCGGCGCAGGGAGGTATTAATTCATCTAAGAATTATACAAACGATGGCGATAGTGTGTATCGCTTGTTTTATGACACGATTAAGGGAGGGGATTACCGTTCACGCGAGGCTAATACCTATCGTTTAGCAGAGGTATCTGCAAATATAATAGACCAGTGTGTGGCACAAGGTGTGCCTTTCGCTCGTGAATACGGTGGAATGTTGGATAACCGTTCTTTTGGCGGTGCGCAGGTATCTCGTACATTTTATGCTCGTGGTCAGACAGGACAACAGTTACTTTTAGGTGCGTATTCGGCTTTAAACCGTCAGGTAAAAAAAGGTACTGTAAAAAGTTATACGCGACATGAGATGCTTGACGTTGTCACCATCGACGGACACGCACGTGGTATAATTACAAGGGATTTGATCACAGGTAAGATTGAATCTCATGCCGCACATGCAGTTCTACTTTGCACCGGTGGATATGGGAACGTATTTTTCTTGTCAACGAACGCTATGGGCTGTAATGTTACAGCTGCATGGAGAGCGCATAAACGAGGAGCATTTTTCGCGAATCCATGTTATACACAAATCCATCCGACCTGTATCCCGGTTACAGGGGACCATCAATCCAAATTAACTCTGATGTCCGAATCTCTTCGGAACGACGGTAGGGTATGGGTTCCAAAAACGGTGGAATTAGCTGAGCGTCTACGAAAAGGTGAGCTTAAAGCGAGTGATATTAAAGATGAGGACCGTGACTATTATCTGGAGCGTAAGTATCCTAGTTTTGGAAACCTGGTTCCACGGGATGTGGCTTCCAGAAATGCAAAGGAAATGGTTGACGAAGGAAGAGGTGTTGGGAAAACAGGGATAGCTGTATACCTAGACTTTGCGGATGCCATCAAGCGTTTGGGAGAAGATGCAGTTCGTGCAAAGTATGGCAATTTGTTTGATATGTATCTGCAAATTACAGATGAAAACCCCTACAAGCAACCGATGCGTATTTATCCGGCTGTTCACTATACAATGGGCGGACTTTGGGTCGATTATAATTTGATGACAACCGTACCTGGACTATATGCTCTTGGAGAGTGTAACTTCTCAGATCACGGCGCTAACCGTCTGGGTGCCTCGGCCTTAATGCAAGGCTTGGCAGACGGCTATTTTGTGCTGCCATATACCATTGGTGATTATTTAGCCAGCCAGGGATTTGATCCGGTAGATGATAAAAATCCGGCTTTCGAAAATACAAGAAAGGAAGTCGAAGAGCGTGTTAACAAGTTGCTTAGCATGAAAGGTAAGCAGACTGTTGATGACATTCATAAGAAACTTGGTCATATCATGTGGGAATATTGTGGCATGGCCAGAACCGAAGAAGGATTAACAAAAGCAAAAGGTCTGATTCAAAACCTTAGAAAAGAATTCTGGGCCGACGTGAGTGTTTTAGGGGTGAATGAAGAGTTGAATATGTCATTGGAGAAAGCCGGTAGAGTAGCTGATTTCTTGGAGCTTGCAGAATTGATGGTTGACGATGCTCTAAATCGTTCTGAGTCATGTGGTGGTCACTTCCGCGTGGAGAGTCAGACTGAAGAAGGGGAGGCCAAGCGTAAAGATGATGAATTTGCTTATGTAGCTGCATGGCAATATCAGACAGATGGAACCGAACAATTGCATAAAGAGGAACTGCAATTCGAGAATGTTAAATTAACTCAACGTAGTTATAAATAGATGATGAATCTCTAAATCTATAAGAAAATGAGTGCAACAATGAATCTGACGTTAAAAGTATGGCGTCAAAAAGACGAGAATACTCGAGGAAAGTTTCATACATATGAAGCAAAGAATATATCTGATGACATGTCATTTTTGGAAATGCTGGATGTTGTCAACGAGGAAATTACCAGAAAAGGAGAAGATCCTATCTATTTTGATCACGATTGTCGTGAAGGAATTTGCGGTATGTGCTCTCTCTATATCAACGGTAGACCCCATGGGCCGAAAGAAGGTATAACAACATGTCAACTTCATATGCGGAGTTTCCATGATGGGCAAACTATTGTTATAGAACCATGGAGAGCAGCGGCATTCCCTGTTCTTAAAGACTTGGCTGTCGACCGCACAGCGTTTGATCGTATACAGCAAGCTGGAGGCTTTGTATCTGTAAATACAGGTGCAATCGTTGATGGAAATGTCCACCCAATTCCTAAAGTAAAAGCGGACGAAGCATTCAATTCCGCCACGTGTATTGGTTGTGGCGCTTGCGTTGCTGCTTGTAAGAATTCATCAGCTATGTTATTCGTTTCTGCTAAGGTATCACAGTTTGCACTTTTGCCTCAGGGGCAAGCAGAACGTGTTGAAAGAGCACAGGCGATGGTAGACCAAATGGATGCGGAAGGTTTTGGTTCTTGTACAAATACAGGGGCTTGTGAGATAGAATGTCCTGTGGGAATCAAGCTTACAAATATTGCTCGCTTAAATCGCGAATATCTTCGCGCCAAAGTAGTTAAAGAAGAGGAAATCCATTAAGAGCATACTTTTCTCAATACCAGATACAAAAAAAGCTTCGGAAATCCCGAAGCTTTTTTTGTATCTGGTATTCTTTGTTAAAAAATACTACTGACAACCTGAATAATGTTAACACTTGGAATCTGGATAAAAGAAGCACTTATAGTTGCTTCGTCAGCGACCATATTGGTGTCCGAGTTTACGAGTATCAATGCCAAAGCCAAAAAGATAGGCACTAATAAAAGTAAATAAGGGGATATGTTTAATAAAGACCGTTTCATATTAGAGTTGTTGTTATTCTTAAACTGGATGATACAAATAAACAATAAGAGCTTAATAAAATAAAATTTAATAGACGAACTGCCTGATTTTATAGATATTTACGAAAATTGTATGATGAATCAACGAAATTCTTTCATTATTCAGGCCGTAATCTGGCTTTTACTGTTACTTATATTTTATTTAGTCACTCCACACAGGGCTGTTGAACTATTAATATTGGGTTATGGGTGTTTGAATATTGCCATATTCTATTCGAGCTATTTTGGCGTTACGCCAATGATTCTAAATAGAAGAAAATACTACAAGGGTTTTTCTCGATTATTGATTATTGTAGTTATTTCTATTGCAGTCAAATACGGGATAGCTTTGATCTATGAATCCGACGTTATGTATTATGGAGAAAATCACGATAAACGGTATACGGATTCCCAATATCTATGGTCAGCTGGTCTTGTCAGTTTATTCTTTATTCTTTTGAGTTTTTGTTTGCGTTTAACGAATAACTATTTCTTGCAGGAGCGAGAAAAAAGAATGTTAGAGAATGAAAAGCTGACAGCAGAGTTATCATTTTTAAAATCTCAGATTAATCCTCATTTTCTATTTAACTCGTTAAATAATATTTATTCATTAACCTATCATAAGTCAGACAAGGCCCCTGAGGCTATCTTAAAACTTTCCCGAATTATGCGTTATATGCTACAAGAAAGCGATGATGATAAGGTGCAGTTGAAAGATGAGATTGCCTATATGGAGAACTATATATCACTCCAGCAGCTGCGATTTAAAGAAACATTGGCTATTGACTACAAGATAAATATCGAGAGCCTGGAATTGCGGATTATGCCACTTTTGCTCATTTCTTTTCTTGAAAATGCATTTAAACACGGAGTGGTCACCAATAAGGAATATCCGATCCGTATTCTGATCGAGGTTGTAAACAACCGGCTACATTTCAAGGTTTCTAATTTTAAAAACAAATCGAATAAAGACCAAACAAGCGGCATAGGTCTCGAGAACCTGAAAAGAAGATTAGAACTGGGCTATCCAGATCGTTATACCCTGATGGTAGATGACAAGGAGCTGTTCTATAGCAGCGAATTATTTATATATTTATAAAAAACTTAAAGGAAATGCGTTGTCTTGTAATTGATGATGAACCATTAGCATTAGATATCTTGTGTGACTATATTAAACGCATACCAGAGCTTGTGCTTGTGGATTGTCTCACAGATCCTTTCAAGGGTCTGGAAATAGTACAGCGTGGAGATGCCGACCTCCTTTTTCTTGATATTCAAATGCCCGAGCTGTCGGGTATTGATTTTCTAAAAACGATGAATGGAGAGTGTGATGTGATTTTGACAACGGCATATCCTGAATATGCATTGGATGGATATGATCTCAACGTAGTTGATTATCTTTTAAAGCCTTTTTCGTTCGAAAGGTTTAAGAAAGCTGTGGATAAGGTTCTCAATGTCCAGAACATACTTTTTGTAAAAGTAGAACACAAAATGCAAAAGGTGGACTTAGAAGAAGTACTTTATATTGAAGGTTTAAAGGATTATATTTCTATTTATACAAATAACGAACGGATTATCACATTACAAAATCTGAAGAAGATAGATTCCTCGCTACCAGATAAGCGTTTCGTAAGAGTTCATAAATCTTATATTGTTTCACTGGATAAAATAGATTCTATCGAGAAAGGAAAGATCAATATTGGGCAAAAACAAATCCCAATTGGAGATACCTATCGGGATTTGTTTTATAAGAAAATTGAGAATAAGAGCTCTTAACTAGCTTTTTCTTCCCAAAGTTTTGCGATCATCATAATAGTTAAGACAGCCTTTTGCATATCTTGTATTGAGACCCATTCCTGTTTGCCATGGAACGCATGTTCACCAGCAAATATATTTGGACAAGGCAAGCCCATAAAGGATAGTCGAGAACCATCGGTTCCCCCGCGAATACTACGTAGGATAGGTTTAATATTCAACCGCTCCATGGCCTCTATGCCAATTGCTGTTACCTCTGGATGGTCCCGTAAGATATTTTTCATATTCCGATACTGCTCACTTATATTTACCTCGTATGAGCAACCCGGAAACCGGGCGATCGTTTCTTTCGTGATCGCTTTCAATTCTTCTGCATGTTGTTGTAAAAGTACATCATCAAAATCACGTATAATCAGATCAATTGTGGCTTGTTCAACATTCCCTGACATAGATACAGGGTGAATAAAACCTTCTTTACCAGAGGTTGTTTCGGGAGATAAGCGATTTTGGGGCAAGTTTTTGATCAATTCACTCGCGACTTTAAGTGCATTGATCATTTTACCTTTCGCAAAGCCAGGGTGGATACTGTTTCCATTGATAACAATACGTGCGCCATCGGCAGAAAAAGTTTCATCTTCAATAGAGCCTAAAGTTTCCCCATCAACTGTATAGCCATAATCGGCATTTAACTTTGTCATGTCGAGCATTTCAACACCCCGACCGACTTCTTCGTCAGGTGTAAATAAAATGCGGATGTCCCCATGTTTAATTTCATCATGCATCAGTAAAAGACGGACAGCATCCATGATCTCTGCGACACCGGCTTTATTGTCTGCTCCCAATAAAGTTGTCCCACTAGCCGTGATAATATCATTGCCATGCTGTTTTACCAAGTCGGGGTGATCTTTTTGAGTTAAAACCTGCGTGTTGTCATCAGGTAGGACGAGGTCCTGACCCTGATAGTTATGATGGATAATCGGCTTAACATTCGCACCGCTACAGTCCGGAGAAGTGTCCATATGAGCACAGAAGCAAATAACCGGAACTTTCTTATTTGTATTGGACGGAAGAGTAGCAAAGACATAGCCGTACTCATCCATGTAGGCGTCTTGAATGCCAAGTTCGGTGAGTTGCTTTACGAGCAAGCGTGCAAGGTCTTTCTGTTTTTCTGTCGAAGGAAAACTCGTTGACGCAGAATCAGATTGCGTATCGATTTGTACATACTGCATGAATTTCTCTGCTACCTGAAATTCATGTTCTTGAATTCGTAAACTCATGTAAAATATTTTATAAAAAAACCCACAGGGTTCTGTGGGTTTTTGTTCTTATGCTGGTGCGTTCTCAGTCGTGAACTCCTCATCTATCAGAATTCGACCGCAATGTTCGCATACGATTATCTTTTTTCGTTGACGGATGTCAAGTTGTCTTTGTGGTGGGATTTGGTTAAAACAGCCAGAACATGAGTCCCTGTCAATGGTTACTACTGCCAAACCATTTTTAGCGTTTTTTCTAAGACGATTATAGGCAACTAAAAGACGTTCATCAATTTTCTTCTCAGCTTTGTCGGCTTTTTCCAGTAATGCTTTCTCGTCTTTCTCGGTTTCGCCGGTAATATTGGCTAATTCCTCTTGTTTCGCTGCTAGATCTTTTTTGCGTTCCTCCAGATCCCCTTGCGCATTTTCGTACTTTGTAGTTTTATTACTAATCTCAAACTCAGTCTCACGAATTTTCTTTTCGAGAACTTGTATTTCAAGCCCCTGTATCTCAATTTCTTTAGCTATCGCATCGTATTCACGATTGTTTTTAACTTCATTCAGCTGAGATTCATATTTCTTGATAGCAGCCTGTGCATCCTTAATTAAGTTCCGGCGATTAACAATAGAGTCTTCAGAGGTGTCAAGATCTGTTCTGATCTTCTCGATCCGAGTTTCAAGTCCCGCCACTTCGTCCTCAAGATCCGCTACTTCGATAGGAAGCTCACCGCGCACCTGATGGATTTTATCAATTTGAGTATGAATTGTTTGCAGGTTCCACAATGCTTGTAATTTCTGCTCTACAGTTTTTTCCATTAAAAGTAATATTTTATTGGGTTTGTACTTTCTTTAGTAATTTGGATTGCAAAGTTAGGAAATTTTTTCCGTATTACTTCTAACAATAAATGTTGTGTAAACTGCTCGCTTTCAAAATGTCCGATATCTGCAATCATGATTTTGTCTTCAGCGTTGAAGAACTCGTGATACTTGAAATCTGCCGATATGAACACATCTGCACCACTACTTATTGCTTTCTGTAATAAAAAACTGCCCGCTCCGCCGCAAACTGCTACGCGCTGAATCGCCTTGCCGCTTCCTCCTGCATGCCTAATGACTTGCACATTCATCTTTTCTTTCAGAAACGCAAGAAAGTCCTGGGTTGAGAATGACTCAGGTAAGTTTCCGATCATACCAGAACCTACTTCTTGATAGGTGTTGTCAAGGGAATATATATCATATGCCACTTCTTCGTAGGGATGGCTTTCATACATGGCGATTAAAATCTTCCTTTCCAAATAATATGGATAAATAACTTCCACGGCATGCTCCTCCACCTCTTCCCGCCGACCAATGTCGCCAATTGTTGGTGAAGCATGTTCGTTCGGTAAGAAAGTGCCTGTTCCTGAGCTGCTAAAGCTACATTCTGAATAGTTGCTAATGTTGCCCGCTCCGGCACTGAATAGAGCATTTTTAATTGCTTCGGAATGACTTACAGGAACGAATACTCTCAGTTTTTTTAAGATATTTCTCTTCGGAGATAGAATCATAGCATTCTCGACCCCAAGTTGTTCCATGATCTTAGCATTGACCCCGCCCTGAACGTTATCCAGGTTGGTATGACTGGCATATAGGGCTATACGATGTCGAATTGCTTTGGCTACTACGCGTTCAACATAGTTTGACTCATTGAAACGTTTCATTCCTTTAAATACGATCGGATGGTGCGTAATAATGAGATCACAATGATTCTCAATTGCTTCTTCTACAATCGCTTCTGTGCAGTCGAGTGCGACTAGTGCCCGATTAACCTCATCTTGCGGATTACCTACTATTAAACCTGAATTATCGTAATCTTCCTGTAAGCTAAGCGGCGCTAGTGATTCCAGAAACCCTACTATTTCAGCTAACCTCATCTTGTTTGTTTTTATTTGTCCTATCTACGAATCGTTGATGCTCAACAATCAATATTCTAAAATAATCGATCTTAACCCAATAACGGATGAAATAGTATAATGCGAAAATACCGGCTACGAAAGATATACTGGGGATGAGAGGAAAGCTAGCAATCACAACAAATATAGCATAAGACAGGCCGAGCAATCGCCCGGGGTTTTCTTCCTCGGCTATTTTTCGATCATAAAACTCGTTCGTTAGCGAATCTGCCATTCGATTGGCGATCACGAAGTTCCAGTAGAGGCTTACGATAGGTATGAGAGCCATCCATATCATCCACGGCTTTAAAAGTCGATTCTCTTCAGCAACGGCCTTCAATGCCTTGGTTAACGTGAGGCAATAAAATGCGCGTACAACTAAGCTAATTATCGAAATAATCACCCCCGCCCATATCATGTCCTCCGTCAGAGTTATTCCATTATATTCCATCAAGCACGAAAATACGGGAAAATTGTCAACAATGAGTTTAATATGAAAATTGTTAACAATAAAATGATTATAATTGGAATAACTAAGTCATCGAACTATTAGACGCCCGAAACAACATAAACAAGATGAAGCAGCATTGCTGGCAGACTTTTATCGCACCGGCGATTTAGAGGTTCTCGGCAGGCTTTATGAACCCTATATGTATTTGATTTATGGGGTGTGCCTTAAGTATCTAAAAGATCCCGTTAGAAGTGAGGATGCAGTTATGCAAATCTTCGAAGAACTGATTAAAAAGCTTCGTCTTCATCGGGTCGATAATTTCAAAGGATGGCTCTATACCGTCGCGCGGAATCACTGTTTAATGGAGCTTCGGAAAACGGATAAGAATCAGACAGTTTCTTTAGAAGAAACTTTTGTGGAAAATACTCAAAATTTGCATCTTGATGATAGCGAAGATCTGCAAGAGAAGAACCTATCGCAAATGGAGTCTTGTCTTGAGCAATTAAAAGATGAGCAAAGGACATGTGTCAAGTTGTTCTATCTCGAGCAGAAGTGTTACAAAGATATTGTAGATAAGACAGGTTTCACTATGAAACAAGTAAAAAGTAATATCCAGAACGGCAGAAGAAACTTGAAGATATGTATGGATAAAAATATATGAATCATCACTACGATATAATATATATTCAGCAATATTTGGAAGGGAAATTAAGTCCTAAACAAATGCATGAGCTTGAACGTGCAGCATTGAATGATGATTTGTTGCAGGATGCTATTGACGGATATCGCTCAGCCGAGGCGGTGGACCATAAGCAGCTAAGCTTGTTGCAGAAACGTTTTGTCGCTCGAATTGAAGCTCATCAGGAAAATAAAAACAGAAATTATTTTACGTGGCAAAGGTTGACAATCGCAAGTATTGCAGGTCTTCTGTTCATTGTCATCGGCGTTCTGTTCTGGATGATGCGGAATCCAAATCCAACCAATAGCGCAGCTCAACAAGCATCAACCCTGAATATCCAGGAAAAGGTCACGATAAGTTTACTTAACGGAGACCTATCCCCGAAAATTGGTTGGGATGCTCTTAGGGACCATGCCTCTATCTCAATTCTTCCGGCTTCTGTGGGTGAACGCGTTGTTGTCCAGTTTGATCTGCAAGATCACAGGCCGGTCAATATCCAATTCGCTTCGAATCATGACGAGCAACTCACCGCTGCGATAGAAAAGATGCTCAGGGAAGGAACAAGCTGGGAGGGAAGTTCCGGGACGCTCGAGCTGCAATTCTAGTGCTACTTCTTCTCTAAGGTAAAACTAAAGGTGCTTCCGGTACCCTCTTTGCTTTGGACTGAAATAGTCTGTTGGTGAGCTTCTAAAATATGTTTGACGATGGATAGTCCTAAACCAGAACCGCCAACATCCCGTGCTCTGCTTTTTTCTGTCCGATAAAATCTCTCGAATATTCTTGGCAGATTTTCTTCATCAATACCGATGCCGTCATCCGCTATTTCGATCAACATTTGATCGTGAAGTTCAAAGAGCGTAATTTCAGTCTCGCCATTCTCCTTTCCATATTTTATGGAGTTAGAGAGAAGATTCGCCAATACTTGTCTTACCTTTTCCCGGTCGGCGTTAACCATTGAATGGGTTTTAGGCTTATCGTTAAAGTGTAATCTGATTTTGTGTTTTTGAGCTTTGAGCTCTAATGATTCAATCACCTCGTTGATTAAGATAGAGAGATCGAATTGCTGGAAGTTTATGGAAAGCTCTCCGCTTTCCAATTTAGAAATCTCATCGATGTCCTTAATTAAATAACTCAACCTATCCAGGTTATTGGCGGCTTTATCGAGAAACTTGTTTGCTAGCTTTGTATCCTCATCGATCAGCCCATCTTGTAATGCGTCAATATAACCCTGTATGGCGAAAAGAGGAGTTTTGAACTCATGCGAGATATTCGACAGAAACTCGCGGCGATATTTCTCCTGACTTTTCAGAGCGTCGATTTCTTTTTTCTTATCCGTGGCCCATTCTCTTACTTCTTTCTGAACATCACCGATCGGATCGGAGCTCACCTGCTCAGCCAGTGTATCTTTAATGTCTTTCCCAAGCTTGAGGTGATGGATGAGCTTATAGATAATCTTGATTTTACTATAAACGTAACGCTCCATCAATATATAAAATATGACAAAGCTTATGATTGCCGCACTGATAAAAATTGCAATAATTTCCAGCAGCTCAAGTTTGAGAAAGAAACTGACTAGTGCAACTGCAGACGCAACCAGAATTGCATTTAAAAAAATTAAAGACCTAAACTTCATGGTTTAATTCCCCTAGCACCGTAATTCCCCCTTTAACTTTGTCGCCCAGTTTGACGTCGATCTTACTACCAATTGGGAGAAAAACATCCACCCGCGAGCCAAACTTAATAAAGCCAAACTCTTTGCCCTGCTCGACAGTTTTACCCTCACTGAGGTACCATACAATCCGTCGGGCCATTGCCCCTGCAATTTGCCGGAATAACACCTCCACCCCGTTTGTTTCTACCACGGTAGTTGTCCGTTCGTTTAACGTAGATGATTTAGGGTTCCAAGCCATTAAATATTTGCCTGGATGGTATTTAAAGTATTTGACAATACCGCTCACCGGGTTCCTGTTGATATGGACATTTATTGGTGACATGAAAATCGATATCTGCAGCCTTCTATCCTGAAAATATTCCGTTTCTTCGGTTTCTTCGATAACAACAACTTTCCCATCCGCGGGACATAGAATAATTTTTTCGTCCTGAGAGATCGTCCGTTTCGGATTTCGGAAAAATTGTAAAAGCGTGATCAGTACAAAGGCTGATAAAATATACACGGCCCAAGTTAAAAGCTGATTTTCAGAGGCATAGTAGTGAGTGATTGCATTTATAACAAAAACAAATAAGACTCCAAGAGCAATTGAGGTATATCCTTCCTTATGAATGGTCATGATGTGTATATTTTCAGCAAATATAACTATAAAGCCTTATTTAGTCACACGCTTTATAGATATCTTTTAGGTTCCTTCCGAGACCGTTATAGTCCATGCCATACCCGACAACAAATTCGTCGGAGATCTCAAAACCAACGAATGCCAGGTTGGGGAAAGTGTGCTGTAGTTTTGCTGGCTTAAGCAACAAGGAGCAGATCGCTACGGATGCTGGCTTTTGCTCCTCAATCTTTTTTAAAAGATAATGCAGTGTGTTCCCTGTATCTATAATATCTTCAACAATAATTACATCCCTGTCTTTAATATCGACACACAACCCGATGATCTCTTTTATTTCTTCCTGCTGCTGATCACCTTGATAGGAAGCCAGCTTAATAAAACAGGTCTCAGCAGCGATATCAATTTCTTTCATCAGGTCAGCCATGAAGAGAAAGCAACCGTTTAAAACACCGATAAAAACAGGAACCCGTTTTTCGTAAGACACATTAATTTGTGTGCCGATCAGTCTGATCCGCTTCTTCACCTGATCATGCTCGATCATTAGACCAAATTCCTTTTTATCGATTTGTAATTTCATGCTTATTGATCTTCAATTTCCTTACCAAAAAGCTGCTCAAGCAATCGCTGAGCCTCATCGACCTCCCTTTCCAAATCAATCCGGTCTTGATCAGTGTCTTGCATCGTGCTGTCCGGCTCCGGCTCTCGAGAAGGGAGGACAGCATTTCGTAAGCTCACAGAATAAAAACCATAGCTTCGGGTCGAATCTCTTGGGATATAGCCAGAGTTAGCCATCAGCGTGCCGATTAGCCGAAAGTATCCGGTCAGATAAGGTTGCAGACCACCGTAACTTGTAAAGCGCGACAAACCTCTTTTGGGGCTGGGAACGATGCTCGCCAGGAAAATGCTCTCACCGACAGTCAATTGAGATTGATCTTTTAGAAAATAATGCCGTGAAGCCTCCGAAATCCCATAAACATCCTTTCCCCACTCAATGACGTTCAGGTATACCTCATACATCCTTTCTTTGCTTACAATATCGTTATGTTCGATTAGCCACACAATAAGCATTTCCTCAACTTTTCTGGCTAAGGTCTTTTCCCTGTCCAGAAAAACATTTTTGACCAGTTGCATCGAAATTGTACTGCCGCCACGGGTGAATGCTTTTTCCTTAAAATTAGTAGCAATGGATGCTTTGATTGCTTTTTCCACGAAACCCTCGTGCTGAAAGAATGTGGGGTCCTCTGCAGTTAGAACCGCATTGCGCAACGTCGGGGATATCTGGTTTAGGGGTGTGAAGTTCGGATTTTCAGGGCCAACAATGATATCCCGGGCAGGGCCGTCTTCTTCGTAAGGGTGATAGGTGAAAGTCGAGTTGATTTTCGATAGGTCTGTCTTCCCATAAGAGTCGATCTTGAAACCGTCTTCTTCAATCGCCGAGTGCAGTTGCACGCTGTCAGGATTCTGTGAATCCAGATGCAGATCAAAATTATATTTCATTTTTCCAGAAACTTTGATCCCTTCGAGCGACTCAAAAAGTCCGGTAGGAAATGAATCAAAGGCCTCTTGAGCATCCATTTCAGGTACCTCTACTCCTACAGAGTAGATTTTATGCGGTTGCAGGGTCAGCTTAGCATAAGGATGAGCCACTATTTTAGCCAACTGAACTTCCGATCCTTTGTCTAACTCTATAAAGTCCTTGCCAATAATAAATTCTGCCTGAGCGAAGGCTTGCGGAATGATGACGTTGTTGGATGCAATGCGCCAATGGTTTATCAGAAAATTGCCAAGTCGTCCACTTACCGAGATTTGCAGGTCATCGCTATTTTTCCATTTAACATCCTGAAGTTCAGCCTCTACTGTATCGAAATTTACAAGCAAACCATATTTGTCCTGAAGAAGGGGAAGTTCGACTTTTCCCTCTTCTGCATACAATCGAAAGAACAACTTGTTCCGACCTGGATTGAGATCCCCATCAAGGTGCCAGGTGGCTTTGTCGGCATTAATTAAAATTGTCGATTCCAGGTTTCCATTATCAATATTAGCTTGAGGAACCGTTACCCGATGAAACAGGCTGTCATCTTTGTAAGAAACCTCAAAATTTTCTAAATCCATATTTTCTGGAATCTTATAGAGAACCTGATGGACAACCCGGTTGACAAGTTTACCCAAGTGAATTGGCTCTTTTTCGGTTTCTGGCACAACAGTAGCTGTATCGACTTGATCTTCCTGAAAAAAGAAGTCATAATTACTCGTAACGCTGTCTTTTTTGATGAAGGTGACCCTGGCGTTTTCCATATCCATATTAGCGAGTTTCACTTTTCCGCTGAGCAAGGGGAACAACTTGACACTAACCCGCAGCAGTTCAATTTTTGCCAACGTATCCGCATCCAGCGGCGTGGCAGAAATATCTTCGAAAGTTACTTCTTTGAGTCCGGAGAAGTAAGCGTCGTTAATATCAAGTTTAATTTGGTAGTCTTCTAAGGCCTTGGCTTTTGCTCGTTCGATCGCACTCTTTAACAAGGGCTCTCTTTTGTTTACGGCGATAATCGCCACAATTGTAAATAGCACAAGCAGCGCGCCGGTAATACTCGCGGCAATTATATAATACCGCTTGGGTATCGATTTTAGGAATGCACGGATCTTCTCCAAGTTCGTTCGTTTATTGTTGAATTGTAGTTTTAATGTCTAAACTTCCCGTAAATATCTATAAAATACTCTGTTTTTCAAGTTTGTATAGCTTATTTCTTAAATTTGAAAATATTTAAAATAATGTGTGACGATGATTACAGAAGAACAAGTTTTAAAAGCATTGAGTTATGTCGAAGATCCTGATTTCAAGAAAGATCTTGTTACGCTCAATATGATCAAAGATATAAAAATAGAACCCAATAAATTAAGTTTCAGCGTGGTGTTGACCACACCTGCATGTCCGATGAAAGATCATTTGGAGAATGCTTGCCGGAATGCAATCGCTCATTTTGTTTCGAACGATATTGAAGTTGATATCAATATGACTTCCAAAGTGCTTGCACCAAAGAACTCACAGCTTCCCAATATTAAGCACATCGTTTTGGTGTCATCAGGAAAAGGAGGTGTTGGGAAGTCAACCGTGGCAAGTAATTTAGCCTTGGCTTTAAGCATGCAAGGTGCAAAGACCGGCCTATTGGACGCGGATATTTACGGACCATCTTTACCCATCATGTTTGGGTTGGAAGATGCAAAGCCTCAGGGAACCAATGGCGCCGATGGGAAGTCAAAGATCTTGCCGATTGAAAAGTTCGGGCTTAAATTATTGTCCATAGGTTTCTTTACTGATCCCAATCAGCCCGTACCCTGGCGGGGTCCGATGGCTAGTTCAGCGGTGAAACAGCTGTTCAATGATGCAGAATGGGGCGAGCTTGATTACCTGATTGTCGACCTTCCTCCCGGCACGGGAGATATTCATATTACCATTGCGCAAAGCTATCCGGTTACGGGCGCGCTCGTGGTTTCAACACCGCAGAATGTTGCGACGGCTGATGCTTCGAAGGGTATCGGTATGTTCTTGATGGACGCGATTAATATACCGTTGATCGGTATCGTTGAAAATATGGCCAATTTTACGCCAGCAGAACTTCCTGATAATAAATATTATATCTTTGGCAAAGGCGGTGGTAAGTTTCTGGCAGAGAAGTACCAGGTTCCGTTGCTTGGTGAGATTCCCCTTGTGAAAAGCATCAGTGATGCCGGTGATAACGGGGTTCCGGCTGTCTTGGACGAAGACTCCGTGATTGGTAAAGTGTTTTCTGAAATAGCACAGAAAGTAGCACAACAACTTTCTATTATTAGCGAATCAGATCTGCAGACCGTGTAAACTTTTTATGAGAGGGATAATTTTAGTAACTTTACATTTAGAAACATATAATTATGAATTTGAGGGATAAAGTAGAACAGGCATTGGATACAATGCGTCCTTTTCTTGAAGCTGATGGCGGCAACGTAGTTATCGAAGAAATTACTCCAGAGAATGTAGTGATATTGAAGCTTCTGGGTTCCTGTGCATCTTGTTCTATGAGCATTATGACGTTCAAGGCAGGGTTAGAGCAAGCTATCAAAAAGGCTGTCCCGGAAATTAATGGGGTAGAAGCTATCAACCTTACCACAATTTAACATTATTTAACCACGCTAGTTTTCAGAATGTGGTAGATTTGTGATTATGAAATTTTGTTTGAAAACGGTTATTATACTTCTTATGGTTGGATTTAGCGTGAGCGTCTATGCTCAGGAAAAACCAGCCAAAAAGCTCGTGCAGTTTACCGGAATCATACAAAATGCAGACTCCAATGTTGTGGTTCCCTACGTTACGATCAGGAACGCCTCGTATCAAGATCAATTTTTCGCATCCAACCATCAGGGCTACTTTTCTTTCGTTGCCCACGAGAAAGATACGATTGAATTTACAGCAATAGGTTATAAAACAACACAGGTGGTCATCCCCGAATCCGAGAATAATCGGCATAGTGGCATTGTGAAAATGGAGGCTAGTGTTACTGCGCTCCCCGTTGTCGTCGTTTTGCCTTGGGCCAGTGTCGAAGAATTTAACCAGGCATTTCTCGCCCTTGACGTGGCCGATGACGACTATCTGTTGGCCAAAAGAAATCTTAGTCGTGAAAGTCTGGTTGCCATGGCACGTGAGGCACCTTTGAGTGCGAATGAGCTACAGAACTATCAGGCGATCAGTAGTCATCAGAACATGACTAATCGTAATATTAATCAGCGATATGCCAACCCCTTGCTGAATCCTTTTGCATGGGCAAAATTTATTGACCAGATATCCAAAGGCAGTAAAAAGTAAAATCCTTTGAATGGGCTTAATCTTCCCATCGAACTTTATTCGCTAACAGCGTGCGTTTCCCATATCGACGTTCTTCATTGTGGTACCCCATATAGAATAAGCCGATACAACTTTCATTTTCCTCTAATTTTAGGAAGGCTGAGAGGCCATTGATCAGGGCTGTCGAGCTCCAATAAGAACCAATTCCCAATGTTGAGGCCGCTATCGACATGTTCTGAACAGCAGAAGCAACGGCAGCAATCTCTTCCCATTTTGGAATTTTACCACTTTCATGTAAGCAGATGGCAATAACGGCACCAGACTGCAAAATTTTCTCTTGTATAGACTTGCTCTTTTTCTCCAGATAGGTATCCGGAGAGCTAGTCAGTTCATATTGCCGAGCGAGCTCGTTGGCTAAGCGACCAAGACCTGAATTCGTGAATACTACAAAGCGCCAAGGCTCTGTAAGCTTATGATTAGGAGCCTGATGTGCACATTCGAGGATCTCTTGTATAAGTGTTCTGTCGATTGGCTTATCCAGATAACTCGCCGGAAAAATACTGCGTTTTGTCTTGATCAGCTCAAGGATGTCGGTCTCCATTTTACTCATGATCTGGCGGACATAATAGCTTCCAATCCTTTGCGGATACGAGCAATAGTTTCTGCTTTACCTAATGTAGCAACAATGTCAAATACATGTGGACCAAACTTGCCACCTACCAGCATAATTCGCAAAGGCAACATAAGTTCTCCCATTTTCATGCCTGAAGCTTGAATAGCCAACTTATAGAAGCTTTCAAGTTCCTCAGAATGCCAAGGTTCAAAGGCTTCAAATCCGCCGATGATATCTGTGAAGAATGCTGTTTTCTCATCATTCCATCGCTTCAATATTGCGTCCAGGTCATAGGTGTCCGGCTCTTTGAAGAAAAAGCTCGCATTGTCCCAGAAATCTGTTAACAGCGTCAGTCGGTCTTTTACCAACGCAAGGACACTTTCAAGATGTTTTGGGTCGGCGTCAACCTGATGGCTGGCTAATGTCGGACGGATATGTTCAGCGAGTTCATGAAGTGACAGTTTCTTTATCCACTCGTGATTATACCATTTTGCTTTCTCAAAATCGAACTTCGCACCTGAATTATTGATACGCTCTAAAGAGAACTTTTCGATTAATTCCGTTAAAGAAAAAATTTCTTGATCAGTTCCGTCGTTCCACCCCAGTAAAGCAAGCATATTAATAAACGCTTCCGGGAGGAAACCTAATTCCCTAAAACCTTTCGTCACTTCTCCGGATTTAGCGTCTTTCCAATTCATTGCAAATACCGGAAATCCGAGTCGGTCACCATCTCGCTTGCTCAGCTTGCCATGTCCATCTGGTTTCAAAATAAGCGGCAGGTGAGCCCATTGTGGCATTTCTGTTTTCCACCCAAGGTATTCCCATAACAAAATATGCACAGGTGCTGAAGGAAGCCATTCTTCGCCGCGAAAAACGTGACTGATTCTCATCTGATAGTCGTCAACCACCACAGCCAGGTGATAGGTCGGCATATTGTCAGCCTTCAACAATACTTTGTCGTCTATTAAATTAGTTTCAAACATCACCGAGCCGCGAATCATGTCCGTAAACTGGACCGTTTCATCCGCCGGCATTTTGATTCTAATTACATGAGGTGTCCCTTTATCTAACAGGTCTTGTACCTCCGCTTCTGACATGCTTAAGGAGTTCTTCATGTTCATCCTTGTCGCATGTCCATAAGTAAAGTTAGGCGCCTCGGCGCGCGCAGCTTCTAATTCTTCAGGAAGATCGAAAGCATAATATGCTTTTCCTTCGCTGACTAATTTCTCAGCATAGCTTCGGTAAGACTCTTTTCGTTCACTTTGCCGATAGGGTCCAAATTCGCCTGGTTTCAACGGACTTTCATCCGGATGAATGCCGCACCATGCCAAGCAATCATTGATATACTCTTCGGCTCCTTCTACAAAACGGGTTTGATCTGTGTCTTCAACCCGCAAAATGAAATCGCCTCCATTTCTCTTGGCAAAAAGATAGTTGAACAAAGCCGTGCGTACTCCGCCTAAATGTAAACCACCCGTCGGACTGGGTGCAAAACGGACCCTAACTTTTCTATTTTCATTCATAGCACAAAGATAAAAAATTGCCCGTGTGATTTGTTGAATCCTCTATCTTTTCGTAGAAATATGTATTTTGGCTAAAAGTTTGTCAATGAACCCATATAGAAATAACCAGCGATGGAAGTTTACACTGCTAATCTTTGCAACGATCATTGCGGGTACATCCTTGTTCTACACAAATTACCTGGTTAAGAACTTGTCAGAAGCCGAACGTACAAAGGCTGAAGTATGGGCCATGAGTACCCGCAATATATTTAATATGCCGGACATCAATGACGAATTCACCACGTTTATTTATGCTGTTCGTGATAGCCTTTCCATGCCGGCTATTATAGCTGATGCGAGGGATAGCATTATCTATTGGAAAGGACTGGATACAGCTCGGACAAACATTAATATTGAGAGTGAAATGACAATGGAAGGGATGTCTGTCCCTAAATATGATCCTGAATATTTTCGCCATCAACTGGAAATAATGAAAGAGCAGCATCCGCCCATTATCGTCGAACTCTATAATGGTGAATCATGGTATATTTACTACAAAGATTCCCGTTTGCTGACCCAGTTGAGGATATTCCCTTATATTCAACTGAGTTTGATTGGCGTGTTCCTGGTTATTGCATACACAGTTTTTAACTCCATCAGGAAATCAGAGCAGAACCAGGTCTGGCTCGGTATGGCGAAAGAAGCAGCTCACCAGTTAGGGACACCCATTTCATCATTGATGGCGTGGGTCGAATTAATCAAGTCCAAGTTCAATGCCGATAATGATCCCTTGATCGAAGAAATGGAGACCGATGTGAAGCGCTTAGAAGTCGTCGCCGATCGCTTCTCCAAAATTGGCTCCAAACCCGTTCTGGAACCACATAATCTTTACGATGTAGCAAAAAATTTTGTCGATTATTTTAAAATTAGAATTAGCCAGAAGATCGAATTTGAGGTTAAAGGCGATAAAGATGTGGAAGCCATGCTGAATGTCCCTCTTTTCGATTGGGTCCTGGAAAATATACTGAAAAATGCCGCGAATGCCATCGAGTCAAACGGTAGGATCGAGTTGGAGATTATTGAAAATATTGCAAAAGAGCAGATTTTTATCGACATTAGTGACACCGGGAAAGGTATCCCCCGATCACAATTTGATACAGTTTTTCAGCCAGGGTATACGACGAGAAAGAGAGGATGGGGCTTGGGATTGTCATTAACGAAGAGGATGGTTGAAAATTATCATAATGGACATATCTTTATTAAAGATTCTGAAGTTGGTAAAGGGACGACATTTCGAATTATTTTAAAAAGTAGCTTAATTTATGAACCCGCTAAGATCTGATGAATTTCCCGCCGAATGGTCTAGGTATATTGACACAGTATCAGGTAATTGTCTGGAAAGACTGAGAGAACAGTTAGAAACTTTTCCTGATTTTTTACGCCGTATCCCAGCTGGTAAATCGGAATATGCTTATGCTGAAGATAAATGGACGGTCAAAGAGGTCGTGGGACATGTACTGGATACAGAACGAATTATGGCTTATCGTGCACTCTGTTTTGCAAGGAACGACACCAAAGAGCTTCCTGGCTTCGATCAGGACATCTATGTCGAAAATGGTTATTTCAACTCATTCAGTTTGGAGCATTATGCAGAAGAATTTATATTGACCCGTAAGTCCAACCTGACGCTATTTGAATCCTTTCAGGAAAGCGCTTTATTAAGAAGCGGACTCGCCGGCGGTCGCCTGGTAAGTGTCCGTGCTTTGATGTATATGCTGGCAGGCCATCTGAATCATCATCGCTTAATAATTCAAGAACGTTACTTATAATAATTGCATCTTTTTGAAAAAAATGCCAAAATAAAAAACCAATAAATCACAGGTTTGTTACTAATGTATCAGTCAAAACCAATTGGTTTTGTGATAAGGCTTAGGTTTGAAACGCCCTGATGCGATATCGGGGCGTTTCTAATTTATACGATTTCTTATTTTCTTAAGTCATTATTTTCTTTTTTTAACAGATTAATTTTATTAGTCTTGTATCTGAAAATTTTAAATCTGTAAAAATTCATCTAATGGTTCAAGAAAATTTATCTGGTCACCCCCCTAAACAGGGTATTAATCCGATTGTCATTATCGGTGCCTTGTTTTTTATTTTCGGATTTGTTACATGGTTGAATTCATTGCTCATTCCGTATCTGGAAATTGCTTGTGAATTAACCAAGTTCCAATCTTTCTTCGTAACCTTCGCTTTTTATATTGCTTATCTGGTAATGGCGCCGATTTCAACCCGGGTGCTGAATAGATTTGGGTTTAAGAACGGTATGTCAGTGGCGTTGATTGTTATGGCGATCGGAGCTGTCATATTCATTCCTGCTGCGATGACCAGGATCTATGGATTGTTTTTACTTGGCTTATTCATTATGGGTAGTGGTCTAGCCATTTTGCAAACAGCCTCCAACCCTTATATTACAATCGTCGGTCCTCCTGAAAGTGCTGCTAAGCGCATCAGTATCATGGGGATATGTAATAAATTAGCCGGGGCAGCAGCACCTATTATTTTAGGTATATTCCTGCACTTAGAAAGCGCTGATCAGCTGAATAATGATGTTGCAAATATGGCTGCTGCCGATCGAATAGCCGCATTGGATGCTATGGCACTGCGCGTTATTCCTCCCTATATCGGGATTATCGTTGTTCTTTTGTTATTAGCGATCTGGGTATATAAATCAGGTTTACCAGAGGTTGATACCGACGAAGAGGATGAAGCAGTAGCCAGTTCTAACTCAGGGAAAACAAGTGTTTTTGATTTTCCTCACGTGATTTTAGGGGTTATTACGCTTTTCTTATACGTAGGTGTAGAGGTTATTGCCGGCGATTCCATTATCAGTTATGGTTCTTCCCAGGGTATTGCGTTAGGTACAGCTAAGTATTTTACAACCGGCACTATGGTGGCTATGGTAGTTGGTTATTTAATCGGTATTGTTGCGATTCCAAAATACATAAAACAAGAAAATGCCCTTCGCTTATGTGCTATTTTAGGTATTCTTTTCACCTTGGGGGCGATATTCACGGACGGATTCGTATCGGTAGGTTTTATTGCTCTTTTAGGTCTTGCTAACTCGCTGATGTGGCCGGCTATCTGGCCTTTAGCACTTGCCGGTGTAGGACGTTTCACCAAAGCAGCATCTTCTTTATTGGTGATGGGTATTGCCGGTGGCGCAGTGATCCCATTGTTGTATGGTGCATTAGCTGACCACTGGAATCCTCAATCGGCTTACTGGATTGCTGTACCGTGCTATCTGTTTATTTTGTACTATGCCGTAGCAGGTCATAATGTTGGTAGAAAAAGTAAAGAAATAACATTTTAATAATGGGGGAAGCTTACTAAAAGCTTTCTTTATTGAGAAATGCCTCCAGAAATAGAAATATTTCTGGAGGCATTTTTTTTATAGGACAATCTTGGTTGGGATGACTTTACCGAAAAGGCTTACTACTCGTTAAGGAATGGTTCTACTTCCAAGAGAAATCAATCGCTAATGATATTCTATCAGATCCCTATTTTTTCCCGAATATAGGGATGCAATAGGGAATGAATAGCAAATTAATTGGCTATTAGTCAAACCGAGTTCTCACCAAGTCCAGCCGACCTCATCATCTTCTCATGACAAAGTTTTTTTCTATCTTTGTTTTCCAAATAACAACTCTTTATGTTTGAGAATTTACAGGATAAGTTAGATAGAGCATTCAAGGTTCTAAAAGGTCAGGGGAGTATTTCTGAAATTAACGTTGCTGAAACCATCAAGGAAATTCGCAAGGCTTTACTGGATGCTGACGTAAATTATAAAACCGCTAAGGCTTTTACCGATGAAGTGAAGGAAAAGGCTTTAGGTCAAAATGTTTTAACCAGCGTTTCTCCAGGTCAGTTGTTGACGAAGATCATGAATGATGAGCTTGCTCAGCTGATGGGGGGATCAGTTACGGAACTGGAATTAAAAGGAAATCCGACGATTATCTTGATTGCAGGTCTGAACGGTGCCGGTAAAACTACATTCTCAGGTAAACTAGCTAATTTTTTAAAGACTCAAAAAGGGAAAAAGCCGTTATTGGTTGCAGGTGACGTTTATCGTCCCGCTGCGGTTGATCAGCTTCAGGTGCTTGGCGAACAAATCGGTGTTCCGGTTTATGCAAATCTTGAATCGAAAGATCCGATCGCCATTGCGGAGGAAGGCGTAGCCGAGGCAAAACGTAATGGCAATAGCGTTGTTATTATCGATACCGCCGGTCGCTTAGCAGTTGATGAGGCTCTGATGAATGAGATCTCAGCTGTCCGTGATGCGACGCAACCACATGAAATTCTATTCGTGGTTGATGCCATGACCGGTCAGGATGCCGTCAATACAGCGAAGATATTTAACGAGCGACTGGATTACACCGGTGTTGTGCTGACGAAACTCGATGGTGATACCCGTGGTGGTGCTGCCTTATCCATTAAATCGGTTGTTAATAAACCGATCAAATTTATCGGTACCGGGGAAAAAATGGAGGCGCTCGATGTGTTCCACCCGGATCGGATGGCTTCCCGGATTTTGGGAATGGGTGACGTGATTTCCTTGGTGGAACGTGCCCAGCAGCAATTTGATGAGAAAAAGGCAGCTGAACTTCAGAAAAAAATCCGCAAGAATAAGTTCGATTTTAATGACTTTATCAGTCAGATCCAGCAAATCAAGAAAATGGGTAACATGAAAGATTTGATGGGAATGATACCGGGTGCCGGAAAAGCGTTGAAAGACGTTGAGATCGAAGATGATGCTTTTAAGCCAATCGAAGCGATTATTCAATCGATGACACCGTATGAGCGGGAGAACCCGGATATTATCAATCAGGCCCGTCGTCAGCGTATTGCAAAGGGATCGGGTACAGATTTGCAGGAGGTGAATAAGTTGATGAAGCAGTTTAATGACATGAGGAAAGTCATGAAACAGTTCTCAAATCCGGCTGCTGCTGCGAAACTGATGAAGAACATGCCTAAGATGCCATTTGGTAAATAAACAGTAATTTTTTGTAGGAGGGTATTTGCTATGCTTGTGAAAACACATGCTAGTTCTGTCTATGGAATTGAGTCAACAACGGTTACCGTTGAAGTGAAGGTAACTGCCGGCACGAAGTATTATATTGTCGGCCTACCGGACAATGCTATTAAGGAAAGTCTTCAACGTATTGAAAGTGCTATTCAGTCGGCCAATTTCAGGATGCCGCGACAGAAGATCGTTGTGAACCTCGCGCCTGCGGATATCCGAAAGGAGGGCTCCGCGTACGATCTGGCTATTGCGATGGGTATTTTAGGTGCATCCGGACAGATACAGATTAATAGGCTATCGAAATACATTATACTAGGTGAGCTTTCTTTAGATGGTGGAGTGCAGCGTATAAAAGGTGCCCTGCCCATAGCGATCCAGGCCAGACATGAAGGTTATGATGGTGTGATCTTACCCAAAGATAATGCACGTGAAGCGGCTATTGTGGATGGTTTAAAGGTTTACGGAGTTGAGAACATCAGTGAAGTGATTTCCTTTATCGATGGAAAGGCGGAGCTCGAGCAAACCTTTGTTGACACAAGGGCGGAATTTCATCATAACCTCAATAATTATGAATTTGATTTTTCGGATGTAAGCGGACAACGGAATATCAAAAGAGCATTGGAAATCGCTGCTGCGGGTGGACATAATGTTATTTTGATCGGTCCACCGGGATCGGGGAAAACGATGCTCGCGAAACGACTGCCGACAATTTTACCTCCCCTTAATCTAAGGGAGTCGCTTGAAACAACCAAAATTCATTCGGTCGGTGGACATTTGGCGGCGGCTGACTCGCTCATGACCATTCGACCGTTTCGTGATCCGCATCATAGCATCAGTGATGCAGCGCTCGTGGGTGGAGGTGCCAATCCGCAGCCCGGAGAGATCTCCCTTGCACATCATGGTGTCTTATTTTTAGATGAATTACCTGAATTTAAACGATCGGTTCTTGAAGTAATGCGTCAGCCTCTTGAAGAACGCAAGATCACCATCTCCAGAGCGAAATTAACGGTCGATTATCCGGCTAGCTTTATGCTGGTGGCAGCGATGAATCCTTGTCCTTGTGGCTATTATAATCATCCCGACAAGGATTGTATCTGCCCGCCCGGCTTGGTCCAAAAATATTTAAGTCGGGTTTCTGGTCCGTTATTAGACCGTATCGATCTTCACATCGAAGTTACGCCGGTCAATTATCAGGAATTAAGTGACGGAGTACGCGGTGAAAAAAGCAGTATAATTAGGGAGCGTGTGATAAAAGCGCGGGAAATACAGGCTAAACGCTTCTCTCAGAATGAACGGAATGATGGTGTGGAGACAATTCATAGCAACGCGCAGATGAGAGTTAAAATGGTTCGGGAAGTTTGTAAAGTATCCGACGAAGGGAAAAAGCTGTTGCAATCGGCTATGGAGCGCCTGAATCTCTCCGCAAGGGCTTATGACCGTATTCTGAAGGTCGCCAGGACAATCGCCGATCTCGATGCCAGCACGGATATTTTAACCGAACACTTGGCGGAGGCTATACAATATCGCTCGTTGGATAGAGAAAATTGGTCGGGATAGTAATAAAACAACTAAATATTTGTATAATTGCTTAGTTATAACGATTATAACTGTTTAAATCATAAATTATTAAAGTAAAATTAGAAAAAATGAAAATTGCCGTAGTTGGAGCCACTGGTTTAGTCGGATCCATGATTTTGAGAGTTCTGGAGGAAAGGAACTTTCCTCTCGATGAATTGATTCCTGTTGCTTCTGAAAGAAGCAAGGGTAAGGACATCACATTCAAGGGCTCTAAATATAAGGTGGTTACACCGGATGAGGCAATTGCGATGAAACCAGATATCGCTCTTTTTTCTGCTGGTGGAGCGACGTCGACCGAATATGCTCCGAAATTTGCTGAAGTTGGTACTACGGTGGTAGATAATTCTTCTGCATGGCGTATGGATCCGGATAAGAAATTAGTTGTTCCGGAAGTTAACGCATCTGTTCTCAGCGAGAATGATAAGATTATCGCGAATCCAAATTGTTCAACCATTCAGATGGTGGTCGTTTTAAAACCGCTTCATGAAAAGTATAAGATCAGAAGAGTCGTTGTTTCAACCTACCAATCGGTTACCGGAACAGGGGTGAAGGCCGTTGATCAATTGAATAATGAGCGTTCTGGAATCGAGGGAGAGAAAGCATATCCTTACAAAATAGACCTGAATGTGATTCCTCAGATTGATGTATTTATGGATAATGGATATACAAAAGAGGAGATGAAGATGATACAGGAGACGAACAAGATCATGGGCGATGATTCGATCAAGGTGACAGCAACGACCGTGCGCATCCCGGTTATGGGCGGACACTCGGAGTCGCTGAACATTGAATTTGAAAATGAATTCGACCTGAAGGAAGTTCGCGAGATCCTTTCAAAGCAAGAGGGTGTGATCGTTGTTGATGATCCGGCAAACTTAAAATACCCGATGCCTTTAGATGCTCACGACAAAGACGACATCTTGGTTGGTCGGATCCGTCGCGATGAGACTCAGGATAAGACATTGAACCTTTGGGTAGTTGCTGATAACTTACGCAAAGGGGCAGCAACGAATGCTGTTCAGATTGCGGAATATTTGTTAAAAGAAAAAATTGTTGCCTAATCATTTCAAAGTGAATTGATAATATAGGAACCATGTAAAAAAAGCGAGACGCTCCAAATAGAGCGCCTCGCTTTTTTTATTATCGTTTTAATCGAAATTAACCTTTTGGATCTAATGCCGAAGCGATTCGTTTCTCCAAATCTCTAAAATGATAAGCTGAAATATTCTTGCCAGATGCAGCAGATTTGATTTTTCGTTGTAGGTCTGCTAGATGTCCCCTGGCAACACTTGAAATATCCGACTCTGTAGGGTCGACATTAGCTCGACCAAAATTGCTCATTCTCTCTTTCGGAGGGGAGAGCAGTTCAATCAGATTGGATACATAGGCTTTTTGTAGGTTTCGTTTGTAGATATCTGAATTTTTCAGGTTGCTCCAGATTTCTTTTTCCAGTCCGTCAAATAAATCTGAGACACCAAAAGCATTCTGATCTTGCATTTCAGCTTTGATCAGCTTATCGAGAGTTCGGGCTGAAAGAAGACGGCTGACAACATTCTGCTGGACAGCACCGATACGGTCTACCGGGTCCTGACCTATGCGGTTGTAGATGTTATAATCGATTAACCAGGTCGGTGTTGTAAAAATCTTTGAGTTTAAAAAGTCTATCGCTCTCTGTTGTTTTTCTGCAGGTACGAGTTCATAGACAACCCCTTCCTGTTCGACCGTTTTTGGAGTTTCGTAAATTCCGGCTATGTTTTTGGTCACGTGACCTGCGTATCTATTGAACTGTGTAATCACTTCGCCATAAAGTGTCTCCAGGTTATCATAGCCTTCGTTTTCAGTAGAAGTCCACTCCAATAGATTAGGAACGATTCGTTGAAGGTTCTGTATGCCATAGTCGCTTGCCAACATGGAATCATCACCCAAGTCTTCGCTTTGTGAACGTGGATCGTCAGGATTTGATTCGGTTCCGAACCAATATTTTGGATCACCGGCTTTCGCTAAGATCCATTGGTTAAGTGTAGGCGTCTCAGCATCCCTATCTCTTGCTTCTGGGATAAGCGTATATCCCCATTCAATAGCCCATTTATCATAGTAGTTGATTTTGGGATAAAGATCGGAGCCGCTAATTCCGTCACCAGGTTGAGCAATATAATTAAAGCGGGCGTAATCCATAATCGATGGAGCCACACCGTGTTCTTTTACCCACTGAGCATTTCGTAAGCTGTCAACCGGGTAGGCAGCACTGGAACCGAAGTTGTGACGCAGACCAAGTGTGTGACCAACCTCATGCGAGGAAACGAAGCGTACCAGGTCTCCCATCAGGTCATCATCAAATTCCATCTTTCTTGCGCGAGGATCATTCGGTGAAGCCTGAATAAAATACCAGTTTCTTAAAAGAGTCATAACGCTATGGTACCAGTTGATATGGCTTTCTAAAATTTCACCGGAACGTGGGTCATTTACGTGCGGACCACTAGCATTGGGTATAGAAGAGGGTTTGTAAACGATGGCTGAATAGCGGGCATCTTCGAGTGACCATTCCGGATCTTCTTCTTTGGTGGGTGCTCGTTTTCCGACGATGGCATTTTTAAAGCCAGCTTTTTCAAAGGCCGCTTGCCAGTCATTTACTCCTGCGATTAAATGATCAACCCATTTTTCTGGTGTTGCAGGATCGATATAGAAGACGATTTGCTTTTTGGGTTCAACCAACTCTCCTCGTTTATATTTTTCAATATCTTCATCCTTTGGTTCCAACCTCCACCGGGTAATCAGGGCTTTATGCTCGATGCCTTGTGGATTTAAATCAAAATCGGTATACCTTACGGTGAAGTAGCCGACACGCGGATCAAAGTAGCGCCCCTGCATAGGAACCTTCGGAAGGAGAACCATTGAGGTGTTCAGTTCCAAGGTTGCCGTTCCGCTCGACATAGCAGCTGCCGCGGGTCCTGAAACACCTTGTGGAGCCGTGCGACCGTAGGTTTTTACCGTTTTTATCTCTGTATTCGTTGGAAAAGACTTCACCGTATCAATGTATGACATGTCTTTTTTTATTGAACCTAGACGTAATACCTGCTTGTAGCGTGGACTAAAGAAGAAGATATCGTTATCATCGTTGATAAAAGAAGTCATATCCACGATGACGCTATTTTTCTCAGGACCGAAGGCGACAACATCAAACGAAGCGGCGATCGGCTGAATGTTTGAGTTCATGACCGTGGTATACATGGCCTGTGTACTATCTTTTGATCGCTCCGAATAGGATATTTTTTTCATAAACACCTTGTTGTTCGGTCCTTTTTCATAGCGGATCACATTTTCGTTGATCTGATCGCCGGCATATCCGGAGAACCCGGTACGTAAATCAACTCCGCTTCTTGAAATCCGGTTAACAACGATAATATCTCTACCCATAATGCTGTCGGGAATTTCAAAATAATATTTGTCATCCTGTTTATAGATGGAGAAAAGTCCTTTATGGCCTTCTTCAGCATCTTTCATAAAGCTGGCGAAGGTTTTAGGTTCTTTTTTATCGTTTTTCTTTTTCGTCGAGTCCGACTCGGTTGTCGTTGGTTTTTCTGTGGGCTTTTGGGCAGATACAAATGTTGGCTCCGCGGAGAATACAAATGCCAGGATTCCCACATACAGTATAAATTTCTTCATATGGATATTAGTTTGTAATAGTTCTACATAATTAGGAATTTTTATCCGATAAATGAATCTTTTCAAATGTAAAAAAGTAGCTATAGACAAGAATGTGTAAAGTTAATCCCTCTGAATTAAAAAAATGGCTTACCTTTGGTATCTGAATAGCAATATTTCTTCAACATTCAGAACTCTAATAATGAAATACAAACGCATTTTACTAAAGCTTAGCGGAGAAGCCCTTATGGGTGAAAAAAATTATGGGATTGACATTGATCGTGTAGCGCAATATGCACAAGATATTAAACGGGTGCACGACAAAGGAGTAGAAATAGCAATTGTTATTGGAGGCGGGAATATTTATAGGGGATTAAGTGCTGAGAAATCAGGAATGGATAGGGTGCAAGCGGACTATATGGGAATGTTGGCCACCGTTATCAATTCGATGGCCCTGCAGGATGCATTAGAAAAAGTTGAAATCAAAACTCGTTTGCTTACTGCCATTAAAATGGAACAAATTTGTGAGCCTTTTATCCGCAGGAGAGCTGTTCGGCATCTTGAAAAGGGTAGAGTAGTAATCTTTGGTGCCGGAACAGGGAACCCTTATTTTACGACCGACACCGCAGCTTCGTTACGTGCCATTGAAATTAATGCGGATGTGGTACTGAAAGGTACGCGTGTGGATGGTATCTATACGGCCGATCCGTTAAAAGATCCTACGGCGACCCGCTTCGATCAACTTAGTTTTCAGGATGTATATGACCGGGGACTGAATGTAATGGATATGACCGCCTTTACGCTTTGTCAGGAAAATAAATTGCCAATCATTGTTTTTGATATGAATAAGGCAGGTAACCTGATGAAATTAACAAATGGAGAGCATATTGGTACGTTGGTTCGATAAGTTAGATACGGAAAAAATAGTATTTTTGATTTAAACAAAATAGCCCATGAACGACCTCATAAAATTACAACTTGATGAAACAGCTGAAAGTATGGAGAAAGCTGTATCATTTACTGAAAATGAATTAACGAAGATACGTGCCGGAAAGGCATTGCCTTCTATGTTGGATGGTGTATCTGTGGAATATTATGGAGCATTAACTCCGCTGTCGCAGGTTTCAACGATTTCTACACCTGATGCCAGAACGTTGGTTGTACAGCCTTGGGAAAAAACAATATTAAAAGATATAGAAAAAGCAATTATCGATTCTAATATTGGTCTGAATCCTCAAAATGACGGTACTGTGATCCGTATGCTTATCCCTCCACTGACCGAGGAGCGAAGAAAGGATTTGGTAAAGAAGGTAAAGGATGAGGCTGAAAAAGGTCGTGTTTCAGTCCGGAACCTTCGGAAGGACGCTAACGAACAGATCCGCAAGCTGAAAAATGACGGATTGTCTGAAGATGAAATGAAAGATGGAGAAGGGGAAATCCAAAAACTGACAGATAGCTTCATTCAGAAAGTTGATAAACTTGCTGAGCTTAAGGAACAGGATATTATGACAGTTTAGTATTTGTCTTATGCAAAAAAAAAGATGTAGATATTTCGTCTACATCTTTTTTTTTGCCCGTGGTTAACCATTATTCAGGGGCAGTCAACATTTATTTAGCGGATGATGCTTCCTGACCGAACCTTACTTGTTGGGGCAACAAAATATAATTTGCCCTGACTGTCTTCGGCCATTAAAATCATCCCTTGTGATTCAATTCCTTTTATATTGCGGGGTTCAAGATTCAAAAGAACCGATACCTGTTGTCCGATGATGTCTTCAGGCTGAAAAAATTCCGCAATCCCGGATACAATCGTTCTCCGGTCCAAGCCGGTATCGACCGTCAATTTCAATAGCTTTTTTGTTTTAGCCACTTTTTCAGCTGCAATGATTTCACCACTCCGGATATCCATCGCAGCGAACTCGTCGAACGTAATGGCTGGCTTTGCCGCAATTGCATTGCTATTGGCCTGTTGATTGGCAGTCGCTGCCTGTGCTAATTTGTTTAATTGAAATTCAACTTGTTCATCCGTAATTTTTTCAAAGAGAAGCTGTGTCTCCGCTAATTGGTGACCCACGGGTAACAAATCGGCCCGGCCACCCTCGCTCCAGTCTTTCTGATCTTGATTAAGCATCGCAAAGAGTTTCTTAGCGGTAAATGGCAAGAATGGAAGCGCAAATATAGCCAGGTTCGATGCGATTTGTAAACCGATATTCAGGACAGTCTTTACGCGCTCTTCGTCGGTTTTAATCACCTTCCAGGGCTCTTCATCTGCTAAGTACTTATTACCTAAACGTGCAGCCTGCATAAAATGAGAAAGAGCTTCCCGGAAGCGATAGCCGTTGATTGCTTTTTCTATTTTGGAAGGATAGCTCGCCAGTTCTTCGAGCGTTTGTTTGTCATTGTCAGTCAACTCAGAACCTTCAGATACGATCCCGTTGAAGTATTTATGGGACAATACCATCACCCGATTGATAAAGTTGCCAAAGATAGCCACAAGTTCATTGTTGACGCGGGCCTGAAAATCTTTCCAGGTAAACTCGCTGTCTGAAGTTTCCGGTAAAATGGATGTCAATACATATCGCAGCTCATCTTCTTTACCCGGAAATTCTTCCAGATACTCGTGGAGCCATACAGCGTGATTTCTTGAAGTTGAAAGTTTATCGCCTTCCAGGTTCAAAAACTCATTCGCCGGAATATTTTCAGGTAAGATATAATCTCCATGAGCTTTTAATATGGCAGGAAAAATGATGCAGTGGAAAACGATGTTGTCCTTGCCGATAAAGTGAATAAGATGTGAGTTTTCTTTAGGATTTTCTTGTATTTTCCAGTATTTCTCCCAGTCTTTTCCATGGTCTAATGCCCACTGCTTGCTGGCAGAAATATAGCCAATCGGGGCATCAAGCCATACATATAGTTTTTTCCCTGTTGCTTCGTCTAGTGGAACGTCAACACCCCAATCTAAGTCTCTGGTCATTGAGCGAGCCTGTAGTCCGGAATTGAGCCAAGAGCTGCACTGGCCGTATACGTTCGATTTTAGAATGTCTTTCTTGCCTTTCAATAGCCATTCTTCAAGAAATGGCTGGTACTTATCAAGCGGCAAATACCAGTGTTTTGTTTCTTTCAGTACGGGTTTTTCACCACTTAAGGTTGAAATAGGGTTGATGAGATCCGTCGGATTTAATGAGGTTCCACATTTTTCACACTGATCACCATATGCTCCATCATGATGACAATTGGGGCATGTGCCCGTAATGTATCGGTCGGCTAAAAACTGCTTATACTTTTCATCATAAAATTGCTCCGATTCTTTTTCTATAAACTCCCCTTTTTGATAGAGGTTCAGAAAAAACTCCTGTGAGAGTTCATGGTGGATTTGTGCGGATGTGCGGTGGTATATATCAAAACCAATCCCAAATTTCTGAAAGCTTTCCATGATCTGAGCATGGTATTGGTCAACGATTTCCTGTGGCGTCTTACCTTCTTTCTTTGCTTTAATAGTAATCGCCGCGCCGTGTTCGTCTGATCCACAAACATGTAAAACATCATGATCGTTTAAACGTTGGAAGCGGGCAAAAATATCTGCGGGTATATAGGCTCCCGCCAGGTGACCGATGTGTAATGGTCCGTTGGCATAGGGCAATGCGGAAGTTATCGTAAATCTTTTTGTTTGTTGTGTATTAGGCATTTCTTCGATTTGTTTTTCAAATATGCAAAAGAAAAACGCTGCAATATTTGCTATTTGTACAAAGATAATTCAATTTGCGGTTTCTAAAACCAATAATCGTATGAAAGTACCACCTTATTTGAAAAAAAGTGATAAGATTGCCATCGTGGCGCCCGCTGGTAGAATCAATAAGGACTTATCCGTCGCCGTCAAGTTATTTGAATCGTGGGGTTTGGAAGTTGTGATTGGCGAATCGGTTAGCTCCTCTTACCACCAGTTTGCGGGGGATGATCGATTAAGGATCAACGATTTTCAACGTATGCTTGATGATGAATCGGTGAAAGCCATTGTCGCAGCCAGAGGCGGATATGGAACTGTTCGTATCATTGATGAATTGGATTTCTCTGATTTTAAAGACAAGCCTAAATGGATCATCGGGTATAGTGACATTACGGTTTTGCACAGCCACATACAAGCTTTGTTTGGGATACCGACAATTCACGGGCAAATGCCTTTAACGATTCCAGACGCCACCGAGGCATCTTTAGAGACCTTGCGGAAATCATTATTTGGAGAAGACTTTGATTATCAGTATTCAAGTGAGCTTCAAACTGTTTCCGGATCCGCTGAGGGGATTTTGACCGGCGGTAATTTAGCGCTTCTTGTAGGTACCGCCGGGTCGGTTTCAGAACCTGATTATAAAGACAAGATTTTATTTATCGAGGATGTTGCTGAATACTATTATTCGATCGATCGGATGATGCGGATGTTGAAACGAGCGGGTAGGCTGAAGGACATCCGGGGACTGATTGTTGGTGGTTTTACAAGTCTAAAAGACGATGATCCGGCCTTCGGTTTTAGCGCATTAGAAATTATCATGGAAGTTATTAAAGAATATGATTATCCGGTTGCTACCGATTTTCCCGCTGGTCATATTGAAAATAATCATGCACTGATATTTGGAAAAAAAGTATCTTTGGAGGTACAAAAAGCAAAGGTTCATTTAAAATATAATTAGTTTATGGCTGCGTTGTCGTCTTTAGGTAAATACAAAGATTTCGGACTATTAGTCCTGCGGATAGGTTTAGGTCTTTCATTTATTTTTTTGCACGGATACCCTAAGCTCATAGGAGGTACCGAGACTTGGGAAGCCGTTGGGTCAGCCATGAAAAATGTCGGTATCGACTTTTACCCAACCGTCTTTGGCTTTATGGCTGGTTTCGTAGAAGCTGTTGGCGGACTGTTTCTGTTATTGGGATTGTTTTATCGTCCGGCTTGTTTGTTTTTAGCTTTTACCATGTTGGTTGCCGGGTTAAATCACCTTGCCATGGGTGACGGATTGATGGGCGCAGCACATCCTTTCGAATTGTTAGTCGTGTTTATTGGGCTGATGTTTGTCGGGCCGGGAAAATATAGCGTTGATAAGCGATAGCAAGATTTTTGTACTATCGCTTATTCAACACAATTCTTATTGCATATCAAATAAGTGCTTCTCTGCGTGGTAAGATGAACGCACTAAGGGTCCGCTTTCTACATATTTGAATCCGATTTCCAATCCGATTTCCTGGAACTTTTTAAATTTTTCCGGAGTAGCCCATTCGACAACAGGATGGTGG
>Ga0079224_100000468_pt1 | contig 39684 bp, 35 predicted proteins | sample Stecom2015_FD_80414 | JGI IMG/M metagenome (GOLD analysis project Ga0079224, IMG submission 80414) | Agricultural soil microbial communities from Utah to study Nitrogen management - Steer compost 2015 | ecosystem: Environmental > Terrestrial > Soil > Agricultural land | place: USA: Utah... | reverse complement strand
GCTTCGTACAGGGCGTACCAGCGCTCGTACTTTCCGCCTTTTTCAAAGTGATGCTCGATTCCATCGAGAAACTGTCGGATTGCCATCGTATTAGCCCTCGATCTCGATTCGGGTCAGGTTCTCACGGAGAATCGGACCGTATTCATATTTGCCGGGGCACACGAAGGTGCACAGCGCCAGATCTTCTTCGTCCAGCTCCAGGGCACCCAGTTTCTGTGCCATTTCAGTGTCGCCCACAATCAGCGAGCGCAGCAGCTGCGTTGGCAGAATATCCAGAGGCATCACCTGCTCATAGGCACCCACCGGCACCATCGCACGCTCACTACCATTGGTCGTGGTCGTGAAGTTGAACAGCTTGCCCGGATTGAGCTTGGACAAATAGATGTTCAGCACGGAGAACTTGTTGGGACCCGGCGACAACCAGCCCATGAACTCGCGTTTGCTCTGCTCTTCCAGAACAGTAATCTGGTTGGCGAACCGTCCCAGGTAGGCACAGGGGCCATCACCACGACGGCCACCGAACACGGAACCGGAGATGGCACGGACTTCACAGTCTGTGGCAACTTCCCCGTCCAGAAGTTCCGGCAGGCTGGCACCCAGACGGGTACGGACCAGGCGCGGCTTCACGGCCTTGGGGCCGCCGATAGCCACAATGCGCTCGACCGGCACTTCACCGGTTTCGAACAGCTTGGCGATATCGATCACATCCTGGTAGTTGATAGACCAGACAGTCTTGCTGGCCGATACCGGGTCCAGGTGATGGATGTGGGTACCAACATTGCCTGCCGGGTGCACGCCATCAAACTGGTGGACTGCGATATTGTCAGCCTTGGGCACGGCAACGTTGGAGCCGGGCTTGCCGGTCACAAACACTTTGCCGTTGGTCAGGCGGGAGATAATAGTCAGGCCTTTTTCAAAAGCCTTGCCATTTTCGCCAATGATAACGGTGGGGTCTGCCGCCAGCGGATTGGTGTCCATAACAGACACAAAAATCGAATTCGGCGCAGAGTCGATCTCAGGAACCTTGCTGTAGGGGCGTGTGCGGAACGCTGTCCACAGGCCGGACTCTACCAGGTTATCAACCACCTGCTGGCGTTCCAGGCCGGCGAGGTCGGAATCGCTGTAGCGGGCATAGGTTTCCGCATCGTCGCCATCAATTTCGATCACGACAGACTGGAAAACGCGACGCTCACCGCGATTGATTTCTTTCACCACGCCAGCGGCGGGGGAAGTATAACGAACGCCTTCGGTCTTCTTGTCCGTGAACAGCAGCGTACCGCGCTTGACACGGTCTCCCTCTTTCACAGCCATCGTCGGCTTCATGCCGTGATAGTCAAAACCGATGAGCGCCACGTGGCGAACCGGCTTGCCGTCAGTAATGGTCTGTTCGGGAGCGCCGCTGATGGGAAGATCCAGGCCTTTTTTGATCTTGATCATTAGCCTCATCCAATCATCAGAAACTATTCTGTGGATTTGTAACGCCCGGCCCCTGCGGCCCTGGTTTCCTGTCCGGATTGCGCCGAACGGCTGCACCTTGAGGTTCAAATGCCATAGCAGTTGCTGCTATTTGCCATTTGACGCAGGAAAAGATGAGAAACGGGGTGCCAGACATACCCAAAATCGCGCCAATTATAGAGATTAAGGAAACCTATTTCCACCAGTAACAAAAATGGTTTTGTACGGCCAAAGTAACAAAAAACCCCGGCAACTGGCGCTACCGGGGCTTTCTGTCAATCAACTGCCGAGACCGGCCTACGACTTTAGTCGCGGGCGCGCTTCGGGAAGATCGGATAGGTTACGTCGGCCATCTGATTCACACAGCGCACAACCTGGGCGCTGTAGCCGAATTCATTGTCGTACCACACGTACAGGATCAAACGCTTGCCATTGGCGATGGTAGCCTGGGCATCGACGATACCGGCATGACGGGAGCCCACGAAATCGGTGGAAACCACTTCCGGAGAGTTCACGAAGTCGATCTGTTTCTGCAGCTCGGAGTGAAGCGCCATATCACGCAGATATTCGTTTACCTGCTCGGCATCCACATCGCTTTTCAGGTTCAGATTCAGGATCGCCATGGACACGTTCGGTGTCGGCACCCGGATAGCATTACCGCTCAGCTTGCCTTTCAGCTCTGGCAGAGCTTTGGCAACGGCCTTGGCTGCGCCGGTTTCGGTAATAACCATGTTCAACGGGGCACTGCGGCCACGACGACTGCCCTTGTGGTAGTTGTCGATCAGGTTCTGATCGTTGGTGTAGGAGTGCACAGTTTCAACGTGACCATCCTCAATACCATATTCGTCGTTGATGGCCTTCAGTACGGGCGTGATGGCGTTGGTAGTACAGGATGCGGCAGACAGGATCTTGTCTTCGTCGGTGATCCAGTCGTTGTTGATACCATAAACGATGTTCTTGATATCGCCCTTGCCCGGCGCGGTCAGGATCACCCGGCTGACGCCCTTGGATTTCAGGTGAAGGCCCAGGCCAGCTTCATCGCGCCACTTACCGGTGTTGTCGACCACGATGGCATTGTTGATGCCGTACTCGGTGTAGTCCACCTTGTCCGGGCCGTCTGAGTAGATCACCTTGATAAAGTTGCCGTTGGCGATCAGCGCAGAGTTCTCGGCATCAACCGTGATGGTGCCATCGAACGGACCATGCACGGAGTCACGGCGCAGCAGGCTGGCACGCTTTTCCAGATCGTTGTCAGCACCGCCCTGGCGAACAACAATCGCACGCAGGCGCAGGTTGTTGCCGCCACCGGCCTTCTCAACCAGAATTCGTGCCAGCAGCCGGCCGATTCGGCCAAAGCCGTAAAGCACCACGTCTTTGGTCTCTTCCTGAGCGTCCTTGGCGGCCTCTTCGGCATACTTGCCAACCACCGGGCCGATTTCCTTCTTCAGGAACTCGGTGAGGTCACCGCCTTCTGCCTTGAATTTAACGGCCAGCTTGCCGATATCCACGTGAGCGCGGCCAAGCTCCAGCTTGTCCATCGCTTCCAGAATGGGCAGCGTATCGTGAACAGACAGCTCGCTGTCCTCAACCTGACGCACAAACCGATGGGCGCGGATGATATCGATAACAGACTGGTTGATGATCGCACGGCCGTATACGGACGTAACAACATTGTTTTTACGGTACAGGCGGCCGATCAGCGGGATCATCGCTTCTGCGGTGGACTCCCGGTCAGTCCAGTTGGACAGGTGCTGGTTGATCTGTTCGTGACTCACGGTTGGAACCTCGTATAGCACTGGAAATAATTTGGGGCGCACATTATCCAACTTAAAAAGCGATACGGCAAATAGCCGTTTGTCTGCCCCGACCATGACACTGTCACAACCGGGCGATAGAATAGCGCCGCCCCGGCAAATGATGCATTTATTCAGGAGAACGCTTGCCCCATGACCCAAGGCCAGGCCCAAGCCCCGCTTATCGCCCCCACTGCCCCTGAAAAGGCTGCCGATCACAGAAAATGGGGTCAGCTGAACGGCTGTGCAGACGCCCTGGCCATCTGCGAGAGCGCCCGCGCCCACAAGGGTCTCACGCTGGTCATCACCCAAAGCACCAGCGAAGCCATCCAGCTGGAGCAATCCATCCGTTTTTTCCTGGGGCTGCCCACGGAAGAAGACGGTGCCACCGTTACCTCCGACGGCATTGAGCTTTTATCCCTGCCGGACTGGGAAACGCTGCCCTACGATCTTTTTTCGCCACACCAGGACATTACCTCGCGGCGGATTCGCTCCCTGCACCGGTTACCCACCACACGCCACGGCATTCTGGTGGTACCGGCGCGCACCCTGATGCACCGGCTTGCCCCCCCAAGCTATCTGCAGGGTAACACCCTGCTGCTGGAAGTGGGCCAGACCCTGGATATTGACAGCTGGCGAATGCAACTGGAGGCAGCCGGTTATCATCATACCGACAATGTGTATCAACACGGCGAGTATGCGGTACGGGGGGCCATCCTCGACATTTATCCCATGGGCTCTAACCTGCCCTACCGCATTGACCTGTTCGATGACGAAATCGAAACCCTCCGGACCTTTGACCCGGAAACCCAGAGATCCATCGATAAAACCGAACGCATTGAACTTCTGCCGGCCAATGAATTTCCCTGGCACAAGGAAGCCCGGTCAGGCTTTCGCAATCGCTGGTTCGAATATTTCCCCAATGCCGATAAAGACGTGCCGGTTTACCAGGACGTTACCCACGCCATCACACCGCCTGGCATAGAATACTATCTCCCGCTGTTTTTCGATGAAACCGCTACCCTGTTTGATTATCTGCCGGGGAGCACCCTGGTATTCACCGCCAACGGTCTGAACGATGCCGTCAATGCCTTTGATGCCGAAACCCGGGCCCGTTACGAAGACCGCCGCCACGATCGACTGCGCCCTATTCTGCCCCCCGCCGAGCTGTTTCTGCAGCCGGATGAAGTGTTCGGGCAACTCAAACACTACCCGCGCATTACCTGCAGCAGTCAGCCCGAAGACGGTGCGGGCGCCAGCAACTGCGGTACCGAATCACTCCCGGATGTGGCCATGGACGGACGCGCCGCCGACCCGGCCGGGCGCCTCAAGCGGTTCATCCAGGAGTTCCACGGGCGCATCCTGATCTGTGCTGAATCGTCCGGGCGCCGGGAGGCGCTGATCGACAACCTGGCAGATCACAAGCTCAAGCTGGCGACCGTGCAGAGCTGGTCGGAATTCCTCGAAAACGAGAGCACCACTCTGGCCATCACCATTGCCCCACTGGAACAGGGCATGGTGTTGCCCGGCCAGAATCTGGCCCTGATTACCGAAACGGCGCTGTTTGGTGAGCGGGTGCTGCAGCGCCGCCGGCGCCAGAAACCAACCGAAACCGACGATGCCGGTTATCGGGATCTGTCTGAACTGAGAATCGGTGCACCGGTCGTGCACATCGACCACGGCGTTGGTCGCTACAAAGGGCTGGAGACACTCACCGCCGGTGGACAATCCGACGAGTTCCTGACCCTGGAATACGCCGGCGGCTCCAAACTCTATGTGCCGGTGTCCAGCCTGCACCTGATTTCCCGCTACGCTGGTACCGACGAAGAACACGCCCCTCTTCACAAGCTGGGTACGGAACGCTGGAGCAACGCCAAGCAGAAGGCGCTGGAAAAAATCCGCGACACCGCCGCAGAGCTGCTGGATGTCTACGCCCGCCGGGAGGCCCGGAAAGGTTTCCAGTTTGAAGACCCGAAAGAGGCCTATCGGGCCTTTGCCGCCGGCTTTCCCTTTGAGGAAACGCCAGACCAACAGGTGGCCATCGAATCGGTGTTCGAGGATATGACCAGTGAGCGCCCCATGGACCGACTGGTGTGCGGCGATGTCGGTTTTGGTAAAACCGAAGTCGCCATGCGCGCTGCTTTTCTGGCCACCTGGTCTGGCAAACAGGTGGCGGTGCTGGTGCCCACTACTCTTCTCGCCCAGCAACATTACGAGTCTTTCCGGGATCGGTTCTCGGATACGCCGGTAACGGTAGAGCTGCTGAGCCGCTTCCGTAGCGGCAGCCAGACCACCAAGGCCATCACCGCCATTGAAGAAGGCAAGGCCGATATTGTCATTGGCACCCACAAGCTGCTGCAGGGCGATATCAACTTCAAGAATCTTGGCCTGGTGATTATCGACGAGGAACACCGGTTCGGCGTTCAGCAGAAGGAAAAACTGAAATCCCTGCGGGCCGAAGTCGATATGCTGACCCTCACCGCCACGCCGATTCCCAGAACCCTGAACATGGCCATGGGCCACCTGCGCGACCTGTCCATTATCGCCACTCCCCCGGCCCGCCGGCTGTCGGTGAAAACCTTTGTGCGCCAGCGCGACGACGCCATGGTGAAAGAAGCGATTCTGCGGGAAATCCTGCGGGGCGGTCAGGTCTATTTCCTGCACAACGATGTCGCCACCATCGAGAAAACCGCCGAGGATCTGCGCAAACTGATTCCCGAGGCGCGGGTGGGTGTGGCACACGGCCAGATGCGCGAGCGCCAGCTGGAACAGATCATGTCGGACTTCTACCACAAGCGCTTCAACGTACTGGTGTGCACCACCATTGTGGAAACCGGCATCGATATTCCCAGCGCTAATACCATCATCATCGAACGGGCCGACAAGTTTGGCCTGGCGCAGCTGCACCAGCTGCGTGGCCGCGTAGGCCGGTCTCATCACCAGGCGTACGCCTATCTGCTGACGCCACCGCCGAAGGCCATTTCCGCCGACGCCAGGAAGCGCCTGGATGCGATTTCTGAATCCCAGGACCTGGGCGCAGGCTTCATGCTGGCCACCCACGACCTGGAAATCCGGGGCGCTGGCGAGCTGCTGGGTGAAGAACAGAGCGGTCAGATCGAAAGCATCGGCTTTACCCTCTACATGCAGCTATTGGACGAAGCCGTAAAAGCGATTCGCGACGGCCGCACGCCCAACGCAGAGTTGCCTCTCAGCCACGGCACCGAAATGAACCTGCGCATTCCGGCCCTGATTCCGGACGACTACCTGCCGGATGTCCACAACCGCCTGATGCTGTACAAGCGCATTGCCGGCGTGAAGGATCGTGAGGCATTAAAAGAACTTCAGGTTGAGATGATTGACCGCTTCGGATTATTACCAGCACCGGCCAAGAACCTCATGCGCCAGGCACAGCTACGTTTGCAGGCAGAGACTCTGGGCATCGTGAAAGTGGATGCCGGCAAGGAATGGGTGCGGCTTGAGTTCGGGGCAACGACACCGGTCGACCCTCTCGAACTGGTTAAAAAAGTGCAATCCGCTCCGGATCGATACCGGCTCGAAGGCGCCAACAGCTTTCGCTTCCGGCTGAATGATGACTCAACCGATGGTAAACTCGACGCCATCGCAGCGATGCTCGAAGAACTGGCGCCCGACAAGGCCCCGGCAAAGGCATCATGACAAAAAAGGATTCAGGTGGAGTAACGCCCTTGCAAGCTCACATTTTATGCTCCCGGCAAACCCTGGCCAGTGCCGCGCTGTTCGCCTCAGTTGCATTCACACCGGCGACCCTGTGGGCCCAGGGCGCTTCAGGCAATGTCCCGAACGACTACTACCGGGCAGAGCTGGTGATTTTACAGCGCCTGGTGGACCCGGCCGGCATTGAAGAGCAGATGGCGAACAAGTCGGTGGAACCTGTCGAAGAGGCCGGCAAAACCCTTTGGGTGGAGCGGGAATCCGGGGAGCGGGTAACCGAACTCAACCTGGTACCCCGCAACCAACTGCACCTGGGCGGGGCGGCCAACCGGCTCGAGCGCAGCGGCAACTACCGGGTGCTGGCGAGCGCAGGCTGGTATGAAGCCTTTCCGCCAGACTACGAGGGCGAACCACTGCGCGTGGCAATCGGCGACTGGCTGGCCGAGTCTGGCCAACGAGCCGTGGAAGGTCAGATCACCATCGACCGCCAGCGCTACCTGCACGTCAATGTGCAGCTTAACCACTGGGCCGTCAGTGATGATCCAGAGGCCCTGCCAGCAGAGCCTGAAACACCGCCACAGGCTGAACCGGTTGCGGAGTTTTCCGATCAGGACACTGGCAACACTCTTGATAGCGAAGCCCGTGATTCAGCAGCAGAGGGCGCAGTTACCGCTGACGAGTTTCGCCCGGCACCGGTAGAACTGGTGACCTGGATTCGTGAAACCCGGCGGATGCGCAGTGAGGAAATCCACTTCATCGACTCACCCACCGTCGGCGTCCTGGTGTTCTTCAAGAAGATCGAGGGGTAAGCGAGAGCTGTCCCAGACTTGCCATTGAGCGCTCCAGAATCTGTCGAATGCCGGACATGCCCAGGGCAATCGCTTCTTCAATCTCGGCCATGGTAATGATGTGGTCGGTTTTACCCGCGGCCCAGTTCACCACCAGCCCCAGACTGACGTAACGCAAGCCCAGCTCGGCCGCCAGCACCGCCTCGGGCATACCGGTCATGCCAACAATGTCACAGCCATCCCGCTCCATCCTGCGGATTTCCGCCGCCGTCTCCAGCCTCGGCCCCTGAGTCGCCCCGTAGACCCCAAATCCGGAAAATGACAGCGCCGCCGCGCGGGCAGAGTCAATCAACACCTGTCGGGCATCCTGATCGTAGGGCCAGGTGAAATCGATGTGGACGACCTCGTCCAGCTCGCCCTCAAAGAAGGTGCTGGCTCGGCCCCAGGTATAGTCGATCAGTTGATCCGGAATCACAATGTGGGCCGGCCCCATATTGGCATGTATTCCCCCAACCGCATTTACACCCACCAGCACCCGGGCGCCCGCATCGTGCAGCGCCTGGATGTTGGCCCGGTAATTAACCTGATGGGGCGGAATCCGGTGCGGGTTGCCATGGCGCGCCAGAAAGATCACAGGCTGATCGCCCAGTTTCCCACGCACCAGCGCGGAGGAAGGCTCACCCCATTCGGTGATGACAGCCTCCTCTCCGGTGATCTGGAGATTGCTTAGACTGGTCAGGCCCGTGCCACCGATAATGCCTACCGGCACTTTGCCATTGGTTTCTGTCATTCCCCGTCTCCGGATTCTGAATCGGCTTCACCATAACCGCCGTCACGGTCGACATTTTTTCCGGACTTACCGGAATCGGCGTCCTTGTCGGCAGATTTATCGTTTGAATCCTCACGTTTCGAGGAATCGCGCCCGTCGACCCGCACACCATCCGGCAGATGCAGCGTGCGTGTCGGCAAGGCCACCTCGGCACCGTGGTTCTCGATGATGTCACTGATTTTCAGTAACACATCTTCCTTCACCTCATGGAAACGCACCCACTGGGTGGTTTTGGTAAAGGTGTACACCATGATATCCAGTGACGATGAATTGAATGCCAGAAAATTAACAATCAAGGTCTCGTTGGCATCAATCTCTTCATGATTCTTCAGCATCTCCCGGATTTCGTCCACGATGGTTTTCATGGAATGCACATCGGCATAGCGAATGCCGATGGTCTCGTAGATCCGGCGATTGGTCATACGTGATGGGTTTTCCACTGCAATAGTGGTAAACGCCGCATTGGGGACATAAAGCGGGCGCTTGTCGAAGGTGCGAATGGTGGTCAGTCGCCATCCGATATGCTCAACCGTACCTTCAATGCTCCGATCCGGGGATCGAACCCAATCCCCCACCTTGAACGGACGGTCCAAATGGATAATGAACCCACCGAAAAAGTTCGCCAGGAGATCTTTCGCGGCAAAACCAACCGCGATGCCCCCGACACCACCAAATGCCAGCACCCCGGAAATACTGAACCCCAATGTTTGCAGGGCCGTAAGCACGGCGGTAATGATAACCACCGCCCGCGACAACTTGCTGATGGCATTGACCGTGGTGTAATCCATCGGCTTGCGCATTTTGATCGGAGAGGTGAGGATGTTCTCGAACTGTTTGATCAGCCGGATAAAAAACCAGACCACCACCCAGACAAAACCAATCTGCAGCAAGGTGCCATTGGCAGTAAATATCTCAGCCTCTGAGAAATGATGAGCAACCTCCGCCGCCCAGTACACCCCCTGCAGCCAGACAAACGCCACCACTGGCCGGCGCGCCGCGTGCAGTATGGCGTCGTCCCAGAGGTTACTGGTGGAAGTAAACTTTTTCTCCAGCGCAGCAATAATGTGACTGACAATATACGCGACCGCCGCCGTGCCCAGCACCAGCAGGAAAATCAGCACACCGGCCCGCCACCCCTCAGACAGCAACCCGAACTGCTCTATCCAGCCATTCAGTACACCCAAAACTTCGCCAATCATCCTGTCCCTCTGAATTATGCGGGTTAATAGATACTGACCGGGGTCCCCGCTGGAACCCGGTCAAAAAGCTCAACAATATCGGTATTGCGCATCCGGATGCAGCCATGGGATCTGGCAACCCCCACAGGTTCACTGTCCGGCGTGCCGTGGATATAGATAAAACGACGAAAAGTGTCTACCCCCGGCCCACGGTTTCGCCCCCATTCACAGCCACAAAGCCAGAGTATACGGGTAAGAATCCAGTCGCGCCCCGGGTTCGTATCCGCGAGATTCTGGCTGTAGATCTCGCCAGTGGGGCGGCGCCCACGATACACGGTATTGACCGGCTGCCCTGCCCCGATTCGGGCGCGAACGTAATGCTCACCAGTGGGCGTACAGCCACTGCCATCGGCTTGGCCAGGACCATTCAGGCCGGTGGATACCGGGTAGCGGGCAATGATATCACCCGATTGAGTAGCCAGTGTCAGGAACTGATTGGCGATATCAATGGACAGGGTAACCCCGGGGGGCTTGTTATCGGGCATTGGTAGCGACTTCCCTCCGGCTGCGAACCAGAGGGAAGACTACCCGAGGCGGGGGAGTTCAGGCAACCCAAACGCCTGAACCGGTGGGCGGCACCAGCATTTTGTCCGGCGCTTTCATGCCCGCGGCCAGGAACGGCACCAGGCGCGCGGCAATTTCCTGCACCGTGGTTTCAACGCCCAGCTTGTTTTCCAGAATATCAATCAGGGCATCACTGCTGGACATGGTAAAAGCCGTCGCCCCAAGCATGAACTGGATGCGCCAATAGCGATCAACCGAGGACAACTCAGGCGTGGCCTCTTTGAGCAAGCGCATGAAACGACCAAATGGCTCACTGTATTCCTGTTCGAGAAACTTGCGCAGGTGGCCCTGAGACTGGGTATAGGCAAGACCGAGCAGGCGCATGAAGATGGATATGCCTTTCTCATTACGCTGAGGCATGCGCACGGCACTTTCCGTAAGCGCCCACAGGGTCTGGTTCAGCGTGGGCGGCTGGCCATCACAACGCTCTTCGAGTTCATCAAAGGCGGTATCCAGGGTGGCCGAAAACGGCGTCAGGAACCGGGCGAACACGGCGTGGATCAGGGCATTCTTAGACCCAAAGTGATAATTGACAGCGGCCAGATTTACCTTAGCCTTACTGGTAATCATACGAAGCGATGTTTCCGAGAACCCACGCTCGGCAAACAGCTCTTCGGCAGCGTCAAGAATGCGGTCAACGGTATCAGACTGCGCCATTTTGTTGTCAGAGCCTCTAGCAAACGTCTGTTTGAAACATACGTTTGAAGACCTGTCATGTCAAGCTCGGTCTTCAGGAACCGCCGCCACCGCCTGCCAACCTCGGTCTATCGCGTCCTGATTGCCGTCGAAAAACGCTTGCTGGACTTTGCCGTAGGCTTTTTCCGCCTCAAGCAGGTATATAAGGTACAGCCGAACATGTTCTCGTCGGGCGAGGTAACGCGGCAGCACCCGCTGCTCCGAGAGCCTGAGCAATTCACTGAAACGGGTATGGCGCAGTGCCGGGTTGTACTCTGCCATCCGCGCGCACTGCCAGATCAGCCCTTCCTTGCCCTCGAGGTGAGCCGCATGTTTGCGGGCATCCCGAAGCATGCGCTGCCGCCGTATGATCAAATCCATATAGGAGGGCCTGGACGTGTAGATCCGGCGAATGAACGGCACACCCAGCAACAGAATAATCACGAAGGCACCAAAGCCGCCACCGGCCACCCAGGCCGGCACAAAGCCGGTCAAACCGCTGAGGAAAAACGTCGCGGCCACAAGGGCACTGAAAATCCACAGATCCCGGCTGCGTCGCGCAGCAGCCATCGCATAGTTATCCGGCCAGTCCGACATGGCCAGCAGGTTAAAGTCCATCAGCAGAACCCGGTCACACTGCCGTAGCATAAGACGCAGCTTGCGCTGCCGTGACTCCGCCAGCGCCTGCTCGATATCCGGGTTCTCCGACCCGGTCTCGGCAGTCCGATCCTGCGATTCCTGCGCCTCGGGCTGCTCGCTGCCGGATTCCGCATTCTGGCCCTGGTCATCGTCAGACTGCAGAGCAGCGGTTCTTTGCGCCGCATTGAGGGCGGACTCCGGTGTTGCCGGCACCGGATCAGCGGCCCGACCGGGGCGAAGCACCGCGCCGGAGGCATTGGCCGGGTCTGTCTTGTCTACTGCTGGATTTTCCGCCATTGAGGTCACTGTTCTTGAGGTTCTTTAGCCAAGTATCGACCTTTACGAGCAATTCTTGAATGTCGGGTTTGCCGGCATACCCGGTTTGCGGGCTTCTTGGCAATACTGGCAGTCACCGGTATGCTTGCGCCAATCAACGGGTTTCAGGAGAGCATGTATGTTTACCGGTATTGTTCAGGGTATTGCACGGGTCGAAAACGTGATCGCGGCACCGGGCCTGAACACCTTCGTGATCGAGTTCCCGGAGGAGCGGGTTCAGGGCGTGACCATCGGGGCCTCGGTTGCCATCAACGGTACCTGCCTGACGGTCACCCGCCAGGAAGGCCACCGGTTGTATTTCGACGCCATGCAGGAAACCCTGCGACTGACCACCCTGGGCGACTTGAAACCCGGCGATGAAATTAACTTCGAGCGCGCTGCCCGCATCGGCGATGAGATCGGCGGCCATCTGCTCAGCGGCCACATCCACACCACCGCAACCATCGTCGATATCCTGCGGCCGGAAAACAACGTCACTCTCTGGTTCGAACTACCCGAGACCTGGGCCAGATACATCTTTCCCAAAGGCTACATTGCCATCAATGGCGCCAGCCTGACCATTGGTGAGGTGGAAGGTAACCGCTTCAATGTCCACCTGATTCCGGAGACCCTGCGCGCCACCACATTCGGAAAGGCTACCAAGCGGCAAAAGGTCAACATTGAGGTTGATAGCCAGACCCAGACCATCGTGGATACCCTCGCGCGCCTCGGCTACGATCGCCCGGCGACGGCTTGAGACTCAGGCCGCGCCATTCCAGGCTTCGAACACCACAAACTTCGGGCTCGCGGCTCTCTGCTCAATGCCACTGAAGTACTGCTTCAGGGAACGGTGATAGCCCAGGTGACGATTACCCACCATCAATAGACGACCGCCCGGCGCCAGATGCCGGGCGGCATCCCTGAACAGCCTGAGGGCGATGTGATCTCCCACAACGCCACCCTCATGGAAGGGCGGGTTCAGCAGAATAAGCTGATAGTCAGGCAATTCATCAGCAATGCCGTCCTGATGCCACAAGCGCACGCACTTGCAGCCCTCGAACCGGCTCAAGTTATGCTCAACACTGGCGATGGCCTGACTGGATACGTCACTGAAATGCACTTCGGCACCCGGCCTGCCAGCAAGCACAGACAAACCGAGCACACCGTTTCCGCATGCCAGATCCAGAATCCGCCCACCCCGGGGTACTTGGTTAATGGCCTGGGGAATCAGAGGCAACAGTTCCCGGGTGCCGATATCCAGCTTTTCTCTGGCAAAGACCGCAGGCAGCGCCTCGACCGGCCCGGGCATCCCAGCCACCGGATAGCCGCGCCATTGATCTGCCCACTCCCACAACGAGGCCGAGCCACCACGACACACCACCACCCTGGCCTTTTTGCGGGCAGGCAGCACCTGTTCGGTGACCACGGCGCTGGCGAATACGTCAACACTGCGATCCGGCAGATGCTTGATCATGCCGCCAGCCAATATTCGACCGTCTTCCGCCAGTACGCCACTGAGCCACCGCAACAACCAGGCCAGATAACTCGCCTGACGGGGAATACGGAGTAGCACCAGATCAAAGGGCCCGGTGGGCGTCCGGCGCCAGTTCAAAACCGCCGGACATTCCGGCAACCCCGGATTGAGCGCGGCGTTCGCCAGCAGTGAATGCACGAGCGTAGCGCTGTCGGCAACGGTCTGCGGCTGATAGCAGGCCAGCCCCAGGGTCAGCGCACCGAACTGATCATCCACCACCAGCACGCGCTGGCCGTCTGCCAGATAAGGCTCGGCAGCCGCCAGCAACAACTCGTCAGCGGCATCCCAGGCACGCAGCCCCGCGGTTCCGCCAGGCCGGGTCAGGCGGAGTTCACCGGCAGGTGTCTGAAGTCTGGCAGTTGTCATTTTGGGCTTCCGTTGGCAGCTTTCGGGAAAATAAACACTTTTAGGCTGTTTATTCTAGAAATTAAACCTAAGTTAGGGGTGTTCACGCCGAACACCCTTTCCGGTCATGCCCCAGCCCTGACCCGGCTGGCCGGCCGAATTTTTCCGGACAAGATCTTTTGCCCCTTACCCCAGGGGCTTTTTTCTGTCTGTTTTTCAGCCCGATTTTTTCCGGAATGCCCGGTAAACGGTAAACCGCCGGTCCTGCGCGAGCTTCTCAACCGGGCCGATGTATCGATGAATCAGGGCTTCGTATGGAAGAAAACTGTTGGCCACCAGCCTCAGCTCGCCGCCGTGCGAGAGATGCGCAGCCACCTGGGCCAGGAACTGCTCAGTCATGGAGGTATCGGTTTTGACACCGGTGTGGAAAGGCGGGTTACTGACTACCGCCGGCCAACTGCCTTGAACGGCAGCCAGGCCATCGGCGGCAAAAATCTCACCGTTTACTCCTGCATTCCGGTAACTTTCCCGGGCACAGAACACGGCCTGCGCCTGAACATCGGTACCGTCCACCCGTATCGGGGTCTTACCTGCTGCCTGATGAAAACCATGCAGCCAGGATCCGATAACGCCGGCGCCACAGGCGAAATCCAGCACCCGATCAACGCCAAGAGGCGACTCGGCCAGGGTTTCCAGTAACATCCGGGTGCCATCATCCAGTCGGCCCAGGCTGAACACGCCCGGCAGACCGGCAATCGAGAGAGTCACTCCAGCGCAGGACAGCTCAGCCCAGCTGAGCCAGTCTGTCAGCCGGAATTCAGTCAGGGGCTGGGTATTGGTACCGCACCAGACCTGGCAATGCCGGGCGCTATCGACCTTTGCCACATCCCCGGCAACGGCGGAAAACTGCTTTATGGCACCGGCAATACCTTCCTTCTTCTCGCCGATAACCACCAGTGACGCGCCCGGTTTGCCGAGGTAACGGGCCAACGCCAGGCGGAGTTCACATTCAGCCCGTGCTTTAGGCAAAAACACCACCACGGTGTCGCAAGAGCCCCGCTGCTGCTGATCCGGCTCATAACCAAAACAGCCTGCCCAGTCAGCATCCTGACACAGGGTTTGCCAAAGACCGGCGTGCTCGGTCATCGCAATACCGGGAACGGGGCATTGGGGCAAAAGCGACGCATCCGAGACGCCTAACAGCGCCGGCCGTCCATTCAACAGATGCGCGTTGCGGAGCAGAACTTCATGGGTATTGGGCAGTGCAGACATGGGTAGCGGACCATTGCCAGAATCATGAGCCGCGTATGCTAACCGGAAAAAAGCCCCGAGTCTGCCCTGTGGCATCAGTCGGGGCTATTGCTATGGAGATCGACCTCTGGGACCGCCCGGAAAAGCCGGATGTTATTTGTAACGGGCAACCGTCCCCACACGCAAGGCGTCTTCAGGTGACATCCCCCAGTCTTCCGGGGTGCGTGCTTCGGTGCGCTTGGCGTCGGCTCTTGCGCTGTCCATGGCAGAACTTTCGTTTCTGCGAGTTCCCAGTGCCTGCAGGGCTTTCTGCATCAGTTCTTTCATGGTTTACCTCCCTTACTGCTTACAGTCGCCACTGTAACAGACGCGGAAGGTCACTACTGTGATGACGCCACGGGTCAGGAAGTGACGAGCATCACGATTTTTTGACAGATTTTGACATTCTTTGCGTTATATTTTTTGACGCCCGGAACGAACCGGCCGTTCGATGAGCTCATCCAGGCTGGACTGACGAATCCTTTCCCGGTCGGCCTCGCTGGCGATCGACAGCCCCATGTCCCTCAACAGACCGTCGGCCACGTCGTAAACGAAACCGTGCACAGTCAGTGGCTGTCCGCGACGCCAGGCTTCCTGAACAATGTTGTTCTGGCACACATGCCCCACCTGCTCCACCACGTTCAGCTCACACAGGCGGTCAACCCGGTCCTGTACGTTCGGAATGGCATCCAGTACCGACTGGTGCCGGTCACGCACATCCTGCACATGGCGCAGCCAGTTTGAGATCAGACCAAAGCCTTCGTTCAGCAATGCCGCGCGCACACCACCACAACCATAGTGCCCCACCACCAATACGTGTTTGACCTTCAACACTTCAATGGCGAACTGGAGCACCGACAGGCAGTTGAAATCCGTGTGTACAACCACGTTGGCCACGTTTCTGTGCACGAAGAGTTCACCCGGGAGCAGGTCCACAATCTGGTTCGCAGGTACCCGACTGTCGGCACAGCCGATCCACAGGTACTCCGGTGCCTGCTGGTTCGAGAGCCGGTCAAAGAACTTCGGGTCCACCGACTTGATGCCATTGGCCCAGGCCCGGTTCTTGTCCAGTAGATGCTTCAGTGGTGCCATTATGTTGTTGCTCCTGCCATTGATTCCCGCTGCGGAATTGAACGGGAATCAACGGCATAACGCAATAGTCAGTTGGTCGTTACGTCTTCCGGGCTCTGATGCATGGTGCTTTGCGCCAGATCCAGAAGCTCACGCAATGCGACCGAGAACATGGCGTATTCCGGCTCCCTCACGCCTTTGAGTTCGGCCAGCATGGCGTTCCAGCGATCAATCATGTGCTGGTTGCGCTGTTCCCAGGTTTTCACACTGTCGGTGACCTTCTCCGGGCTTTCAGCGGTTTTCAGCACACCGGTGGTCAGGGCCCGTTGCTGCCAGTCCAGATCTTCCCGGAAGCTTTCCCGCGCCAGGGCCTGCCAATGGGAACTTGGCGTCAGCGAGGCGATGGAGTTGGCGAACCAGGTCAGGTCGAGACGGTCACCCAGATCGTAGTACAGGTTGGCCACGGTCTTCAGCGGCATACCTGTGGCTTCCTGCGCCTCGATAATGCCAAGGGAAGAATACAGATAGCCGGTACCTGCCAGTACTGAAGCCAACTCCTTCGGCAAGCCGGCAGCCACCAGCTCGTCATTGCGTTTTTCCCAGTTGGCACGAGCCTGGTCACCCAGATATTCCGGCAGGCCGGAGGTAATGGCCCAGACGCTGTCGGCAAACCGCTCCATGTGACTCTGGATATTGAGCTCTGCCCGGCGGTTGCGCAGCAGCCAGCGCACAGCCCGACGCATCAGACGCATCAGATCCTGCATCAGCTCCATCTGCAGATCCGCGGAAACGTGGAAATCCAGCGCTTCAATCTTGTCCCACCAGCTGTCGATGCGGAACACATCCCGGGCAATAATCCAGGCCAGGGCAATGGAGGCCGCGTCAGCCCCGGTGGACTGGTTCAGGCGCTCCACAAAGGTAATGCCCATGTGGTTGACCATGTCGTTGGCGATCTGGGTTGCGATGATCTCCCGCCGCAGCTGATGCTCACCCAGCTCCTTCGAGAAACGCTTGGTCAGATCCCGCGGGAAGACCTTGTACATCTCACCCGCCAACAGGGGGTTGTCCGGCAGGTTGCTGTCGATCAGCACCTGCTTCAGGTCTCCTTTGACATAGGAGATCAGCACCGACAACTCCGGTCTCGTCAGCCCTTTCTTGGCCAGCTTGCGCTCAGACAGCGTCTCGTCATCCGGCAGGAATTCCAGCGCCCGGTTGAGTTTGCCCTCACTCTCGAAGGTATTCATCAGCCGACGATACTCTTCCAACCGGGTGGCGGTATCCTCGCTGGCAATACTGATGGCCTGGGTCTGACGGTAGTTGTTTTTCAACACCAGCGAGGCGACATCATCGGTCATTTCCTCCAGCATGATGTTGCGCTGCTTGCCGGTCAGATCCCCCATGGCCACCGCCCGGTTGAGCAGGATCTTCATGTTCACTTCATGGTCAGAGCAGTCCACCCCGCCCGAGTTGTCAATGAAGTCGGTATTCAGGCGGCCACCCTTCAGGGCGTATTCAATCCGCCCCATCTGGGTGAAGCCGAGATTACCGCCCTCGCCGACAACCTTGCAGCGCAGCTCGGCACCATTGATGCGCAGACCATCGTTGGCCTTGTCGCCCACGTCGGAGTGGCTTTCACTGCTGCCCTTCACGTAAGTGCCGATACCACCAATCCAGAGCAGGTCCACTTCGGCCTTGAGAATGTGACTGATCAGCATGTTGGGCGGAACGCGATCTGCCTTGATGCCCAGCAGTTTCTTCATTTCCGGGCTGACCGGAATGGACTTGGCATTGCGACTGAACACACCGCCGCCCTTGGAAATCAGCTTGCTGTCGTAATCGGTCCAGGCGGAACGCGGCAGTTCAAACAGGCGCTTGCGCTCCTTGTAGCTGCGTTCGGCATCCGGGGTCGGGTCAATGAAGATGTGGATGTGGTTGAACGCGGCCACCAGCCGGGTCTTTTCCGAGCACAGCAGGCCATTACCAAACACGTCCCCACCCATATCACCGATACCGATGGCGGTGAACTCATCCACCGCCGGATTGATACCCATCTCCCGGAAGTGCCGTTCCACCGAAACCCAGGCGCCCCGGGCGGTAATACCCATTTTCTTGTGGTCGTAGCCGTTACTGCCACCGGAGGCGAAGGCATCACCCATCCAGAAACCGTATTCCGCGGCCAGGCCATTGGCGATATCGGAGAAGGTGGCCGTGCCTTTATCGGCCGCCACCACGAGGTAGTGATCGTCTTCATCATGGCGGATTACCCGCTCAGGCGGCTGGATACCGGAATCCACCAGATTGTCGGTGATGTCCAGCAAGCCCCGAATGAAGGTTTTGTAGGCCGCAATACCCTCAGCCTGGAATGCTTCCCGGTCGGACGGATCGGGCAGACGCTTGGCCACAAAGCCACCCTTGGCCCCCACCGGCACAATGACCGCGTTCTTCACTTGCTGCGCTTTCACCAGGCCCAGGATTTCCGTGCGGTAGTCCTCGAACCGATCCGACCAGCGCAAACCACCACGGGCCACTTTGCCACCACGCAGGTGAACCCCCTCCACACGGGGGGAATAAACAAAAATCTCGAACATGGGCAACGGCAGCGGCATGTCCGGAATCTGCGACGGGTCAAACTTCACACTGATGTAGGGCTTGGGCTGACCCTCGCCATCCGGCTGGTAGTAGTTGGTACGCAACGTCGCCTGCATCAGCTCCAGGTATAGCCGCAGCACCCGGTCCTCGCTGAGGTTTTCCACCTCATCCAGACCGGCATTGAATTCGATTTCCAGCTTCTGCTGGGCCGCTTCACTCTTGCCCTTGCTCTTGTAGCGCTCGGGATTGAAGCGAACCTCAAAGTAATCCAACAGGATCCGTGTCAGGTTGACGTGGTTCACCAGCGTGTTGGATATGAACGTCTGGCTGTTGGAGAACCGGATCTGGCGCATGTAGCGGGCATAGGTGCGCAGCAACGCGATTTCACGCCAACTCATGTAGGAGGACAACAGCAGGCGGTTAAAGGCATCATTTTCCGCTTCACCGTGCCAGACCCGACGGAACAGCTCCTCGAAAATCGGGCGGATACGGTGAATATCCACCACATTGCCGGTATGGGACTGCAGGGTGAAATCGTGAATCCACACAGTTTTACCCGTGCGGTCAATCACCTCGAACGGATGCTCACCAATCACACGGAAGCCGAGATTGTCGAAAATCGGCATTACATCCGACAGCGGCAGCGGCTCATCGGGATAGAACAGTTTGAAATGCAGCGTGTTCTCGTCTTCTTCCAGAGCCCGGTAGAAGCTCATGGCCAGATCATCGTCGCGGGCAGAGGCAGTGATGTGCTCCAGGTCGATAGCGGCCCGACGGGGCGAGATCATATCGGTGTAGCTGGCCGGGAAACCGCCCGCCCAGACACGATAAAGCTCGTTGCCCTGCTCTTCGCCGTATGCCTCGCTCAGAGCCTCGTAGAGGCCATCACGCCAGGACTGGGCAAGCTCAATGACCTTGTCGCGGATTTCAGCCAGCGGCAACTGGCGATTTTCCACCTGTGGCACCCGGATGGTGAACTGCACCCGGGCCAGCACCGATTCGGAAAAGTGCGTAACAAACTCAATGTCTTCGGCCTCCAGACGGTCCAGCAGCACCTGTTCCACCTTCAGGCGTAACTCGGTGTTGTAGATATCCCTGGGGAAGAAAGCCAGGCAAGTCACAAATTGGCCGTATACGTCCTCCCGCATGAACAGCTCGATGCGGCGACGCTCCTGGATGTAAAGAATGCTCTTGGCAACGCGCAGCAACTCATCGGTTTCGATCTGGAACAACTCGTCCCGCGGGTAGAGCGTCAGGATCTGTTCCAGCTCCTTGCCGGCGTAGTCGTCAGTCAGGAAACCGGACCGCTTCATCACGCTCTGGAACTTGCGCCGCAACAGCGGAATCTCGTCAGGCCGCTCGTTATAGACCCGAGCGGTGTAAAGACCGAGGAACCGGCGTTCGCCCACCACTTCGCCCTTGCTGTTGAATTTCTTGACCGCGATGTAGTCCGGATAGGCTGGCCGGTGCACTCGGGACCGCTGCGCCGACTTGGCGAAGATGAAGATGTCATCAGAACGGGTCATTTCATGGCGGGTACGCTGTGGCAGTTCATTCAGCCGGACCCGATCCGGGCGTTCATTGTTGACCCGCAGAATACCCAGCTCCGAGTTTTCCACCCGGCGCACCACCATGCCCTGTTTGTCCTTGGCAAAGTCGTATTCGTCGTACCCCAGGAATGTGAAGTGATCATCCACCAGCCAGGTCAGAAAAGCCCGGGCTTCTTCCTTACCTTCCTCACTGATCCCCGCCGTGGTGGCATCCAGCTCCTTGACGATCTCGCTGACCTTATCCTTCACGATCGGGAAATCACCCACCGCAATGCGTACCTCGTGCAGCACTTTCTGCAGAGTCTTCTCCAGGTCCCGCAGATCTTCCGGAGCACTGTGGCGGTCGATTTCAAGCACGATGAAAGCTTCGTAGCTTGCGTCTTTCGATGCCTTTTGGGTGGTGTGCAGTTTCTTCAGCTTGCCACTGTCATCCCGCTCCACCCGCAGGATGGAATGCTGAATGGAATGGGTGCCGATTTCCCGCTGGTTGATGGCCATGCGCAGGGAATCAATCAGAAACGGAATATTGGGATGGAGAATAAAAATAACGCTGTGAGTGGACTGCCAGCCGTCGCTTTCCAGATCCGGGTTGAACACTGAAACAGGGGTTTCATCGGCACTGCGCTTTTGCAGGAACTGCCAGGCTGCCAGAACGGCGCCGTAGGTATCCGAGAAGCGGCGACTGACCAGCTCCTCCAGAGGAATATGGGCGTAATGCTGTCGCGCAAAATCGGCGATCTTCTTCGCCTCGGTTTTTGCAATCTTTTCTGAGAACGCATCGGCCAACTGCTCAAAAAACTGATCCTTGCTGGCGATTGTCAGCGCATTCATATCCAACCTCTGGTTTGTGTGAAAGAAACGTAATCAGGGTATCGTCACATAAGCATAGTCAAACCCTTGATTTTTGCCGGCCAGACGCCAAAACTGCGGCAATCACTTACGCAGGCATTCATCAATCAAGAGCAGTCATTTTCATGTCGTTACAGCAAACGTTCGGTGATCTCAGAGCTCAACTGGCCAAGCGCATAATCGGTCAGGACAAACTGGTCGACCGGCTTCTGATTGCCCTGCTGGCCGATGGCCACCTGCTGGTTGAGGGCGCGCCAGGGCTGGCGAAAACCACCGCCGTCAAGGCACTGGCCGACCATCTGGAGGGCGACTTTCACCGCATCCAGTTCACTCCGGATCTGCTGCCCTCCGATGTCACCGGCAGCGAAATCTACCGGGCCGAGACCGGTACCTTTGAATTCCAGCGCGGCCCCATATTCCATAACCTGGTGCTGGCCGATGAGATCAACCGGGCACCGGCGAAAGTCCAGTCGGCCCTGCTCGAAGCCATGGGCGAACGCCAGATCAGCGTTGGTATGAGAACCTTTCCCCTGCCCAAACTGTTCATGGTGATGGCCACCCAGAACCCGATTGAACAGGAAGGCACCTACCCACTGCCCGAAGCGCAGCTTGATCGCTTCCTCATGCATGTGGTGATCGACTATCCCTCTGCCGATGCCGAGCGTGAGATTCTGCACCTTGCGCGCAGTGACTACCGTCAGGGAATCCCGAACGTAGACATTCGTCTAACCCAGGAACAGGTGATGGCCGCCCGTCAGGTGGTGTCGGATATCTACATGGCGGAACCTGTGGAGCAGTACCTGCTGGCGTTGATTCTGGCCACCCGCGATGCCGCAGCGCTGGATCCTGAACTGGCGCGCTGGACCGCCTTCGGCGCCAGCCCCCGCGGCACCATTGCCCTGGATCGTTGCGCCCGGGCGCTGGCGTGGCTCGATGGCCGGGATTACGTGACACCGGACGACGTCCAGACCATGGCTTACGATGTGCTGCGACACCGGATTCTGTTGACCTTTGAAGCCGAGGCCGAAGGCATGACCGCCGATTCCGTGCTGCAACGGCTGATCGACCGGGTTCCGGTTGCCGCCTGAGGTGTTGCTGACAGGAGACCATAACAGCGTCATGGCAGATTCCAGCCCAGCCACGTTCATTACCCTGCCGGAGCTGGTGCGCCTGCAGGCAGATGCACGAGCTCTGAAGCTGCCGTCGGTAAAACCGGTCCGGTCCCGCCAGGCCGGGCTACGCCAGTCCCGGCAGAAAGGGCGCGGGATGACGTTTTCTGAGGTGCGACAGTACCAGCCCGGTGACGACATTCGCAGCATAGACTGGCGGGTAACAGCCAGGCGCCAGGCACCGCACACCAAGCTGTATGAGGAAGAGCGGGAGCGGCCTGTATTGTTGATTGTGGATCTCGGGCCGACCCTGTTCTTTGCCAGTGCCGGCGCCTACAAACAAGTCCGAAGTGCCCAGGTTGCGGCTCTGCTGGCCTGGCTGGCACTCTGGGCGGGTGACCAGGTGGGTGGTCTGGTGTTCAATGACCGGGATCTGGCCGTGCTGCGGCCCGCCCGGCGCCGAAAGTCCGTCCTGCGCCTGCTGGATCATCTGGCCAACCACCAGCACCAGGGCAAAACACCGCCAACCCCCGCAACGAACGCCAGCCATGGGCTGGATACGGCACTGGCAGAAGCCCGCCGGGTCACACACACTGGCTCCCGCGTGTTTATCATCAGTGACTTCATGAATATCACCGAGCAGACCACCACCCTGCTGGGCGCCATGAGCCGGCACAACTCGGTCAGCGCCATACGGATTCAGGATCCGCTGGAAAAGGCCCTGCCTTCATCCGGCCGGTTTGCCGTTGCCGGCCCGGACGGCCCGATCTGGTTTGATGCTTCAAATCCTCGCTTCCAGCAGGCCTGGCAAGACAAAATCGACGCCCATGAGCACCGTCTGGCAGACTGCTTTCGGGCATCCGGCGTGTTTTCCGCAACTCTGTCGACCGGAGAGGATCCGGCCACGGCCCTGCGCCTGCTGCTGGGCCCGGGAGGTCGCATCGGATGAACCCTCAGGATCCCCTGGCACAACTTCGTGATATCCAGTTGCCAGCTACCGGTGGTTGGTGGCCGCCGGCTCCAGGCTGGTGGCTGCTGGCGATACTGGTTATTGTCGGCGCACTGGCACTTGCCTGGCTGTGGCACCGTCAGCGTCAGAAGCACCGCTGGAAACGCAGCGCCCGGACCGAACTGCAACAGCTTGAAAGCAAGGCCCGGCCGACGCCGGAATGGTTCGCAGCGCTCAATGCCCTGCTCAAACGTGCGGCACGACAGAGCCATCCGGAAAAGCATCCCGAGGCCATGACCGGGCAGCAATGGATCAACTTCCTCCTGGAAACCGCGCCGAAAGACCGCATAGCCTCCCGGCCCGTGGTCGAGGCCATGGTTAAAAGCACCTGGCAACCCCGGCCCCTCGCGCAGACTGAACAGGCACTGGCGTTCGCCAGAACCTGGCTGGAGGCCCAGTCATGATCAGTCTGGCTTACCCGTGGGTGCTGTTACTGGCATTGCTGCCGCTGCTGCTTGCCAACCGCAAGCAGCAGAGCGAACCGGTGGATGCCCCGGTCATTCCGGTCGGGCACTGGTTGTCCGGAATGCCGGGCGTAAGCTCCCGGGGGAGATCAACGCCGCTCTGGCGCCAGCTGTTGTTATTTCTGGGCTGGCTGTGCCTGGTGGTGGCCCTGGCCCGCCCTCAGCATGTAGGGGAGGAGATCCAGATGCCGGTGACCGGCCGGGATCTGATGCTGGTGGTCGATATTTCTCCCAGCATGGACGAACAGGACATGGTACTTCAGGGCCGCAGCATCAACCGCTTGCAGGCGGTAAAACGCGTGCTGGATGACTTCATTGACCTGCGCGAAGGCGATCGGCTGGGGCTCATCCTGTTCGGCACCGAACCCTATGTTCAGGCGCCGCTGACTTTCGATCGGGAAACGGTACGGACACTGCTGTTCGAGGCCGGTCTGGGCATGGCAGGCCGGGCCACTGCCATCGGGGACGCCATCGGGTTATCGGTGAAACGTCTGCGCGAGCGCCCCCAGGAACAGCGAGTGGTCATCCTGCTGACAGACGGCGCCAATACCGCCGGCCAGGTCAGCCCGGACAAGGCCACAGAAATCGCCCAGGCCGCTGGCGTGCGGCTTTACACCATCGGCATCGGCGCCGATACCATGATCCAGCGCGGGCTGCTGGGATCAAGGCGGGTCAATCCCTCACGGGATCTCGATGAAGAACTACTCACGCGAATGGCAGAACAGACCGGTGGCCGGTATTTCCGGGCCCGAAGCCTGCCCGAACTGGAAATGATCTACGACAGCATCAATCAGCTCGAGCCGATAGAACAGGATGGCCAGTTCTATCGGCCGGTGACAGAACTCTACGCCTGGCCCGCCGGCATGGCCGCCGGCCTCTGGCTGCTACTGATTGCCCTGCGACTGGCATCCAACCGTTATCAGCAAAACACCGCCACGGAGGCTGGCCATGGCTGACTTCCATTTTCTGCGCCCCTTGTGGTTAATGCTGTTACTGGCGGTTCCGGTCCTGTTTCTGGCCCGACATCAACTTCGCCAGGGTGAGACCGGATGGGCCCGATACATCCCCGCTCACCTGTTACAGCCCTTGATTCGTTCCCGGGCCAACGAGAGCACTGGCACCACCCGCTCACCCCTGTTGCCCCTGAGTCTGGCGTTGGTTTTGCTGGCGGTCGCCCTCGCCGGGCCAAGCTGGCGACAGGCGCCCACACCCCTGAAACAGACCCAGGACAGCTTGGTCATTCTGCTGGATCTGTCTCTGTCGATGCTGGCCACCGACGTAGAACCGGACAGGCTGACCCTGGCCAAGCGCAAGGTCCGCGACATCCTCGACCAGCGCAAAGGCGGTTTGACTGCCCTGGTAGTCTATTCCGGCGACGCCCACACGGTAACGCCACTCACCGGCGATACCCGCACCATTGAAGCCATGCTCAGTGTGCTGGCCCCCACCATCATGCCTGCCCAGGGCAACCGCGCCGATCTGGCGGTCAGCCAGGCGGTCGACCTGCTGGATCAGGGCGCACCGGGCCAGGGTCGCATCCTGCTGATCTCCGAGGCGGTGCCGGAACGGCAACACAGTGCGATTCGACAGCAGTTGGCAGATACCCCCTACCCTCTGAACACCCTGGTAGTGGGTACCCGTGAAGGTGGTCCCATCCCCCTGGCAAAGCGTGGATTCATTCGGGACAACGGCAGTATTGTCATCAGCCAGGCCGAACCAGACACCCTGGCGCAACTGGCCAACATCAATGGCGGAACCAGCCACGAACTGACCCTGGATGACCAGGACATTCGCGCCCTGGCGCTGGAGCCATCCCACACCGATGAATGGCAGAACGAACAGGACGGCATGACCGTTAATCGCTGGCAGGATGACGGTTACTGGCTGCTCTGGCTGGCCCTGCCGTTACTGATTCTGGGCTGGCGCCGGGGAGCCTTTGCCATTCTCGCCTTTGCGCTGATTCCGCTGGCAGGCGCACCGCGCCCGGTTCAGGCCCTGGACTGGGGCAGCCTGTGGCAGCGCGAAGACCAGCGTGGCCCGGACCTCATTCAGCAGGATCCGGCCAGGGCAGCCACCGTTCTGGAGCAGCCGGGCTGGCGCGGCTCAGCACTCTATCGTGATGGCCAGTACAGCGACGCCGCGGAAGCCTTTGCCAATCAACCGGGTGCCATTGGCGACTACAACCGGGCCAACGCCCTGGCCCGGGCCGGCCAACTGGAAGAAGCCGTCGACGCCTATCAGCAGGCACTGGAACAGCAGCCGGATTTCGAAGATGCGCACTTCAATCAGCAACTGGTAAAGCAGCTCCTGAACCAGCAACAGAAATCCCAGGGCGAGGGAGAAGGCGACAACAACCAGGAAAACAACGATCAGAATCCCGGACAGCAGAACGCCTCCGGCGGCCAGGGCAATGACAACCAGGACAGCGCCGGACAGGATTCCGCAAACAACAATGGCGAGAATCAGAATCCCCGCCCAGGCGAGCAACAGCAGCCCTCCGAGAACGGCGAAAATTCACAGGATAACGCCGGAGAGCCACATCCGGAGGATGGCACACAGGAGCAGCAGGCAAATGCCCAGGCAGACCCGGATGGGCCTTCCGGAGAGGGGCAGAATCCTGCCAGTGCGCCGGCCGAAATATCAGAACAACCCCTGAGCCAGGGCCAGGAACAGTGGCTGCGCCGCATACCGGATAACCCCGGCGGATTGCTGCAGCGCAAGTTCCTGCAACAGCACCAACAACGACAGACAACACCCGATGAGGGCGACACACCATGGTAACGCGCGTTCTCTCCCTTGCCGCGACACTCCTGCTACTGCTCCTGTCCGCCGCCAGCCATGCTGCCGACAGACTGGTGGTGGAACCGGACCGAACCCAGCTCTACGAAGGTGAGGTACTGACCCTGACCGTTAAGGGCTCCATGAAAATCGACATCAATCTGAGCAATTTGTTCAGCTTCGATCTGTCACAGTTACCTTCTCCCGATATCGAAAAGGTCGAGCCGGATTTCGAAATCCTGGCCCGCAACCAGCGCTACAGCGTGCAAACCGTCAACAACGAAATGGTGGGGGAAATAACCTGGACCTATCAGCTCGCCCCGACAAGCACCGGTACACTGACAATTCCCGAACTGACGTTCAAGGACTCCGTGTCCGACCCGGTCGACATCGAGGTGATTTCCGGAACCCCGCCGGATCAACCGGCCGCCACCCGTGACAGCTTTATCGAGTTGTCTGCCGACAAGGCTGAAGTGTACGTTCAGGAACAGCTGGTACTGACCATCCAGCTGTTTTTCTCCGGCAACCTGATCCGGGGAGAGCTGTCGGAGCCGGAACACCCGGACGCCATCATCGAGTCACTCGGCAAACAGCGTGAGTTTACCCGCTATCGCGATGGTATCCGGTATCGGGTGGTTGAGCGGCGCTACGCCATATTCCCCCAAACGCCGGGCACTCTTACCCTGGCCCCCATCCGCTTTGAGGGCCAGGCCAGGGACGCCTCGGGCCAGCTGCGATTCCTGCGTGACCGGCAGCAGCTCTACGACGTTCCGGTCAAACCCGTACCTGCCGGGTATCCGGACAATCAGCCCTGGTTACCGGCGAGAAACCTGAGCCTGAGCGACGACGGCCTGCCGTCCACCCAGGAACTCACCGTCGGCAGCAATCTCAGCCGCAAAGTGACCCTGCAGGCCCAGGGACTACCCGCAGAGGCCCTGCCGCCGATCGCCCAGGAGCTACCGGATGCCATCCGCAGCTACCCGGAACAGCCCCTGCGCAATACCGAAACCACTCCAGAGGGGCTTCGCGCCACGCTGCAACAGGTGACCGCCCTGGTGCCTGTCCAGGCGGGTGAAACCACCCTGCCCGCGATCCGTATACCCTGGTGGAACACCGAGACCAACCAGCTGGAGGAGGCCGTGTTGCCGGAGCGCCGTTTCCGGATAACCGGCGACCACGCCACCGCCGCACCGCCCGCGCAGACAACGGGCGATTCAACGGCGCCCACGGATTCACCGGTAACCCCGGATACACCCCCTGGTTCGGAAACCTCCCGCAACACTTTCTGGCTCTGGGGTACGGTTCTGTTTGCGGCGCTTTGGCTGCTGACCCTTGCGCTCTGGTGGCGGGCTCGCCAAACCCCAGCGTCCGGCCACAATGAGCCGGAAGATGACAGCATCAAGAACGAACGTCAGGCGTTTGAAGCACTACTGGCGGCTGTCAGACGAGGCTCCGGGGAGACGTCAACGCTGTTGCTGCGCTGGGCCCGGCTACGTTTCCCACAGCACTCGTTTGATTCCGTTTCAGATCTGTTCAAGCTGACGGAGGACAGCTCGCTGAAAACCGCCTTTGATCGTTTTCAGGCGGGACTGTATTCGGGCCAGCACCGTACCCACGGTGAAAATGCGAGACAGCAACTGCAACGGGAGCTGGAAAGCATGCGCCGGAACACCGGTCAGGGCAACGAAGCGCCATCGCTAGACCTGCCGCCACTGTATCCCGCCTCCCTCTCGCGCTGATTCCGGTCCAGAAAAAAGCCCGTCGAGGTGACGGGCTTTTCAAATTCAGTTGGTCAATTCCTGATTAATCACCAATTCGACAGGTGGTCCCGCTTCCGCCGGGGGCAGCACCTCTGCCTCAACCCGTCCCTCCCAGTCACCGGGCTGCGGATTAACACTTCCGGAGCGACTCAAGCGGGCGACCACCACCACGTCGTCCTGGCCAGAAATCGCAGATTCAGGGGACATGGCATAACGATCATCCAGCCGGATTTCGGCGGGCAGATCCCCGGCTATCATTCTGGCAACGGCAACCGGTGCACCGCCCGCCGCAGCCGCCGGCCGGGCAAAGATGAACAACACGGTATTGTCAGCTACTTGCTGACGCAAACCTTCGTCCAGCGATACCCGTAAAGATACGCCCGGACCAGCAGCCGGCTGAGGCTCGGATGCAACCTGGCCCGGCGGGGTTTCACCCAGGCGTCGGTAGGCCTCCTCGATACCGCCACGGATGGCCCCGATCTGCGGATGGTCCGGTGCCACCTCGGTAATACGCTGCCAGTATTCAATGGCTTCCCGGTAGTTTTGCTGGCCGAAGGCATTGATGCCCATCAGCCCCAGTGCATTGACCTCGTCCGGGTTCAGGGCCCGGGCCGCCGCAATGGCATCGGTGACCGCCGGGGTCATCTCACCTTCACTGGCAAAATAGTTGGCCTGAGCTGCTAACCCCAAAGCTACGGCGCTGGCGTTCCGATCTTCAGACACCACATCGGCCAGACGACGATAGGCCTCAGCCGCTTGCTCATAGCGCTCAAGACGCATGTAGGTCTGCCCCAGCATTGCCCAGCCATCGGCGTTGTCCGGACTTTCCTCAAGCCGCTGGCGCAGCTGGTCCGCCAGTTCCGCCATGCGGGCCGTCTGGTCGCCCTGAGTGGCGTCCATTTCCTGCATGGCAAGGAACTGTTCCACCTGATCCATGGCGCCCCATTCCTGGTAACCAAAATAGGTGCCCACCGGCAAGACCAGGATCGCCAGCAAGGCGACAACCATGGCGCTACGGCGCCCAGGGACCCGCCGTTGAGTAATCGGCTCTTCCGGTACATCATCAAGCATGGCACCGGCCAGCTCTTCCTTCAGCTGTTTGTAGCTCTCGTCATCCAGTATGCCGGCCTCATGCTCATCCTCCAGCTCTTTGAGCCGGGTGCGATAGGCCAGCAGGTTCTGATTACGCAGATCCGCCTCCAGGCGGGCCCGGGGTTTATGGAAAAAGACTGGATAAAGCACAAAGGCCAGGGCCACCAGAATGAGTACGGTCCCGGCAATCCAGAAGGTATCGGTCATGGAAATATCGTCACGTCTCGAAATGAATGGAAGTTATCGGCGTTCAGTATTGTCACTCTGGCTGGCCAGAATCTGCTCTGCCCGGGCCCGATCTTCTGCACTCAGGGGCGGCTCGTCTTCTCGCCTCCGGGCACGCCAGACCACACCGGCCACAATCAGAAAACCGCCAATGGTGGCAATCGCCGGAAAGGCCCAGAGCAAGATGGTGCGGTTATCCACTGGCGGCTTGTACTGAACAAACTCGCCGAAACGATTCACCAGGGCGCCAACAATCTGATCATTGGAGGCACCGTCCTGCATCATGCGATAGACCTCGTCCCGCATATCCTTGGAAATGGGCGCATTGGAATCAGCGATGTTCTGGTTCTGACACTTGGGACAGCGCAGTTCAGAGATCAGTTGCTGGTAGCGCTGTTCTTCTGCCCGGGTATCGAAGTCATAGACTTCCGCCACTTCGGCAGTAGCCGACCCCGAGAGCATGATCAACACAGCGCAGAAAACGGGCAAAAAACGCATCAGCTGTTCCCCCTGGCCTGAGCAATAACCGGCAGCAGCACTTCATCCCAGACTTTCTGGTTCACAACGCCCACGTGGCGATAGCGCACCACTCCCTCAGCGTCGATGACAAAGGTTTCCGGCGCGCCATACACACCCAGGTCAAAACCCAGCGTTCCCTTGGGATCGAAGATAATAGTCTCATAGGGATTACCCAACCGGTTCAGGAACCGGAAGGCAGTTTCCCGCTGATCCTTGTAGTTCAAACCCACGATGCGGACGCCCTGCTCCCGGGCCAGATACATCAGGTATTCGTGTTCGTCCCAGCAGGAGGGGCACCACTCGGCCCACACGTTCAACAGGGACACCTCCCCCTGGAACACGGAAGGATCCAGCTTAACATCCGGGTTATCCAGAGATTCCAGGCTGAATTCGGGAACAGGCTTGCCAACCAGTACGGATTCCAGTTTGGTGGGGTCCTTGCCCAGGCCGGCAAACAGGAATACCCCCACACCGACGGCAATCAGCAGCGGCAGAAACAGCAACACCCGCTTCATGAGGACGCCTCCGCCACTTTACCCGGAGCTGCCGGCTCGCCGCTTTTCACCGCTTCCTCGTCGCGCACACGGATGCGGTAGCGCTTGTCAGCAATCGCGAGGAAACCACCGATGGCCATCGCCAGCGAACCGAGCCACAACCAGCGCACCAACGGTTTATATTGCAGGCGGATAGCCCAGGCATCGTCACTGATGCGTTCACCGATGGCCACAAACACATCCCGGAACAGACCGGCATCAATATCCGCTTCGGTCATCACACTCATGCCAACCGGATACTGCCGTTTTTCCGGATGCAGGTCGGTCACCAGCTCCCCATCCAGGTAGACATTGAAGCTGCCGTACTGGGCGGTAAAGTTGGCACCACGACGCTCACCGATGTCAGTAAAGACAATCTCGTAATCCCCCACCATGGCGCGGTCACCCGGCTGCATGCGCACATCACGCTCGATGCCGTAGTTGGAAACCACCGTCGCACCGGCCATTACCATAGCAAGCCCCAGGTGTCCGAGCACCATGCCCCAGTAACTGCGAGACTGGCGCTTCAGGCCATGCCAGCGCCCTTTGCGGGATGTCGATTTATCCCAAATATCCCAGACGGTGGCAACAGTCACCCACATGGCGGCAAACACACCCAGGAAGGCCCAGGGCGCAAACCCACCGTAACCGATCATCACCGCGGCACTGGCGATCAGGCTGACCGCCAGCGGCCACAGCAGTTTTCGGGCCAGCCAGCCGCCGTCGGTTTTCTTCCAGCGCGAGAAAATCCCCGCGCCCAGCAGCAGACCAGTTGCCACTGCCAGCGGGCTGAAGGTGGTATTGAAGAACGGCTCACCAATGGACAGCTTGCCAAGATCCAGATAATCCAGCACCAGCGGATAAAGTGTGCCGATGGCCACCAGCATTGTGGCAGATACCAGCAAGACATTGTTCAGGAGCAGAAAGATTTCCCGGGACAGGGAGCCATAACGGGAGCGGACATGCACCACTGGTGCCCGGAAGGCATACAGCGTCAGGCTGGCGAGAATGGTGATGCCCAGCAGGGCCAGCAGGAAACTGCCCCGCTCCGGATCTGATGCGAAGGCATGGACGGAGGTGAGCACACCGGAACGCACCAGGAAGGTACCCAGCAGACTCAGTGCGAAAGTGACAATAGCCAGCAATACGGTCCAGCTTTTGAAAACCCCGCGTTTTTCCGTTACTGCCAGCGAGTGCATCAAAGCAGTACCCGAGAGCCAGGGCAACAGGGAGGCGTTTTCAACCGGATCCCAGAACCACCAGCCACCCCAGCCAAGCTCGTAATAGGCCCACCAGCTGCCCAGGGCAATACCCAGGGTCAGGAACGACCAGGCAACCGTGGTCCAGGGGCGAGACCAGCGAGCCCAGGCCGCATCCAGCCGGCCATTGATCAAGGCCGCAATGGCAAACGCAAAGGCCACCGAGAAACCGACATAGCCCATATAGAGCATGGGCGGGTGCATGATCAGGCCGATGTCCTGCAGCAGCGGGTTCAGATCCTGTCCATCTGCAGGCACGTTTGGCAGCAGGCGGTCAAACGGGTTGGAGGTCAGAATGATGAACAGAAGGAAGCCAACGGAGACCATGCCCAGAACCGACAACACCTGGGAGACCATCACCGAAGGCAGTTTCCGGCTGAAGATGGCCACGGCCAGCGTCCAGCCTATGAGCATCAGTATCCACAAGAGCAACGAGCCTTCGTGCCCACCCCAGACCGCACTGAACTTGTAGTACCAGGGCAACATGCTGTTGCTGTTGTTCGCTACGTACGCGACCGAGAAATCATCCACCAAAAAGGCATGGGTGAGGATGGCAAACGCCAGGGCGGTGAATACAAACATGCCGGAGGCCAGTGGCCGGGCAAATGCCTGCAGACTGTCACGCCCGGTCAGAGCGCCCGCAAGCGGCACCACGGAGAGAAGTACTGCCAGCAGCAACGAAAGAATCAGTGCGAGCTGTCCGAGTTCCGGATACATCGGGTTTCTCCAACGTCAGAAATGAATTGAGCGCTCAGTACGCCGTGGTTTCCGCTGCCTTTTCCACATCCGCAGACTTGTGCTGCCCTTTGGAAGAGCGCTCCAGTGCCTCGGCCACTTCCGGTGGCATATAATTCTCATCGTGCTTGGCCAGTACCTGATCGGCCACGAACACGCCGTGTTCGTTCAGACGCCCCATGGCCACCACGCCCTGCCCTTCCGCAAACAGATCCGGCAGTATGCCCTCATACTGTACCGGCACCGACGCCGCATAGTCGGTCACCCGGAAGTTCACCTTCAGACTGTCGGTATCCCTCGACACACTGCCCTCTTCAACCATACCGCCGGCGCGGATCCGGACGTCAACCGGCGCGTTACCCGCTGCAATTTCCGTAGGATCGTAGAACAGGTTGATGTTCTGTCGGAGGGCATAGGTGGTCAGGCCTACCGCAATGGCGATACCGGCCACCAGAAAGAGCACAATGGTCAGTCGTTTTTTTCGGATCGGATGCATGGATTACCTGCTGTTTATTCCTGGGAAACTTCGACACGGGCGAACGTAGCGGCCTGTTTTGGCCGGGCACTGGTGCTGTTTTCCTGCTGCTGGTAACGGCGTTTGCAGCTGGCCATAACCGCCTGATGATGCCGGGACGACCAGATCATCAGCCCCACCAGCAGAACGGCGAACACGGCATAACAGGCCCAGACATAGGGACCATGGCCTTCCATTGCGATAAATGCTGAAAAGGAATCAAACGCCATCGGTCAGCCTCTCCCCGCCATCACCAGCTCTTTCACCCAGCGGGTTTTCTGCTCCCGCATAACAATTTCGGTTTTCATGCGCAGGCACGCCAGCCAGCCAAACAACAGGTAAAGCCCAAGCACCGAAAGCAGCAACGGAACCCACATCTCGACGGGCATTGAGGGCTTCTCGGTAAGCTTGAACGTGGCCGGCTGGTGCAGTGTATTCCACCACTCCACGGAGTATTTGATAATCGGGATATTTACCACCCCCACCAACACCAGCACAGCCACCGCCCTGGCAGCAGATTTTTCATCATTGATGGCCCGGTCCAGGGCGATGGCACCGCCATAGAGGAAAAGCAGAATAAGCATGGAAGTCAGCCGGGCATCCCACACCCACCAGGTTCCCCAGGTAGGCTTACCCCAAACGGCGCCGGTGAATAGCGACAGGAAGGTAAACACCAGGCCAACCGGCGCCACGGCCTTCACGAAAACGTCGGCCAGTTTCATACGCCAGACCAGCGTAACCACGGCGGCGGACGCCATCATGATGTAGATGGATTGGGCGAGAAACGCGGTGGGAACGTGGATAAAAATGATGCGATAGCTGTTGCCCTGCAGGTAGTCCTTGGGAGCAAACGCTAGGCCCCAGACAAGGCCGGCAAGGAGCAGAAGGATACCGGCCGCCAACAACCACGGCATAAACCGGGTTGCAATCCCGAAGAACCATTTGGGAGAACCCAGTTTGTGAAAGAATTGCCACATCAGTTGGTCACCATCTTCACTGTTATCGTTTGGTTGGTTGCCGGCCCCAAAGAACCGATCAGCTGTTCGAAAGACTGATTCTCAGGGCTGCTGCCGAGGCGAAAGGCGACAGGGTTACCGCCAGAACCAGAAACGCGCCCATCAGAGCCAGGTACCCGCCAACCGGCGCGCCTTCGGCTGCCGCTGCTACCGTGCCGGTACCAAAAATCAGCACGGGAATGTACAGCGGAATGATCAGCAGTGACAAGAGCACGCCTGCCGAGCGCAATCCCAGGGTCAGAGCGGCGCCAATAGCCCCGATCATGCTCAGTACCGGGGTGCCAATCAGCAGCGTTAGACACAGAATTGCAATAGAGTTCCCGTCAAGGTGCACCATCACGCCCAAAACCGGCGCTAACAGCACCAGTGGCAGCCCCGTCAACACCCAGTGTGCAGCTGTTTTGGCCAGCACCAGCAGAAACAGAGGCTGGGGCTGCAGTACCAGCTGTTCCAGTGTTCCATCGTCAAAATCGTGACGAAACAGATGGTCCAGCGACAGCAACACCGACAGCAAAGCCGCTACCCAAAGGATACCGGCTCCGGACTGTTTCAGAAATGCCACTTCCGGGCTGACTCCCAGGGGAAAAAGGGTTACTACCATGATGAAAAACAGCAACGGGTTCAGCAGATCCTGCCGCTGCCGGAAAGCCACCCGGACATCCCGGGCAAAAACTGCCGCCATGGCGGCTATCGGGCCAACCGCTTCAGACACGGGCTTCAATGCCGGCCGCCGATCAACGTTCATGTACACCTCCGGCGCCCAGAGTGATGCGTTTCATACCCGGCAACTGGAGTTCATGGTGGGTCGTTACCAGCACCGCACCACCTTCCGCGGCGCGTTGCTGTAGCAGAGACTCAATGGCACGGACACCGTCTGCATCAATCGCGGTAAAGACTTCGTCCAGCAGCCAGAGCGGTTCGTCGGCAATCAGCAGCCTGGCCAGCGCCACTCGACGTTGCTGCCCGGCAGACAGATTCCGGCATGGCACATTTTCAAAGCCGGCCAGCCCGGTACCTGCCAGTGCCTGAACCAGCACCTCTTCGCTCACCTCCCGACGGCCGGCCATCAAAGCTTTCAGGTTCTCGACCGGTGTAAGCAATGGTTTGATACCAGGGCGATGGCCGATGTAAAGGGTATTACGAAGAAAGGACTCACGTTGCCGGGCCCTGGGCTCGCCGCACCACAGCAACTGTCCCGACCAGGCATCGTTCAGGCCAGCAAGAATTCGAAGTAATGTTGTTTTGCCGGTACCGTTGGGGCCCTCGACACGGGTAACCGTACCGGGCAGTATGGAAAAAGACAGATTCTGGAACAACAGGCGCTCGTCCCGTTCACACTCAAGATCTATCGCCTGTAGTAACGGCTCGGACATCAGGGCTCCGTTTCAGAGCGATGGATGCGCAGCAGGCATCAGGTGCATGTAATGAAGGACACACAGGTGCCAACATGAAATCAGGGCATTCACTGCCAGCGCGGCGTATTATAACGAAAGCGCCAGCATATTACTCTTGCCCGACATCAAATCGACACCAATGAAACTGAACGGCGGACAACCACCCATTCCCCCGAAACAGCCCGCGCCGGACCAGACCACCCGGAGCCCGGGCAAGGCTAACCCGGGCACCAGCACGGAGCCCGGCGCTGCGCTCTCGGCCAGACAACAACTGGCCCAGTTGCAGCTGGCAGATCGGGAGACAGCATTGGCCAAAGTGGCCGACATCCTGCGACAGAAAGGCGGAAGCCATGAGCTGTTGCTGGAACTGCGAGGACAATCCCTGAAAGTATCGGCAGGCAACCGGCCACCGGATCTGTCCGTAGGTGACCTGATCAAGGTCATGCGTGCCGGTAACGAATTGCAGCTGATGGGCAAGCTGGCGCCGGGCCAGGAGAGCGCAGTCGCCCGGGCTCTCGCGCAGCGACTGCCCTGGCAACAGAACCTTCAGGGTGGTCTGTCACAACTGTTCACCGCCCTGAGCCAGGGCCTGAAATTGCCGCCCCAACCCGGGCAATTGCCATCCGCCACCAGTGCACAGCCTCTGCCAGCGCCCGCGCAACAGGCCCTGCAAAATCTGTTCAATCAGTTACCCAAGGCAGACGCTCTGGCGCCGGGCGCCGGCAAGGCCGAGTCCATGGCCACGCAGGTACGGCAGTGGTTGTCTGAAAGCGGCCTGTTTTCCGAGGCTCGATTGTTACAGGCCGGCCCTTCCGCCGCCAGCCAGCCGGATCTTAAACTGGTACTGGCAAAGGTGGTGTCGGCTCTGCTCGCCAGCCAGAACCAGGGGCCAGAGCAATTCAACCGGCTGACACCCCTGGCCAGCCAGGATTTGCTGCAGGCACCATTGCAGTTTCCAAGAGCACCAGCGCCGACCGCCTCTCAGAACACGGGGGAGCCAGCCACGGTCGGGCAGACCCTGCGCCTGCTGGCCGGCATGCTGAACCGGATTACCGTAAACCAGCTGCACAGCCAGACGCTCAATGCCCGGGCCGGCGCCGAACCGAGCGTGCCCGTGAACACTCTGCTGATTGAACTGCCATGGTTAACGCCGCAACAGGAACCCCGAACGGCGCAATTACGACTGGAACAGTACTCTCAGGAGAAGGACGGCAGCAACCGGCCGGAACGGGCCAGCGCCAGTGAGTGGCGGTTGTCCCTGTCGATGGACCTGGACGAGGCGGGCCCGCTGCATTTCGATGTTACTTTCCGGCCTCCGTCCGTGAGCGCTCTGGTCTGGGCGGAAAACCAGACCACCCTGAGAACCGTGCATCGCGAGCTGCCACTGCTGCGACAAAGCCTGAACGACCTCGGGCTGGAAGTCACCGACCTGGACTGTCGCAGGGGCAGCCCACAGCAGATGCAAACCCGGCTGGAACACCGACTGGTGGATACCAAGGCATGACCAACACATCACAGGACAACATCCCGGCCGCTGTCGCCCTCAAGTACGACGGTGAACGTGCACCGGTTATCTCCGCAACCGGCACCTGGGAGCTGGCCGAGGAGATTATCCGGATTGCCCGCGACAACAATGTCCCGCTGTACGAGAATGCCGAGCTTGCCGGCATTCTGGCGCGTCTGTCGCTGAACGAAGAGATTCCGGAAGAGTTGTACCGGGTGATCGCGGAGATTCTGGCGTTTGCTTTCCACATCCGGGGCCGGACACCCGGAGATGCCCGGCCGGAGGAAAATAACCCATCAGTGGATCAGGGAACGTAGCGCCCAGGCCTGCTGCCAATGCTCACCTTTGCGCGGCGCAACGGCGGTAGACAGGGCCGCTTCAGAAACCACGCCAAGATCAACCAGAATCTGTTCGGAGTTGCGGTTGAAGCCCACCCAGCCCAGGGTTCTGACCCGCTCCAGTTTGTCGCCTTTGCGCTGGAACATGGCGGCACTGGGCACCGGCCCCGCCCACCCCTCCAGGCACACCAGATTCCCGCCTCCGCGCAGGTTCGGCAAAAGCATCTTCGGGTCCGGAATGAAGGTGGTACACAGAATCAGGTCACAGGGCGAGTCCAGTTCCAGCCCGGTATCTGCCGAAGCCTCAACAACATCCACATTATGGGCGCCGTGCTTGAAAAAGCGCTCGCGGGCCTTCTCCACCAGCGCCGGGTTGCGATCAACATAAACCACCCGGTGAGCCAGATCCGCCAGCACGGCGGTCAGATAACCGGAGCCACCACCGACATGCATCACCACGTGGTCTGGCTCGATCTCGGGAATCAGGCCCAGCAGGTGCCGAACCGTTTCTTCTCGGGGAATGGAGTGGCCGGTGATGGAGGGGACAAGATCGGCACCGGAAACAAAATCGGGGCGGGAAACAACAGCGAGGGCCTCAACGGCCCTCTGATAGAGTTTCTTCATTCAGCAGCATCCGATAAAACGCCGGATCAGGCCGCCTGTCGCCTCTTCAGGGCGGAAACCAGCTCGGCCTCCGGACGGGAAATTCCGCAGGTATTCATAAGATCGTCGATATCCGCGCCAAGATCAACCAGTCGCGCCGCTTCGTCATATGAAATTCGCAACGGATCGTTCTGCCGCATTTCTTCCAGGGTGTTCTTGAGCTCGTGAATCTGCCGTTCACAGGCAACCAGGCGCTGCCCCACGCCAAGACTGCCACTGGTGGTAGCATGCAGTTCACGACCAAGGGTATCGCAACGCTGTTTGAGCGAAGCCTGCAAGGCCCGGATACGCCGGCCATGGATAACACCCTGAACCAGAACCAGGGTGATGGCTGCGACGGTGAGGCCCCAGGGGAGCCAGGAGGGAATGGTGAAACTCATAGTGGACGTCTCCGTTATTGGTGACCACGGAAGACGTCCATCACTGCGCTGTGAGAAGCCGGTTACAGCGACGCGATTTCAGCCCACTCGTGGTCTGACAGCATCTTGTCGAATTCGACGAGAATGATCAGCTCGCCGTTCTTGTTGCACACGCCCTGGATGAACTTGGCACTTTCCTCGTTCCCCACGTTAGGTGCAGTTTCAATTTCACTGGCCTTGAGATAAACCACCTCAGCCACGGAATCCACCAGAATACCCATCACCTGGCTGGACGATTCCATGACCACGATCCGGGTGGCATCGGTCACTTCCGCGTCCGCCAAGCCGAACCGGCGACGGGTATCGATAACCGTAACCACGTTACCCCGCAGGTTGATGATCCCCAGTACATAATCCGGGGCTCCGGGAACCGGCGCGATTTCCGTGTAGCGCAGCACTTCCTGGATCTGCATCACGTTGATGCCATAGGTTTCGTCATCCAGGCGGAAAGTCACGTACTGCAGTACCTGATCGTCCTGGGCCTGATTTTGCTGTCCGCTCGGGGATGCCATAGCACTCTCTCCTTCTCGGCTGCCCGGCGGGCAACCTGATCGTCAAAAATTCATCATCAGTGCCCAATACTATAGTTAAGGGCACAAACCGTGCCAGCCTCACACGGTTTCATTGAGTAACGGAACTGTTTAACTCAGATCCAGATGGTGTTCACGCTCCGCCCGCACCAGCAGGTGTGCCATGGTGCGCACGTCAATCAGCGCACACATGTGGTCAACCACGGTACCCGCCAGCCAGGGGCGCTTACTGCGGGCTGTGCGCCAGCGCACTTCATCCGGCCGCAGCGTGAATGACTGGGCCACATCATCGCAGGCCAGCCCCCACTCACTGTCATCCAGCCGGATCACAAACCGATAATTGTCCCGGGCACCAGCCGGTACCCGGCCAGCCATAATCCACTCGGCGGTGTCCACAACCCGCAGGTTGTGGTCCCGATCCGGCCGTATGCCCATGTACCACCTGGGGCTGCCAGGAATTGGCCGGATCTCTTCTTCAATACGATGGATGGCGCCCAACAGAACCAGCGGCACCGCCAACTGCAACCCTGCCACCGTAAAAATCAGACACTCGAACGGCTCTTCCGACCAGTCGGGGCGCGCCGGCGGTGCGTCGCCATCGTTGCCGGG
>Ga0079224_100000466_pt1 | contig 39776 bp, 35 predicted proteins | sample Stecom2015_FD_80414 | JGI IMG/M metagenome (GOLD analysis project Ga0079224, IMG submission 80414) | Agricultural soil microbial communities from Utah to study Nitrogen management - Steer compost 2015 | ecosystem: Environmental > Terrestrial > Soil > Agricultural land | place: USA: Utah... | reverse complement strand
TCAGGGTGCCGCCGGCATAGTCGATCGAGTAGTTCGTCGCAGTCAGCCCGGAGACAGAGATGACGTAGGTGCCCACATCGATGGCGCCTTGTGCGCTGCCACGATAGGCGAGCACACCACCGAGCACGGATTCATCTTCGCCGTTGACGAAGCCGCTGTAGGTGACGCCGTTGCCGCCGCCGTGGGCGACCCCATCGTAGGTCTTGCTGTCGTCGTTGACCGTGACGGTGAGCGGCGCCGGGGTGACTTCCAGGTTGCCGATGCCATCCCAGTAGATATTGTCGGGCCCCGCATTTAAGTCGCCCCAGGCGTAGTTGCCGACGTTGACGGTGGCAGTGATATTCCAATCGATGGTATCGACAGCGCCGGCCTTGGTGATATCGAGGCCGGATAGGTCCGGATTGGTTTTTCCGTATTCATGGCTGAGATCGCCCTCGACGTGCACATAGCCGTCGTAGTAGCTGCCGGGATGCATCGATTGCAGCATCATTTGGCCGCCGTTCTCGCCCGAGTTGGACTTTGCCCAGACTGTGTCGAAATCCCAGCCGGCATTGATGAAGGTGAACGGGTCTTTCATCGCAGCGGTGGTACGCCCTCCGCCACCTGCACTTACGCCGATGCCCGAGGCCTCCGTATCCCAGAATGAGGAGTTAATGGAGCCACCGAAATTGAGTCCGACCAGTCCGCCCGGATTTTCATTGCCGCTTACGCTGCCCGAGGCATAGGTCCTGCGAAGCTTGCTTGCGGCAGCGCTGACTCCCACCAATCCGCCGACACCCCGATTGCCGGTCACGTCGCCCTTGGCATACGCGTCAGTGATATGGCCTTCCTCGTGATATCCGGCGAGTCCGCCAGCGGCGTAATCGCTGCCAGTCACGGAGCCCGTGGCGTAGGCGCTGGTAATGGTAGTGTTGTAGCCATAGTTGTATCCGACGAGTCCGCCGACCATGCGGCTGCCGGTTACGTCGACTGCTGTGTAGACGTTGGTCATGGTCGCGGGGCCACCTGAAGAGTGGTACCCGACCAGCCCGCCGATACGGCTGTCGACACCGTCAACCCTCCCTGTGGCATAGGCGTTGGTGACCGCGGCGCTGCCGTCGCCGGTCGCATCGATGGTCCCCGCCAGTGAGCCGACGCTGGTTTTGCCGGTTACAGCGGCGTTTACTAGGCCGATATTGCGCAAGGCCGCGTTGGTGGCACGACCAAACAAACCGACGTTCTCGCGGCCGGGACGGTTGATGGAGAGGTTGGTAATCGTGTGACCCAGGCCGTCGAAATCGCCGGTGAAGTGATTGCTCGAGCTGCCGATCGGCATAAAGCCCGCACCGCTGTCCCAACCTGCGGTAGCGGAAGCGTCGATGTCCGCGCCTAGGGTGTAGCGGCCATTGAGATTGTTGCCGATGCCTTGCAGTGTGGTCGTGCTGGTGTCGCCTTCGACGCCGAGATCGTCAGCACCGAGAACGTAGTAGTTATTGCCGTTGATGGTCAGGAAACCTTCGCCCGAGCGAGAGGGGAAATCCACCCGCCCTGCAAAGCCGTTGGCCTCGCCGGGTGCGAAGCCGACTTTTACTGTGCCGCCGGCGACGGCGTCGTCGCCGCCGTTGGCTGTGCCGGTGTTCATCTCCAGTCGTGAGGTGCCGCCGGCCGTCATTACCGCGTTGATATTGATGTCACGGGCGGCAGTGAGAGTCAGGGTGTTCTCATTCCAGCTCACGGCATCGTTGACGTGAATGTCGCCGTTGCCTGCCGTGGTGCCGGCACTGCTCTGGATTTCGATGTTGTTGTCCGCCAGATTGGCGGAGAGCTGGGCGCCGGTGATGTCGCCGCCGCTGGCGGCGATGGTGTAGTCGCTGGGGTCGATGAGCCAGGTGCCGGTTTGGCCCTGCGCCGCGCGGGTGGTGACGCGCGCCGTCTCGCCGATGCGCACCTTGGCCGCGCTGGTCTCGACGAAACCGCCGTCGCCGTCGTTCGGCGCGCTGGCATCCAGCACGCCGTTTTGAATGACCTCGCCATGCTGCATGTCGGCAAGCAGCAGGATGCGGCCGTTTTGGCCGGCAAGGGTTTGCGCTTCGATGCGCCCGCTATTGTTCACCACGCCTTTCATCGCTTCGGAGGCGCCCCGTGCGGTGAGGATGGCGACACCTCCGTCGGCTTGAATCAAGCCTTTGTTCTCCACCAGCGTCTGAACGGTGGAGGCTTTGACCTCCACCGACAGCAGGCCGTCGCCGTCGAAGTCGAGCAGCACATCGGTGCCGGCGGCAAGCGCCGTGTCGCCTTGGATCGTGCCTTCGTTGCGCACCGTGGGGGCGATCAGCGCAACGACCTTGCCTTCGATGTGGCCCAGGTTCTCGATCTCACCGCCGACGCCTTCGAAGCGGTAGTGGCCGGCGAGGAAGTTCTCGTCGCTGATATCGAGGGTGGAGGCGACGAAGCCGCCGGTGCGCACTTGCGCACCGTTGCCGATGACGACGCCGTTGGGGTTGACGAGGAACACCTGCCCGTTGGCGTTGAGGTTGCCGAGGATCTGCGAGGTGTTGTGCCCGGTGACGCGGTTCAGGGCGACAGCCGAGGCATTGGGCTGCACGAAGTTGACGCTATTTCCCGCACCGATGGAGAAGCTCTGCCAGTTGGCGATCAGCTTCCGGCTTGCCTGATGCACGGTCATGTCCGCACCGCTGGTGGCGATGGAGCCGGAGCCCGCGACGATCTGCCCGCCGGTGGGCAGTTCCGCCCAGGCGGGTGAGGCGAGCAGCGTGGTGGTGGCAAGTGATGCGGCCAATGTGCGGCGTGGGCTTTTCTTGCCGCGATTGCCGCGCACGCCTTCGCCGACCACAACGAGACGATTCTGCGTCTTCGACCAGATGAGTTTGTGGATGCGGTTCATCGGTGACCCCCAATCCCTTTATCTGCCGCTACTTATTTCTAAAATCGCAGGACGCCGTGCACCCAGAACTGGTCTTTGCGTTTCTTGCCGTCCACGTTCTCGCCGGTGAGCGCCGAGCGCCCGCCGTTGCTGCCGATGCGGTGCGCATATGTGGCCGACACATGGAACCGATCGGCCGACCAGCGCAGCGCAAGCCCGGCGCTGCCCAGCGCGTACTGATTGCAGCCGCAGGCGTTCAGCGGCGCGATGCCCTTGGCGTCCTCGTGGAGGCGGATGCGCCCGCCGTCGACGAAGGCCGCCCACTGCACAGTGCCCCAGCCGGCAGGGGCCGCCGTGTCGTAACGCAACTCCAGCGTGCCGAGCACGCCCATGTCGCCGCGCGCCTCGCCCACCGGCCAGCCGCGCACGCCGTACGGGCCGCCGAGGGTGAACTGTTCCGATGAATCGAGGTTGCCGTCGGTCCACTGGCCCTCCACGCGTCCGTAGAGCGAGAAGGCGCCGGGGAGGTTCTGCAAATGCGCAAGGCTGGCCCCCACACGCCGGAAGCTGCCGTCGGTGCGGTAGCTCGCCTGGTCGGCCGCCAGCGCCGCCGGCACACGCGACAGATCCAGGTCGCCGAAGGTCCAGCCCAGCGACCAGTCGGTGAGGCTTTGACCGTAGAACAGGTCGCGCAGGTCGCCGGCCACTTTGAGGGTAAGGCTGCGCACGCGCTTGTCCTGTAGATCGCCGAGGTCGCTGTCGTCGGTCAGCGCCTTCCACTGCGCCTCGGCGCCGATGCGCACATTGGCCGCGCGCGAGCGCAGCAGCGCGTAATCGAGCCCGCCGCTGACGTAATGCGCACGGCCTTCGAGCCCGAGCAGGCGTCCGATGGCATCCACATTGCGGTAGTCGAGATAGCCGTAGTTGATCGAGGCGACCACGCCCGATGCGCCGACCGGCATGCTGGAGGCGATGCTTGCGTACTGCTGGCCTTCGGAGACGACACCGGACAGGTGGGTGAGATCGCCGTAGCCGGTGAGATCGGTCAGCGTCATGACCGCGCCGCCTTGTTCGCGGCCGGTGGCGCTGCTGCCGTAGTTGTTGGCGAACACCCGTGCGCCGAAGCGCGGGGCCTGCGTCACATCGACCACGAGACGGCTGGTATCTGGCGCCTGACCGGGGGTGAGACGCGCGCGCGCCGCAACGCCCGGATGATCGTTAATGCGCAGCAGCGCTTCTTCGAGCTTGTCCTTGGAGGGACCGACATGAGCGTTCACGATGTCGCGCAGGCGCTGTTCCTTCACGCGCGATTGCGGATCGCGATTGAAATCGATCGCTTCGATGGCGCCGTCGCCGCTCTCGATGACGACGGTGCCGTCGGTGACGTCCTGGGGCGGCAGGATGGCGCGGGCGAGCATGCGGCCTTCGCGGTGTAACGCAGCGGTGGCTTCGGCGGCGAGTGCCTGCAGGCCGGCGATGCCCAAACGTTGACCGGCGACAGAAGCGGCAATGCGTTCACGCGCCGCTTCGGAGAGCAGTTCGACCTCGCCGGTGAAGCGCAGCGTGCGTACCAGCACCGTTTCCTCGCCTTCGGCAGGCGGTGCGACGGGTGTCGTAACAGGCCGATCCGCATCGGGCAGACGCTGCGGGATGCGTTGTTCGTCCTGACGTTGTTGCTCGCGCAATAACGAGCCGGCGTCTTGAGCGTAGGCGGCCGCAAAAAAAATGCAGCCCAATGCGCCGCCGGCCCAAAAGGCCACGGCGCGAATGTGCGCGTACACAGCATTCCTCCCTCGGGCGACGCATGCGTGCGCCGCTTATTCTTGATACTTATTGCTTCTTACTTGGCGCCGACGATGTGCTGCCTGAACGGCGCGACCGCAAGGTACGGGTGGTGTACGCATGCGGGTACTGCGGCTGCTGCGGATGGTGCGGATGGTGCGTGTGATGTGATTCGCATCACACGAGCGGGGCGATTATAGGCACCGTTGTGGTGCAACGACAAACCGAAGGGGGTGAATTTACGTCGGGAATCGGTCAGAAATTCGCCGCAACGCGCGCAACGCCAGCAATGACGCGGCGATCACGAAATCGCGCGCAAATGAAATGATGCTGCGAAGACGAAGAAAATCACGCTGCGCACTTCGGAATTCGAAGCCGAAAGCGCGCTTCACGTGATCGGGGGGGAGCGGTCGGGCGTCCGCTCCCGTGATCCGAACGCCTTGGTGATCGCTTCGGATGACGGCTCGCCCCATAAGACGAGCCGAACGACGTCTCAGGGAAACAGGTTCAACGCACCGTCCAGCCCGACATGGTCGAGCGAGTAGGTGGCCTGCTGTTTGACGATGGGTTTGGCGCGATAGGCGATGCTGACGCCGGCGGCCGTCATCATGGCGAGGTCGTTGGCGCCGTCGCCGATCACGATGGCCTGCGCCGATGTGGCGCCGATTGCGGCGCAGCTTTCCTCCAGCGCGGCGGCCTTGGCTTTGGCATCGAACACTTCGCCGAGCACCTGACCCGTCAGTTTGCCGTCGCGCACTTCGAGTTCATTCGAGCGCGCATCGTCGAAGCCAAGGCGTTCCTTCAGTCGGTCGACGAAGAAAGTGAATCCGCCTGAAACGAGCAGGGTTCTGATGCCGAGTTCCTTGAAGCGTGCGATCAGGCTTTCCGCACCCGGCGAGAGTTGCACGCGTTCGTCGTACACGCGCTCCAGCGTTTCCACCGGCAGCCCTTCCAGCAACGCAACGCGGCGCTTGAGCGATTCGCCGAAGTCGATCTCGCCGCGCATGGCGGCTTGCGTCACCTCGCTCACCTGCGCTTTCACGCCGGCGAAATCCGCCAGTTCGTCGATGCACTCGACGGTGATGAGCGTGGAATCCATGTCGATGGCGAGCAATTTGTGGTCGTCCAGTCGGGTGGTGGTCGGTACGTAGGCATGGTCGATGCGCCAGCCGCGGCATACGTCGAGCACGGCCTGGCGCTGGTGCGCATGACGCAGACGGAACGCATGCGGGCCGAGCGGCTGCACTGCGCGCGCGCCGGTCAGCATGCTGAGGCTTTGTGCGATGCTTTCCTGGGCGTCGGGCCCCTGAATGATCAGGTTGTGAGTCGCTTCGTTCATTGGGTTTTTCCTTTGAGCATTTCGAGTACTTTGCGAATCATTTGTACCCGATCCTTGAGCGCGACGGAAACGATGTCCACGCGCAGTCTGTCGGGACCGTTGAGTTTCCAGTGCCGGTTTTTCTGGATGAGTTCGATGATGCGCGCCGGATCGACGCTCGGCTTGTCGCCGAAATGCAATTGCACCTGTTCGGCGGTCGCATCGAGCCGCACGATGCCGAGCGATCGGCTGAGGATGCGCAGGCGATGGCTTTCCAGCAGCGCTTGCGCTGCATCCGGCAGCGGGCCGAAGCGGTCGACGAGTTCCTCGCGCATGACGGCCAGTTCGTCCTCGTCCTCGCAGTTGGCCAGCCGCTTGTAGAGCGACAGGCGCACGTTCACGTCCGAGCAATAGTCGTTCGGCAGCAGCGCGGGCATGTGCAGATTGATTTCCGTCGTCACGCCGAGCGGCTGGCTGAGGTCCGGCTCCTTGCCTTCCCGCAGTGCCTTGACCGCGGCCTTCAACATGTCGTTGTAGAGATTGAAGCCGACTTCAAGCATGTCGCCGCTTTGCGATTCGCCCAGCACTTCGCCCGCGCCGCGGATCTCCAGATCGTGCATGGCGAGGTAGAAGCCCGAGCCCAGCTCTTCCATCATCTGGATGGCTTCCAGGCGCTTCTTCGCCGCCGAGGTGAGCGCATCGAAGCGCGGCGTCAGCAGGTAGGCGTAGGCCTGATGGTGCGAGCGCCCGACGCGCCCCCGCAACTGATGCAACTGCGCCAGGCCGAACTTGTCGGCGCGGTTGATCAGGATGGTGTTGGCGTTCGGGATGTCGATGCCCGTCTCGATAATGGTGGAGCACAGCAGCACGTTGTAGCGTTGCTGCACGAAGTCGCGCATCACGCGCTCCAGTTCGCGCTCGGGCATCTGGCCGTGAGCGATGACGATGCGCGCCTCGGGCAGCAGCGCCTCCAGTTTCTCGCGCTGCGATTCGATGGTGGCGACGTCGTTGTGGAGGAAATACACCTGACCGCCGCGCTTGAGTTCGCGCATGACCGCGTCGCGGATCACGCTGGGCGAGTAGGGCGTGACGAACGTCTTGATCGCCAGGCGCTTGGCCGGCGCAGTGGCGATGACCGACAGGTCGCGCAGGCCTTCCAGCGACATGGCGAGCGTCCGCGGAATGGGCGTGGCGGTGAGCGTGAGCACATCGACTTCCGCGCGGAGTGCCTTGAGCACTTCCTTTTGCCGCACGCCGAAGCGGTGTTCCTCGTCCACGATCACCAGCCCGAGCCGTTTGAACTTCACGTCCTTGGACAACAGCTTGTGCGTGCCGATGACGATATCGATACTGCCGTCGGCCAGTCCCTTGATCGCCGCCCCGGCTTCCTTGGCCGTGCGGAAGCGCGACAGTTCGGCGATGCGCAGGCCGAAGTCGGCGAAGCGGTCGCTGAAGGTCTGGTAATGCTGTTCGGCCAGCAGCGTCGTCGGTGCGAGCACCGCGACCTGGTGGCCGTCCGCGGCGGCGACGAATGCGGCGCGCAACGCGACTTCCGTTTTGCCGAAGCCCACGTCGCCGCACACCAGACGGTCCATGGGCTTGCCGCTGCGCAGGTCTTCGATGACGGCGCTGATGGCCGCTTCCTGATCGGGCGTTTCCTCGAAGCCGAAGCCTTCGGCGAAGGCCTCGAGATCGTGCTGACGGACTTCGAACCGACGCCCTTCGCGCGTGGCGCGCTGCGCATAGAGGTTGAGCAGTTCGGCCGCGGTGTCGCGCACCTGTGCGGCGGCCTTGCGCTTGGCCTTCTCCCACTGATCGCTGCCCAGCCGGTGCAGCGGCGCCGACTCGGGCGGCCCGCCGGCATAGCGGCTGATGACGTGCAATTGCGCGACCGGCACGTACAGCTTGTTCTGGTCGAGATATTCGATCGACAGGAATTCCGTGTCGCCTTCGCCGACGTCCATGCTGACGAGGCCGCGATAACGTCCGATGCCGTGCGTCTCGTGCACCACCGGATCGCCGATCGACAGTTCCGACAGGTCGCGCAGCATGTTCTCGACGTTGCTGCGCTGTTCTTCGCGTCGTGTGCGGGTGCGCGCCGTGCCGGCGTAAAGCTCGGACTCGGTGACGATGGCGTATTGCTCGGCGGGGAAGACGAAGCCGCCGGCGATCGGCGCCGCGGCCAGCATGACCGGTGCGCTTGCCTGGGTGAATTCGGCGTAGTTGCCGCAGAGTGCGACCGGCAGGCCGTACTCGGCGAAATACTCGCTCATGGTTTCGCGCCGGCCGGGCGAATCGGCCAGCACGAGCAACCGTCCGGGCGCGCGGGCGATGAAAGCCTTCAGTTTGTGCAGCGGATCGGCGGCGCGGCGCTCCACCGCCACATCGGGCAGCGGCAGCGTTTGCATGGCGTCGGAATCGTCCCGGCCGAGCGCCGCTTCCTGCACGTCGATGCGCTTGAAATCCTTGAGCGCGACGAAAAAGTTCTCCGCGCTGAGGAACAGTTCGCCGGGCGCGAAGATCGGCCGGGTGCGATCGCCCTTCAGCAGGTTGTGGCGCGATTGCGCATCGCGCCAGAACGCCTCGATGGCGCCGTGCACGTCGTGATGCAGCGCCACCGTCGCATCGGGCGGCAGGTAGTCGAACAGCGTGCCGGTCTGCTCGAAGAACAGCGGCAGGTAGTACTCGATGCCCGCCGGTGCGATGCCGTTGCTGACGTCCTTGTACACCGCGCTCTTGGTGGGATCGCCTTCGAAGGTTTCGCGAAAACGCGCGCGGAAGCGCGTGCGCGCCGCATCGTCCATCGGGAATTCGCGCGCCGGCAGCAGGCGCACGTCGTTGACCTTGTAGATCGTGCGCTGCGTATCGACGTCGAAGGTGCGGATGGTGTCGATCTCGTCGTCCACCAGATCGATGCGATAGGGCAGGGCGCTGCCCATTGGGAAGAGATCGATCAGGCCGCCGCGCACGCAATATTCGCCGGGGGCGACGACCTGCGTGACATGGGCGTAGCCGGCCACCGTCATCTGCTGCCTGAAACTCGTCAGGTCGAGGCGCGTGCCCTCTTTGAGGAAGAAGGTGTAGGCGGCCAGGTACGACGGCGGCGAAAGCCGATGAAGCGCCGTCGCCGCCGGCACGATGACCACATCGCAGTTGCCGGTGCTGAGGTGGTAGAGCGTTTCCAGCCGCTCCGACACCAGATTCTGATGCGGCGAGAAATTGTCGTAGGGCAGCGTCTCCCAGTCCGGCAGAAGGCTCACCCGCAACGCCGGCGCGAACCAGGCGATTTCCTCGCGCAATCGGCGCGCATCGACGGCCGAGGCGCTGACGACGATCAGCGGCCGCGCCTCCTGCGCGGCGCCTGCGAGCGCCAAAGCATCCGAGGAACCGTACAACTTGCCGAACCGCAAACGTCTGGCGACGGCGGCCGAAGGTGGAGCGAGTGTCTGCACTACGTATGACATTCAGATTGCGCGCCGCCCGGGCGACGCAGAAACGACAAAACCCGCGTAAGCAGTTCAAGCGGGCTTGAGCCTTACGCGGGGGCAAACGCAATGCCGCTTTGGGAGGCGGCATGCGAGGCCGCTATTATACGGGCTTCGCCGTGCGCGCCCGCGGTTCACCCGTGCGATGCGCCTCCAATGATCGAGCACAGACCCGACACATGACCCATCGTTTATACGGCCTCATTCCGGCGGCGGGCACCGGCGCCCGCCTCGGGGGCGAGACGCCCAAGCAATATCTGCCCCTCGCCGGCGAGGCGATCATCGTGCACGCCGTGCGCGCCCTGCTTACGCACCCGGACATCGACACGGTGTTCGTCGTCCTCACGCCCGGGGATTCCCGGTTCGGCGAAATCGGGTGGGGCGAACATGCCGACCGCGTGGCGCCGCTCTATTGCGGTGGGCCCACCCGGCGCGACAGCGTCCTCAACGGCCTGCGCGCGGTGCGCAATCTGGTCGAGCCCGACGATTGGATGCTCGTCCACGACGCGGCGCGGCCGGGACTGACCGCGGAAGACCTCGCGCGGCTGATCGACGGCGTACGCGACGACGACGTGGGTGGGATTCTTGCCGTGCCGCTGGCCGATACGCTCAAGCGCGCCGATGGCGGGCAGCGGATCGTCGCCACCGCGCCGCGCGAAAACCTCTGGCGTGCGCAGACGCCGCAGATGTTCCGTTACGGCACGCTGTTGCGCGCGCTCGACAACGCGCCGGAGGCCACGGACGAATCCGGCGCCGTGGAGCAACTCGGCATGCAACCCAAACTCATTCTCGGCAGCGCGCGCAATATGAAGATCACCTATCCGGGCGACATGGCCACCGCCGAACGGCTGCTGCAGGGGCGTTCATGAACATGCGTATCGGACAGGGCTTCGACGTGCATGCGCTGGTGAGCGGACGACCGCTGATCATCGGCGGCGTGACCATTCCTTACGACAGGGGGCTGGCGGGACACTCCGATGCCGATGTGCTGCTGCACGCCGTCACCGACGCGCTGTTCGGCGCGGCGGGGCTGGGTGATATCGGTCGACACTTCCCCGATACGGACGAGAAGTATCGCGGTGCCGACAGCCGCGTCCTGCTGCGCGAGGCGGCGGCGCGTGTGCGCGAGGCGGGCTATCGCGTCTGCAATATCGATGCGACCGTCATCGCGCAGGCGCCCAAGATGGCGCCGCATATCGAAGCGATGGCGCGCAACATCGCCGAGGACGTCGGCATCGATGCCGCGTGCGTCAACATCAAGGCCAAGACCACCGAGCGACTGGGCTTCACCGGTCGCGGCGAAGGCATCGCCGCCGAAGCGGTGACGCTCATCGAGGCCGTGTGACCGCGACGCACGCGCGACTGTTCTTCGCGCTGTGGCCCGATGCGCAGACGCGCGCGGCGCTCGTCCGGTGGCAGCGTGCGGTGGAACCGCTGTGCGGCGGGCGCGTCATGCATCCGGACGATGTGCATCTGACCCTGGCGTTCCTGGGCGATACGCCGATCGGGTTGCTTGATCCGATCAAGGACCTTGGATCGGCCGTGCGCGGCGCGTCCTTCGCGCTGCGAGTGGATCGGCTGCACTACTGGAAGCACAACCGCATCGTCTGGGCGGGGCTGGAGGAGACGCCGGCTGCGTTGACGGCGCTGGTCGACGATCTGCGCGCACGGCTGATTGCGGCGGACATCCGCTTCGATGCCAAAGCCTTCGTGCCGCACATCACCCTGTTCCGCAATGCGCAGCCGGTCGAAGTGTGGCCCGAGTTGCCCGCCATCGACTGGCAGGTGGACGGCTTTGCGCTCATCCGCGCGACGGGCGGCAAAGGGTCGCGTTACCGGGTGGAAGCGCGTTGGCCGCTTTAGCGCGTCGAGCGGCCGTCCATGGCGCTCACGCTCGAGGCAAAATCACTTGCGCAATCAATCCGCCGCCTTCGCGTTGCAATAATTCGAAGCGGCCGCCGTGCATGCGCGCGATGCGATCGACGATGGCCAGTCCCAGGCCCGAGCCGCCTTTGCCGCTGCGTGCGGTTTCCAGTCGCGTGAAGGGCTGCTTCATGCGTTCGGCGTCTTCAATGGGAATGCCGGGGCCGCGATCCAGTACTTCGATGGAAACTTCCCTGTCGGTCGTGCGCACGCGCAGCGCGACGTCGCCGTTGCCGTAGCGGAAGGCGTTGTCGAGCAGGTTGGAGATCGCGCGGCGGATGGCCATCGGCTTGACGGCGAGTTCGCCGGTGTCGTCGATTTGCGCGTCCAGCGTATGGCCGGTGTGGCGGTAATGGCGCGCGAGATCGTCGGCGAGGGCGCCCACATCGGTGGCGGCATCCTCTTCGCCGCCCGCGGCGCGCGCGAAATCGAGGAACTGGCCGATGATGCGATCCATCTCCTCGATGTCGGCCGACATCGCCTGCAGGCTTTCCTCGTCCACGCCGCTCATTTCAAGACCGAGACGCAGACGCGCGAGCGGCGTGCGCAAATCGTGCGAGACGCCGGCAAGGATCAAGGCGCGGTCTTCTTCGAGTTGCGCCAGATTACGCGACATCTGATTGAAGGCGCGCGAGACGGTGCGCAGTTCCTCGGGGCCGTCTTCATCGTCCAGCGGCGGCGGCGTGCGGCCGTGGCCGATGTCGCGCGCGGCACGGGTGAGGGCGGCAACCGGCTCGCGCAGCCGAAAGACGATGAAGTAGGCGGCGATCAGTGCGAGGACGAGCACCAGTGCGCCCCAGCCCACCCATTGCAGCGCGAGCTGGCGCTCCACGCGTTCGCGCGGCAGCATCACCCAGTATTCGTCCTCGCCGATATAGAAGCTCACCCAGAAACCGCGTTCGCCGTTGAGGATGCGCGCAATGCGTGTCTGCGGCCCGAGGTCGCGGCGAATCTCGTTGGCGAGCAGTTGCAGTTGCGGACGGTCGTGCGGCAGTTCCTCGATCTCATCCGTCGCCTCCGCCGGGTAGATGCGGATGCCTTCCCGCTCCACCAATTCGACGAGCAGTTCGCGGCGCAATTCCGGCTGCGCGGTGACAAGCGCCGTGCGCGTGAGGTTGACCACGCTCACCACCATCTGCGCGACCTGGCGCGTGCGCGGCTCGACGTCGTAGGCGCGGAAGATCTGCACCCAGGCGCCGATGGCGAGCACGATCACCACGGCGATGAGCAGAAAGGCGCGCCACAGCAGACTGCGCGGCATCATTGGCCGTCGGGCACGAAGACGTAGCCGAAACCGCGCACGGTCTGGATGTAGGTGGGACTGGACGGATCGGGCTCGATCAGCTTGCGCAGACGGGACACCTGCACGTCGATGGCGCGATCGAATACCTCGTATTCGCGCCGGCGCGCCAGTTCCATCAGCTTGTCGCGAGACAGCGGCGTGCGCGGATGCGTCACCAGCACCTTGAGCAGGGCGAATTCGCCGGTGGTGAGCGAGATCGTCTCGTCGATCTTGTGCAGCATGCGCGTGGCCAGATCGAGTTTCATGCCGCCGAACTCGACCACCTCCGGCTCGGTGGCCGGCGCACCGGGCGGCAGCGGCGCGCCGCGGCGGCGAAGGACCGCGTTGATGCGCGCGACCAGTTCGCGCGGGTTGAAGGGTTTGGGCAGGTAGTCGTCCGCGCCCATTTCCAGGCCGATGATGCGATCCACATCCTCGCCGCGCGCGGTGAGCATGACGATGGGAATCATGTTCTTCGTGCCGCGCAGACGGCGGCAGATGGACAGGCCGTCCTCGCCCGGCAGCATCAGGTCGAGCACCATGAGATCGTAATGCTCCTGCGCCAGTTGTTTGTCCATGGCCGTGGCGTCGGACACCGTCTTCACCACGAAGCCCTGCTGGGCGAGGTAGCGGTTGAGCAGATCGCGCAGGCGCAGATCGTCGTCGATCACGAGTATTTTGGTTTTGGGTTCGGCCATGTCACGACAGCTTGGCATCTCGGGAACCATATCCTAGCCCGAGGCGGGCACGGACGGTGCGACGGACGCGGGAAGTCGTTACACCGCGTAAGCCGCCCGGGTTCTGCAACAAACGCTTACAAAACAGCGCGGCGATACACACTGGGCTTACACGCGGGACGTAGCCTGAGGCCACTTCCAGGAGCCGGCCATGCATACCGCGCGCACATTGTTGATCGCCCTTGCCGCCCTCGCTGTATCGGGGTGCGCGACGACCTATTACGACGGGCCGCCCGCACCTTATTACTACGAACCCTATCCGCGTTTCTACGGCGGCGTATTCATCCATCACCATCACAGTCATGTCCGGCCGCGTTTCCACCGGCCGCCGCACTTCCATTCGCCGTCGCGCGTGCATCCGCCGCATGCGAAAACGCCGTCGCGATCGCATCCGCGCCCGCCGCATGCGCACAAGCCGGACCGGCACGACAAGCCGGACGGGCGCGCCGACCGCGGCAAACGGTGGAACGACGGCAAGGGTGGCGACCACGGTCAACGGTGGAACGACGGCAAGCGTGCCGGGGACGGCAAAGGGTGGGGCGAGGGCCGTCGCGTCGAGCGGCGCGAAAGCCGCGGCCTCGACCGGGGGCGCAGCGACCGGGGGCGCAGCGGCGGGCCCGGTCACCGTCGCGGCGACGGGCGCCGCTGATTTACATACAATGTGCGGCGCGCGACAGACGCCTGATCGCCCATCGACAACGATTCCGGACAATCCCGCAAATGATGAAACGCCTGCTCGTGCTGGTCGGCATGCTGTGTACGCTCGTCGCCGCCTATCCGGCGGCCGCCGAGCGCAATGACTATCGCCACGATCCGCGCTATGAACGCAATGAGCGCCGCGACAACGGACGCAGCGACTGGCGGGACGGCCGCAACAGCCGCGAACAGGCGGGCGAGCGGCGCGACCGAGGCGGGCGGATGTCGCCCGACGAGCGCCGGCAACTGCGCCGCGACATTCAGGATCACGGGCGCGACGTCTATCGCGAACGCGGCCGCCGGGGACGCAACGGCGGTTGACGCCGGCCCGCTGCGGTAGTAAGTTACTACCGTCAACACCGCCGAAGCGGAGGACGCGATGGGAATGCCGGTCAAACTTTCCGATGAGCTCGTGCTCGCGGCGCGCATGGAGGCGCAAGCCACCGATCGCACCATTACTTCCCAGATCGAGCATTGGGCCAAACTGGGCCGCGCCGCGGAAGCCGCGCTGCCCTATGGCGAGGTCGTCAAGCTGAAGCTCGCCGCCTTCGATCCCGAAGTGCCGGTCGCCAAAGCCAAGACTTCGCGCAGCGAAATGCGCAAGCGGCTGGAAGGCGTGGCGCACGCCCGTGCCCGCGATCACGTGATCGAAGCGCTGCGCGCGGCGGGCCGGCCGGTGTACGAGGCCACGCCCGATCACCCCGGCTACGTGACGCGCATCGAACCCGACGGCAAGCGCATGGTGGGCCGCTTCGAAGGACGCCGCTTCGTGCATCAGCATCCGCCCGGCAAGTCGCAGGAGATCGCCTGCGGCTGCGCGCTGAGCAGTCCCGCCAAGACGAAGAAAGTCGCCAGCCGATGACGGCCGCGAGCCTGTCCGAGGCTCGCCGCCGTTTGCGCAACGGCCCCACCATCGTGGTGCTGGCCGGCTCCAACGGCGCCGGCAAGACCACCTTTCACGATCACTTCCTCGCCGACCTGGGCTGGCCGTTCGTCAACGCCGACCTGATCGCGCGCGAACTCGATCCCGAGCAGCCCGAGCGCGTGGCCTACGAAGCCGCGGCGCTGGCCGATCGCATGCGTCGCGCGCTGGTGGCGCGGCGCGAGTCCTTCGTCATGGAAACGGTGTTTTCCGATCCGGTCGGCGACAAGATCGCCTTTCTGCGCGAGGCGCAGGAACTGGGCTACGCGATCTTCCTGATGTTCATCGGCCTGAGCGACGTGCAGTTGTCGATCGCGCGCGTGGTGTACCGCACCGAAGGCGGCGGACACGATGTGCCGGACGAGAAACTGCTCGAGCGCTATCCGCGCACGCTGGAGAACCTGCGTCAGGCCATTCCCTTCGTCGATCTGGCCATCGTGCTCGACAACAGCGCTGCCGACGATCCCTATCGCCATGTCGCCACCTACGAGCGCGGCAAGCGTGTTGCCAAAGCGCGCACGCTGCCGGCGTGGGCGCGCGAGCTGTTGCCCTGACGTTCAGAAGCCGAGCCGGGCGAAGATGAACAGCACGTTGCCGTCGGCACGGTCGCGCGAGATGCCCGGCACGTAGGTCGCCATCAGCGAAATGCGATCGGTGCCGATGCTGATCAGCGGCAGCACCGCGGGGAAGGGAATGTAGTTGCCGGGGCCGTATGCGCTGCGCCCCATCAGAAAGGCGGCGTAACCCGCGCCGAAACGCAGACTGTCCGACAGACGCCAGCGCGCCAGCCAGGCGTAGCCGGCCATGTATTGCGGCTTGCTGTGCGAATCTTTAGTGACGAGCGCAAAAAGCAGGCGTTCGTTGTCGCGTTCGTCCAGTACGCGGCGCGTGAATCCCAGGCCCCAGGCGCGCTCGTTGTAATCGTCCCGTTCCTCGGCGCTGTATTCGAAGGGCATGTGCCAGGCATAGCCCGACAACAGCACTTCCCAGCGGCCGTTTTTGTAGAGTCTTTCGCTCCCGGCGCGCAGTCCCCGCCACAAACCTTCGCGCTGCTCGGCTTCGTCCGCCATACCGAAGGGCGTAGTTTGCTTCACCTTCTCCACCCAGTCCGCCGCCGCAGGCGCATTGACGGCCATAAGCGTGAAAACCAACAGCGTGGCGAGTTGCGTTCGGGCGTCCATCCACCGATGCGATGCAAGCGCCATGCGGCGCAGGCGATGCGTCAAAGCAGATTGCCGACTCCGTCATGGATCAACTTGCTGCCGGTCAGCAGCAACAGTCCGTAGGACAAGCGGTAGAACAGTTGCGTGCTGATGCGCGTGCGCAGCCAGATGCCCAGCACGATGCCCAGCGCGCCCAGCGGGGCGAGCAACAGGGAAGTGGACAGGTTGTGCACCGTTAGCAGCCCCAGCGCGGCATAGGGCACGAGTTTGCCCAGGTTGATCACGGTGAAGAACATCACCGAGGTGCCGACCAGCACCGCGGGATCGAGCCGCTGCGGCAGCAGATAGACCGAAAGCGGCGGTGCGCCCGCATGGGCGACGAAGCTGGTGAAGCCGGCCACGCCGCCCCAGAAAAAGCCTTTCGCATTGGTGGCGGGCCGCACGCGCACGGCTTTGCGCAGACTATGGAGCACGAAACCCACGGCGATCACGCCGATCAGCACGCGTATCCAGTCTTCGTTCAGCAGGCTGAACACGAAGGCGCCGACGACGATGCCGACGATGCCGGCGGGGAGGAGGACGCGCATCTGCGCGCGGTCCCAGTGCCGGCGGTAGGCGAGGAACGCGGATAGATCCATCACGATCAGGATGGGCAGCATGATGGCCGCAGCCTGAAACGGCGAGATCACCAAGCTGAGGAGCGGTACCGACAGTCCGCCGGCCAGACCCAGGCCGCCCTTGGAGATGCCGACCAGCAGCATGGTCGGGATGGCGACGGCATAAAACCAGGGGTCGGTGATGAATTCCAAGATAGCGGGCGACGGCGGGAAGGCTGCGATTATCCCACGCGCGCTCCGGCGTGGCGGCTTGTCCCGGCAGGTTACAATCGACGCGCCACATCCCATGAACCTGCTCGCACTCGAAACCTCCACCGACCGTCTGTCGCTCGCGCTGCTTGTCGACGGACGGCTGCATGCCTTCGATCAGGCGGTCGGGCAGCGCCACGCCGAAATGATCCTGGAGGAAGTCGGCGCGCTGATGCGGCAGGCGGGCATTTCGCCGCGCGACCTGCAAGGCGTCGTTTACGGCGAAGGCCCCGGCGCTTTCACCGGCTTGCGCATTGCCTGCGGCGTGGCACAAGGACTTGCGCTGGCGACCGGCGCGAAAGTGCTCGGCGTCGGCACGCTGGCGGCGATCGCGGAGGAAAGTGGCGCGTCGCGCGTGGTGGCGTGCATCGATGCGCGCATGAGCGAGGTGTACCATGCCGTCTACGAAAAACAGCAGGGAGCGTGGGTGACGGTGCAGCCCCCCGGTCTTTATGCCCCCGATGCGGTGCCGCTGCCGCCGGCGGGCGAATGGACCGGCTGCGGCAACGGTTTCGCCGCGTATGCCGAGGCGCTGCGGGTTCGCCTGGGCGCGCGTCTGGTCGAGGTGCGCTCCGATGTCGCGCCGACCGCAAGCGCCATGCTGCGTCTGGCCGCGCCGCGTTTCGCGGCAGGCGAGGGCGGGCCGGCTCATACCGCGATCCCCACTTATCTGCGCGACAAGGTCGCCCTGAAAACGAGCGAACGATGAGTGCCGTTCTTGCACCCCGGCCGCGCTTCGAAATCATGCGGCCCGCCGATCTCGACGAAGTCGTGACCATCGAGCGATCGGTCTACGAATTTCCCTGGACGCCGGGCAACTTCCGCGACTCCATCCGCGCGGGCTACGACTGCCGCGTCTATCGCAGCGAACACGGCACCCTGATCGGCTACGGCGTGCTGATGGCGGGCGTGGACGAAGCGCATCTGCTGAATATCAGTGTGGCCGCCGCCTGCCAGCGCCACGGCTACGGTTCACAACTGCTGGAGCATTTCATCGATCTGACGCGTGCGCGGCGGCTGGAATCGATCTATCTGGAAGTGCGGCCGTCCAATCATGTCGCACGGCGTCTTTATCAGCGGCGCGGATTCCGTCAGGTGGGACTCCGTCGCGGCTATTACCCGGCAGTCGATGGGCGCGAGGACGCCCTGGTGCTGAAGCTCGCCGTATGACGCCGCGTCGCCTGGCCCTGCTGGAGGAGATGGGGCTGACTCCCGTGTGGCGTCTGCGCGGGACGGCTACGCCCGACGAAGGCGGCGCAGCGGAAAGCGCCGTGGCGGAAGCCGCCGGGATCGAAACGGTCGAGCGTGTCGCACCGCCTTCCGCGCACCCCGTGGCGGAAATGCAATGGGATGCGCTACGCGCAGCCATCACGGGTTGCCAGGCGTGCGCGCTGGGGCGCTCGCGCAAGCAGGCGGTGCCGGGCGTGGGTCCGAGCGAAGCCGACTGGATGATTGTCGGCGAGGCGCCGGGCGCCGAAGAGGATGCCCGCGGCGAGCCGTTTGTCGGCCAGGCCGGCCTGCTGCTCGATCAGATGCTCGCCGCCATCGATCTCAACCGGCGCGAACACGTTTATATCGCCAATGTCCTCAAATGCCGGCCGCCGGGCAACCGCAACCCCGCACCGGAGGAGATCGAGCAATGCCTGCCCTATCTCAAGCGCCAGATCGAACTGGTGCGCCCGCGGCTGTTGATCGCCATGGGTCGTTTCGCGGCGCAAACCTTGCTTAACACGGACGCCAGCATTGCGAGCCTGCGCGGGAAGCGGCACGACTATCATGGCGTGCCGCTGATCGTGACCTACCATCCGGCTTATCTGCTACGGAACCTGCCTGACAAGGCCAAGGCATGGGAGGACTTGTGCTTCGCGCGCGCAACCATGCAGGCGCTGCAAAGCGCGTGAGCCTGCCGGCGGCGCGCGACGAATAATTCCAAAACGAGGAGGTCGATCGTGTCGAAAGTCTGGACCGCGTTCATGCTGTCATGCGTGCTGCTGCTTTCCGGCTGCGGCTACAACCAGTTTCAGGATCAGGACGAGGCGGTGAAGGCCGCGTGGTCCGAAGTGCTGAATCAGTACCAGCGTCGCGCCGACCTCATTCCCAACCTGGTCAACACGGTGAAGGGTTATGCGCAGCACGAGGAACAGGTGCTGACCGAGATCACCGAGGCGCGCGCCCGTGTGGGCAGCGTGCAGGCCACACCCGAGCTCGTCGACGATCCGGAAGCCTTCGCGCGCTTCCAGGCGGCGCAGTCCAATCTCACCTCAGCGCTGTCGCGTCTGCTCGTCGTCGTGGAGAACTATCCGCAGTTGAAGGCCGATCAGAATTTCCGCGATCTGCAGGCGCAACTGGAGGGCACGGAAAACCGCATCGCGGTGGCGCGCAATCGCTATATCAGCGCGGTGCAGGCGTACAACAGCCTGACGCGGCGCTTCCCCACGAACCTGACCGCCATGGTGTTCGGCTACAAGGTGAAGCCGAACTTCACGGTGGAGAACGAACGCGAAATCGCCAAGCCGCCGGCGGTGGATTTCGGTACGCGCACCTCCCCCGCGACCCAGCCCGGCGCACCGGCGCCGGCGCAATAATCCGCGCGACCGCCCGCTCGCCTCGTGCTGACGCTCGGTCGATATCTCCTCGTTCTGCTCCTGTTCTGTGCCGGCCTTGCGCAGGCGCAGGAGCAGGCGGTGCCGACGCTCGAGAGTCCGGTCACCGATCTCACCGGCACGCTGACGCCCGATCAGCGCGCCTCGCTCGAGCGGCTGCTGCTCGACTTCGAGAAGCGCAAAGGCAGCCAGATCGCGATGCTGATCGTGCCGACGACCCAGCCGGAGACGATCGACCAGTACTCCATTCGCGTGGTCGATCACAACAAGATCGGGCGCGAGAAGTTCGACGACGGCGTGCTCATTCTGCTGGCGATGCAGGATCGCACGGCCCGCATCGAAGTCGGGCGCGGACTTGAGGGCGCGATTCCCGATGTGATCGCGGACCGCATCCGCCGCAACGTCATGAACCCGCGGTTTCAGCAAGGCGATTTCCACGGCGGCTTGCGCGAGGCCGCGCTCCTGCTGATGAAGGCCATCGAAGGCGAGCAGTTGCCCGAAGCGGTACGCAGCGCCCCGCGCGGACAGGACTTCGAATCGCTGTTCGTCGTGCTGCTGATGTTCACGCTCATCGGCGGTGGCGTGTTGCGCGCGATGTTCGGCAAGGTGTTCGGTTCGCTCGCCACGGGCGGTATCGCCGGCGTCGTCGCCTGGCTGATCGCCGGTTCGCTCGCCGCGGGTATCGCCGCGGCCATACTGGCCTTCGTCTTCGCGCTCACCATGGCGGGAACGCATGGCGGCGTGGTGCGGCGCGGCGGGCACTACTGGGGCGGCGGCCGTCCCGGCGGCGGGTGGGGTGGTGGCGGCGGTTTCGGCGGCGGCGGCTGGGGCGGCGGCGGAGGCGGCTTCGGCGGCGGCGGTGCGTCGGGACGGTGGTGAGCATGACGTCCCTCAAGCGTTTGCTGCGCCATCTGTTTGCCGGCGATCGGGCGGTGAAGCGCGCTTTCCCCGAGGCCTGCATGCGGACGATCGAAGCGCATATCGCGGCGCAGGAGCGACGGCATGACGGCGAACTGCTGTTCGTGGTCGAGAACAGCCTGCCGCTGCGTGAGTTGCTTGCCGGACTGACGGCGCATGAGCGCGCGCTGGAACTGTTCAGCGAATTGTGCGTCTGGGATACGGAGCAGAATGCCGGCGTGCTGATCTATCTGCTGCTTGCCGATCGCCGCGTCGAGATCGTTGCCGACCGCGGCATCCATCGCAAAGTGGGTACGGTGGCGTGGGAGACCATCTGCGGTGCCATGCAGCGCGAATTCGCCGCCGGACGGTTCGAACAGGGCGTGCTGACCGGTGTCCAGGCAATCAGCGACCTGCTCGCACAGCACTATCCGCCGCAGGCGACCAACGTCGACGAGCTGGCCAATCGCCCGATCGTGCTGTAGCGCTACCTACGAGCGCGGGGCGTGGCTGGGCTTCTCCATGCCGATGAGGTGCAGCGAATCGCCCTGGCGCTGGTTGTACAGGTGGCGCAGGCGCACCATTACCATCGTGCCGCTGACGAACAGTCCGAAAATCACGATCACCGTATGGATCGACAGCTCCAGGCTGATCATGGCGGCGTAGACGCCGAGCATGACCAGGATCGACAGGTTCTCGTTGAAGTTCTGCACCGCAATCGAATGGCCTGCGCCCATGAGAATGTGCCCGCGGTGCTGCAGCAGGGCGTTCATCGGCACGACGAAGAAACCGGCCAGACCGCCGACGGCGATCATGAGCGGGATGGCGAACCACACGTCGCGGACGAAAATCATCGACACCACGATCAATCCCATGGCGACGCCCACCGGCAGCACGCTCACCGATCGCTTGAGCGGAATGATCTTGGCCGCGGCCATGGCGCCGACCGCGATGCCGACGGCGACCACGCCTTGCAGCATCGTCGCCTGGGACAAGGGATAGTCCAGCGCCACGCGCGCCCACTCCAGCACGATGAACTGCAGCGTCGCGCCCGCACCCCAGAACAGTGTCGTGGTGGCGAGCGAGATCTGGCCCAGCTTGTCGCGCCACAGCAGGTGGAAGCAGTGGGCGAAGTCGCGCACCAGATAGACGGGGTTCTTGTGCGGCACGTGGTGCTCGGCCCCCGTGTCCGGAATGTAGAGATTGATCACCGCCGCGATCAGATAGGACATGGCGATGAACAGGATCGCCGCTTCCGCCGCAGTGTCCACGTGCGTATCGATGAACGGGAAATCGAAAGCCAGCAGTGGCTCGGAAATGGTCTGGCTGACCAGCGCGCCGCCCAGCAGCGTGCCCAGGATGATGGAGCCGACCGTCGTGCCTTCGATCCAGCCGTTCGCCGCCACCAGTTGCCTGGCCGGTAGCAGTTCGGTGAGGATGCCGTACTTGGCCGGCGAGTAGGCCGCGGCGCCAAGACCGACCACCCCGTAGGCCAGCAGCACCGTCACATACGGCGACCAGCCGGGCGCGGTGAGGTGCTCGTAGAAGAACAGCATCGCACAGCCGAGGATCTTCACCAGATTGGTGATGAACATGACCCGACCCTTGGGCATCGAGTCTGCGAACGCGCCGACGAACGGCGACAGCACGACGTAGGAAATGGTGAAGAAGAACTTCAGCAGTGGAGCCATCCAGGCCGGACTGGACAGTTCGATGAGCAACTGGATGGCAGCGATCAGTAGCGCATTGTCGGCGAGCGACGAAAAAAACTGCGCCGCCATGATGGTGTAGAAACCGCGTTTCATCAAAGTGGAACACTGACTGGAGTCCTTCGGTGAGGACTCTTCTGGGTGGGTCGTGAGGCCGCCGCTCTTATACCACGGCAGGTTTGCTGCGTTCGAACGCTTATCGGCTTGACGACACAGGGCTTTCCGGTGCAGGGCCGACGGGTTCGGCCGGATCCGGACCCTATAAGTTCCGTCCTAAGTACGTTTTATGGTTGAATAAGCCTCGTTGCCGGCCAGGGTGTCGGCTGGCTCTCCGGACGCGACTATGGCCGATCGTAGACTGCAGGTTTTTCACGCCGTGGCGAAGCAGATGAGCTTCACCAAAGCGGCGGAAGTGCTGTTCATGACGCAGCCTGCCGTGACCTTTCAGATCAAGCAGTTGGAAGAGCACTTCAACACCCGTCTGTTCGAGCGGGGGCACGGCAAGATTTCCCTCACGCCGGCAGGCGAGGTGGTGCTGGAATACGCCGAAAGGATACTGTCTTTGTCAGCCGAACTCGAGACGCGCTTGCGCGAAATGACCGGACGCCTGTCCGGTCCGCTGCTGATCGGCGCGTCCATGACTATTGCGGAGTTTCTGCTGCCGCGTGTCCTCGGCCAGTTCAAGTCGGCGCATCCCGAGGTGCAGGCGAAACTGACCGTCGCCAACTCCGAATCCATCGAGAGCCGGGTCGCCGAGCACACCCTCGACATCGGCCTGATCGAGGCGACTTCGCAACACAACTCGCTGGTGACCGAGGTCTGCTGCGAGGATGAATTGCAGGTCATCGTTGCGCCGGAGCATCCGCTGGCCAAGGCCAAGTCGTTGACGCCGCAGCAGTTGAAGGAGCATCCGTTCATCGTGCGCGAGACCGGCTCGGGCACGCGGCAGTACACCGATCTTTATTTCAAGAATGCCGGCCTGAGCAACAACGACCTGAACATCGTAATGGAACTCGGCAGTTCCGAATCGGTGAAAGGCGTCGTGAGTACGGGACTGGGTTATTCGATTCTTTCGCGCGTGACCATGGCGAAGGAACTGAAACTCGGCGAACTCGTCGCCATTCCGCTGCAGCCGCGTCTGCAGCGGTCCCTGTCGATGATCTATCCGAAGGAGCGTTTCCGCTCGCGGTTGATCAACACCTTCATCGAATTCACCAAGACTCAATTGAAGAACTACGTGAGTTGAGTCGGCGGGCGCGCCTGCGCCCGCGTTTCACCATTCTTGCCATGCCCAGACCGATCCGCGCCACTTTCGATCTCGATGCGCTGCGCGCCAACCTCGCGTTGGTGCGCGCCCGCGCGCCCAACTCCCGCGTATGGGCGGTGATCAAGGCCAATGCCTACGGTCACGGCCTGCTGCGGGTGGCCGAGGCGCTGGGGCAGGCCGACGGATATGCGCTGCTCGATCTGGACGATGCCGTACGGCTGCGCGAAGCGGGCTTTCGCCATCCCATCCTGCTGCTGGAAGGCTGCTTCGAGTTGGGCGATCTGTACGTGGCCGCGGAATATTCGCTCACGATCGTGGCGCATTGCGCCGCGCAGATCGAAATGCTGGAGATGTCCGGACTGCCGGTGCGGATGCCCGTCCACCTGAAGCTCAACACCGGCATGAACCGGCTCGGGTTTACGGTGAGCGAGTTCGCCGACGCCTATGAGCGGCTCAAGCGTTGCCCGGCCGTGGGACCGATCACGCTCATGTCGCATTTCGCCGAGGCGGAGGCGGACAACGGCGTTGCCGAACCGCTGCAGGTGTTCGAAGCCGCGGCAAGCGGCATCGAGGCGCCGCGCACGCTGGCCAACTCCGCCGCCATTCTGCGTTTTCCGCAGACCTGTGCCGACTGGGTGCGGCCGGGTATCATGCTGTACGGCTGTTCGCCGCTGCCCGATCGCAGCGCCGAGGAACTGGGGCTGCGGCCGGTCATGACGCTCACAAGCGAAATCATCGCCATCCAGAATCTGCGGCGCGGGGAGTCGACCGGCTACGGCCGCCTGTTCAAAGCCAAGTCGGCCACGCGCATCGGCGTGGTGGCCTGCGGCTACGCCGACGGTTATCCGCGGCACGCGCCGACCGGGACGCCCGTACTGGTCAAGGGACAACGCACCCGCACGGTGGGCCGGGTCTCGATGGATATGCTTGCGGTGGACCTCACCGGCGTTGCCGACGCGGACCTCGGTTCGCCCGTCACCCTATGGGGCGAAGGCCTGTCGGCGGACGAGGTCGCCACCGCCGCCGGCACGGTGAGCTACGAGTTGCTTTGTGCGCTTGCGGCGCGCGTGCCGCAGGTCGAGCTCGGCTGAAGATTTTGACCACCAAGGCACCAAGACACCAAGACACCAAGGAAGGCGAAAAACCGGACTACAGTGACCCAGAGCCGGGCTCTGCGTCACCGCGTCGTGCGAGTCGAAGTTGTCGGCTGAGAACTGTTGAACTGTGAAAGACAGCTAACACCAAGTTATAACCGGGGTTCCTTGGCGCCTTGGTGTCTTGGTGGTTAAAGAAGTGAATCTGACGCTAATGGCGAAACCTAAAACCGCTTACGTCTGCACCGAATGCGGCGGTCAGGCGCCCAAATGGCAAGGGCAGTGTCCGCATTGCAGCGGCTGGAACACGCTGGTGGAAAGCGTTGCGGAGCGGGCAGGCGGTCATCGCTACAGCGGACTTGCCAAGGCTTCGGCGCTGACACCCTTGTCGGACATCCGCGCCGCGCAGGCGCCGCGCATGCAGACCGGCGTCACCGAGTTCGACCGGGTGCTGGGCGGCGGTCTGGTGCAGGGGCAGGTCGCGTTGATCGGCGGCGATCCGGGTATCGGCAAATCCACGCTGCTGCTGCAGGCGCTCGCCGCCATGTCGAAGCAGCGCAAGGTGATCTACGTCAGCGGCGAGGAGTCGGGCGAGCAGGTGGCGCTGCGCGCCTCGCGTCTGCAACTGGAAACGACCAACGTCGGCCTGCTGGCGGAAATCCAGTTGGAGAAAATCTCCGCCACGCTGTCGGCCGAGCAGCCCGATGTCGCCGTGGTGGATTCGATCCAGACGCTTTATTCCGAAGCGTTGCAGTCGGCGCCCGGCTCGGTGGCGCAGGTTCGCGAATGCGCCGCGCAACTGACGCGCCTGGCCAAGCAGAGCGGCATCACGCTGATTTTCGTCGGTCACGTCACCAAGGAAGGCGCGCTGGCCGGACCGCGCGTGCTCGAACACATCGTCGATACCGTGCTCTATTTCGAAGGCGATACGCAATCGAGTTTCCGTCTGGTGCGCGCGTTCAAGAACCGCTTCGGTCCGGTGAACGAACTGGGCGTGTTCGCCATGACGGAGAAGGGGCTGCGCGGTGTGTCGAATCCTTCCGCGCTGTTTCTGTCGGAACATCATGCCGGCGTGCCCGGCAGCTGCGTTCTGGTGACGAACGAAGGCACGCGGCCGCTGCTGGTGGAAGTGCAGGCGCTGGTCGATACGGCGCATGGCATGAACCCGCGACGGCTGGCGCAGGGACTGGATCAGAACCGGCTGGCCATGCTGCTGGCCGTGCTGCATCGTCACGCGGGCGTCGCCTGTCACGATCAGGACGTGTTCATCAACGCCGTCGGCGGGGTGCGTATCAGCGAGCCCGCGTCCGATCTCGCAGTGGTGCTGGCGGTGGTGTCATCGTTCCGCAATCGCGCGCTGCCGGAAAAGCTGGTGGTGTTCGGCGAGATCGGTCTGGCCGGCGAAGTGCGACCCGCGCCGCGCGGCTTGGAGCGGCTGCGCGAAGCGGCCAAGCTCGGCTTTACCCGCGCACTGGTGCCGCGTGCCAATCTGCCCAAGCAGGCGATCGAGGGCATCGAAGCGGTTGCGATCGAGCGCCTGGGCGATGCGCTGGAGCAGCTCAATCGCCTATAGTGGCGCTTTAGTCCCCGGTTTTTACGATGAGTCGCGTTCCCAATATTCTCGCCATCGCCGGTGTCGATCCGTCCGGCGGCGCCGGGATTCTGGCCGACGTGAAGGCGATCAGCGCCAACGGCGGTTACGCGTGCGCAGTGCTGGCCGCGCTTACCGCGCAGAACACGCGCGGCGTGACCGGCATCGAGCCGGTGCGCACGGATTTCATTCGCCTGCAGCTCGATACGCTGTTCGAGGACGTGCGCATCGATGCGGTGAAGATCGGCATGCTCGGCGCCGCGCCGGCGATCGAGGTCGTCGCCGACCGCCTCATGGCATGGAAACCGCCGCGTATCGTGCTCGACCCGGTGATGGTCGCGCGCAGCGGCGACGTGCTGCTCGAGCGTCGCGATGTGGCCGTATTGCGCGAAGCGCTGCTGCCGCTTGCCTCGATCATGACGCCCAATCGCGCGGAGGCGGGCCTGCTGCTCGAGACGGGCGCAGCCGACAACCTGCGCGACATGCGGCGCCAGGCCGAACGGCTGCGCAACCTCATGGCGCATGACGGCGAGCGCTGGGTCTATCTCAAGGGCGCGCGCATCCCGGGCGAGGATGCGGTGGATCTGCTGCACGACGGCGACCGCATGATCGAACTGCCGAGTCCGTATATCGACACGCGCAACACGCACGGGACGGGCTGCACCCTGTCCGCGGCGCTGGCGACGCTATTACCGCTGACGACGGACGTGCCGGCCGCGGCGCGCGAGGCGAAGGCCTACATTACGCGCGCCATCCAGCAGGCGGATACGCTGGAAGTGGGCAAGGGGCACGGACCGGTGCATCACTTCCATGCCTTCGGGCGCGAAGCGCGCGACGCCGGTTAGGAATCAGGCATACAAAGCTCGGCGGCACGCATGCCGCTGCGCACCGCTGCCTCCAGCGTGCCGGGATAGTCGCCGCGCGTGTAGTCGCCCGCGAGATAAAGGCCGGGCACACCCGTTTCGTTGTCCGGCCGCACCATCCCCGGCCGACAGGCGAAGGTCGCGCGCTTCTCCGCGATGACGCGATGCCATTGCGGCGGGGCGGGCCGGTCGAGCACCTGTTCCAGCGCCGCTGTCGCTGCGGCAGCGAGTTCGTCGTTGGTCAGGTCCTCGTGAGGCCCGCGCGCGCTGATCACCGTGGCGATCAGGCCGTGGTGTCCGTCCAGCACGCCGCGATCGAACGCCCACTGCACCGGCCCGCCGCAGAATCCGAGCATGGGCTCGGGCAGACGGATCTGCGCCTCGTATTGCAGATAGCAGGTGTAGATGGGCTGATAGTCGAGTGCCGCGATCAGTGCGCGGCTGTCGGCACACGTCTCGGGCAGCAGTGCGGCGGCGTGTTGCGGCGCGGTGGCGATGACGACCGCGTCGTAGTGCATGCCGTCGATGGTATAGCCGTGGGCGCGGCGCTCGATGTTTCGTACGGCATGACCCGCGTGCACTTCTCCGCCGCGCTCCACGACATGGCGCACCGCCGGTTCGGCGAACAGCGCGCCCAGGCTCGCGCGCGGCAGCAGCAGATCGCTGGCGCGCGCGCCGGCACTGGTCACGTCGCGCAGCACGTTGAGGAAGACCTGTGCGGATGCTTCGTCCACTCGCGTGTTGAGCGCAGCGACGCAAAGCGGACCCCACAGGCAATCGCGCAGCCGTCCGTCCTGCTGATGGCGTGCGAGCAACTCGCCGAGGGATTCGTCGCGTTCGAGGCGATGGTCGATGCGGTGCAGATGGGTGGCGAAAGCGATCAGGCGCGAACGTTCGCCGGCGCTGAGGCCGCGCGCGGTGGCCAGCGCATACAGCACATGCAGCGGGGCGGGCAGGCGCGGCGTCTTGAGGCGAAAGCCTTCGTCGATCATGGTGAGGCGCAGCGGCAGACGCAGCAGCACCTGCTCGGGGTCGACGCCGACATGGCGCATGAGGCGCAACGTCTCGGCGTAGGCGCCGACGAGAATGTGCTGACCGTTGTCCAGCGCCTTACCGTTGATTTCGACGCGGCGGGCGCGTCCGCCGACATGACGCGCCGCTTCGTAAATGACCACCTCGGCGCCGCGCTCGACCAGCGTGACGCCCGCGGCCAGTCCGGCCCAGCCGCCGCCGACGATGGCAACGCGCTTGTTCAAGCCTTGAGCCAGGTGCGCCACGCGATCCACAGCTTGCGCACGGGCGTGAGAGCGGTGCGCTGATTGAGCACCTGGTAGCCGTCGCGCCGGATCTCGTCGAGCAGGGTGCGATAGATCGCCGCCATGATGAGGCCCGGTCGCTGCGCGCGGCGGTCTTCGGCGGGCAGCAGCGCGAGCGCCTCGCGGTAGTAGTGGTCGGCGCGTTCGCCCTGGAATGCCATCAATGCGCGGAAGTTGTCGCTCTCGCGGCGGTTGAGGATATCCGCGGCAGTGACGCCGAAGCGTTGCATGTCTTCCATCGGCAGATAGATGCGGTTCTTGCGCGCATCCTCGCCGACGTCGCGGATGATGTTGGTCAGTTGGAACGCGGTGCCCAGCGTCTCGGCGTACTGCAGCGTCTGCGGATTGGTGACGCCGAAAATCCGCGCGGCAAGGAGGCCCACCACGCCGGCCACGTGATAACAGTAGCGCTGCAGTCCGGCGAAATCCATATACCGGCTTTGCTGCAGGTCCATCTCCATGCCGTCGATGACCTCGTTGAGGCGTGCCTCCTCGATGTCGTAGGGCTCGATGGCCGGTTGCAGGGCGCGGGTCACGGGGTGCTGCGGGTTGCCCTCGTAGAGACCGCGCACTTCGTCGCGCCACCAGGCAAGCGTTTTCGCCGCTACGCCCGCATCGCTGCTTTCATCGACGACGTCGTCGACCTCGCGGCAGAAAGCGTAGAGCGCGGTGATGGCGCGGCGCTGTTCCGGTGGCAGGAAGAGGAACGAGTAGTAGAAGCTGGAACCGCTCTGGGCCGCTTTTTGTTGGCAGTATTCGTCGGGCGTCATCGGGCAGGAAGCGGGCGTAGGGCCGCTGACTTACATGCGGGCGGCGCGCCAGAACATCAGCGGCCAGTCGGGCGCCGTCAATACGGGGCGGCGATCGAATACGCAGCCCTCGCACGCGGCGAGCTTTTCGACCATGCGTCGGCCGCCTTGCACGATCATGCGCAACTCCAGACCGATACGTCCGGACAATGCGCGGGCAAGCGGCGCGCCGGATTCTAGCATTGCGCCCGCACGCTCGATCTGGAATCGCATCAGGCTGCGCCATGCGTCGTCGGTGACGGCGTCGCGGATGTGTGCTTCGGTCACACCGAAGCGGCGCATGTCGTCTAGCGGAAGGTAGATCCGATCCTTCCGGTAGTCGATGGCGACGTCTTGCCAGAAGTTGATGAGTTGCAACGCCGAGCAGATCGCGTCGGAGCGGCGCAGATTCTCGTCGCTCACCGCGCCGTACAAATGCAGCATCAGACGGCCCACCGGATCGGCCGAGCGGCGGCAGTAGTCGAGCAGTTCGGGGAAATCGGCATAGCGTTTCTTCACCACGTCCTGACTGAAGGCGTCGAGCAGATCGTAAAAAGGTGTCAACGGCAGATCGTGCGTCCGGATGGCCCGTTCCAATCGGGCGAACAGGGCAGTGCGCGGCGGCTCCGCCTCTTCGATGGCACGCAACTGTGCCCGGTAATCCTCCAGCCCTCGCAGGCGCGCCGCCGGATCGGCGTCCCCTTCGTCGGCAATATCGTCCGCCGTGCGGGCGAACCAGTAGATGGCGGCCACGGGTTCGCGCAGACGCCGGGGCAGCAGCAGTGAGGCGACAGGAAAGTTTTCGTAGTGATCGACGGACATGGGAGCTTTAAGACGCTCTCTAGACAGCGTTTTTTATGCATTCTCTGCCTTGCTCGCAACGGTGCCGGGCGTCCGGCTAAATCTCCGAATGATCAAGGCGTTGGCTGACAGTATAGGGGGCGCTCCGGTAGAATCGCCGCTTTCGCGAGGGTGGCGGAATTGGTAGACGCACTGGATTTAGGTTCCAGCGCCGAAAGGCGTAAGAGTTCGAGTCTCTTCCTTCGCACCATCCTTTTTACTCATCATTCTGGACGTTCTTCCGCATGCAAAGCACCGTAGAAAACCTGGGCCAGCTCGAACGCCGCCTGACCATGGCCGTGCCCGTCGCAAAAATCGACCAACAAGTCGACGAGCGCCTCAAGCGCCTCGCGCGCACTGTAAAGATGGCGGGTTTCCGTCCCGGCAAGGTGCCGATGAAGCTGGTGGCACAGCAATACGGTCCGCAAGTCCGCTCCGAAGTGATCGGCGACGAGATCCAGAAAGCGTTCAGTGACGCCGTGCGCGACCAGAACCTGCGCGTGGCCGGTTATCCCCGTTTCGAACCCAAAGCCGATGCGCCGGCCGATCAATTGCAATTCGATGCGACCTTCGAGGTCTATCCCGAATTCGAGCCGGGCGATCTGTCCGGCGTGACCATCGAGCGCCCGACGCTCGAAGTAACCGACGCCGAAGTGGACAAGACCATCGAGGTGCTGCGCAAGCAGCGCGTGCATTATCACGATGTCGAGCGTGCCGCGCAGGACGGCGATCGCGTGACCATCGACTTCGTCGGCACGATTGACGGCGTGGAATTCGAGGGCGGCAAGGCCGAGGGCTATCCGTACGTACTGGGCGAGGGCGGCATGCTGCCGGACTTCGAGAACGGCGTACGCGGCATGAAGCCCGGCGAGAGCAAGAACGTCCCGGTGAAATTTCCCGACGACTATGCGGGCAAGGACGTTGCTGGCAAGGAAGCGAGTTTTGCCATTACGCTGAAGCTGGTCGAAGAGCCCCACCTGCCCGAAGTCGACTCCAACTTCGCGCGCATGCTCGGGATCGCCGACGGCGATGTCGAACGCATGCGCGCCGAGATCAAGGCGAACGTGGAGCGCGAGGTGAAAAAGCGCCTCAACGCCGAGGTCAAGCAGAAGGTCATGCAGGCGCTCGTCGACAATAACAGTGTCGACTTGCCCAACTCGCTGATCGAAATGGAGCAGGAGCGGCTGGTACAGAATGCGCGTCGCGACCTCGAGGCGCGTGGCCTGAAGATGGACAACATGCCCATCGATCCAAAGCTTTTCGAGGAGCAGGCGAAGCGTCGGGTACAACTCGGCCTGATCATCGGCGAACTGGTGCGGCGTCACAATTTGTCGGCGACGCCGGAGCAGGTGCGCGCCCTGATCGATGAGCAGTCGCAAGCCTATGAGCAGCCGGCCGAGGTGGTAAAATGGTTTTACTCTCAACCGGAGCGGCTCGCTGAGTTCGAAGGCCTCGCTGTCGAGGACAACGTCATTGACTGGGTGCTCAAGCAAGCCAAGGTGGTTGACCAGCCCGCCGACTTCGAAAAACTGATGGGGAATGCAGCATGACGCGCAACGTCTGGTCATCCGCGACCGGTATGGATCCGCAGGCAGGCTATGTGGAGCCGCGCGGCCTCGGCCTGGTGCCGATGGTCATCGAGCAGAGCGGGCGCGGCGAACGCGCCTATGACATCTACTCGCGCCTCCTCAAGGAGCGGGTCGTCTTCCTGGTCGGCCCCGTCAACGAGGTGTCGGCCAATCTGATCGTGGCGCAACTTTTATTTCTCGAATCCGAGAACCCGGACAAGGACATTTCGTTCTATATCAATTCGCCCGGCGGATCGGTTTCGGCCGGGCTGGCGATCTACGACACCATGCAGTTCATCAAGCCGGACGTGTCCACGCTGTGTATCGGACAGGCGGCCAGCATGGGGGCGTTGCTATTGTGCGCCGGCGCGAAAAACAAGCGCTATTGCCTGCCGAACTCCCGTGTGATGATTCATCAGCCCATGGGCGGTTTTCAGGGCCAGGCTTCGGACATCGAGATCCATGCCAAGGAGATTCTTTATCTCAAGGGCAAGCTGAACGAGATCATGGCCAAGCACAGCGGGCAGAGCATCGACCAGATCGCCAGAGATACCGATCGGGACAATTTCCTATCAGCGACCGAAGCCATGAAGTATGGTCTGGTCGACCGCATCCTCACCTCGCGGGTCGAGGCGGCGGGCGTCTAAGGAGCGAGCGGCATAATGTCGGAAAAAAGCGGCGGCGAAAAACTTCTTTATTGTTCCTTCTGCGGCAAGAGCCAGCACGAAGTACGGAAGCTCATCGCCGGCCCGTCCGTGTTCATCTGCGACGAATGTATCGAGCTGTGCAACGACATCATTCGCGAAGAGAGCGCCGGCGACAAATCGGGCAAGTCGGCCAAGGCAGACCTGCCTACGCCGCATGAGATCCGCAACATCCTCGACGAGTACGTCATCGGCCAGGATCGGGCGAAGAAAATTCTTTCCGTCGCGGTGTACAACCACTACAAGCGGTTGAAGCACCTGGCCAAGAGCGGCGACGAGGTCGAACTCTCCAAGTCGAATATCCTGCTCATCGGCCCGACCGGCTCGGGTAAGACGCTGCTTGCGCAGACGCTTGCGCGCCTGCTCAACGTGCCGTTCGTGATGGCAGACGCCACCACGCTGACCGAAGCGGGCTATGTCGGCGAGGATGTCGAGAACATCATCCAGAAGCTGTTGCAGAACTGCGATTACGATGTGGATAAGGCCAAGCGCGGCATCGTCTATATCGACGAGATCGACAAGATTTCGCGCAAGTCCGACAACCCGTCCATCACACGCGATGTGTCGGGTGAGGGCGTGCAGCAGGCGCTGCTGAAGCTGATCGAAGGCACGGTCGCCTCCGTGCCGCCGCAGGGTGGGCGCAAGCATCCCAATCAGGATTTCGTGCAGGTGGATACGACGAACATCCTGTTCATCTGCGGCGGTGCGTTCGACGGATTGGAGAAGATCATCCGTCAGCGATCCGAGAAAGCCGGCATCGGCTTCGGCGCCGAAGTGCGCAGCATGGATAACAGCAAGAACATCAGCGAGGTGCTCAAGGGCGTCGAACCTGAAGATCTGATCAAGTTCGGCCTCATTCCGGAGTTCGTCGGCCGTCTGCCCGTCGTGGCGACGCTCGAGGAACTGGATGAGGAAGCTTTGATCCGTATCCTCACCGAACCGAAGAACGCGCTTATCAAGCAGTACCACAAGCTGTTTGCCATGGAAGGCGTGGAACTGGAAATCCGCCCCGACGGCCTGCATGCGATCGCGCAACGCGCGCTCGCCCGCAAGACCGGTGCGCGCGGATTGCGCTCGATTCTGGAGCAGGTCCTGCTCGACACCATGTTCGAATTGCCGGCGCTGGAAAACGTCAGCAAGGTCGTGGTGGACGAAGCGACCATCCTGGGCGACGGTAAGCCGTTACTTGTCTACTCCGATCAGCCGAAAGTGGCGGGATCGGCTTGAGGAAGCGCTGATAAAGACCGAAGATATCGCCGACGCGCGAGACTGTGACGCACAGCTCGAGCTATACGAGATACAACGGCGATGAGGTGGGCAGCGGTTTTTATCAGCCTAAATCCACATCGGCCGTAATGGAATGTGCATTGCGGCATGATTCAAAAGCGACGCCTGAAAGCTTCGCTTGAACATTGAGGCAAACGCCTCCATGTTCAGTACTGTTCCGTCTCGGGGGTAATAGCATGTCCAGCTCTAACGAACTTTCAGCCATCCCCGCAGAATTTCCGCTGCTGCCGCTGCGCGATGTCGTGGTCTTCCCGCACATGGTCATTCCCTTGTTCGTGGGCCGCCCGAAGTCGATCAAGGCCATGGAAATCGCGATGGAGGCCGGCAAAAGCATTCTGCTGGTGGCGCAGAAGTCGGCCGCCAAGGACGAGCCCGCGCCGGAAGACATGTACGAGATCGGTTGCGTCTCGAACATCCTGCAAATGCTCAAACTGCCCGACGGCACGGTGAAGGTGCTGGTCGAAGGCAGTCAGCGCGCACGCATCGGTGAAATCACCGATCAGCGCACCCACTATCAGGCCGTCGCCACGCCGGTCCCGCCCGACCAGGTCGACAATACCGAAGTCGAGGCCATGCGCCGTGCACTGGTCGCGCAGTTCGACCAGTACGTCAAGCTGAACAAGAAGATTCCGCCGGAAATCCTCACCTCCCTGTCCGGCATCGAAGAAGCCGGCCGCCTGGCCGACACCATTGCCGCACATCTGCCGCTGAAGCTCGAACAAAAGCAGCACGTGCTGGAAATGTTCGACGTCAAGGAGCGGCTCGACCATCTGCTGAGCCAACTCGAAGCCGAAATCGACATCCTCCAGGTCGAGAAGCGAATCCGCGGCCGCGTGAAGCGGCAGATGGAAAAGAGCCAGCGCGAGTACTACCTCAACGAGCAGGTCAAGGCGATCCAGAAGGAACTGGGCGAGGGCGAAGAAGGCGCGGATCTCGAAGAGATGGAGAAGCGCATCAAGGCAGCGCGCATGCCCAAGGAGGCGCGCATCAAGGCCGAGGCCGAGCTGAAGAAGCTCAAGCTGATGTCGCCCATGTCAGCCGAAGCGACCGTCGTGCGCAATTACATCGATACGCTGGTCGGCCTGCCGTGGAAGAAGCGCACCAAGGTGTCGAAGGACATCGCCGCGGCCGAGAAGATTCTCAACCAGGATCACTACGGGCTGGAGAAGGTCAAGGAGCGCATCCTCGAGTATCTGGCCGTGCAGGCGCGTGTGGAACACGTGAAGGCGCCGATTCTGTGTCTCGTCGGTCCGCCCGGGGTCGGCAAGACCTCGCTCGGCCAGTCGATCGCGCGCGCGACCAACCGCAAATTCGTACGCATGTCGCTTGGCGGGGTGCGCGACGAAGCGGAGATTCGCGGCCACCGCCGGACCTACATCGGTTCGATGCCCGGCAAGATCCTGCAGAACATGACCAAGGTCGGCGTCAAGAACCCGCTGTTCCTGCTCGACGAAGTGGACAAGATGGGGCAGGACTTCCGCGGCGATCCGTCGTCGGCGCTGCTGGAGGTGCTCGATCCGGAACAGAACACGACTTTCGTCGATCACTACATCGAGGTCGAGTACGACCTTTCGGAAGTGATGTTCGTCGCCACGGCGAACACGCTCAACATTCCCGGGCCGCTGCTCGATCGCATGGAAGTGATCCGCCTGTCGGGTTACACCGAGGACGAGAAGGTCAACATCGCCATGCGTTATCTGCTGCCCAAGCAGATGAAGAACAACGGCGTGCGCGAAAACGAATTGAGCGTGACCGAAAGCGCGATCCGCGACATCGTGCGTTACTACACGCGCGAGGCCGGCGTCCGCGGTCTCGATCGCGAAATTTCCAAGATCTGCCGCAAGGTCGTGAAGAATCTGCTCATCAAGCCGACGCAGAAGAAGGTGGTCGTCAGCGCTCGCAACCTGGACAAGTTCCTGGGCGTGCGCCGCTACAACTACGGCATGGCGGAGAAGGAAAACCAGGTGGGTCAGGTTACCGGTCTGGCGTGGACCGAGGTGGGTGGCGAACTGCTCACCGTGGAAGTCGCGGTCATGCCCGGCAAGGCCAAAACCATCGTCACCGGCAAGCTCGGCGAAGTCATGCAGGAGTCGGTGCAGGCCGCGCTGTCGGTGGTGCGCAGCCGCGCGCCGCGTCTGGGCATCGCGGAAGAGACATTCCAGAAGAACGATCTGCACGTGCACCTGCCCGAGGGCGCGACGCCGAAGGATGGACCCAGTGCGGGTATCAGTCTCTGCACGGCGATGGTTTCAGCCCTCACCGGCATTCCGGTGCGCGCCGACGTGGCAATGACGGGCGAGATCACGCTGCGCGGCGAAGTATTGGTGATCGGCGGCCTCAAGGAGAAATTGCTGGCTGCGCATCGCGGTGGGATCAAGACGGTGTTGATCCCGGAAGAAAACGTGAAAGACCTTGTCGACATTCCGGACAACGTCAAGAACAAGCTGGAGATCATTCCCGTGAAGTGGATCGACAAAGTGCTGGAAGTCGCACTTGAGCGCGTGCCGGCGCCGCTGGCGGCGCCGGAATCGGGTACCGTGCCGCCGGCAACCGAAGACAAGGCGACACCGACCGTCATTACGCATTAGCAGTGAATGTCCGATGCCGGCGGCCGCGAGGCTGACCGGCATTGTCTTGCCGACAGACCGATGCAGGGCCGACAAAGCAGCGGATGCGGCGTGGGTACGGCGTCAACGCGTCGCATCCGCCAATTCAAATCTCATGGAAGGAGACACAGTGAATATGAATAAAACCGAAATGATCGATTACATCGCGGAGAAGGCGGACATCTCCAAGGCCGCTGCCCAGCGTGCGCTCGACGCCACGGTCGACAGCATTCAGCAGGCGCTTGCCAAGGGCGGTATGGTGACCCTGGTCGGTTTCGGTACCTTCTATGTAGGCGACCGCGCCGCACGCACCGGCCGTGATCCGCGGACCGGCAACACCATCGAAATCAAGGCCGCCAAAGTGCCGAAATTCCGTGCTGGCAAAGCGCTGAAGGATGCATTAAACTAGCGGCGCTCTGAGCGCGGGATCGGTGCAAGATCCGCAGCGCGAAGGGGTGCTTAGCTCAGCTGGTAGAGCGTCGCCCTTACAAGGCGAATGTCGGCGGTTCGATCCCGTCAGCACCCACCAGTTGCAGAAGGGGAGTGGTAGTTCAGTTGGTTAGAATACCGGCCTGTCACGCCGGGGGTCGCGGGTTCGAGTCCCGTCCACTCCGCCACACAGCAGAAGCGGCCCGCAGTTCGCTTCACAGTCGTAAAGCAAGGCGAACCGTCGGTTCGCCTTTTTTATTGCCCGAGCGGGACGCTTTGCGGGGACGCAAAGCGCGCGACGCCCGCGGGAGCCATACCGGGACAGCTCATGTTCGACTTCGTTGGCAAGAACAAACGCCTACTGCAGATTTTCCTGGCCATCATCATCGTGCCGACCTTCGCTTTCTTTGGCATCCAGTCCTATGAGGGTTTCTTCGGCTCCGGCGCCGACGTCGCCGAAGTCGCCGGCGAACCGATTACCGTTCGCGAGTTCGAGCGTGCGCTGGAGCAGCAGCGCAACCGCCTGCGCGAGGCTTTCGGCGGGAACATCGATCCGGCCATGTTCGATTCGCCCGAAGCGCGCCGCGAACTGCTCGATTCGCTGGTGAACCAGCGCGTGCTGCTGCATTACGCCTTCACCCGCCGCATGCTGGCCGGAGACGAAGCGATCCGCGAATTCATCGCTGCTCATCCGGCCTTCCAGGACGACAACGGATTTTCCCGCGAGCGCTATGAAGCGCTGCTGCGCGCACAGAACATGAGCCCGGCCGGCTTCGAGGCGCAGTTGCGCACGGACATCGCGCTGGAGCAACTGACCGAAGCGATTGGGCAGAGCGCCTTCGTATCCCGCGCCGTGGCGCAGCGCTTCGCGCGCGAGCGCGCCGAAACGCGCGAAGTCTCCCGCACGCTGATGAACGCGGGCGAGTACGCCGGCAAAGTCAGCGTGACGCCGGAGGAGATCGACGCCTACTACGCCGAGAATCAGCAGGAATTCGAGACGCCCGAACAGGTGCGCGCCGCCTATGTCGTGCTTGATCGTGACGCCTTCGCCTCACGCATCGAAGTGAACGAGGAGGAAGTCCGGAAGCAATACGAGGCACGGATCGCGCCGCAAATGGAAGCGCGCGAGCAGGCACGTGCCAAGGCGCAATCGGTACTGGCGGAATTACGCAAGGATCCGAGCCGCTTCGCCGAACTGGCCAAACAGCATTCCGACGATCCGGGTTCGGCAGAGCAGGGAGGCGACCTCGGCTTCTTCGGGCGCGGCGCCATGGTGAAGCCGTTCGAAGACGCTGTGTTCAAGCTGAAGGCCGGCGAGATCTCCAATCTGGTGGAGACGGAGTTCGGCTTTCACATCATTCGACTCAATGAAGTGAAGGGCGGGGAACGGCACGCAAGCCACATCCTGTTCAATGCGCCGTCCGTGGCGGACGATCCTGACGCCGCACGCAAGCAGATTGCCGACGAGATGCGCCGTCAGCAGTTGGCGCGTCAGTTCCCCGAGGCGGCCGAAGCCTATGCCAACCTGGCTTATGAACAGCCGGATACGCTCGAACCATTGGTCGACCGGTTCGGGCTCAAGGTGGCGGAAAGCGGCTGGTTGAGCCGCACCGCCGGCCGGCCGCCGCTGGACAATCCGCGCCTGCTCGATGCGCTGTTCGGCGCCGACGCGATCGAGGCCAAGCAGAACACCGAAGCGGTGGAGGTGGCACCCGGCAAGATCGTCGTGGCCCGGGTCATCGAGCACAAGGCGCGCGCCATGCGGCCGCTGGCCGATGTCCGCGACGATATCCGTAAGACGCTGCTCGAACGCAAGGCGCTGAAAATGGCGCAACAGGCCGGGCAGGAGGCGCTCGATGCGTTGCGCCGGGGTGACCAGGTGCGCGCCAACTGGAATGCGCCGCAGCGGGTCAGTCGGGAAAATCCCGGCGCGATGGATGTGCAGACGTTGACCGCGATCTTCAAGGCGGATGTCGCCACGCTGCCGGCTTTCGTCGGTGTGGACACACCCGGGGGCTATGCCATCTACCGCATCAGCGCGGTGGATACGCCGAAGGAAGTGGCCGAGCCGCGCGAGCGTGCAGCCGCCATGGCGCTGGCGCAGCTCAATGCGCAACAGGAGTTGAAGGCCTTCGTCGATGCGCTGCGCGAGCGCGCGGATGTGGAAGTGAACGAGGAGCAGTTGCTCCAGGCGGGCAGCCGCGGCCGCTGAGCGCGACGACCTGCCGCATCGGAAGGGGAAGGCCGCCTGCGGGCGGCCTTCGCGTTTCAGTCTTTGGCTTCGAGTTCGCCCATGCCGGTGACGATGTTGAAGCCGCTGTCCACATGGGTGATTTCGCCGGTGATGCCGGCCGCCAGATCGGACAGCATGAAGGCGGCGACGTTGCCGACGTCTTCGATGGTCACGTTACGGCGCAATGGCGCGTTGCGCTCGACGAATTTGAAGATTTTGCCGAAGTCCGCGATGCCGGCTGCGGCGAGCGTCTTGATCGGGCCGGCGGAGATGCCGTTGGCACGGATGCCCTTGGGGCCCAGGCTTTCGGCCAGATAGCGCACGCAGGCCTCCAGGCTGGCCTTGGCCAGACCCATGGTGTTGTAGTGCGGCACGACGCGCTCGGCGCCCAGATAGCTCAGGGTGAGCAGCGCACCGCCCTCGGTCATCATCGGCAGCGCGCCCTTGGCCAGTGCAGCGAAACTGTAGCTGGAAATGTCGTGGGCGATGCGGAAACCCTCGCGCGATACGCCTTCCAGGAAATCACCGGCGATGGCTTCGCGCGGCGCGAAGGCGATGGCGTGCACCATGCCGTCCAGCCGGTCCCATCGCTGTCCCAGCGCCGCGTAAAGCGCGTCGATCTGCGCGTCATCGGACACGTCGCAGGGCAGGACGATGTCCGAACCGAAGGCGGCGGCCATTTCCGCGACGCGGTCCTTGAACCGGTCGGTCTGGTAGGTGAATGCGAGTTGCGCCCCTTCCCGGTGACAGGCTTGCGCGATGCCGTAGGCAATCGAGCGGTTGCTCAACAGTCCGGTGACGAGGATGCGTTTGTCTGCGAGAAAACCCATGTCGATCCAGGGGGAGAAAGATTGCGCGATTATAACGACTGCTTGAGGGGCTTTCCGTGCCCTTTAGGGTTTCAGTGGAGACTCATGCGCCCGCAGGGCGCGTGACGTCGGAAC
>Ga0079224_100000462_pt1 | contig 39869 bp, 33 predicted proteins | sample Stecom2015_FD_80414 | JGI IMG/M metagenome (GOLD analysis project Ga0079224, IMG submission 80414) | Agricultural soil microbial communities from Utah to study Nitrogen management - Steer compost 2015 | ecosystem: Environmental > Terrestrial > Soil > Agricultural land | place: USA: Utah... | reverse complement strand
TGACTCACAATAGGATGCCTTTCGCATGATGGGATTCCCCATTGGGTGGGATCCGGTGACCGGCATGCCCGCGCGGCCATACGTTGGGTCTGAGTTGCATTGGTTTCCAAACACAGGGAGGGAGGCAGGCCCCGTGCGTGTGCTCATCACCGGCATCACTGGTTTCGCGGGGAGCCACTTGGCGGAGCTCTTGGTGGCGGACGGCCGGTTTCAAGTGTACGGCCTTCACCGCACCCGCAGCGGGATGCACAACATCCGGCACCTAGTCCCCCGGCTGCACCTGCTGGAGTGCGACCTGCGGGACCCGTCATCGGTGGAACGGGTGGTGGGGGAGGTGCGGCCCCACTGGGTGTTTCACCTGGCGGCCCAAAGCTTTGTGCCCAGTTCCTGGACGGCGCCCTACGAAACCATGGACACCAACGTCCTGGGCCAGCTCAACTTGTTTGAAGCCATCCGCAAGCACCGCTTGGATTGCCGGGTGCAGGTGGCGTGCTCTTCGGAGGAATACGGCTTGGTCTACGCCCACGAAGTGCCCATTCGCGAAGAGCAGCCGCTGCGCCCCTTGAGTCCGTACGCGGTCAGCAAGATCACCCAGGATTTCCTGGCCTACCAGTACCACCAGAGCTACGGGCTGGACGTGGTCCGTACCCGGGCCTTCAACCACGCTGGACCCCGGCAGGCAGAACCTTTTGTCATCAGCAATTTTGCCAAGCAGATCGCCGAGATGGAGCGGGGCGTGCGCCCGCCGGTGCTGCATGTGGGCAACCTGGATGCCCGGCGGGACTTCACCGACGTGCGGGACATCGTCCGGGCGTACCGGCTTGCGCTGGAGCACGGCGCGCCCGGCGCGGTGTACAACATCGCCAGCGGGGAAACCCACACCATTCGGTCGGTGCTGGAGCGTCTGGTGGCCTTGAGCCGGGTGCGGGTAGAGGTACGGGTCGATCCGGCCCGCCTGCGGCCGTCGGACGTGCCGATCCTTCTCGGCGATGCCAGCCGCTTCCGGGCGTGCACCGGCTGGAAACCGGAAATCCCCCTCGAGCAGACGTTGCGGGACACGCTGAACTACTGGCGGCAGACAGTGGCGGCTTGACGGAGCGCTCCGGCGATGCCAGGCCAGGCGTTTGGCCGGCGCGAGGGGAGGAACACAGTCGTGCCCTTCATCCACGCTGGGCCCGCGGCCGTCCGGGGCAGGAGACGCACCGGGCGCCGCAGGAGACGATTCGGTTGGCGAGGACGCCGCAGGTCGGCCATGGGCCGTCGCGGGCGGGCGCGGCCGGTCTGGTGGCGCCGCGGGCGGGTGCGCGGTTGGCGCCGGTGGGCTCCGCCGTCCCGCGCGGGCCTCGATAGGTGGCTGCAAGCCCGCTGGGCCGCGGGCCTGGGCCGGCTGCCGGGCATGCCCCGGCGGTCCCCCTACATTTACTATGTCGGCCCATTCTACGGCGCCGGCGGGTACAACTACGAGGCCCGGGCGGTGCTCAGGCAGCTTCTGGACGCGGGGTTCACCGTGCGGGTTGTGCCGCCGCCCCCTCCGGGCCGCTGGTGGGCAGGGCTGGAGATCGATGACCACCTGGGGCATTTGTTTCCCCTGCTGCACCGGCCGGTGCGGGGCCGCTACCCGCAGGTGTCCCTGGTGCACGCGCCGCCCGACGCCTTCGGCGCGGCCGTCCCCGGCACGATCCGCATCGGGCGGACCATGTTCGAGGCGGATCGGCTGCCGGCCGGTTGGGTCGCGGCTTGCCGCCGCATGCACGCCATCTGGGTGCCGTCGCATTTCAACTACCACACCTTTGCCGCGAGCGGTGTGGACCCGGGCAAATTGCGCATCCTGCCCGTGGGCGTCGATACGCGGCTTTTCCACCCGGGGGCTCCGCCGCTGCCGCTGCCGGGAGCCCGCGGCTTCCGGTTCCTGTCGGTCTTCAGCTGGCTGCAGCGGAAAGGCTGGCCCCTGCTCATCGAGGCCTACGCCCTGGAGTTTCATCCCGACGAAGATGTGACCCTGATCCTCAAGACGAACCCGGGGGTCGCGCCTATCATCCAAGGATTCATCGATAGTCTGCGGCTGCCGTGGAACGGGACGGCGCCCATCATCGTGGATCAGCGGGCCCTGGCCGCCAGCCAGATGGCGGGATTGTACACCGCGTGCCACGCCTTCGTGCTGCCTACCCGGGGCGAAGGGTGGGGGCTTCCCCTGCAGGAGGCCATGGCGGCGGGCCTGCCCGTCATCGCGACCCGCTGGAGCGCCCAAACGGACTTTCTCAACGATCAGAACGCGTACCTCATCGACCTGGAAGGGCTGGAGCCCGCGCCGCCCCACGTGGAGCTGGGCCATCTGTACGGCGGGTTGCGCTGGGCCAAACCCAGCGTGGAGCATTTGCGGGCGCTCCTGCGCCACGTTTTCACCCACCGGGAGGAAGCGCGGGCCAAGGGTTTGCAGGCCCGCCACGACGCGGTCCACCGCTGGGACGTGCGGCTGACCGGCCCCGCCTTTGCCCACGAGTTGGCCCGCTGGGTCCGGGGGTAGGGCCCAAGACCGGCACCATGCAGACCCGGTGGACGGCGCGGCGGGCTGGTCAACGGACGGGCCGGCCTTCCGCCGGCATTCCCCGGAAGGGGCGGTGACGACATGTCCCAGGAACTCATCAATGAGCTGCGGTCCTTCCGGCACCGCACCCTGGACGAACTGCTGGACTTCGCTTGGGGATTTGCCAACGGCCTCATCGGGCCATGGCAGGTGCGCAGCGAGATCCGGGCCCTATTGGAGCTGTTGGCGCAGCGCCAGCCCCGCGCGATGCTGGAGATCGGCACGGCCAACGGCGGCAGCCTCTTTCTCTTTTGCCGGGTGCTGCCAGGGGCCCGCATCATCAGCATCGATTTGCCCGGCGGCGCCTTCGGCGGCGGCTATGACGAGTCCCGGGAGCCGTTGTACCGGGCCTTCGCTTTGCCCGGGCAAGAGCTGCACCTTATCCGGGCCGATTCCCACCAGCCGGCCACCCGTCGGCAGGCGGCCGCGCTGCTGCAAGGGAAGCCCTTGGACTTTCTGTTCATCGACGGCGATCACACGTACAGCGGCGTACAGGCGGACTTTGAGATGTACAGTCCGCTGGTGCGCCGGGAGGGGTTAGTGGCCTTCCACGACATCGTCGTGGTGCCGCCCCACATCGCCGTGGGCGTTGATGTGCACACCTATTGGCAGCGTATCCGAAGCCATTACCATTTCCAGGAATTCATCGAGAATCCCGCCCAAGGCTGGGGCGGCATCGGTGTCCTTACGCCGGCCCCGGGGAGCCCCGTGGGGGATCGAGCTGGGGCTGCCGCCGCCACCGGCCCCGCCACCGGCCCCGCCCACGCCGCCCTTGCCGCCACCGCCAACGTCCCGGCCCCGGCCGACACGGCGGTTGCTTCGCCGGCGGCGGGCGCCTCGAACCGCACGGATGGGTCCCGGGCGGAGCGGGATCCGGGGAACCATCCGCTCGGGCCAGGGGCTGCGGGTGACTGAGGGTCGGCGTGGGGGCCAAGCGGTGGGCTCAACCAGGGCTGCCCGGCGCTTCCGGCGGCGCTGACGAGGGGGTGCAGAACCGATGACCTGCGGTCGGGATTCCGTTCGCTGTGCCGCAGGGCGCAGCCAGCACGTGGACACGCCGGCCTGCTGTCTCCATCACTTGCACACCGTTCTCCGGGAGACGGTGCGGATCTTGGAAAGCCATGGGATCCCGTACTGGGCCGATGGCGGTACCTTGCTGGGCGCGGTCCGGGACCAAGCGGTGATCCCGTGGGACACCGACGCGGACCTGGGCGTCATGGCCGCGGACGTGCCCCGGGTGCTGGGGCTGGCCCACGCGTGGGAGGCCCTGGGGTTCGAGGTGCAGCGCCACTGCGGGGGAGCGCTGCTGCGGATCACGTACAGCCCCGTCAACGACATGGGCGTCGACTTATACCCATGGGCCGAAGACGGGGATTATCTCTGCCACCCCTTCAAGGGCCGTGTGCCCCGGAAATGGCTGCTCCCCTTTTCCCGGGTCCGGTTGGACCAGTTGGAGCTCGCGGCGCCCGCGGATGCCCACCGCTGGCTGACGGCCCGCTACGGGCCCGACTACATGGAACCCCAGCGGGGTGTGCCCGCCCGTCCCGGCGTGGTGGTACTGGCCGATGCACCGCCACCGCCGGGCTTTGGGGGGCGCAGGCGGGGTCGCGGAGGATTCCGGGGTCAGCGCCGGCGGTGGGGCTTTTCGCGCGCCCGGGGGCGGCGCCGGTCTTACGGTGGCCGACGCTCCCGAGGTCAGCGGCGGGTTTTCCCACGCCGCCGAACGACCCGTCTTTAGGGAAAGGGGCTGAGCCCCATGCGGATCCTGTACTTGTCCTGTCACGCGGCGCTGGAATACGATGAACTGCGGCTTCTGTCGGAACTGGGGCACCAGGTCTTCGCGCTGGGCGCGTACCTCAACCCCCATGCTCCAACCGATGCCATGCGCCCGCCTTTGCCGCTGCCCCGGTATCCTGTCCTAGAGGCCATCGCCCGCCGCTGCTCCCAGGCCCGGCTGGACCGGCGCCTGGTTGCGTGGGCCGACCTGGTGCTGGTCATGCACATCCCCCAGTGGATCAGCAACAACTGGCATCTGTTCCGGGGCAAGCGGGTGGTGTGGCGCAGCATCGGCCAGTCGACCCCCGCCGTGGAGGAGAGCTTGCGGCCTTACCGGCGCTTGGGCCTAGAAGTGGTGCGCCACTCGCCCAAGGAGCTGCTCCTGCCTGGTCACATCGGGGCGGATGCCGTCATCCGCTTCTACAAAGACCCCGCCGAATTCGGCGGCTGGCAGGGCCACACCGACGAGGTCATCACCCTGAACCGCAGCATGCCCGCCCGGGCGGCCGCCTGCAACTTCGCCGCCTTCGCCGCCTTGGCCTACGGGTTTCACGCGCACGTATATGGCCACGGCAACGAAGCTGCGGGAGCCTTGGACGGCGGGCCGCTGGGCTACGAAGAGATGAAACAGAAGCTTCGGGAAGCCCGGGCCTATGTGTACACCGGCACCAAGCCCGCCTGCTATACGCTGGGGCTGGTAGAAGCGCTCATGACGGGCGTCCCCGTGGTGGCTTTGGGGCCCGTGTGGGGCGATGCGGGTTGGGGCACCTACGAGGTGCATGAGCTCATCCGCGACGGGGTCGACGGATTCGTCAGCGATGACCTGGCCTATCTGAAGCAGGCCATCCAGCGCCTGCTGGACGATCCGGAACTGGCGGCTCGCATCGGCCACCAGGGCCGCGTACGGGCTATAGAGCTGTTCGGCAGGGATAGGATCATGGCCCAGTGGGCGGCGTTCCTCCACCGGCCCCACAGGGGAGCGCGGCTGCCCCGCCGGCGGGGGCGGCGGGGGAGGGCCCGGCGAGCCCTGGGCCGGGGGCAACGCGGCCGGCAGCGGCGTTGGGGCTGGCGGCGCCGGTGGGGCCGAGGCTGGCGGCGGAGGTTGCCCCGCCGGCGGAGCGGGCGCGGGCTCCGCCGGCGGCGCCGGCGGGCCCGGCGTCGGCGGCTGTGAGGGTCAGCCTGGGGCCCGGGCGGCCGTCCCCGGCGCGTCGCCGACCCAGCGAGCGAGGGCATCCACCAAGCGGGCCGCCGTGGGCCCCACGTCCCAGCGCTGCTCCACGGCCGCGCGAGCGCGCGCTCCCTTGGCCCGGGCTTCCCCGGGGTGCTCAAAGACGTGCCGCAGGAGCTGGCGCAAGTGGTCCACGCTCGGCTTGGCCCACCGGTGGCCCCGGTAAAACCGGTGTAGCTCCACCGGACCCCGCACGGGCTCCAGACCCTCTATCTCGAGGAGATAGGCGTAGTCCGGGTGCAAAAAGTCCAGCAGGCTGCTCCAGGCGGTGCCGATGACCGGTTTCCCGCAGGCCATGGCCTCCAGAAACGGAAAGCCCCAGCCTTCGCCCCGGGTAGGCAGCACAAAGGCGTCGCTGGCGGCATACAGGCGGGGCAACATCTCCCGGGGCAACACCCGCTGGTCCAGGATGATGGGAGCGGTGTTTCCCGGGGTGAAACCGAGCCGGCGGATGTAGCGGTACAGCTGCTGACGCACCGCGGAGGGCCGGTGAAAAACGGGCAGCGTCTTCAGCACCAGGGTGACGTCCTCTTTAGGGTGAAACTCCCGCAAAAAGGCCTCCACCAGGATGGGCCAGCCCTTGCGCTGCTGCCAGGCGAAGTTGGCCAGGAAAACGAACCCCCGGGCGCCGGGGATGGTGAGGGGCGGCACCCCGGGGTGAAAGCGCCGGGTGTCCACGCCCAGAGGCAAGACGCGGATTTTGCGGGCGGGCACGCCGCTGTCGGCGAAGGTCTCCGCGTTGAAGGTGGACGGGACCCAGACCTCGTCCATGCGCCGGCACGTCCGCACCCAGTCGGGCGGCAGGCGGTCCGTTTCGAACATGGTGCGGCCAAGGCGTGCCGCCCCCGGGGCCAGGGCCCTGAACCAGCAGGCGGGCAAGTGGGTCAGCTCCACTGTAGGCCGGCGCCCTGGGGCAGGGGCGTGCAGATCGTAGAGATCCGGCGCGAGGCGGTGCAGGACGGCGGGCTTGTGCAACAGGCGCAGGGTAGGCGGTAGGGCGCGCACCGTGAAGCCCGCGTCCAGGAGATGCCGGAGCAAGGTGCGGGCCTCGTAGGTGTACCCGCCGGGGCTGTAAAAGGGACCGCGGTAGAGCACATACGGGGAGCGGGCGGGCATGCCGGGCCGCTGGGCCATGTGGGCGGCCCAGCGGGCCTGGAGTACCGCGTCCCAGGGTTGGCGGTCGGGAACCGGGGCGGTGACGGGCCGCCCGCGGGCCGGCTGCGTCAAGGCCATGGCGGATCCCTCCGGGGTTTTGGCTGTCCATCCTATGAAACCGGTCAGGTCCGCGCTCCTGGCCGGCGACGCCCGCTCGGGGTCTTGCAAACGGGAACCGGTTCCCGCGCCCGTTGGGCACGGGGGGACATAAGGATGGCGAGCAAAGGGAGGCGTGGTGCCGGCAGCCGCACCCGAAGGCCCGTGCCCGCCGGCGGGCCGGTGCGGCTGCGGGCCGGCGCCGGGCGGCGGGCGGGAGGTGGGCAAGCCCGTGCGGATTCTGATGCTGTCCCACTATTTCCCCAGCGGCCAGATGACTCACGTTTTCGCCCTGGCCCGGGAACTGGCGCGTCAAGGACATGCCGTGCATGTGGTCAACGCCCGCGTCCATACGGCCCGGCAGTGGCGCTACACCCGGTTTCTCGCGGGCGGCGTGCCCTGCTCCATCCGGCTGGACATGGCCGCGCTCCGGCAGCTGGTGCGGCGGCTGCGGCCCCACGTGATCCACGCCCACTCCCGGCGGACCTTTGCCGCCGGGGCCCGGCTGGCCCGGTGCACGGGGCTGCCCTTGGTGATCACGTGCCATGCCCGCACCCTCATCCGGCCCGTCCATGAGCCCGCCTTCGCGCAGGCCCGCCGCATCATCTGCCCTTGGGAAGCGCTGGCTGAGGCAATGGGCGACCGGGGCGGGCGTACCCGGGTGATCCCTAACGGGATCGACCTGGACCAGTTTCCCTTCCGGGAGCGGCCGGTGCGGGACGGGCTGCGGGTGCTGTACCTGGGGCGCATCGACCACCGGCGGCGGGCCGGCGCCGACGCCCTGTGCCGGGCGGTGCAGGGGCTGCCCGGGGTCGAGCTGGTGATGGCCACTGACCGCCGGACGGCGCCTTGGGTGCGCCATGTGGGCTGGCTCCGGGACCCGGTGCCGTGGCTGCTGCAAAGCGACGTGGTGGCCGGCACAGGACGGGCGGTGCTGGAGGGCTTGGCCACGGGCTGCGCCGCCCTGGTGCTGGGCGAAGGCTGGGATGGGCTGCTGACCCCGGACAATGCCCACCGGCTGGCCCGGGACAACTTCATCGGCCGGGTCAGCGGCGTGGCGCCCACGCCGCGTGCGATCCGGGAAACCCTGGTGCAGCTGGCCCAGGACGGGGCCCTTCGCCGACAGCTGGCCCGCTGGGGGCGGGGGTTTGTGCAGGCCCGCTTTGACTTGCGCCAGGTGGCGGCCCAAACCGTGCAGGTCTATGCCGAGGCCGTGGGTGCGCGGGGTGGGGCGTGAGCCGTGGCCGCGGTGCCCGTGGGGATCCGAGTGGCCCAACGGCTCGCGCCTCATCAGGCAGGCGTGTCGCTGGGCTTGGCCCGGTGGCTGGGCGTGCCCGGGGGCGCGCCGGTCGCGGTGCGGGTGGGCCGGGGGGTGTGGCCGGCGCGGGTGCGGGTGTTCCCGGCGCCGGGCCTTGGCCTGTGGCTGCCGCCGGCCGCGGCCCGGGCCTTGCACGTGCCCGCGCCCATCACCTTGTGGGCCCGCCGGGGGGCCGCCGGGTCCCTCCCAATGACCGGGCCTGGCGCTGCCACCGGGTCCGGCGGCATCGCCACCGGGTCGAGCCTCCCCGGCGCCGGTGCCGCGGCCGTTCTGGACCTGGGCCCCGTCGTGGGCATCCTGGCCCGGCAATACCATGACACGAACCGCCTGTTTGTGCGCCTTGCCCGGGCTCGGGGGGTGCTGGCCTTTCTGTTTGGGCCCCAGGATGTGGCGTGGGGGGCGCCGGCCGTTTGGGGCCGGGTTCCCCGGCCCCGGGGCCGCGGCTGGCTGCGCCGGCCTTTTCCCTTTCCCCACGTGGTTTTTGACCGGGCCGTGGGCGTCCTGCCCCGGGCCGAGCTCCAGGCCTTCTTGGCCCGGCTGGCCGGGGCGGGCAGCATCGTGTTCAACGGCGACCTGGGGGACAAGTGGGCCATGCACCAACACCTGCTGGCCTTTCCCCGGCTGCGCTCCTACCTGCCGGAGACCCGCCCACTGGATGCCGCGGCCACGCTGCGCGCCATGCTGGCCCGGTGGGGCACCGTCTACGTAAAGCCGGCCGACGGGTGCATGGGGCGGGGCATCGTGCGGGTGGAGGCCGCGGGCGGAGAATGCCTGTGGTCCCCGGCCCGCGGGCCCAGGCCGGCGCGGGTACCGAGGGCGGCCCTGGATCAGGCCGTTGCCCCGTGGATCGAGGCGGGCGGTTTTCTGGTGCAGCAGGGACTGGACTTGGTGCGGGTCGGCGGGGGAGTGTGCGACGTGCGGATTCTGGCCCTCAAAGACGGCCGCGGCCGCTGGCGCATGGTCGCCGTGACGGTGCGCCGGGCCCGCCCCGGGCAGCCCGTCTCCAACCTCCACCAAGGCGGCCGGCCCATCCCCTTTTGGGTTCTGGCCCGGCGGGTGCCCCGGCCGCCGGCCTCCCCGCCCCTCCGGGAACGCCTCCGCCGGCTGGTGGAAGACCTCTTGCCGGCGCTGGACGCCCGCTCGCCCCAGGCCGGCGACGTGGGCATCGACATCGGTGTGGACCGTGGGGGCCGCCTGTGGATCCTCGAGGTCAACCCCAAGCCTGGGCGGTCCGGCCGGGGGGCCCGGGCCGCGGTGTACACGCTGCCCATGGACTACGCCCGGTGGCTGGCCGGTTTCGCCGGCAAGGAATCGGGCGGGCCCGAGGCGAATCCAGCAGCGACATGAAGACTTTGCTCCTCTTTGATCTTGACGGCACGCTGGTGCTGGGCGAGGGGGCGGGCCGGCGCGCCATCGTCCGGGCCTTCTCTGTCCTGTACGGCACCGGGGAACAATGGGAGTCTTTGGACACCGCCGGCCGCACCGATACGGCCATCTTCCAGGACATGCTGCGGCAGGTGGGGCGGGATCCGGCGGAAGCGTGGAGCCCCAGCCTGTGGGATACTTATTGCGACTGTCTTATGGAAGAAGTGCGGCGGCGCCCCGGCCGCGTCGCACCGGGGGTGCGGGAACTGCTGGACCGCTGCCGGCCGGAGGACGGTTTGTACCCCGCTTTGGGTACGGGTAACCTGGAGCGGGGAGCCCGCATCAAGCTCGCGCCCCACGGCATCAACGATCCCTTTCCGGTGGGCGGTTTCGGCAGCGACACCGTAGACCGGGCCGAGCTGGTCCGCATCGGCGTCCAGCGGGCCCGGGACTATTACGGCACCGATTTTGACCGGGTGGTCGTCATCGGCGACACGCCGCGGGACGCGGCTTGCGCCCGGGCCAATGGCTATCCGTGCGTACTGGTGGCCACGGGCCCATACGATGCCGCGCTCCTCCGGCGCTCGGGGGCCCAGGCGGTCTTGCCGGACTTGGCCGACGCGGCGGCCGTGCTGGAGACCATCCACGGGCTCCCGCTCTTGGGGTGAGGGCCGCCGGCGCCACCGCCTGCCGCCCGGCACCCCACCAGCACGACGACAGGAGGCGGCGTGGTGAGCAGAACCGACAACGGGCCGGGCGCGGCCGCGGAAGGGTTTCGGCTGATCGCCCTGGACATCGACGATACCCTGCTGGGATTGGATAAGCGGCTGGCGCCCCGGGACGTGGAGGCGGTGCGCCGCTGCCGTGCGGCGGGCATTGAAGTGATTCTGGCCACGGGCCGGACCCGCCTGACCACCATGCCGGTAGCCCGGCAGATCGCCGACGACCTGCCCATGATCTGCACGACCGGCGGCGTGACCTACGACGGGACGGGGCGGGTGCTGCGGCGCCTGACCCTGCCGCTGGACTTGGCCCGGTTCATGCTGCAGGAGATGCGCGCGTCGGGGGTGCGGGTGCGGGCCGACGCGGCCGACACCATCTACTACACCGAACAGCCGGCCGACACCCGGTACGCTCCTCCGGGCATCGTCGTGCCCGACGTGGCCGACCGCCTGCCGGCGCCTCCCGATCAACTGGTGGTGTGGGGCGAGGACGCCTGCCGGTGGGTGATCCGGCACTTTGCCTACTTGGAAGGCCAGGTCCAGCTGCTGGTGCTGCCCAGCTTCGACGCGCCCCGGGTGGTGCACATCCTGCATCCCCAGGCCACCAAAGGTCAGGCCTTGGCCGATTACTGCCGCGAGCGGGGCATCGACCGCCGGCAGGTGCTGGCCGTGGGCGATTCCCTCAACGACTTCAGCCTGCTGAGCTTTGCGGGCACCGGGGTAGCCATGGGCCATAGCGAGCCTCTGCTGCACCTGGTGGCTGACGTCGTCCTGAAAGAAGGCGAAACCGTGGCCGACGCGCTGGAGGCGTGGGTGCTGTCGCCGCAGGGGCCCGGCCCGCGCGCCTGACCCTCACGGCTTTGGACGGCGCAGAAAAGGGGCCCGGGGGGATATCCTGGTGCAGGATGGAACCCGCGGACGGCGAACGTTCACCGCGTCCGCCGTGCCGAGGGGGACGGGCCCCGTATTGTCGGGCCAGGGGACAAGGAGGTGGTCGCGGGTGAAGCGGATCGCAGTGTTGACCAGCGGCGGCGACGCGCCGGGCATGAACGCGGCCATCCGCGCCGTGGTGCGGACTGGCATCGCCGCGGGGCTGGAAGTGTACGGCGTACGCAACGGGTACGCCGGTCTCATCAACGGCGAGATGGAGCGGCTGACCGCCCGGGACGTGGGGGGCATCATGCAGCAGGCGGGCACCGTGCTGCGCAGCGCCCGCTCCAAGGAGTTCCGGGAGGAGGCGGGCCGGCGGCAGGCCATCCGCAAACTGGCGGAGCGGCGCATCGACGGCCTGGTCATCATCGGCGGCAACGGCACTCAAACCGGCGCCTTTGAACTGTTCAAGATGGGCTTTCCCGTGGTCGGGGTGGCCTCTACCATCGACAACGACCTCTACGGCACCGACATCAGCATCGGCGCGGACACGGCCCTCAACACCGTTCTGGAGGCCATCGACCGCATCAAGGCCACCGCTTCGTCCCACAGCCGCGCCTTCCTAGTGGAGGTCATGGGCCGGGACAGCGGCTACATCGCCCTCATGGCCGGCATCACCGGCGGGGCGGAGGCCGTCATTATCCCGGAGGTGCCCATCGAGCCGGATGACGTGGCCCAAGAGCTGCTGGACGCCTACGCGCGGGGCAAGTCCCACGCCATCCTGGTGGTGGCCGAGGGCGCCAAGCCCAGTGCCACAGACCTTATCCAGTACTTCCAGGAGCATCGGGCGGAAACCGGATTCGAACTGCGCTTGACGGTGCTGGGCCATGTCCAGCGGGGAGGCACGCCCACGGCTTTTGATCGGCTCTTGGGCACCCGCTTGGGCGCGGCGGCGGTGCAGGCCCTCTTGGGCGGCCACCACGGTGTGCTGGTGGGCTGGGTCAACCATCGGCCCCATCTGACGCCGCTGGAAGACGTCGCGGGCCGGACCCGCTACGCGGACCGGGAGCTGTACGAACTGGCCCGGGTCCTAGCCCGCTGACGCCCACGGCCCATGGGCGGACGTGCCGCAGGTGGCGCTCCTCCTGGAGCAGGCCTTGCCGGAGCTGGCCGCAGGCAACCGGACGGCCGGCGCGTCGGGCGGGCTGCTCCAGGACCGTGGGAGCGCGCTGGCCAAGGGCGTGCCTAAAGCAGGAAGCAGTAGCCCCGTGTGGAATATAGCGGCCAGAGACGTCTGAAATGTCCGTATTTCCCTCAAACCATCCGACGAGGGGCAGTCCATGCAACTTATCCAAAGATACGAAGAAGAAATGGCCTTGGTGCGGGGATGGACCGGCTGGGGCGGCGTGGCCCTGCTGGCCGCGGCGCTGGTAGGCGCTCCGCGGGTGCTGCAAGGGTACCAGCTGTACATCGCCAACGTCATCGGCATCAAGATCATCGTGGCCATCGGGCTGAACCTGTTGGTGGGGTACACGGGGCAGATCTCTTTAGGCCACGTTGGCTTTGTCGCCGTGGGCGCGTACGCCGCGACCCACTTTGTCACCGCCGCGCAGCAATGGCCCTTCATCCAGTGGCTGGGCGGGCCCTTTTGGCTGGCCCTGCTGGTGGCCGGCGCGGCCGCGGCCCTGTTTGGCGTGCTGGTGGGGTTGCCGGCCCTGCGCCTGGAGGGGCCCTACCTGGCCATCGTGACCTTGGGCTTTGGCTTGGCGGTGCAGCAAATCCTCATCAACTGGCCTGCGGTGTCGGGGGGCCGCATGGGGCTGTTTGTGCCGACGCCCCGCATCGGCCCATGGTGGCTGGATTCCGACCGCAGCCTGTATTACCTGGTCTGGACCTGCGTCGTCCTCCTGAGCCTGGCGGCCTTCAACCTATCCCGCTCCCACGTGGGCCGGGCCTTCGTGGCCCTGCGGGACAGCGACATTGCGGCCGAGGTTACCGGCGTCAATCTGCGGCTTTACAAGACTTTGGCCTTCGCCGTCAGCGCCTTTTACGCCGGGCTGGCCGGGGGGCTGCTGGCCTACGTCATCATGTATCTCGAACCCACCATGTTCAACCTGTACGAATCCATCTACTACTTGGCCATGGTGGTGGTCGGGGGGCTGGGGACTGTCCCGGGATCTATGTTCGGCGCCATGCTGCTGACCTTGATGGAGTTTGGGCTGTCGCAGTTTCAGGAGTACTTGCCCATCGTCTACGGCGGGACCGTCATCCTGGTGATGGCCTTGGAGCCCATGGGACTGTACGGGCGCTGGCTCAAGATCAAGCGGTGGGGGCAGACGTGGCCGTTGTAGACGGCGATGGAGGCGGCGGCCGGTGCTCTTTTGGCAGTTGGTGGTCAGCGGGCTGTCCATCGGCAGCCTGTACGCCCTGGTGGCCTTGGGGATCGTGCTGTTGTACCGCACGTCCCGGGTGCTCAACTTCGCCCACGGCGACATGGCCATGATCACCACCATGGTGACCTACAGCCTCATGACGACGGCGGGGGCGGCCTTTGGGACCGCCGCGGTGCTGACGCTGCTGGTGGCCTTTGCCGCGGGCGCCGGCTTTTACTTTCTGGTCCTGCGGCCGGTGAAAGAGGCCACCCTATTGGGCCAGATCATCACCACGGCCGGCTTTGCCCTGGTGCTGAGCGGGGCTGGTGTCGTCCTGTGGGGTGCGGACACCAAGGTGCTGCCTTTTCCCTTGTCCCGGTCCGTGGTCTACCACGTGGGCGGGGTCGCCGTCAGCCAGCTGGCTGTGGGCAGCTTCGTGATCGCGGTGGTGGCGGTTGCCGGGCTGTACCTGCTGGTGCAGAAGACCCGCTTTGGCCTGGCCATGCGGGCCGTGTCCCAAAACGACGTGGCAGCCCGGGTGCTGGGCATTCCGGTGCGGCGGGTGTTCGCGGTCGCATGGGGCGTGTCGGCCACCTTGGGCGCGGTGGCCGGCATGCTGCTGGCGCCGGCGACGTTGTTGAGCCCCTTTATGATGTTCGATCCTTTCCTGAAGGGATTTGCCGGCGCCGTGCTCGGCGGTCTGGACAGCCTGCCGGGGGCCATTCTGGGTGCCCTGATCCTGGGTGTGGTGGAAAACTTGTTTGGCGGGTACGTGTCCACGTCCCTGCGGACGACGGTGGCCTTCTTGATCATCATCGCCGTGCTCTTGGTGCGGCCCGAGGGGCTGCTGGGCCGGAAGTTTATGCGGCGGGTGTAGCGGTCAGTCCGCGGCCGCAGGGCCGCCGGCCCCGGCCCAGGGCGGACGGGGGGTGGCAATGTCCAGCATCGCGCGTCCAGAAGCGGAGAGGGAAAGGGCGGCAAGGTTGCGGGAAAGGCCAAAGAAGGGGGTAGACCAGTTGCGTCGAGCTGTTGGAGCACCCGTGGGCTTTCTGCTGGCTTGGGTGATGGCGGCGGCCGCGGTGCTGCCGGCGGGGGCGCAAGAGCGGGGCATTACGCCGACGGAGATCATCTTGGGCACGTCGGCCCCCCTGTCGGGTCCGGCGGCCCCGTGGGGTGCGACGGCCCGGGGCGTCGAGGCGTACTTGGACTACATCAATGAACAGGGCGGCATCCACGGCCGCACCATTCGTTTTGTCATCCGCGATGACGGCTACCAGCCGCCCCGGGCTGTGGCCAACGTGCGGGAGCTAGTGGAGCGGGTCGGCGTCTTCGGCATTGTGGGCATGATCGGCTCGGCCAACGCCGCCGCCGTCAAGGACTACATGTTCCGCAACCAGGTCATCTGGATGACGCCCGCGGTAGAGCAGGATCAGTGGATCGGCAACCCCAACATCCATTACTTGTTCGTGACCTACCCCAACTACTTCCAGGAAGCCAAGATCCTTACCCGCTTCGCGGTGGAGGAGCTGGGCAAGCAGCGCGTCGCGGTCATCTACCAGAATGACCAGTACGGCATGGCGGGCCTCAACGGCGTGCTGGAAGCCTTGGGCGAGCTGGGGATGGCCCCGGCGGCCACCGTGTCCTACGAGCTGACCGACTCGGACTTGAGCGTCCACGCGCTGCGCATCGCGGAAGCCCAGGCCGATGCGGTCATCCTTTACGCTACGCCCAACCACGGCGCCCTGGCCGCGGCGGCCTTGTACCAGCTGAACCCGCGGCCGCAGATCTTGTCCTCCTTCACCTTGGCGGATCCCATTATGGCCCACTTGGCCGGCGAGGCGTGGAACGGGGTCATCGTGCCCGCCTATTTCCCGTACCCGGGCACCGATGCCAAGGTGGACCGCGTCCTGCAGATTCTGGTGGAGCGCAATCCGGATCTGGCCCAGATGGCCTTCAACGCCCTGGCCGGGGTGACCTTTATCGAGCCCATGCTGGAGGGGTTCCGCCGGGCCGGCCCCAATCTGACCAAGGAATCCTTCGTGGCGGCCATGGAGTCCATTCAAGACTGGGATGGGGAACTGCTGCGGGGCGTCACCTTTGGTCCTGGCCGGCGGCAGGGCATCAACAGCATCTTCCTGGCCCGCATGGAGAACGGCGTGCCCCAGCCCTTGACGGACTGGATCGAGTATCCGGTGGAGTACTGAGCGGGGGACGGCCGTGGACAAGACCCTCGGGCAGACCGGCGCCGGACCTCTCCTGGAGGTCCGGCGCCTCCACCTGCGCTTCGGCGGCATTCACGCCCTGCACGATGTGGACCTCACAGTGCAGCCGGGCGAGCTGTTGTCGGTCATCGGGCCCAACGGAGCAGGCAAGACCAGCTTGTTCAACTGCGTGACGGGGCTCTACCGCCCCTCCGCGGGTGCCATCCGTTTTGCCGGCCGGGACATCGTGGGCCTCAGGCCCGACCGGATCGCCGCCCTGGGCATCGCGCGCACCTTCCAGAACATCGAGCTGTTTCGCCACATGACGGTCCTGGACAACCTGCTGCTGGGCCGGCATCTGCACGTGCGCAGCGGCTTTTTTGCCGCGGCCCTTGCGCTGCCCCGCTGGTGGCGGGATGAGGTGGCCCAGCGCCGCAGGGTGGAAGAAATCCTGGATATGCTGGATCTGCAGTCGGTGCGCCACCGGCCGGTGGCCTCCCTCCCCTACGGCCAGCAAAAGCTGGTGGAGGTGGGGCGGGCCCTGGCCACCGAGCCCCGGCTCTTGCTGCTGGACGAGCCGTCGGCGGGAATGACGGCCGAGGAGAAGGCGGACCTGGTGTTCACCATCCGGGACATCCAGGCTATGCTGGGCATCGCCGTCGTCTTGGTTGAGCACGACCTGCGCATGGTGATGGAGATCTCCCAGCGGATCGTGGTCTTGGACCGGGGCACGGTCATCGCCGACGGGCCGCCCGCCGCGGTGCAGCGGGACCCGCGGGTCATCGAGGCGTACCTGGGCGAGGAGGCGATGCACCCTGCTCGCGGTGCGTAACGTGGAGACCCGCTACGCCGGCCGGGTGACGGTGCTGCGGGGCTTGTCCTTGACAGTGGAGGAGGGCCAGCTGGCTGTGGTGCTGGGCTCCAACGGCGCCGGCAAAACTACCCTCCTGCGCACCATCAGCGGCCTCATCCCCGACCAGCCCGAGAAGGGGTACATCGAGTTTGAGGGACAGCGCATCAACGGCCGGGAGCCCGAGGACATCGCCGCCTTGGGCATTGCCCATGTGCTGGAAGGCCGCGGCGTGTTTCCGGAACTGACGGTATGGGAGAATCTGCAGTTGGGCGCCTACCGGCGGCGGGATCCCGCGGCCGTCCGGGCGGACATGGAGTGGGTTTTCTCGCTCTTTCCGCGCCTCAACGAGCGTCTGCACCAACTGGCGGGCACCTTGTCCGGCGGCGAACAGCAGATGCTGGCCATCGGCCGCGCGCTGCTGGGGCGCCCCCGCCTGCTCCTGTTGGACGAACCGTCGGTGGGCTTGGCCCCCAAGCTGGTGGCGGAAATTTTCCAGGTGCTTAAAGAGATCAACCGCCAGGGGACCACCATACTGATGGTGGAGCAAAACGCCCGGGCTGCTCTGGAAGTGGCCCATTACGGCTTTGTCCTGGAAACCGGCCGCATCGTGCTGGAAGGCACCGCGGACCAGCTGAAGGCCAACGAAAACGTGCAGGAAATGTACTTGGGCGTGCCCAAGGAGACGGCGGTCAAGGGCTACCGGCGCTGGAAGCCCAAGCGGCGCTGGGCCTAGCCCGGTTGCGTCATGTCCCCCCGGCCGGTAAAATCTTGGCAGGGCGCGGTGCCGCCCAGCCAAGCCTGACCATCTTTCCATCCGTTCCGGTGTCGTCCCGTGCAGCCCGTGCCCGGCGGAACCGCGGGCCGGGCCGTTGCCCGGGGCGGCGCGCGGGCCTGCCCGGCTTATCCTGTCACCCAGGGGGCGAGCCATGACGCTGAGCCTGCACCTCATCGTGTTGTTGCCCTTTGCCGCGGCCGCCGCGGTGCCCGCCGTCGCCCGCCGGTTTCCTCGATCCGCGGGCTGGCTGTTGCTGCCCCTGCCGGCGGCCATCTTTGCGTCCTTGCTGGTCTGGCTGCCGCGCGTCGCGGCCGGCGAGACCCCGGCCGCGGCGTGGGCGTGGGTTCCCGCCTTCGGCTTCGAGTTTTCCCTGGCTTTGGATGGCTTTGGGCTTTTGTTTGGCCTGCTCATCGCCGGCATCGGCACCTTGGTGGTGGCCTACGCGCAGAGCTATCTCGGCCCCGATGAGGACCGCAGCCGGTTTTATCTTGCGCTGCTGCTTTTTATGGGGGCCATGCTGGGCGTGGTCCTGGCCGAAAACTTGCTGACGTTGTACATGTTTTGGGAAATCACGTCCATCAGCTCCTTCCTCCTCATCGGCTTTTGGCACACCCGGACCGAAGCCCGGGAAGGCGCGCTAAAAGCCCTGCTCATCACGGTGCTGGGGGGCCTCGCCCTTTTGGCGGGTTTCCTGCTCTTGGGGCTGGCGGCGGGCACCATGTCCCTGCGAGAGCTGGCGGACCGGGCGCCGGCCGTCGTGGCCCATCGCTATTACCCGGCCATCGTGGTGCTGATCCTGCTGGGGGCCTTTACCAAGTCGGCCCAGGTCCCCTTTCACCTGTGGCTGCCGGGAGCCATGGCCGCGCCCACGCCCGTCAGCGCCTATCTGCATTCGGCCACCATGGTCAAAGCGGGGATTTTCCTGGCGGCCCGCATGGGCGCGGTGCTGGGCGGGACGGAGCTGTGGTTTTACACCATCACCGCCGCCGGTTTGGCCACCATGGTCCTGGGCGGCTTCCTCGCGGTCCAGCAGCGGGACTTGAAGGCGCTATTGGCCTTCAGCACCGTGAGCCAGCTGGGCTTCATCATGGCCATGTTCGGCTTCTCCACCGACGCGGCCCTGGCCGCCGGGGTGCTGCACCTGCTCAACCACGGCATCTTCAAGGGCACCTTGTTTATGGCTGTCGGCATCATCGATCACGCGACGGGCACCCGGGACGTGGGGCGGCTGTCGGGGCTGGGGCGGGCCATGCCCATCACGGCGGCCCTCACGTTTCTGGGCGCGCTGTCCATGGCCGGGGTGCCCCCGCTCAACGGTTTCGTCAGCAAGGAGATGATCCTGGACGCGCTGCTGCACCCGCCGGTGGCGCCTAACGGGTTTACCCGGGCGCTGCCGGTGCTGGCGGTGCTGGGCAGCGTGTTCACCACCGCCTATTGCCTGATCCTCACCGTCAAGATCTTCCTCGGACCGCCCGCCGCGGCCACGCCCAAGCCGCCCCACGAGGCCCCGGCCCGCCTGTGGGTGCCGCCGGCGCTGCTGGCCACCGGCATCGTGCTTTTGGGCGCAGCGCCCCAGCTGGCGGAAGGCGCCGTGGTGGTCCCGGCCCTGCGGGCCCTGGGGGCCGCGGCCGACAGGGTGCACGTGGCCCTCTGGCACGGCGTTACGCCTGCCCTGGGGATGAGCGGGGCGGCGCTGGCCTTGGGCGCGCTCTTGTACTGGCGGCTGCCCCGCGTGCTGCCGATCTTGGAGCGGCTCAGTGCCTTTCCATGGAATGCCAACGCCGTCTACCAGGGGCTGCTGCGGGCGGCGGAGGAAGGCGCCCAGCGCTGGACCCGGCGGCTGATGACGGGCCGGATTCGGGACTACGTGCTCTATGTCGTCGGCTTTTCGGCGGTGCTCATCGGTGTTGGCCTGGGACGGGCCGGCCTGCCGGGGCTGCACCAGGCGCTGGGGTCCTTGTCGCCCTTGGGCTGGGTGGAGCTGGTGACATGCCTGGTCATGATGGGCGGGGCGTTCTTGGCCGCGGCCGCGGTCCAGCGCATCGCCGTCGCGCTGGGGGTGGCCACGGTGGGGTTCGCGATGGCCGTGCTGTGGTTCTTGCGGGACGCGCCGGACCTGGCCTTGACCCAGACCATCGTGGAGACGGTGTCCATCATCCCCCTGTTTTTGGCCTTTGGCTTTATGCCGGCCCTGCGCCACCGCTGGACCGGGCCCCGGGTGCACCTGGGGAACGGGCTGGCGGCGGCGGCGGTGGGCCTGGTGGTGGGCGCGGTCACCTTCTTGGCCCAGGGCAACCGCCTCTTTGATTCCATCGGTACCTTCTTCTTGGAGAACAGCTACCTCCTGGGCGGCGGCCGCAACGTGGTCAACGTCATGCTGGTGGATTTTCGGGGGTTGGACACCGTGTTCGAAACGACCGTGTTTGGCCTCGCGGCCATGGCCGTTTACGCCTTGGTGGCGTCCCGGCGGGAGCGGGGCGGGGTGGTGCGGCCCCGCAGCCCGCTGATGATCAATCCCATCATCTTGCCCGCCGTCACCCGGGTCCTCTTTTACTTGGTGCTGGTGTTTGCCCTGTACTTGTTCTTCAGGGGCCACCACCACCCGGGTGGCGGTTTTGCCGCGGGCGTCATGGCCGCGTCTGCGGTGGTCCTTTGGGCCCTGGCCTTTGAGCGCACGGCCGCGCTGGCCATGGTGCCGGTCCATCCCCGTTATCTCATCGCCACGGGGTTGACCCTCATCGGCGCGGTGGGGCTGGGGGCCGTGGCCCTGGGCTACCCCTTCTTGACCCACGGGTTCGGACACGTGACGGTGCCGGGACTGGGGCCCGTGGAATGGGCCACGGCCACCTTGTTTGACCTGGGCGTGGCCTTCGCGGTCGCGGGCGCGATTCACTGGCTGGTGGCCGCCATGTCCGACGGGATCCCGCTGGAGCAGGAGCACATTCAAGCCTACGCCCGGTCCCGGCCGGAGCACCAAGGAGGGGAGTGAGGCCCGGTGGAGCTGCTCTTGGCCACAACGGTGGCGGTGGTGGTGGGCGCCGCTGTCTACTTGATGCTGACCCGGGAACTGTTGCGGGTCATCCTCGGGGGCGTCCTGCTGAGCTACGGCATCAATCTGGCCTTGTTTATGGCGGGCGGCGTGGAGAAGGCTGCACCGCCCATCCTCAACAGCGACGGGGTGCCGGCCCAGGCAATGATGGATCCGGTTCCCCAGGCGCTGATTCTCACGGCCATCGTCATCGGCCTGGGCGTGTTCGCGCTGCTCCTGGCCTTGGGGTATCGGACCTTTGAGGAGCACAGGACCACGGACGTCGCGTCCTTGTCGGGGGTGGAGCATGAGTAACCTGGTGGCGGCTCCGGTGGTGCTCCCCCTCATCACGGGCGCGCTGCTCTTGTTTTTCCGGCGGCGGACATGGCAGCGCACCATCAGCCTGGTGTCCGTGGCCGCGGGTTTGCTGGCGGCTGGCGTCCTTACCGCCCGGGTGTGGAGCGGCGGCATCCAGACCTTCTATGCCGGCAACTGGCCGGCGCCCTTCGGCATCACCTTGGTGGCCGACTTGACCAGCGCGGCCTTCGTTGCCGTGACCGCGGTGGCGGCCCTGGCGGTGCTGCTCTTTTCCTTTCACAGCCTGGAACGGCGGCAGGAAGAGCACTTCTACTACGCTGCGTTTCAGTTCCTGTTGGTGGGCGTCAACGGCTCCTTTCTCACCGGGGACATCTTCAACCTGTTCGTCTTCTTCGAGCTGATGCTCATGGCCAGCTACCTCCTGATCAGCCTGGGGGGCCGGCCCATGCAGCTGCGGGAGACCCTCAAGTACGCGTTGATCAACAATGTGTCCTCGGGGTTCTTTCTCCTGGGCGTGGCCGGGCTGTACCGCACCTACGGGACCCTCAACATGGCGGATCTCGCGGTGCGCATCAGCCTGTCGGATTCCGGCGGGTGGCTGACGGTCCTGGGCGTCATCTTTCTGGTGGTCTTTGGCGTCAAGGCGGCCATGGTGCCCCTGCACGTGTGGCTGCCCGAAGCCTACACCGCAGGCCCCACGGCCATCGTGGGCTTTTTCGGCGGCGTCTTGTCCAAGGTGGGCGTATACGCCCTGTTGCGCACCTTTACTTTGCTGTTTGTGGAGGATGTGGGCTTTACCCACCATCGGCTGCTGTTGCCCCTGGCCCTGATCACCATGGTGGTGGGCATCATTGGGGCGGTGGCCCAGACCGATTTCAAGCGGATCTTGTCCTACCACATCGTCAGCCAGATCGGGTACATGCTCCTGGGCATCGCGCTGTACACGCCCTTGGCCATCGCCGGCACCATCGTCTTTGTGGCCCACCAAATGGCCGTCAAGACCGTGCTCTTTCTCTGCGCCGGAGCCGCGGAGCGGGTCACGGGCACGACCAACCTCAAGCGGATGGGGGGGCTGCTCACCACCCACGGGGCGTTGGGCGCGCTCTTTTTGGTCGCGGCCTTGGCGCTGGTGGGCGTGCCTCCCTTGTCGGGCTTTTTCGGCAAGCTGACCCTGGTGCAGGCGGCCCTGGAAGCCGGGCGCTTTGGCAGCGGGGCCACCGCGCTGGCGGTGGGACTGGGCACCCTGTTCTCCATGATCAAGATCTTCCGGCTCAGCTTCTGGGGCGATGTGCTGGGGGACCGGCGCATCAATAAAGACAGCCAGGAGTTTCAAGCGCTGTTGGTGCCCATCGTCGTCTTGGTAGTCTTTTCCGCCGCCATGGGCGCCGGTGCCCACTACGTGTTGGGTTATGCCCTGGAGGCGGCCCAGCAGCTGCTGGACGGCCAAGCTTACATCCAAGCGGTGCTGGGGCAATTCCCGCCGGGCGGCGACACGCGGGCGGCCACGGCAGCCCTCGTCCCGCCCTTCGCGTTGGAACCGTAGGCCGGGGGACCGGAGGCCCGTGGGCACGGCCGGAACCCGCCGGGCGGCGGGCCCCGGCCTGAGGTGCCCCGCCGAAAGGGGGAAGGGTCCATGTGGCACCAGCTGCCTATCCATATCGGGCTCGCCCTCGCGTGGATGGCCATGTGGGGGGACTTTTCCGGGTTTCATTTTGTCGCGGGGCTCATCATCGGCGGCGCGATTTTGTACGCGCTGACCAAGGGGACCCACCAGCCCTTTTACCTCAAGCGGGTGGTGGCCCTGATCCGCTTCGTCCTGGTCTTTCTCTGGGTGGTGGTGGTGTCGGGCGCGTTTGTGGTCCGCATCTCCCTGGCGCCCCGGCTCCAACACCGGCCGGGCATCATCGCGCTGCCCCTGCGCCTCGAAACCGACGCCGCCATCACAGCCCTGACCCACATGCTGACCTTGACGCCGGGCGCGGTGCCCATCGACATCAGTGCCGACCGCAGCGAAATTTTCATCCACTGCTTGGACCTCAACGACATGGAGTCGGTGCGGGCGTCCAAGGAGCTATTTGAAGACTTGCTCCTGGAGGTGACTCAATGATGCTGGCGTGGTCGGTGGCCGTGGCCCAGGCCATGGTGGCGGCGGCCCTCCTGCTGAGCGCCCTGCGGGTGTTCATCGGGCCCACGGTGCTGGACCGGACAGTGGCCTTTGACACCTTTTCCGCCTTCCTTATCGCGCTGATCGCGGTGCTGGCCGTCCAGGACAAGACGCCCGTTCACTTTGATCTGGCTATCATGATCTCTCTGGTGCCCTTTGTGGTCAGCGTAGTGGTGGCCAAGTTCATCGTAAAGGGTGACATCATTGATCGAGATTCTCACTAGCCTGCTGCTGCTTTTGGGGGCCTTTCTCATTTTGGCCGGCGCCATCGGGGTGGCCCGGGTCTCCGACTACTTCAGCCGGGTCCACACCGCCAGCGTGCCGTCTACCGTGGGTGTGGCCACGGTCCTTTTGGGGAGCGCGTTGTACCTATCGGTCGAACTGGGGCAGGTGTTCCTGAAACCCGTCATCGCCTTGATCGTGCTCTTCCTGACGGTGCCCTTGAGCACCGAAATGCTGGCCCGGGCCGCCTACATCACCAACGTGAAGCCGGCGGTCAACTACGTGCGGGACGACGCGGAAGCCCGGCACATGGAGCACAAGGAAGCGGTGGAGTAGCCCGACGGGCGGCAGCCAAGGAAAGGCGGCGCCCGCCGCCCAGGGGCGACGGACGCCGCGGGGTTGGGGGGCAGGTTCCGCAAGACCGGGCAGGGGAAGAGGGCCTGGTCCCTTTAGGCCGGCACAGGGTAGCCTTCGGCTTCCAGCACCCGGGCGGCCACGGCTCGACCAAGGGCTACACTGTTGATGGGATCCCGGCGGGTCAGGCGCCGGGCGATGCCCAGCTGCACTCGCAGCCCGTCGCCCTCTTCCAGCGCGGCCAAGGCCCGGCGGGCGATGACGTCGGCCTCGTCCAGCACGGCGTGGACAAAGAGCCGGGTCATGTCCGTCATGAGCGGGGGGTACCCGGCCTTTTCAGTGCGCAAAAGGGTGCTCTGGGCCGCGTAGAGCCCGATCCCCAAGTCGGCTGCGGCCGCCAAGAGCTCCTGCTCCTGCTCCAGCTTTTCCATGTGCTTTTGCACGGCCAGGCCCGCGACCATCAAGGTCAACTTGCGCAGGCCCTCCAGTAGGCGCCTCTCCTCGGCCAAGGGATCGTCGCTGGCCGCGGCCGCCTCGCCCAGGCTGGGAATGAACTGGCTCAGCTCCCGCTGCAGCTCCTGCAGGGCTTCCATGAGGGGCAGCTCGCCCTTGAGGGTGCGCCGCAGCAAGGTGCCGGGGATGAGCAGCCGGTTGATCTCATTGGTGCCTTCAAAGATGCGGTTGATGCGGGCGTCCCGGTAGGCCCGCTCCACCACGTACCCTTGCATGTACCCGTAGCCGCCGTGGATCTGCACTGCCTCGTCGGCCACAAAGTCCAGCACTTCCGACCCGAACACTTTATTGATGGAGGCTTCGACGGCAAACTGGCTGATGGCGGCGCCGGCTGGCTGGCTGACGTCCTGGTCCAGGTCCAGACCGTGCAAGGCGTCGGTCAGCTGCCCGGCGGTGCGGTAGACCATGCTCTCCAGCGCGAAGGTGCGGGCGGCCATGGCGGCCAGCTTTTGCTGGATGAGGGGGAAGGACGCGATGGGCGCGTTGAACTGCCGCCGCTCGAGGGCGTACTTGGCGGACACTTCCAGCAGGGCCTTGCAGGCGCCCAACGCCCCCGCGGCCAGCTTCCACCGGCCCAGGTTCAGGACGTTGAAGGCGATGACGTGGCCCCGGTCCACTTGGCCCAGGACGTCGGCCACGGGCACCTTGACGTTGTCCAAGTACACCATCACCGTGGAGGAGCCCTTGATGCCCATCTTGTCCACTTCCGGGCCCACGCTGACGCCTTCCAGGGTGCGGGGCACGATGAAGGCGGTCAACCGCCGGTTGACCCGGGCATAGACGATGAAGACGTCGGCGAAGCTGCCGTTGGTGATCCACTGCTTCTGGCCGTTGAGGATGTAGTGCTGGCCGTCCTCGGACAGCGTCGCGGTGGTCTTGGCCGCCAGGGCATCGGAGCCGGCATCGGGCTCCGTCAGGGCGTAGGCGGCGATCCACTGGCCGCTGGCCAGCTTGGGCAAATAGCGCCGCTTCTGGTCTTCGTTGCCGAAGTACACGATGGGGAGGGTGCCGATGCCCGTGTGGGCGCCGAAGGTCAAGCTGAAGGCCCCCGCGTAGCGGCCCAGCACCTCGGTGACCAGGGTGGAGGTGGTGGTGCTCAGGCCCAGCCCGCCGTACGCGGTGGGAATGTCGATGCCCAGCAGGCCCAGTTCGCCCGCTTGGCGCATAAGGGCCACCGAGTGCTCGTGTTCCCTGTTTTCGATCTTTTCCAAGAGGGGCGCCACCTGTTCCTTGCCGAAACCGGCGGCCGTCTCCCCGATGAGGCGCTGTTGCGCGTCCAGATCCTCCGGCGTGAACACCTCGGCCGCGGCAGGCAAGCCCAACAAAAACCCGCCGCCCCGCTGGTAAAGGGTCGTCTCCTGGGCCATCATGCATCCGCCTTTCCGTTGACGAATTCGAATACCCCGGCCGCGCCCATGCCGCCGCCGATGCACATGGTGACGAGGCCGTAGCGGGCGCCGCGCCGGGCCGCCTCGTACATCAGCGTCACCGTCTGGCGGGCACCGGTGCAGCCCAGGGGATGTCCCAGGGCGATGGCGCCGCCGTTGACGTTGACTTTGGCGTGGTCCATGCCCAGCTGCCGCATGACCGGCAAGGCCTGGGCGGCGAAGGCCTCGTTAAGCTCAATAAGGTCCACATCGTCCAAAGTGATGCCCGCGAGCTTCAGTGCCTTGGGCACCGCCTCTACGGGTCCGATGCCCATGATGTCCGGGTCGACGCCTCCCACGGCAAAGGAGCGGTAGACGGCCATGGGCGAAAGGCCCAGCGCCTCGGCCTGATCCGCGGCCATGACCACCACCGCAGCCGCGCCGTCGCTGGTCTGCGACGCATTGCCGGCGGTGACGGTGCCGCCCTGCTTGAAGGCGGGCCGCAAGTTCGCGAGGGCTTCCATGGACGTGTCCCGACGGACACCTTCGTCGGTGTCAAAGGTGACGGTCTCGGTCACGGCCCGCTTCCCGTCAAAGGTGACGCGCTGGACCGGCACCGGCACGATCTCGTCGATAAACTTGCCCCCGTCGATGGCCGCGGCGGCCCGCCGGTGGCTCGCCAGGGCAAAGGCGTCCTGCTCTTCCCGGCTCACGTTGTACTTTTCCGCCACCCTTTCGGCCGTGAGGCCCATGCCCATATAGACTTCGGGCGCCGTCTGCATCAGCCCGGGATTGGGCGCCAGCTTAAAGCCGGTCATGGGCACCCGGCTCATGCTCTCCACGCCGCCGGCGATGATGACGTCGGCTTGCCCCACCATGATGCGCTCCGCAGCCAGGGCGATGGCCTGCAGGCCCGACGAGCAGAAGCGGTTGACGGTAAACCCGGGCACCGACGTGGGCAGCCCCGCCAGCACCGACGCAATGCGGGCGATGTTGAGCCCTTGCTCGCCCTCCGGCATGGCGCAGCCCAGGATGACGTCGTCCACCATGTCGGGCGCCACCCCGGGAGCGCGGCGCAAAGCTTCCCGGATCACCAGGGCGGCCAGGTCGTCGGGCCGCACGTCTTTTAACGTTCCTCTGTGGGCTTTGCCGATGGGTGTCCGCACGCCCGCCACGATCACGGCCTCGCGCACCGTGGATCACTCCTTCCGCTAGTTGCGCAGCGGTTTGCCCGTGGCCAGGATGTGCTGCATCCGGGCCACGCTCTTGGGGTGGCCGCACAGGCTCAAGAAGGCTTCCCGTTCCAGGTCCAACAAGTATTGCTCGCTGACCCGGGTGCCCGCGGGCAGCGGCCCGCCGGTCAGCACGTAGGCCAGCTTCCGGGCGATGGTGAGGTCGTGCTCCGTCGCGTAGCCCGACCAATACAACTGCTGGGCGGCCAGCTCCAGCACCGCGCGCCCGTCGGGACCCAGCACCGGGATCTGGGGCGGCACCGGCGGCCGGTAGCCGGCCGCGTCCAGGGCCAGCACGGCTTGCTTGGCTTCGTGCCATAGGTGGTCCCGGTTGGCCACGATGGTGTCCCGGGGCCGCAGGTAGCGCAGCTGCTGGGCTTCGGGCCCGCTGGTGGACACCTTGGCGGTGCCGATGACTTCAAAGGCCCGGTTGACCAGAGGCTGCAGGTCGATGGGCGTCTGCATCCCCGCCCCACCGGCCGGGGGCGTTTCCAGGACGCCCGGCTGGCCTTCCAAAAAGCGGATGAGCATCTCCTTGCAGCCGCCGCCGCCGGGGATGACCCCCGCCCCCACCTCCACCAGGCCCATGTACGTCTCCGCGGCCGCGACCACATGGTCGGCCGCGAAGGTGACTTCCGCGCCGCCGCCCAAGGTCATGCCGTAAGGGGCCACCACCACCGGCCGCTCCAAGTATTTTAAGGCCATGTTGACCTGCTGGAACTGGCGCACCATCAGGTCGATGTCGTCCCACTCGCCGTCCTGGGCCGCCATCAAGATGAGCGCCAGGTTGGCGCCCACGGAGAAGTGGGGCTGCACGTGGCTGCCGATGACCAGGCCCCGGAAATCCTGGCGCACCCGCTCCATAGCGGCCCACAGCAGCCGCACAAAGTCTTCGCCGATGGCCTGTTTGGGCGAGTGGAAATCCACCAGGGCCACCTCGTCGCCCATATCGTACAAAGTCGCGCCGGGAGTGGCCTGGATCACCCGCTGGCCCGCCTGGAGCTGGGCCACGGTGATGGTGCGGGGCCGAACCGGCACCGGGCGGAACGGGCCGCGGGGGGTAGCCTGGTGCAGGTGCCCGTCCACCACGGGGTAAAACGCGGGCGTGGCGCTCTGGGCCAAGGCCGCGACCCACGCGGGAATGGATTCGCCCTCCTTTTCCATGCGGGCGACGGATTCCTTAAGGCCGATGGCGTCCCAGGCCTCAAAGGGGCCCAACTCCCAACCGAAGCCCCAGCGCATGGCCCGGTCGACGCTGACGATGTCGTCCGCGATCTCATCCACCTTGCGGGCGGCATAGAGGAGGGTCTTCTTGAGCACCGTCCAGGCAAAGCGGCCGGCCTCGTCGTCGGCCTGCACCAGCCGCCGCAGCCGTTCCCGGACGTCGTCGATGCCGCGCACCGCGGCCAGGGAGGGTGCCCCCAGCCGCCGGCGGGGGACGTACTCGAAGGTCTCGACGTCCAGCACCAAGATCTCCGTCTGGCCGTCCTTTTTGATGCGCTTGTAAAAGCCTTGGCCGCTCTTTTCCCCCAGCCACCGGCGCTCCAGGAGCTCCTGGAGCACGCCGGGCAGCACGAAGGCTTCCCGCTCCCAGTCTTCGGCCGCCGCGTGCCGCAGGTTGCCGGCCACAAAGGCCACCACGTCCAGGCCCACCAGGTCCAGGGTGCGGAAGGTGGCGCTCTTGGGCCGGCCCATGACGGGGCCCGTGATGGCGTCCACGTCGTCGGGCCGCAGTCCCATCTCGAGCATGGTGCGGATGCTTTCCATGAGCCCGTAGGTTCCGATGCGGTTGGCGATGAAGTTGGGGGTGTCCTTGGCGATGACGACCCCCTTGCCCAGCACCCGCTCGCCGAACTCGGTGATGGCCGCCACCACCGCCGGGTCCGTGTCGGCGGTGGGGATCACCTCCAGGAGGTAAAGGTAGCGGGGCGGGTTAAAGAAGTGGGTGCCCAGAAATCGGCGGCGGAAGTCGTCGGTCATGCCCGCCGCGATCTGGTGTATCGGGATCCCGGACGTCTTGGTGCTGGCGATGGCGCCGGGCGTGAGGTGGGGCGCCGCCCGTTGCCAGAGCTGGCGCTTGATGTCCAAGTCTTCCACCACCGCCTCGATGACCCAATCCACTTCCCCGAGGCGGTGCAGATCGTCCTCAAAGTTGCCGGGCGTGATCAGGGCCAGCTTGTCGGGGGTGTACAGCGGCGCCGGCTTGATCTTGGGCAGCCGCTCCAGGGCGGCCTTGGCCAGGCCGCTGCGGTCGCCGTCGGCCCCGTCGGCGGGTACCATATCCAACAGCAGGCAAGGGATGCCCTGGTTGGCCAGGTGGGCCGCGATCTGGGCGCCCATGGTGCCGGCGCCCAGCACCGCGGCGGAGCGAATGGGTGCGGGCATGGCGTTTCCTCCTTCAGAATGACAACGCGCCTGAACCGACTCCTCGGCCCACGGCATCGGAAGGGATTCTCAAGGCGGCAGGCCAGGGTGCAGCGGCCTAGCCGGCCTCCTGACGTTGTTGCTGCCGGCGGGTTTCCTCTTCCACCAGCACCCGCCGCAGGACTTTGCCCACCAGCGACTTGGGCAAATCGGAGCGGAACTCCAGCAGCCGGGGCACCTTGTACGGGGCCAGGTGCTGCCGGCAGTGGGCGATGAGCTCCGCCGCGGTCGCTTCCTGGCCCTCCTTGAGGACGACAAAGGCTTTAACGGTTTCGCCCCTGTAGGGATCGGGCACGCCCACCACCGCGGCTTCCTTTACCGCGGGATGCATGAAGAGGACTTCCTCCACTTCCCGCGGGTAGATGTTGAACCCGCCGGCGATGATGAGGTCCTTCTTGCGGTCGACGATGTAGAAGTATCCTTCTTCGTCCATGCGGGCGATGTCGCCCGTCCACAGCCAGCCGTCCCGCAGGGCGGCGGCCGTCTCGTCGGGGCGGTTCCAGTAGCCCTTCATCACCTGGGGCCCTTTGACGAGCAGCTCGCCGTCTTGGCCTACGGGCACGTCCGCGCCGGTTTCGGGGTCGACGATGCGGCAGTCGGTGTCGGGCCACGGCAGGCCGACGCTGCCCACCTTGCGCCGGCCCCAGACGGGGTTGGCATGGGTGACGGGAGAGGCCTCGGTGAGCCCGTAGCCTTCCACCAGCCGGCCGCCCGTCAGTTCTTCAAAGGCCGTCTGCACCTCCGCCGGCAGGGGCGCGGCGCCGCTGATGCAGGCCGCGATGGAGCCCATGTCCACTTGCCGGGCCCGGGGGTGGTTGAGAAGGGCTACGTACATGGTGGGTGCCCCGGGGAAGATGTGGGGCCGGTGCTTCTCGATCAGCTTGAGCAGCTGGTCCGCGTCGAAGCGAGGCACCAGGATCATGGTCCCACCGCCGAAGACGGTGTAGTTGAGCACCGTGGTCAGGCCGTAGACGTGGAAGAAGGGCAAGGCCGCCAGCACCCGGAAAGGGTCTTCCCGGAACTCGCTGAGCCAGGCCGCGATCTGCATGCAGTTGGCATACAGGTTGAAGTGGGTGAGCATGGCCCCCTTGGGCGTGCCCGTGGTGCCGCCGGTGTACTGCAGGGCCGCCAGGTCTTCCTTGGCTGTCACCGGCGCCGGCTCCCCGGCGGGCTCGTGGTCGAGGAGCTCTCGCCACCGGGTGACGTGGGGCGCAGCCGGGACCTTGGTGGATTGCCCCTGGCGCTTGGCCTGCAGGGGGAAGAGGAGGTTGAGGGGGAAGGGCAGGTACTCCTGCAGCCCCGTGACGATGATGCGCTCCAGGGCCGTGTCCGGCAGGACCTGGGCCACCTTGGGGTACAGGATGTCCAGCCCGATGAGCCAGCGCGCGCCGCTGTCCGCGAGCTGGGTGCGCAGTTCCCGGGGCGTGTACAGCGGGTTGACCATGACCACCACCGCGCCCAGCCACAGCACGGCGTAATACGCGATGACGCACTGGGGGCAGTTGGGCAGCATGATGGCCACCCGGTGGCCCTTCTGGACCCCCATGGCCGCGAGGCCCGCCGCGGCCCGCCGCACTTGATCCAGCAAATCGCGGTAGGTGGTGGTCTTGCCAAAAAACAGCGTGGTCGGCCGGTCGGGGTGGGCCCGGGCGGCCCGGATCAGAGGCTGGACCAAGGATTCCTCGCGGTACTCCAGGGAAGGCGGCACGCCCGGAGGGTAATGCTGAAACCAGGGGCGATCCAAGGTGGTCATAACGGCATCACCTCGTTGGCGCGGGCGTTGCCCGGGGCTCAGCCGGCGGCCCGCCGGCCCGCAGCGCCTCGGCTCAGGGCCTCCTGGTGGCCGCTGCCCGGCGAGGCCGCGGCGGCCGCTAGCTCCGCGGTCCCGGCGGCGGGGCTCCCGTCGTCGTACAATTGGGCCACGATGTCGGCAAACTTTTCCATAATCGCCTTCCGCTTGACCTTCAGGGTCGGCGTGACCTCGCCGTCTTCCTGGTACAGGCGCTTGGGCAAAATGGCGAACTTCTTGACCTGCTCCGGGCTGGACAACGTGCGGTTGACCGCGGCGACTTCCCGCTGGATCAGCTCGTAGACGGCCGGGTTTTGCGACAAATCGGTGTAGGTGGTGTAGGGAATCTTGTTGTCCTGGGCCCACTTGCTGACGTTTTCCTCGTCGATGACGATGAGCGCGGTGATGTAGCGCCGGCCGTCGCCCACCACCACCGCGTCGTTGATGTAGGGGCTGAACTTGAGCTTGTTCTCGATGTACTGGGGCGCGATGTTCTTGCCGCCGGCGGTGATGAACAGGTCCTTCTTGCGGTCGGTGATGCGCAGGAATCCTTCCTCGTCCAGCTGGCCTACGTCGCCCGAGTGCAGCCAGCCGTCCACCAGGGCGGCGCGGGTGGCCGCCTCGTCCTTGAAGTAGCCGGGGAAGACGTTGGGGCCCTTGACCAAGATCTCGCCGTCGTCGGCGATGCGCACCTGGACGCCGGGCAAGGGCCGCCCCACGGTGCCCAGCTTGATCCGGTCCCCCTGGTGGATGGTGGTGGGCCCAGAGCCTTCCGTCTGCCCGTACACTTCCCGGATGGGCACCCCGAGGCTGTGGAAATACAGCAGCACGTCGGGGCTGATGGGCGCCGCCCCCGACAGCACCAGCCGGGCCCGGTCCAGGCCCAGGCGCCGGGTGAGGGGGCGCAGCACCAGGACCCGGGCCAACCAGTACAAGGCGCTGAGTCCCGGCGACGCCCGGCCCTCGTACAGGCGGGCCCGGGCGTGGCGCCGGCCGATGGCGGTGGCCAGCCGGTAGGCGCCCCGCTTGAACCAGTCGGCGTCCTGGATGGCCAGCTCCACACCGGAGTGGAGCTTTTCCCAGATGCGGGGCACCGCGAAGATGAGGGTGGGCGAGACCTCCCGCATGTTTTCCAACACGGTGTCGGTGTTTTCGCAGAAATTGACGGTCAAGCCCCAGTACAGGGGCAAGTAGACCGACACCATGCGCTGGGCGATGTGGGAGAGGGGCAGGAAGGACAAGGTTTCCTCGTCGTCCCGGATTGGATTGGCCCGGCCCAGGGCGTCGGCTGTCCACAGGCAGTTGCGGTGGGTGAGCATGGCGCCCTTGGGCGGACCGGTGGTGCCGGAGGTGTAGATGAGCAGCGCCAGGTCGTCGGGCTTGCCCTGCCGCACCCGCGCGTCCAGCGCACCGGGGTGCCGGGCGGCGTAGGCCGCGCCCATCTCCTCCAGCTCCGCCAGGCTGATGACTTGCTCGTCTTTGAAGCCCCGCAGGCCCTCGGTGTCGATGACGATGACCCGCTCCAGGCCGGGCAGCTGAGCCCGGATTTCCAGGTACTTGTCCAGCTGTTCTTCGTTCTCCACAAACCAAAAGCGGGATTCGGAGTGGGACAGGACGTAGGCGCACTGCTCCGGGCTGTTGGTGGCGTAAATGGCGGCGGTGACGCCCCCGGCGGCTTGGATGCCCAAATCCGCGAACAGCCACTCGGGCCGGTTTTCGCCGATGAGGCCCACCCGGTCGCCGCGGTTGAGGCCCAGGGCCAGCAGCCCGTTGGCTACCAGGCGCACCCGGCGGGCGTACTCGGCCCACGTGATGGGCTGCCACAGGCCCAGGACTTTGTGGCGCATGGCGACGCGGGACGCCCGGCGGGCCGCTTCTTCGAACAGGAGACGCGGTCCGGTGGTCTCCCAGCGGGGCGCGGTCATGGCTCCACCCCTTCCCGGGCGCGTCACGGTTGTGAGCTATAATTCTTGGCGGCGATTGACAATCCTCTCGAGTTCTCATAAACTGAACGCACATCTACCAATCGGTCGGTAGATCCGACCGCCGCGATGCTGGGGAGGCCTGACCCCATGGCCGGGCGCGGCCAAGGCCGCTACGAAGAGCTGCTGGAAACCGCCTTGCGCCTGTTCCGGGAGAAGGGCTACCGCACCACGTCCATGCAGGACATCGCGGACGCCTTGGGTCTCCGGAAAGCCAGCCTGTACCACTACATCAGGTCGAAGGAAGACCTCCTCGTCCCCGCGTACCAATACACCATCGACGCCCACGTGCGCCGCCTCGAGGAGATCGCCCAAGGCTCCGGGAGCGCGCGGGAGCGGCTCCGGCAGGCCATCGCCAGCCACCTGGCCGCCATCATCCAGCATGCCGACTTGTTTGCCCTGTATCTCAGGGAAGTGGAATCGCTGCCCGAACACCTGCGCCAGGCGGTGCGGGCCGCCAACCGGGCCTACCGGGTGCGCTTGACCGACCTCATCCGCCAGGGGGTGGAGGCCGGAGAGTTCAAGGCCGTAGACCCCGCGGTGGCCGCGCTGCTCATCCTGGGGGCGTGCAACTGGCTGTCCCAGTGGTACGCCGCCACGGGCCGCATGTCGCCGCAGGAGATAACTGAGCTCTTTCTCGAAGTATTATTGAATGGGTTGTCGAAATGAGACATGGGCGCCGCTGCCGCCCCGACAGGGCGGCGGCGCCGGCCCCACCACCCACGCGGCACGCCGAGGACAGCTGGAGGCGGGAGCGCCCCGGCGGGAAGGAGGACGAGAGGATGCACATCGCAGTCTGTGTGAAGCAGATCTTGGACCCCGAGATTTCCCCCCGGGCGTTCAAGATCGACCCGGTGCGCAAGGAGGCGGTGCCGGGGAGCGGATCGCTGGTCATCGGCCCCTTTGACCTCAACGCCTTGGAAGTGGCCGTGCAGCTCAAGGAGCGGTATGGGGGCCGGGTGACCGTGCTGACGCTGGGATCCGAAAAGGCCAAGGAGGCCCTGCGCCGGGCCCTGGCCATGGGGGCCGACGCGGCGGTGCTCATCGACGACGGGCAGGTGGCGGCCAAGGAGCCGTCGGTGACGGCCCGGGTCCTGGCCGCGGCCATCCGCCGGCTGGACAGCGTCGACTTGGTGCTGTGCGGCCGCCAGTCGGGCGAATGGGACTTTGGCCAGGTGGGCGCCCTGCTGGCCGAGGAGCTGGGCATGCCCTTTGTGCCCTTTGTGCCCCGCCTGGAGGTGGACGGCCAGGTGCTGCGGCTGGAACGGGAGGCCGAAGGGGGCCTGGCGGTAGTGGAGGCGCCCCGGCCGTGCGTAGCCAGCATCACCAACGCCAACGACAACGTGCCGCGCCTGCCCAAGGTCAAGGACATCATGATGGCCAATCGCAAGCCCATCACCACCTACACCGCGGCCGATCTGGGATTGGGCGAGGCCGAAGCCGGTGACGCCGCCAACCGGTTGGAAGTGCTGGAGCTGTTCATCCCGGAAGTTAAGTCCGAGTGCGAGTTCGTCGAAGGGGACTCCGGCGCGGAGAAGGGCGTCAACCTGGCCCGCAAGCTTGTGGAGCGGAAGGTGATCTGAGATGAGCATCGTGGTACTGGCTTGGGGCGGTGGAGCGGAACCCGCGGCGGCGGTCAAGGAAGTGCTGGGCGGCGCCCGGCGGCTGGCGGATGCCAGCGGGCGCGCCGTGGTGGCGGGCGCGCTGGGTCCGGCGGCCCAGGGCGCGCCGGCCATGATCACCTACGGCGCCGACCGGGTGTTGACGGTGGAGCATGACGCCCTGGCCCAGGCCGACGCCGACGCCTACGTGGACGCGGCGGAAGCGGTGTGCCGGCAGGTGGGCGATGGCCTGGTGCTGCTGCCCGGCGACCGGCTGGGCTGGGAGATCGCGCCCCGGCTGGCCCACCGGCTGCAGGCGGGGCTGGTCACCGATTGCGTCGCCGTCGACTGGGACGGCAGCCGCTTTGTCATGACCAAGCCGGTATACGGCGGCAAGGCCATGGCGCGCCTTGCGGCCACCACCGGCGTGCAGGTGGCCCTGGTGCGGAACCGGACCATGGAGGCGCTGGCCGCGGACCCGGGCCGCACCGGCACGGTGGAGCCCTTGACGGTGAGCCCCACGTCAGGCCGGGTGAAGGTGGTGGCCCATAAGGCGGAAGAGAGCGTGGGCCAAGTGCGGCTGGAGGACGCGCCGGTGGTGGTGGCTGGCGGCCGCGGCCTGGGCGGACCCGAGCCCTTCAAGGAACTGGAGGAGATCGCCCGCCTTTTGGGCGGCGCGGTGGGCGCGTCCTTGGCTGCGGTGGACGCGGGCTGGATCTCGCCGGCCCACCAGGTGGGCCAGACGGGCAAGTCCGTGGCCCCGGACCTTTACATCGCGGTGGGCATCTCGGGTGCCAGCCAGCACGTCGCGGGCATGTCGGGTTCCCGCACCATCGTGGCCATCAACAAGGATCCCGAGGCGCCCATCTTCCGGGTGGCCCACGTGGGCGCCGTGGGGGACTACAAGGAGATCTTGCCGGCCTTCTTAGAGGAGCTGCGCCGCATCAAGGGCAGCGCGTAAGGCGCGGGGCAGCCCTGGGCGGGCCAACGCGGTAGGTGCCCGCCTTTGGCCGCTGCCTCAAGGCGGGCGGCGCGGGGCTGCCCCCGCCGGCCCGCCCGGGCGCTGTCCCGAAACTTAGACGGGCCCGAACGCCGGGGGGAGAGTTGCACACCATGCCGGAGACGCCCACTCGGGAAATTTTTTGGAACATCAAGTTCATTTGGGGAACCTACCTGCTCCTCTTGCCCATGGCCGCGGCCTTTGCCTTCGGCGTGTGGAATCACGTGCGCCGCTGGCGCACGGGCAAGCCCATCGAGCGGACGGACAACTGGCGGGAGCGGCTGCGGGGGTTTTTCGCCGACGCGGTGGCCCAGGAGCAGCTGCGGCAGGGCGACCCCGGCGCCGGGCTCTTTCACGTTCTCCTGTCTTGGGGCTTCGTCGTCCTCTTCATCGGCACCACGGTGGTCTTCCTTCAAGCCGACCTGCGCATCCCCATCATGCGGGGATGGTTTTACTTGATCTTCCAGTCCCTCATCTTGGACATCTTTGGCCTGGGGGCCATCGTCGGCCTGCTCATCGCGCTGTACCGGCGCTACGTGGCGCGCCTGCCCCGCCTGACCCACGGCCTGTGGCAGGACGGCTTTTTCCTGGTTTCCTTGTTTGTCATTATGGCGACCGGTTTCATGGTGGAGGGGCTGCGCCTGGTGGCCACCAATGACCCGTGGGCCAATTGGAGCCCAGTGGGCTTGGCCGTGGGGCGGGGGCTGGTCGCGCTGGGGATCCGCGAGTACGGGACCCAGCTCGCGGTGCACCGGTTTCTCTGGTGGTTCCACCTGATCGTGTCCTACGTGTTCATCGGCTACATCCCCTTTAGCAAGATGATGCACATGTTCACCTCGCCCGCGGCCATCTACACCCGCAACCTGAAACCGGCAGGGCGACTGGAGCCCATCGACATGGAAAGCGCCCACGTGCTGGGCGTCAAGACGCTGCGGGACTTCGACTGGAAAGACCTCCTGGACCTGGACGCGTGCACCGAGTGCGGCCGCTGCCAGGCGGTGTGCCCGGCCTTCGCGGTGGGCAAGCCCTTGAACCCTAAGAGGCTCATCCTGGACATGCAGCAGCAGCTGACCCAGGAAGTGGGCGGGGTGCCTTGGGAACGGCGGGAGCAGGAGCCCCAGCCCATCGTCGGCACCTCCATCGATCCGGAAACCATCTGGTCGTGCACGACCTGCAACGCGTGCGTGGCGGCGTGCCCGGTGGAGATAGAGCACGTGGCCAAGATCGTGGACCTGCGCCGCTATCAGGTGATGGAGGAGTCGGAGCTGCCCGAGACGGCCGCGGCCGCCATCCAGGGCATCGAGGACCGGGGTCATCCTTTTCGCGGGGCGCAGGCGTCCCGGCGGGACTGGTACGCGGACTTGCCTTACGTGCGGGAGCTGGCCGAGGCGGGCCAGGCCGAGTACTTGTTCTGGGTCGGCTGCGCGGTGGCCTTTAACGAGCGGGCGCAAAACATCGCCCGGGCCATGGCCATGATCATGCACACCGCGGGCTTGGACTTTGCGGTCTTGGGCGAGGAGGAAACGTGTACCGGCGACCCGGCCCGCCGCATCGGCAACGAGTACTTGTACGAGATGCAGGCCCGCCAGAACGTGGAAATCCTCAACGGCTACGGCGTCCGGCGCATCGTCACCACCTGCCCCCACTGCTTCAACACCCTGAAGCACGAGTACCCGGACTTTGGCGGCCAGTATGAGGTGATTCACCACAGCCAGCTGATCAAGGAGCTCATCGACCAGGGCCGCCTGCCCCTGGCACCGGGGGCCTTTGACAAGATCACGTACCATGATCCGTGCTACCTGGGCCGCTATAACAAGGAGTACGACGCGCCCCGCGCGGTGGTGGACGCGCTGGGGGCCCAGCGGGTGGAGATGGCCCGATCGCGCCAGCGGGGCTTTTGCTGCGGGGCTGGCGGCGGACGCTATTGGATGGACGACGCGCCCGGGCAGCGGATCAACGTGGAGCGGGCCCGGGAGGCGGCTGCCACCGGCGCTCAAACGGTTTGTACGGCGTGTCCCTTCTGCATGCTGATGCTGGAGGACGGGCTGGCCACGGTCGCGACGGAGCAGGGGGCCAGCGGGCCCGTCGCGACCCGGGACCTGGCCGAGCTGGTCGCGGCGGCTTTGGAGACCGGGGCGGCCCAGGGCGACGGGACCGCCGGCCGGGGGACCGCCGCCGGCTGAGGGCACAACGCCCAGCGGGACCGGCCCGGGCCGCGCCCGGCGGAGGGGATGGCCGGCGGCCGGCGACGATGGGCGGCCGCCGGCCGGGCCAGTGACAGCCGAGGGGGGAGTCAAGGTGGATTTCCTGCTCAGCGAGGAACAGCGGCAGATCGTGGCCATGGTGCGGGAGCTGGCGAAAACCAGGATCGCGCCCCACGCGGCCCGCTGGGACGCGGAAGAGCGGTTTCCCGAGGAGCTGGTGGAGATCTTCGCGGAAGCCGGGCTCTTTGCGCTGCCGGTACCGGAAGAATACGGCGGGCTGGGCGCCTCGGCCCTGACCCGGGTGCTGGTGGTGGAGGAGCTGTCCAAGGTGGACGCCAGCGCGGCGCTGCTGGTGGCGGTGCACGATCTGGGCCTGACGCCCATTCTGGTGGGCGGCAGCGACGAGCAGAAGCGCCGCTGGCTGCCCAAGTTCGCCACGGGGGAGTGGCTCGCGGCCTTCGCCCTGACGGAGCCTGGGGCGGGGTCCGATCCCGGCGGCATGGTCATGCGGGCCCGGCGGGAAGGCGACCACTATGTGCTCAACGGCAGCAAGATCTTCATCAGCAACGGCTCCATCGCCCACGGCCTCACGGTCTTTGCCCGCACGGATCCCGACAGCCGGGGCCCCAAGGGCATTTCCGCATTCTTTGTGGAAAAGGGGACGCCGGGCTTCACCGCGGTGCCCATGCAGGGCAAGCTGGGCCTGCACGCGTCCGACACGGCCCAGCTCTTCTTTGAAGACTGCCGCATCCCCGCGGCCAACCGCCTGGGCCAGGAGGGCGAAGGGTTTGCCATCGCCATGAAGACCCTGGACCGCTCCCGGGCCAACATCGCGGCCCAGGCGTTGGGGGTGGCTGAGGGCGCCTTTGAGTACGCCCTCAACTACGTGCAGGAGCGGCACCAGTTCGGCCAGCCTGTGGCGTCCTTTCAGGGAGTGCAATTTATGCTGGCCGACATGGCCACGGCCATCGAGGCCGCCCGGGGATTGACCTACCAGGCGGCCATCCGCATCGAGGAGGAGGGCAAGGGCGGCGCGCGCCTGGCCACCGCCAACCGGTACTCGGCCATGGCCAAGATGTTTGCCACCGATGTGGCCATGCGGGTGACCACCGACGCGGTGCAGCTGTTGGGCGGCTACGGCGTGATGCGGGACTATCCGGTGGAGCGCATGATGCGGGACGCGAAGATTTTCCAGATCTACGAAGGCACCAACCAGATCCAGCGGATCGTCATTGCCCGCAGCTACCTGGGAGGCGCGAAGGCTTGATCCCGGCGGCGCCGGCAGCGGGCACCGATCCGCGGCGCGGGGCGGGAGACGGGCCGGTGCCCGCCCTGCCCGCCCACATCGCCCGGTTGGAGCTGCCGACGCCTTACCCCGTGGGGCCCGTCAACGCCTACGTGGTGCTGGGGCGGCCCGTGACCCTCATCGATGTGGGGCCCAACACCGACGACGCCGAGGCGGCTCTGCTGGACGGCTTGCGGGCCCTGGGCCTGGCGCCGGCCGACATCGGGCAGGTGATCATCACCCACCCCCACGTGGACCACCACGGGGGCCTCGACCGGTTCCGGCGCTGGCACCCCGCGGTGCGGGTGGCGGCTCATATGGGGGCGGGCCTGTTCTTTGGCGGCGCCCCCCGGGCGCGGCTGGAATTTTACCGGCAGTGGCTCGCGCAAACGGGTTTGCCGGCGCCCGGTGTCGAGGCGGCGCTGGAGGGCTTGCGCCGGCTGGGGGACCTGGAGCCCCAGGCGCCGGCGGATGTATGGCTGCAGGACGGCGACCTGGTGGCCATGGGGGGCGGCACTTGGCGGGTGCTCCATACGCCCGGCCACGCGGGCGCGCAAATCTGCCTGTACCATGAGCCCACGGGCGTCATGTTCACCGCGGATCACGTGCTGCCCGCGGTGTCCTCCAACGCCATCATCGAGCCGCCGCCGGTGCCCGGAGCCAGCCGGCCGCGGACTTTGGTGCAGTATTTGGACGCCCTGCGGCGGGTGGCGGCGCTGCCTGTGGGCCTGGCGCTGCCCGGCCACGGCCAGCCCTTTGCCGACCTCCGGGCCCTGGTGCACCAGCGCCTGGCCATGCATCGAGAGCGGCTCCAGCGCCTCTTGACCCTGCTGGAGGACGGACCTGCAACGGTGTTTGACTTGGCCCAGGCGATGTTTGGCGCTGTGGGCGGCCAGCAGTTGGTGTTGGCCCTCTCCGAAGTCCAGGGGCACCTGGACGTCCTGGAGGCGCTGGAACAGGTGGCGGCGGGGCCGGCGGGCTTAAGGGGCGACGGCGCGGTCTTGGTGTACCAGCGGCGGCCGGACGCGCCGCCGCTGCTGGACGGTGGGGCCGCGGGCCATAAGTGAAGGA
>Ga0079224_100000461_pt1 | contig 39884 bp, 38 predicted proteins | sample Stecom2015_FD_80414 | JGI IMG/M metagenome (GOLD analysis project Ga0079224, IMG submission 80414) | Agricultural soil microbial communities from Utah to study Nitrogen management - Steer compost 2015 | ecosystem: Environmental > Terrestrial > Soil > Agricultural land | place: USA: Utah... | reverse complement strand
GGGGGAAGCACAAGCCGGTCTTCGCACCCCATGTGGATGCGGGCGACTTCGTCATCATCATCAACGCCGACAAGGTCGCGCTGACCGGAAACAAGCGTGAGGCGAAGCTCGCCTACCGCCACTCCGGCTACCCCGGCGGCCTCCGCGGCATCCCCTACTCCGAGCTGCTCGAGAAGAACCCCGAGCGCGCGGTGGAGAAGGCCATCCGCGGCATGCTCCCCAAGAACAAGCTCGCTGATCAGCAGCTGAAGAAGCTCAAGGTGTACGCGGGCGCCGAGCACCCGCACGCCGCGCAGCAGCCCGTCCCCTTCACCATCGACCAGGTGGCGCAGTAAGCGGGGGCTCCCGCCACTCCGCCCTGCCGCACGGAAGAACCAAGGAGAACCGTGACTGAGACCACCCCTGAGTCCCTCGAGAACGTGACCGACGAGTCGGCCCCCTCGAGCTTCACCACCGAGTCGACCGGCGAGGCCGCCGTCGGCGCTGGCCAGTCGGCCACTGCGCCCGGCTACGGCACCGGCCGTCGCAAGCGCGCCATCGCCCGCGTTCGCCTGATCCCCGGCTCCGGCCAGTGGACCATCAACGGCCGCAGCCTCGAGGACTACTTCCCGAACAAGCTGCACCAGCAGGAGGTCAACGACCCGTTCACGGTCCTCGACCTCCAGGGCCGCTTCGACGTGGTCGTCCGCCTTCAGGGCGGCGGCCCGTCCGGCCAGGCTGGCGCTGTGCGCCTCGGTGTGGCCCGCGCGCTGAACCAGATCGACGAGGAGAACAACCGCCCGACCCTCAAGAAGGCCGGTTTCCTCCGTCGCGACGCGCGCATCATCGAGCGCAAGAAGGCCGGCCTCAAGAAGGCCCGCAAGGCGCCGCAGTACTCCAAGCGCTGATCGAGCGCGGAGGATCGCTCCGCCGAGATCCCGCTTCGCGCACGATGCCCTCGACCTGCGGGTCGGGGGCATCGTCGCGTTCTGGGTGCTCTGGAGTTCGAGGTGTGGTGAGCGAGGCGGGCAGGTGGGATCACCTCACAACGCTGACCTTCCGCGCTCTCGCTGCTGGCCGTCGTGCCCTGACACCGGGGCGGCGCTGCGGAGCTCTTCCTCTCCGGGCTCGGCTCCTCCGCCGCGGCCTCGGTGTCAGCTCAGCAGTTCGCGCAGGTCCTCGGCGGTGACGGCGGCGCGGAAGGCCTCTCCGCCATCGGTGAGCGCATCGAACAGCTCGGCCTTGCGCTGCTGGAGCGCGAGGACCTTCTCCTCGATCGTGTCCTCCGCGATCATCCGATACACCATCACCTGGCGCTCTTGGCCGATGCGGTGGGCGCGGTCCACGGCCTGGTTCTCCGCGGCCGGGTTCCACCACGGATCCAGCAGGAAGACGTAGTCCGCCTCGGTGAGGGTGAGGCCGAAGCCACCGGCCTTCAGCGAGATGAGGAACACCGGCGCGTCCCCGTCGCGGAAGCCGCTGACCGCCGCATCGCGGTCCCGGGTCGAGCCGTCCAGGTGCGCGAAGGGCACCTCGCGCCGCTCGAGCTCGGCGGCGACCCGATCCAGATAGGAGGTGAACTGGCTGAACAGCAGTACCCGGTGCCCCGCTCCGATCACCTCGGCGAGCCGGTCGAAGAGCGCCTCGAGCTTGGAGCTGGGCACATCGCCGTACTCCTCCGCATCCACGAGCGAGGGATCCAGCGCCAGCATCCGCAGCAGCGTGAGGGAGCGGAAGACGATGAAGCGCGAGCGGTCCAGGTCCGTGTCGATGAGCCCCAGGACCTTCTTCCGCTCCCGCTGCAGCACCGAGTCGTAGACCGCGCGGTGCTCGGGCGAGAGCGTCACGCGCAGCACCTCCTCGTGCTTCTCCGGCAGCTCGGCGGCGACGAGCTCCTTCGTACGGCGCAGCACGAACGGGCGGATCTGCCGGCGCAGCAGCGCCATCCGCTGGGGATGCTCGCCCGTCTCGATCGGGAGCGTGAACCGCTTGCGGAACCCGATCGCGGTGCCGACGAGGCCCGGCGCGACCAGATCGAGGATCGCCCACAGGTCATCCAGCGAGTTCTCCATCGGGGTGCCCGTGATCGCGAGCCGCATTCGGGCGCGCACGCCCTTCGCCGCCCGGTGAGTGCGGGAGCGGCGGTTCTTCACGAACTGCGCCTCATCGAGGATGAAGCCCTGAACCGGCACCTCCGCGAACTCCTCCTCGTCGATGCGCAGCACCGAGTAGCTGGTCACGACGAGGTCCGCGCCGCGGAGCGCGGTGCGCAGGTCCGTGCCGCGCGCCCCGGAGGTGCGGTCCAGCACGGCCACGCGCAGGCCCGGGGTGAAGCGCTCCGCCTCCCGCCGCCACACCGGCAGCACTGAGGCGGGCGCGACGACGAGGAACGGGTCCCCCTGCGGGTCCTGCCCGCGGGCGTGTGCGATGAGGGCGAGGGTCTGCACCGTCTTGCCCAGGCCCATGTCGTCGGCGAGCACGCCGCCGAGCCCGTGGGCGTGCAGGAACGTCAGCCACGCGAAGCCCTCGCGCTGGTAGGGACGAAGCTCCGCCTCGAGGCCCGTCGGCAGCGGGGGAGCCGGGGTGATCTCCAGATCGCGCAGCGAGCGGGCGATGCGGGTCCACTCCTCCGCCGCGACGGTCTCCTCGGAGATCTCCTCGAGGTCGTTCCACAGGTCCATCTGGAAGCGGCTGATCCGCTGCTGCTCCGGTTCCCACTCCGCGAGCGCCTCACCCTCCCGGATCAGCTCCCGCAGCGCGTCGAACGCCGGATGGTCCAGGGAGAAGTACGTCTTGTCCTGCAGCAGCAGGGTCGAGCGGCCGCGGGCGAGGGCCACGAACAGGCTCGGGAAGGGGATCTGCCGGCCCTCGATGGTGATGTCGAAGCCGAGGTCGAACCAGTCGTTCTTCCCCGGCGAGTCGTGCTGGGTGACGCGCACCTTCGGTGCTCCGTCCAGCTCGCGATAGGCGTGGCGGGTGCCGGTGATCTCGACCTCGACGTGGTCGAGCGCCGCGAGCGCGTCGAGCACGTGCTCGGTGAAGTGCGCGGTGTCCGTGCCGGTGAGGAGGTCGGGCGCGTCCGTGCCTGCGAACGGCCACAGCGTCATCGCCTCGGCGAGCACCTCGTCCTCGTGGTCGAGGTCGCGGTGCGCGCCCTGACGGCGGTCCATCGGCAGGATCCGCTCGGGGTCGTGATAGCGCCACGACCAGCGCAGCGCGAGCCGGTCCCCGGAGGCGTAGGCCGCTTCGAGGTGCAGGGTGGGGCGGCGCGCGGCGGGCAGCTCCACGGACTCGTCCGAGCTCGTGACCGTGGTGAGCGCGCGCAGCTGAGGGTAGGCGAGCTCGAGGAAGCTCTCCCTGTCCGCGGCGGGGATCCGCAGCCCCTGGCGGCGCTGCAGGAGGCTGCGCAGGGCGCGCGGCACGGGGGAGGGTAGCGGTGCGATCCGAGCGGTGAGCTGCTCGTCCTCGCTCACATGGACGTCGAGCACCCCGGCCGCGCCGAGCAGGCGGCCCTCCGGGGCGAGGGCGCCGTCGAGCGTGATCCGGGGACGGACGTCGAGCTCGCCGGAGGTGCCGTCGGCGCGCAGGTCGAGGGCCGCGTCGGCCGTGGTCGCAAGATCCAGCGCTGCAAGGCCGCTGCCCGGCAGGAGCTCCACCCCGGCGGCGCGGGCGTGCTCGAGGGACTGCCACAGCAGCGGCGAGGTGAGCGAGTTCAGCCAGAGGTGCTCGATCGTGCCGCTCGAGTAGGAGCGCTCCACCGACGCGGCGGCGAACAGGCGGGTCAGCGCCTCGCCGTGGACCTGGTCGTACTCGCGTCCCGCCTGGCGGTACTCGAAGGTGCGCCAGGACAGGTCGCCCTTGATCCAGGCGCCCTTGCGGCCGCGGGTCAGGGGGCGCATCCCCAGCCACAGCTCCGCGCCGGCGCTGACGTGCTCGGCGGTGGCGATCTCGCGGTGGTGGCGGGAGGCGCCGGTGCCGGAGGTCGCGGCTTCGAGGTCGAAGCGCAGCGCGAGCGGGCGCGGCAGGGTCGCGGTGCCCGTGCCCGTCCCTGTCGTTCCTGTGCGGGCGGTCGAGGGCGTGGCATTCAGCAGGGGTCGCAGCACGCTGCGCCATTCCGCCGGCGGCGCCTCCTCGACCACGCGGGCCGCGAGATCGTTGAGGTGGTAGAGAGTCGCGGCGACATGCGCGCAGGACTCCCCGGCCATGCAGTCGCAGCCGGACTCCCGCGGCCGCCACAGCCCGCCCGGCCCCGCGGTGTGGAAGCGGCGGGAGACGGAATCCTCCTCGTACTCCACGAGCTCCACCTCGGCGCGATTCACCACGCCGTCCTCGTCGCTCACCCGTGCCGCGACGGTCGCGGAGTCCGTGTCCCAGGTGAGATCGGTGACACGGCCCGCCCGGGCCGCGGCCAGTCCCCGGCTCGCGGTGCGATCGCCCACGTGGTGGCTGATCGCGGAGGGGAGCAGGCTGGGCAGCAGGACGGGATCGGGCATCCCTCCAAACTATCGGCCTGCCGGGTCCATGACGAGGGGGGCGGGGCCGGTCCCCGCCCGCCCAGCGGGTAGTCTCACAGCGGAGCCGCGGCGCCTGCCCGGCCCCGGACCAAGCCGGTGCGCGGAGCATCACGGGGGCGATCCCCCTCGACGCCCCGAAGGCCCGACCGCTACTGACCCCGATCCTCACAAGGAGAACCCTGTGGCACGACTCTTCGGCACCGACGGCGTGCGCGGACGCGCGAACGGCGACATCACCGCGGAGCTCGCGGTCGAGCTGTCCGTGGGCGCAGCGCATGTCCTCGGCACCCTCGGCGCGTTCGGCGGCACCCGCCCCCGCGCCATCGTCGCCCGTGACACCCGCCCCTCCGGCCACTTCCTCTCCGCCGCCGTGAGCGCGGGCCTCGCCTCCGCCGGCATCGACGTGCTCGACGCCGAGGTGCTGCCCACCCCGGGCCTGGCCTATCTCGTCCAGTCCACGGGCGCGGACCTCGGCGTGATGATCTCCGCCTCCCACAACCCCGCCCCCGACAACGGGATCAAGTTCTTCGCCCGCGGCGGCACGAAGCTGCCCGACGAGGTCGAGAATGCGATCGAGGCCCGCCTCGGCGAGGACTGGGACCGTCCGCAGGGCACCGACGTCGGCACCATCACCCGCTACGAGGGCGCGATCGAGGAGTACGTCGCGCACCTGGTCAGCACCCTGGACCGCTCCCTCGAGGGCCTCACCGTGGTCGCCGACTGCGCCAACGGCGCCGCCTCGATCTCCGGCCCCGAAGCGCTGCGTCGCGCCGGCGCGACCGTGCACATCATCGGCGACCTCTCCGACGGCGGGCTCATCAACGACGGCGTCGGCTCCACCCACCTGGGGCCCCTGCAGGCCGCGGTGCGCGAGCACGGCGCGGACATCGGCGTCGCCTTCGACGGCGACGCGGACCGCTGCCTCGCGGTCGACGCGGACGGCGAGATCATCGACGGCGACCAGATCATGGCGATCCTGGCCCTGGACCTCAAGGAGCGCGGCAAGCTCCACGACAACACCCTCGTGGTCACCGTCATGAGCAACCTGGGCCTCAAGCTCGCGATGAAGGAGCACGGGATCGTCCTCGGCCAGACCGGCGTGGGCGACCGCTACGTCCTCGAGGAGATGAACCTCGGCGGCTACTCCCTCGGCGGCGAGCAGTCCGGGCACGTCATCATCGCCGAGCACGCCACCACCGGCGACGGCGAGCTCACCGCCCTCCACCTCCTGCAGCGCATGGCCGAGACCGGCCGCACCGCCGCCGAGCTGAAGACCGTCATGACCCGCCTCCCGCAGGCGCTCATCAACGTCAAGGACGTCGACAAGGCCAAGGCCACCATCGACCGCGGCGTCGCCGATGCGATCGAGGCGGCGGAGAAGGAGCTCGGGGAGACCGGCCGCGTGCTGCTGCGCCCCTCCGGCACCGAGCCCGTCGTGCGCGTGATGGTCGAGGCGCCCACCGACGAGCAGGCCAGCGAGATCGCCGAGCGCCTCGCCGTGATCGTCCAGGAGCGCGTCGGGCTGTGAGCCGCGGGCGCTGACCCGCACCCCGCACATGAAAATGTCGCGTGGCGACCGATGTTCAATTCCGCATCGGTCGCCACGCGACTTTTCTCTGCAGGATGATGGGGAGCGATGAATTCACCTCATCTGATGCGGAATGCCGACTATCGCAGGTGGTTCGTCGGCGACTCGCTGAGCGCGATCGGGAGTTCGGTGTCCACGATCGCCTTTCCGCTGCTGCCGGTGCTCGTCAGTCGCACGGTGCGCAGGCTCGGCCCCTTGACCTCCTGGGTCGGCGCCTGACGTCGGGCCTCGCAGGCGGGAAACGGCACGGCCGGTCAGGCCGTACGACGCCGCGTCAGATCTTCCGCAGCAGCACCGAATGGACGCGGTGCTGGCCGTCCTTGCGCAGCACGAGGTCGGCGCGGCCGCGGGTGGGGACCACGTTCTCGGTGAGGTTCGGGCCGTTGATCGTGTTCCAGATGCGCTGCGCGGTCTGGATCGCCTCGACGTCGGTGAGCTCGGCGTAGCGGCGGAAGTAGGAGCGCGGATCCGAGAACGCCGTCTGCCTGAGCTTGAGGAAGCGGTTCACGTACCAGCGCTGGACATCCTCCTGGCGCGCGTCGACGTAGACGGAGAAGTCGAAGAAGTCGGAGACGGACATGCCGAGCTTCCCGTCGCGGCGCGGCCGGGCAGGCTGCAGCACGTTCAGGCCCTCGACGATGAGCACGTCCGGCTGCTCGACCACGACCATCTCGTCCTCGAGGATGTCGTAGGTCAGGTGCGAGTACACAGGCGCCTCGACCCGCTCCTGGCCTGCTTTCACATCCGCCATGAAGCGCAGCAGGCGGCGCCGGTCGTAGCTCTCGGGGAAGCCCTTGCGCTGCATGATCCCGCGCGCCTCGAGGACCCGGTTCGGGTAGAGGAAGCCATCGGTCGTCACCAGCTGGACGCGCGGGGTGTCGGGCCAGCGCGCCATGAGCTCGCGCAGCAGGCGAGCGGTGGTCGACTTGCCGACGGCCACGGAGCCGGCCACACCGATGATGTACGGGGTGCGCTGCTGGTGCTGGTCCAGGAAGTCCTCGCGCGAGCGGCGCAGGGCCTGCGCGGCCGCGACCTGGATGTTCAGCAGGCGAGAGATGGGGCGGTAGACGGCGTCGACCTCCACGAGGTCCACCCGGTCGCCGAGGCCGCGCAGCCGGTCCACGTCCGCCTCGCTCAGCGGCAGCGGTGTCTGCTGCGAGAGGCGTGCCCAGTCCTCCCGGGAGATCTCCTCGAAAGGGGTCACGGTGCTCGACGTCGACGCGGACTTCATGGGGGTGATTCTTCCAGGTCCCGCGAGACCCCACCGGCCACCTCGCCCGGCTCCCCGCCGAGCGGCCCGCACACCCCGATCCGATCAGGCTCGCGCACCATCCAATGCTCATTTGCGACTGATCCTGCGGCGGGTCCAGCAGGCCCATGCGCGGAACCTCCTGATCGTGACGAAGGACTCGCATCGATCCGCTCGCGGGGGCGAGATCGGACGGTGCCGTCGCTAGCGTGAACCGCATGTGTGGAATCGTCGGATATGCAGGCCCTCGCGCCCAGGCCCCCTCCTCCCGTCCTGTGGACGTCGCCCTCCAGGGCCTCGCCCGCCTTGAATACCGTGGCTATGACTCCGCGGGCGTCGCCGTGATCGATGACGGCGCGGTGCGCACCGTCAAGCGCTCCGGGAAGCTCGCGAACCTCCGCGAGGCGCTCGAGGGGACCACCGCCACCACCGGCGGTGTCGCTATCGCGCACACCCGCTGGGCCACCCACGGCGCGCCGACGGACCAGAACGCTCACCCGCACGTCGGCGGGCGCGACGGCGAGCTCGCCGTCGTCCACAACGGCATCATCGAGAACTTCGCCCAGCTGCGCGCCGAGCTCGAGGGCCAGGGCTTCGTCTTCACCTCCGAGACCGACTCCGAGGCCGCCGCCCACCTGCTCGCCCGCGAGATGGAGGAGACCGGCGACCTCACCGAGGCGATGCGCCGCACCGCCGGCTCCCTCGAGGGCGCCTTCACCCTGCTGGCCGTGCACCGCGACGCCCCGGACACCGTCGTCGCCGCGCGCCGCAACTCCCCGCTCGTCGTGGGTCTCGGCGAGGGTGAGAACTTCCTCGGCTCCGACGTCGCCGCCTTCGTGGATGCGACCAAGGAGGCCCTCGAGGTCGGCCAGGACCAGGTCGTCACCGTCACCCCGGACGACGTCGCGATCATCGGCTTCGACGGCACCGAGGTCACCGATGCGAAGCACTACACCATCGAGTGGGACGCGGCTGCGGCGCAGAAGGGCGGCTTCGACTCCTTCATGGCCAAGGAGATCCACGAGCAGGCCAGCGCCGTCGCGGATACGCTCCTGGGCCGCCTCGAGAACGGCTCCCTGCAGCTCGACGAGATGGCGATCGACCCCTCCGTGCTGCGCAGCGTCGACAAGATCGTCGTGGTCGCCTGCGGCACTGCCGCGAACGCCGGCGCCGTCGCGAAGTACGCGATCGAGCACTGGTGCCGCATCCCCACCGAGGTCGAGCTCGCCCACGAGTTCCGCTATCGCGACCCCGTCGTCACCGAGAAGACCCTCGTCGTCGCGATCTCCCAGTCCGGCGAGACCATGGACACCCTCATGGCGGTGCGCCACGCCCGAGAGCAGGGCGCGAAGGTCATCGCGATCTGCAACACCCGCGGCTCCACCATCCCACGCGAGGCCGACGCTGCGCTGTACCTGCACGTGGGCCCCGAGATCGCGGTCGCCTCCACCAAGGCGTACCTCGGCCAGATCACCGCCTGCTACCTGCTGGGCCTCTTCCTCGCCCAGGTGCGCGGGAACCTCTACCCCGACGAGATCGCCGAGATCATGGCGGACCTCGAACGGATCCCCGAGCAGATCCAGCAGGTCCTGGACTCCTCCGCGCAGGTCGAGACGCTCGCCCGTGACATGAAGGACGCGAGCAGCGTGCTGTTCCTGGGCCGCCACGTCGGCTACCCCACCGCGATGGAGGGGGCGCTCAAGCTCAAGGAGATCGCCTATATCCACGCGGAGGGCTTCGCTGCCGGCGAGCTCAAGCACGGCCCGATCGCGCTGGTCGAGGAGGGGCAGCCGGTATTCGTCATCGTGCCCTCCCCGCGCGGTCGCCACTCCCTGCACTCCAAGGTCGTCTCCAACATCCAGGAGGTCCGCGCCCGCGGCGCCCGCACCCTGGTCATCGCTGAGGAGGGCGACGAGGCGGTCGTGCCCTACGCCGACGAGGTGATCCGCGTCCCCGCCACGCGCACCCTGTTCGCGGCGCTGCTGACGGTCATCCCGCTGCAGATCTTCTCCTGCGAGCTCGCGACCGCGAAGGGCCTGGACGTGGATCAGCCCCGCAACCTCGCGAAGTCCGTCACCGTCGAGTGACCGCCTGAGCACCTCTGCGCAGGGGAGGGTGTGATACTGCCGAGGTGACCACCTCGAGCTTTCCGATGCCCGGCCCCGAAGACTCCTTCGGCGGCCGGGCATTTGCGCCCCGGGACGACGGGACCGTGGTGGGGGTCGGCATCGACGTGGTCGGCATCCCGCGCCTCACCGCGATGCTCGAGCGCACCCCGGCCCTGCTGGACCGCCTGCTCACCCCCTCCGAGCGCCGCCTCTCCGCCGCCTCCCGCGCCGCGCGCGTCGCCGCGAAGGAGGCCGTGGGCAAGGCCCTCGGCGCCCCCGGCGACTTCTCCTGGCAGGACGTGACCGTGGAGCGGACCGGCTCCGGCCGCCCCTACCTGCGCCTGCGCGGCGCGACCCTGCGCGCGGCCGAGGCGCAGTCCGTCGCGCACCTGCACCTCTCCCTCTCGCACGACGGGGATGTCGCGACCGCGATCGTCGTCGCGGAGCGCGCGGGAGCCGACGGGGCGGACGGTCCGCGCCCATGATCACCGGCTGGAGCGCCGCTCAGGTCCGTGCCGCGGAGGAGCCCCTCCTCGCTGCCGGGCAGCCGCTCATGCTGCGCGCCGCCCGGGCGCTCGCCGACCACGTGCTCACCGTGTCGGAGGCCACGTCCGGCGCACGCATCCTCGTCCTCGCCGGTGCTGGCGCGAACGGCGGCGATGGCCTGCACGCGGCGGCGATGCTGCGCGAGGCCGGACTCACGGCCGACGCGATCACCGCCGCGGACCGCTGTCACGAGGAGGGCGCCGCCGCGCTCACCGCCGCCGGCGGGACCCTCCATCCCCTCGCCGCGCTCGAGCCCGACCAGCTCACCGAGCTCGTCAGCGGCAGCGCCCTCGTGCTGGACGCCCTCCTCGGGATCGGCGGCCGCCCCGAGGTGCCGGCAGCGCTCACACCCCTGCTCGACGAGGTCTGGCAGAGCGGGGTGCCCGTGATCGCCGTGGACTTGCCGAGCTTCGTGGACGCCACCACCGGGACGGCCGCCCCCGAGGCACTCCCGGCCCGGGAGACCGTCACCTTCGGTGCCGTGAAGACGGGACTGCTGCTGCCCGGCGGCGCCGAGCTCGCCGGGAGAGTGCACCTGGTGGAGCTCGGGCTCGAGGATCACCTGCCCGGAGAGCCTGCCGTCGAACGGTTCGAGGATGCGGAGGTGCGCGCCTTCCTGCCCCGCCCGGACCGTGCCTCCACGAAGTACCGCCGCGGCGTGGTCGCCCTCGCCGCCGGCAGCGACGCCTATCCCGGCGCGGCCGTCCTCGCCGTCTCCGGCGCCGCCCGCACCGGGGCGGGGATGGTCCGCTGCCTCGCCCCGCAGCGCGTCCTCGACCTCGTCCTCGCTGCCCGGCCCGAGACCGTCGGCCACCGGATCGAACGGGCCGATGGCGGCGATCGGGCGATCGACCTGGCCGCCGTCGGCCGCACCGACGCGCTCGTCGTCGGCCCCGGACTCCCGCCCGAGGACCCGCGCGCGAGCGCGGGCGTGCACCGCCTGCGCCGTGATCTCACAGACACCGCCGGCCTGCCGGGTACCGCTCCGGGCCGGATCGACCGCGGCGTGATCGACGCGGGAGCCCTCGCCGTCCTCGACCCCGGCGACCGGTTCGGCCCCGACGTGGTCCTCACCCCGCACCGCGGCGAGGCGGAGCGCCTGGCCGCCCGTCTCGCCATCGACCAGGACCTGCCCGGACCCGAACTCGCCCGCGCCCTCGCTGCCGCGACCGGGGCGACAGTCCTGCTCAAGGGCGCGATCACCCTCATCGCCCCCGGGGACGGCAGGCGCCTGCGCAGCCAGGACGACGCCACCTCGCAGCTCGCCACCGCCGGGACCGGGGACGTGCTCGCCGGCATCCTCGGCACCCTCCTTGCCGCGGGCCTGCGCGGCCCCGACGCGGCCGCGCTCGCCGCCCTCCTGCACGGCAGGGCCGGGCGCGCCGCCTCCCACGACGGCCTGCACCCGCTGGTCGCCCTCGACGTCGTGGACCACCTGCCCGCCGCGATCGGGTCTATCCTGGCGAGCGGCCCAGATGGAGAACGAGGAGTCCGATGAGCATCCCGATCCCTGCCGAGGACCCTCGGCACGTGCCCAACCGCGCGGTGATCGACCCGTCGGCGATCACCGAGAACACCCGCGCGCTGGGCACCCTGCTCGAGGAGCACACGGCCCTGATGGCCGTGGTCAAGGCGGACGGCTACGGGCACGGCATGCTCACCGCCGCCCGCGCCGCGATCGAGGGCGGCGCGACCTGGCTCGGTGTCGCCCATCCCGCCAGCGCCCTCGCCCTCGCCCACGCGGACCTCGATGCGCAGATCCTCACCTGGCTGTACGAGCCGCACACCGCGCAGGCGGTGCTGCCCGAGGTGCTCGGCGCCGGGGTGGATGTCGCCGTCGGCTCCGTGGAGATGCTGCAGCTGGTCTCCGAGGCCGCCCGGCAGGCCGACCGCCGCGCCCGCGTCCACCTGAAGATCGACACCGGCATGGGCCGCAACGGCATCCTGCCCTGGCAGATGCGCGAGCTCGGCGCCGCGATCACCGCGGACGATTTCGTCCAGCTCACCGCCGCCTGGACCCACCTCACCAGCGCGGACGAGCCGGATGATCCCGCGACCGACCAGCAGGCGGAGCTGTTCGACTCGGCCTGTGAGGCGCTCGCCGAGGAGGTGGGGCCGATCCCGCTGCAGCACATCGCGAACTCCGCCGCGACCCTCACTCGGCCGGACCTGCACCGAGACATCGTGCGCCCCGGTATCGCGCTGTACGGCTACCCGCCGGTGCCCACCGACGTGCCGCTGCGCCCCGCGATGACGCTCACCAGCCGCCTCGCCCTCGTCAAGGAGGTACCCGAGGGGCATAGCATCGGCTATGGCCGGATCCGGCACACCGACCGCACGACCCGCCTCGGTCTGGTCCCGATCGGATACGCCGACGGCCTCCACCGCGCCGCGAGCGACCAGGTCACACTCATCGTCCGTACCGAATCCGGGGACTACCGCGCCCGCCAGGTGGGCCGCATCAGCATGGACCAGCTCGTGGTGGACCTGGGCCCCAGCACCGACGCCCGCGCTGGCGATGAGGTGTTCGTCTTCGGAGACGCCGGCGGCGCCCCGAACGCCCCCTCCGCCGCGACCGCCGACGACTGGGCCGAGGCGGCCGACACCATCCCCTACGAGGTCCTCACCTCCGTCTCCGCTCGCGTGTCGAGGAAGGTCCTGTCATGAGCGTCCTCGCACTGCGCACCACAGACGCCGACGGCACCCGCCGGATCGCCCACGCGCTCGCCGCCGTGCTGCGCCCCGGCGACCTGCTGGTCCTCGACGGCCCGCTCGGCGCGGGCAAGACCACCTTCACCCAGGGCCTCGGCGCGGGGATGGACGTGCGCGGCCCCGTCGCCTCGCCCACCTTCGTCATCGAGCGCGTCCACCCCTCGCTCTCCGACGGCCCGGACCTCGTCCACGTCGACGCCTACCGGCTCGGCGGGGGAGGGGACATCGACGACCTCGACCTCGAGGCGGACCTGGACCGCGCCGTCACCGTCGTGGAATGGGGCCGTGACCGCGTGGAGCACCTCGTGGACTCCTACCTCCTCGTCGAGCTCGAGCGGCCCGACCAGGTCGAGGACTTCGACGATCCCGACGAGCCGCGCACCCTGCGCCTGAGCGGCCACGGCCCGCGCTGGGACGAGGCGGCCGCCGCGCAGCTGCGCGAGGCTCTTTCCGGCGCTGCCGATGCTGCCGATACTGCTGACCTCGAGGAGAACTGATGCTGCTGGGGATCGACACCTCCGGGGCCGTGAGCGTCGCCGTCGCTCGCCGCGAGCTGACCGGGGACGAGGCGCCGCTCGAGGTGCTCGCCGTCCGCTCCGACACCCGCTCCCGCCACCACGACGAGGTGCTCCTGCCGCTCATCGAGCAGACCCTCGAGGAGGCGGGCACCAGCCGCGCCGAGCTCACCGGCGTCGTCGCTGGCCGCGGCCCGGGCCCCTTCACGGGCCTGCGCGTGGGTCTCGTCTCCGCCCGCTCGATCGCCGCGGTGCTCGACGTGCCGCTGCTCGGCGTCTGCTCCCTGGACGCGCTCGCCCACCAGGCACTCGCGACGGACGGTGGAGATGGCGAGGTGACCGTGGGGGTCGCACTCGATGCACGCCGCCGCGAGGTCTACCACGCCCGCTACCGCCGCGCGGCCGACGGCACCACCGAGCGACTGTCCGAGCCCGCCGTTGCCGCCCCCGCAGACGTCGCCGACGAGCTCACCGCCTGCGACCTGCTCGTCGGCTCCGGCACGACGCTCTACCCCGAGCTGCTGCCCGCGACCGCGGACCTCGCCCATGTGGACGCCGGCCACCTGCTGCTGGTCGCCGCGGAGCTCACCGCCCGCGGCACCGACCTCAGCAGCACCGAGCCGATGTACCTGCGCGCGCCCGACGCCGCCAAGCCGACCGCGCGCAAGAGCGCCCTGGGCCGCTGAGATGACAGCGCCGGGGGAGGCAGGGCCGAGCTGGTCGCTGCGCCCCGCGACGCTCGAGGACGTCGAAGCGATCGCTTTCGCCGAGCTCGAGCTGTTCCCCGACGAGGCCTGGAACGTCTTCCAGCTCGCCGAGGAGATCAGCCACCCCTCCCGCCGCTATGTCCTCGCCGTCGAGGACGGGGGAGAGGCTGAGCGAGCGGAGACTGGGCGCGAGGGCGCGCTTCTCGGCTACGCCGGGATCATGCTCGCTGGCGACACGGCGGACCTGCACACGATCGGCACCCGGCGCGAGGGGATCGGCATCGGCCGCGCGCTGCTCGCCTGGTGCGAGGAGCAGGCACGTGCCGGCGGGGCCGAGCGGATGCTGCTCGAGGTGCGCGAGGACAACACCCGCGCCCGCGCCGTCTACACCGCCGCCGGCTACCGGGAGATCTCCCGCCGCCGCGGCTACTACCGCATCCGCGGACAGCGCATCGATGCCCTGGTGATGGAGCGCTCCCTGACCGAGCGTCCCGCTCCCTGACCGAGCGTCCCGCCCCCTGACCGAGCGTCCCGCCCCCTGACCGAGCGTCCCGTCCCCCTGACCGCTTCCACCGCACGAAGTTTCAAGCCCACTGAGTGACATCAGGCCATAGAGGACGTTGAGGTCACGCCGAGGGATTGAATGTTCGCGGTGGGCTGGGTGCCGGGAGCGCGCTGGGCGTCGTGAGCGCTCCGGGGTCAGGCGCCGGCGCCCGCGAGGGCGAGGAACTCGGCGCGGGAACGGGGATCCTCGCGCAGCCCGCCCAGCAGCGAGGAGGTCACGGTGCTGGAGCCGGTGGCCTGCACGCCGCGCAGGGTCATGCAGGAGTGCTCGGCCCGCAGCACCACACCCACGGCCTTCGGGTCCAGCTGCTCCTGCAGCCACAGCGCCACCTGACGGGTCAGGCGCTCTTGGGTCTGGGGCCGGCAGGCGAAGTGCTCGACGATCCGGGCCAGCTTCGACAGGCCCAGGATCCGCTCCCCAGGCAGATAGGCGACGCAGGCCGTGCCCACGAAGGGCAGCAGATGGTGCTCGCACACGGAGCGGAAGGGGATGTCCCGGGCGAGGACGAGCTCGTCATAGCCCTCGTCGTTCGGGAACGTGGTCGCGGTGAACTCCCGCGGGGTGAGCATCTCCGCCCACGCCCGGGCCATGCGGCCCGGGGTAGCACGGAGGTGCTCGGTGTCCAGGCCCACGCCGAGCGCCCGGAGGAAGTCGGCGGCTGCCTTCTCCGCAGCCTCCATGTCCCGCGTGGTGTCGTCGCCGAGATGGACGTCGGTGCTCATCGGGCGTCGGCCTCCAGGGTGTGGCCGGTGTACTTCCGGGCGAGCAGGCCGAGCGCGACGGCGGCGACCAGCAGGCCCACGTCGCGCAGCGCGACGTCGTAGAAGCCGGAGTAGGTGAGCAGGTTCAGGATGATGCCGGCGAGCCAGGCGGCGACCGCCCAGGCGGCCAGACGCGGCCGGATCGCGACGGCGAGGCCGGCGACGATCTCGATCACGCCGACGACATACATCGCGGTCTGCGCGGAGACGGGCAGGAGTGCCGCGACCCAGGGGCGAGGTAGCCGGGCCAGTCGGTGAGCAGGTTCGTGAACTTGTCCAGGCCCATGAGGAGGGGCAGGACCACGAAGCCGGCGCGCAGCACCCAGGAGGCGGAGAAGCCGGGGTCACGGCGGAGCTGATCCGTGAACGAGAGTGAGGAGGGGGTGGAGACGGGGGCCGAGGTGACCATGGGGAGAGCTCCTTCTAGAACCAATGGGATGCACTTTTAGAGCCCTCCTCGAGACCCTATTTGTCAAGAAGCGTTGGTGTGAGAGTTGGAGCATGACCTCACAGGCAGCACCGGAGGGCGATGGCCTGCAGGGCCTCAGCGCCCTCGCAGACCCTGCACGCCGCCGGCTGTACGACGCGGTCGCCGCACAGGACGAGCCCATGACCCGCGATGCGGCGGCGATCGAGGCGGGCATGACCCGCACCCTCGCGGCGTACCACCTCGACAAGCTCGTGGACGCGGGCCTGCTCGCGACCACCTACGCGCGACCGCCCGGCGTGGGCGGCCCCGGCGCGGGCCGGCCCGCCAAGCGGTACGAGCGCGTGCGGGAGGAACGGACCGTCTCCATCCCGCCGCGCGACTACGCCCTGCTCGCCGAGCTGCTCGCCACCGCGATCGACGACGACGGCGGCGGGGCGCTCCAGCGTGCCCTCGAGCGCGCGGCGAGCATGGCCGGGCAGGCGATGGGGGAGGAGAGCGGCGAGCTGCTCTCTCTGCTCGTCGAGCGCGGCTATGAGCCCGCGGTCGATGAGGCGGGCGAGATCGTGCTGCGCAACTGCCCCTTCCACCGCCTCAGCCGCACCCACACCGAGCTCGTGTGCACGCTGAACCAGAACCTGCTGGGCAGCGCCCTGTCCTGCCGTGGCGAGGACCCGGCGCGCGCCGAGCTGTGCCCGCACGAGGGCCGCTGCTGCGTGGTGATCCGGGCGGGCGACGCCTGACCTCTCGCGCCTGCCGCCTCAGAGGTGGTGGCGGACCTTCTGGAAGAGGTCCGGGTAGCGGGCATCGAGCCGCGCCGTGGCGATCTTCTGCCCCACCAGCATCGCCACCGCACCGGCGGCGAGGGCGAGGATGCCTGCGAGGACCGTGAGGGCGAGGCTGCCCACCGCCGCGCCCCAGATCCCCACCCCGATCGCGGGCAGGAGCGGGATGACCATCGCGGTCATCGCGACCGCCATCGCGAGCATCGCGTTCGAGCTCGAGGCGGACTTGTCCTTCATCGGGTTCGTGCCCGGAGGGGAGCTCGGATAGGGCAGCAGCACCCCGACCACCATCGAGGTGCCCCAGCCGGTGGCCAGTGCGCCGACAGAGCCCATCACGGTCATCGGCACCAGCCAGCCCCAGCCGTACAGCAGCGGCAGCACCGCCATGATCACGATCGTCGGCGGGGTCATGAGCAGGGCCATCGCCGCGATGCGTCCCAGCAGGTTCGCGCGGGCCGGGGCGTCGGCGACGATGTTCACCCAGCCGGCCGGGCCGTCGAAGCCGATCTCGTTGGCCAGGGTGATCCCGGACATCGAGCACATGAACACGGCCATCCCCAGCATCATCGGCCGCGAATCGGGGAGCACGAAGCCCATCGCCACGAAGAACACGATGACCACGGGGTAGACGCCGAGCGCCGCGAGATAGCGGGTGTCGCGCCGCCAGTAGCGCAGGGCCCGGCCCATCGAGGCGCCGAAGGGGCCCGGGCGCACGAAGCGCGGCACGAGCGGGGAGACCTTCGCCGCGCCGGAGGAGGCGTCACCGTTGAGCGCCGAGGTGAGCGCGAGGGCGATCGAGCGCCGCCACCACCGCCACACGAGCACGAGGCTCGCCGCTCCGATCAGGGCGCGCACGAGAGCAGTGAGCACGTTGCCCTCGGCGAGGTCCATCGGCACCGCGAACAGCGCCCCGAACGGGGTCCAGGCGAGGATCTCCGTGGCCTGGGGGAGCAGGTCGCGCGCCGCGGAGTAGTCGAGGTCGCCGAGCTTCTGCATCGACAGGGAGAGCCCGTAGATCACCACGAGCATGACGATCATGCCGAGGATCCCGCCGAGCTCGCGGCCCTTGCGGCTCGAGGCGCGGGACGCGGAGTGCGCGAACCAGGCGCGCGGCAGCAGCAGGCAGAGGGCGTAGGCGGCGAGGTTCGCGGGCAGCAGCGCGAGCGCGCCGAGCACCACCCAGGCCGTTCCCTGCCCGAACATCACCAGCCACATCAGCTCGAAGACGGTCCCGATCCCGATCGCGGCGAGGGTGAACAGGCTCGGCAGGCTCAGCGCCGCGGCGGCGAACATGCCCGGCTGGAGCTCGGCGGCGCGGCGCGGGTACAGGGCGAAGGCGCGCGGATCCAGAGTGTCGTCGACCCCGAAGGCGAGGACCGGGATGAGCAACCACACCAGCACCGTCAGGGCGCCGAGGCCGCGCAGGATCTGCGGGAACAGGTCCCCCTCCCCAGCCCACAGGGTGGTGCCGAGGAACGCGAAGACCAGCAGCACCAGGCCGCCGATCCCGTAGAGCGCCCCGATCGAGGTGCCGATGATCTTCCCGACGTTCTTGCGGTAGGACCGCTTCCACAGCGTCCACTTCAGCCGCAGCTGGAGGCGCAGCAGATCGCGCGCGGCGATCCGTCCGTGATGGACGTCCTGCGCCGCGGCGGTCTGGACATGCTCGGTGCTCAGGACTCCAACCACGACAGGCTCCCCTCTGCGACGTTCCCGCCGCCGACCAGGTCGATGAAGGTCTGGACGAGGCTTCCGCCGCGGCGCACCTCGTCGAGCGTGCCGTCGGCCATGAGCCGGCCCTCGGCGATGATCGCGACGTGGCTGCACAGCCCCTCGACGAGCTCCATCGCGTGGCTCGAGAGGACCACGGTGCCGCCGCCGTCCACATAGGCGGTGAGGATCGTGCGGATGACCTGCGCGGAGACCGGGTCGACCGCCTCGAGCGGCTCATCGAGCACGAGCAGGCGCGGGGCGTGCAGCAGCGCGCACGCGAGCAGGATCTTCTTGGTCATCCCCGCGGAGTAGTCGACGACGAGCTTGCCGTCCTCCCCGTCGAGATCGAGCGCGGCCAGAAGCGAGGCCGAGCGCTCCTCGACCACGTCAGCCTCCATCCCGCGCAGCAGGCCCACATAGGTGAGCAGCTCGGGGCCGGTGAGCCGGTCGAAGGTGCGCAGCCCGTCGGCGAGCACGCCGAGGCGGGCCTTCGCGGTGTGGGGGTCCTGCCACATGTCCGCGCCGAGCACGTGCGCGGTGCCCGCGTCGGGGCGCAGCAGGCCCGTCGCCATGGAGAGCGTGGTGGTCTTGCCCGCACCGTTGGGGCCGACGATCCCGTAGAAGGAGCCGCGCGGCACGTCCAGCGAGATCCCGTGGACCACCTCGGTGCGGTCGAAGGACTTGCGCAGCCCGCGGATCGACAGGGCGGTGTTCTCCGGGACCGCGGCATCGTGCGCGACGGGGGCGGCGACGCCGGTGACCGGCGCGGGCGCGGCAGCATCGGGCGCGAGCGCAGTGGGGCCGACGGGCGCCTGCGGCGCAGTGTGGTCGGGCGCCTGCATGGTGGGGCCGACGGGGGCTTCGGGTGCTGCGCCGTCGGGCCGGGGGAGAGGGGCGGCTGGCTGGTCGCTGTGCATGCGTTCACGCTACTGCCGGGCCCCGCGCGCGTCTCCCGTCGCTCGGTGCGGAGGGGGACCGACCTTCGTCGACAATGTCCGCTCCCGCACATCCAGCACGTCAGTCGTCAGTTCCTGGTCACAAAGCGCACGGGACGCACGTCTAGGATGCACCGAGAGCGAACCCGCTCGGACGGAAGGAGCCCCATGTCCAAGCTGCGCCCCGCACCGAGAGCACCCGGCGTCGCGCCGGAGGTCGAGGAGATCCCGCTCGGCGTCCGACGCGCGGCCGCCTGGTCGTGGCGCATGATCGTCATCCTCGCCGCCTCCGCCGTGATCCTGTGGGGTCTGCTGCAGGTCGCCTGGCTCGTAGTGCCGGTGCTGATCGCGATCCTCATCGCCGCGCTGCTCACGCCGGTGGTCAAGATCCTCGTGCGCTACACCTTCCTGGGCCGCACCGCCGCGAGCGGTGTCGCATTGATCGGGCTGCTGCTCGTGATCGCCGGCATGTTCACGCTCGCGGGCCGGCAGCTGTTCGCCCAGTTCGCGGACATCCAGACGAAGGCGATCGCTGGCTTCCAGGCGCTGACCGACTGGGCGACCACCACGTTCCAGATCGACGACACGATGGTCAACACGGCGATCGACGAGGGCCTCGACCAGCTCCAGAAGAATGCCGACCAGCTGGTCTCCGGGGCGCTCGGCACCGCTGCAGTGCTCGGCAATGTCGCCACCGGCATCGTCATCTGCCTGTTCGCGCTGTTCTTCTTCCTCGCGGGCGGCGCCGGCATCTGGCGCTGGCTGGTGGGGCTGCTTCCGCCCGCGGCGCGCGTGCCCACCCATGAGGCGTTCCGCCGCGGCTGGAAGGCGCTGTCGGCGTACATCCGCACGCAGATCCTGGTCGCCGGCGTCGACGCGACCGGCATCGCGATCGGCATGGTCGCGCTCGGGCTCGGCTCCTATGCCGTGCCGATCTGGCTGCTCGTGTTCCTGTTCTCCTTCGTCCCGCTGGTCGGTGCGATCGTCTCCGGCGCGATCGCCGTGCTGCTGGTCCTCGTGCTGAACAGCTGGGTGGGCGCGATCATCATGCTCGCCATCGTGCTGGTGGTGCAGCAGGTCGAGGGCAATGTGCTCCAGCCCTTCCTCATGGGCAAGGCCGTCGAGCTGCACCCGCTGGCCGTGTTCCTGGGTGTCGCCGGCGGCGCGATGATCGCGGGCATCCCCGGCGCGCTGTTCTCGATCCCCGTCATCGCCTTCGTGAACGCCACGCTGCTCTATCTCGTGGGCCGCGACCCGTCCCCGGAGCTCGGCGAGGACCGGACGAGCGCGGAGCATTACGAGGCGCTCACTCGCCGTCCCGTTCCGGCAGCTGCGGGGATCCCCGCGCCCCCGGTCGTGCGCCCGGCTGCGGCGACTTCTCCGGCCCCCGCTGTTGCGCCGGTCGCGACCGCCACCCCGTCGGCCGAGTCTGCTGCGCCGTCAGCTGGCGCCTTGGAGGACCCGTCGGACCCTGCCCCCGACTCCCCGTCGGCCGACGGGTCCGTGGAACCGCCCGCGCGCGAGGGCGAGGCCTGAGCCGGCCCCCGCAGGACACTCACCGCATGAACGACGGACCCCGTCCCGGCAGCTGCCGGGACGGGGTCCGTCGTTGCGTGCTCGGGCTGTTCCCCGCCCGAGCGGTCGGTCCGCGTCCGCTGAATGCTCAGCCTGCGCTGACCGCAGGGGCGATCAGGCCTTGTAGGGGGTCGCCTTGAGGATCTTGATCGGGAAGGACTTCCCGTTCGGAGCGGTGTAGTCGACGGTGTCGCCGACCTTCGAGCCGTGGATCGAGGAGCCCATCGGCGACTCCGAGGAGTACACCTCGAGGTCATCGCCGTCGGCGATCTCGCGGTTGCCCAGCAGGAACGTGCGCTCCTTGCCGGCCATCGAGATGGTCACGACCATGCCGGGCTCGACGACGCCGTCGTCCTTCGGGGCCTCGCCCACCACGGCGTTCTTCAGCAGGCGCTGGAGGTCCGCGATGCGCGCCTCCATCTTGCCCTGCTCCTCGCGGGCGGCATGGTAGCCACCGTTCTCCTTGAGATCCCCCTCGTCACGAGCAGCGGCGATGCGCTCGGCGATCTCGGTGCGTCCCGGGCCTTCGAGCTCCTCGAGCTCCTTGGCAAGGCGGTCGTACGCGTCCTGGGTGAGCCAGGCGCCATTCGGCTGGCTGCTCATGGGGTCACTCCTGTCGTTCTTGGGTGAGGCGCAGCGGGGAAAAGACCCCCGATACGCGAATCACGGGGCACATGTCCTCATGCGCCCCGTGTGCGGGTGATGATGAATCGGTGATAACCGGTTCCGGGTCACTGTACACGCCGCACAACGCTTTCCCGGGACGTTCCGGCCCGATTTCGCGCTCCGAGTAATCGCTTCTCTGGCACGTGTCAGGCGTGCTCGTGCGCGGGCGGGGCGTGCTGTTCGGAGGCGGGGTTCAGGCGCGGTTCAGCTCGCGCTGCAGCGCACGATCTCCGCGGTGACGGCCTTGCCCTGGGTGGAGATCTCGACGTGGTGGGCGGTGGTGCGCTGCTCCTGCGGCGGGATGTCCACCTCGACGAAGCCCACCTGGGCACGGCCCGAGTTCAGCGCCTGAAGGGTGCAGGTCGCGGAGGTGCCCGGGGACATGGAGACGGAGAAGTCCACAGCGATCGCGTCATCGGCGATGTGGTCGTAGGAGAGCATCTCGCTGCGGACCGGGGTGCGGGCGATGAGCAGCCCTGCGACCACCACGCCGGCGAGGAACAGCACCGCGACAAGGATCGTGAGGCCCCGAGCTGTCCGACGGCTCACCATCGGGCGCCCGTAGCGGTCGGCGAGTCGGTCCGAGGCAGCGTCCATGGCTGAAGTCTCCCAGACCTCGCTGGACGCCTCCCGCTGACGGGCTGAGCTCCGCACGCTGAGCGGCGCCGGAGGCCCCTGCCGGCACCCAGGCTGAGAGGTGCGGGTGGCGTAGGATCGCACGGTGGTGCGCGCCGCCCGATCTGTGTCGGCTCGCCGGACCGTCCCCGGCGGTCCACCCCGCCCCCGCCGTGTCGTCACCGAGGAGTCCTGTGACCGTCCAGCTGCCCGCCCCCGAGGAACCGCTGCGCATGGTGGCCGTCCACGCGCACCCGGACGACGAGTCGTCCAAGGGCGCCGGCACGACCGCCCGCTACGTGCGCGAAGGCGTCGAGGTCACCGTGATCACCTGCACTGGCGGGGAACGCGGCGATCTGCTGAACCCTCGTCTGCGCGATGATCCGACCGTGACCCTCGAGGCGCTGCCGGAGATCCGCCGCCGCGAGATGGCGCGTGCCCAGGAGATCCTCGGCGTGGACCACCTGTGGCTGGGCTTCGTCGACTCGGGCCTGCCCGAGGGCGACCCGCTGCCGCCTCTGCCCGAGGGCTGCTTCGCCTCCCTCGACGTCACCGAGGCCGCGCGTCCGCTCGTCGAGGCGGTGCGCCGACTGCGCCCGCACGTGATGACCACGTACGACGAGAACGGCGGTTACCCGCACCCGGACCACATCCAGACCAACCGCATCAGCCTCGCCGCCTTCGACCTCGCTGTGGACCCGGAGTTCGCGCCCGAGCTCGGCGAGCCCTGGGCGATCGCGAAGCTGTACTACATCAACGGCTTCCACCGTCAGCGCTTCGCCGCCGTGAGCCGGCACCTGCACGCCGAGGGCACCCCGAACGAGATGCTCGACCAGATGCTGCAGCGCTACGACGAGAGCCACGACCGCCTGCTCACCACTCGCATCGACGTGCGCGACTACCTGGACATCCGGGACGACGCGCTGCGCGCCCACGCCACCCAGGTCGACCCCGACGGGCCGTTCTTCCGCATCACCCACGACGCCGAGCGCGCCGCCTGGGGCACCGAGGACTACGAGCTGCACATCTCCCGCGTGCCGGTGAAGCTGCCCGAGACCGACCTCTTCGCCGGTCTGCGCCATGAGACCCTGGAGGCCCGCGCATGAACGGCACACTGCACCAGCTCGCCGGCGGGCTGCTCCAGGCCGCCCCGGCCCCCTCGGACGGCGAGGAGTTCAACTCCGTCACTGTCTCCCCGGGACTCGCGGGCTTCTTCGCGATGTTCGTGCTCGCCGTGCTCGTCGTGCTGCTCGCCGTCGACATGACCCGCCGCACCCGCCGCGTCCAGGCGAAGGCCCGGGTCGAGGAGCGGATGCGCGCCCAGGAGGCGCGTCAGGCCGAGGAAGCCCGCCGCGCCGCTGAGGGGGCGACGGATGAGTCCCCGGAGGAGGGGGATTCTTCGGCCGACGGAGACTCCTCGGCCGACGAGGGTTCTGCGGCCGACGGAGAGCCGGGCGCCGACGGCGCGGGGACGGATCCGACCTACCACGCCTGACGCCGTCGGCCGCGTGCCCGAGCCGTGCTGGGTCAGAGCACCGCGACGGCGACCGCGGCGAAGTGGCAGCCGAACCCGATGAGGGTGCCGGCGTGGAAGAACTCGTGGAACCCGAACCAGGCGGGGGACGGGTTCGGCCGCTTCAGCGCGTACATCACCGCGCCCGCCGTGTAGGCGAGACCGCCCACGGACAGCAGCACGACCACAGGCCAGCCGCCGCTCGCGTGCAGCTCGGGCATGTAGAACACCGCCACCCAGCCCAGCGCCACATACGCCGGGACGTACAGCCAGCGCGGCGCACCCGTCCAGAACAGGCGGAAGCACACCCCTACCGCCGCGCCGCCCCAGGCGATCGCGAGCAGCGTCGCCGCTTGGCGAGGCGCGAGCATGGCCGTCGCGATCGGCGTGTAGGTGCCCGCGATGATGAGGAAGATGTTCGCGTGGTCGAAACGGCGCAGCATGATCGCGTGCTGCGGGCTCCATGTGCCGCGGTGGTAGACCGCGCTGATCCCGAACAGCATCCCCGCGGTGAGCACGAAGATCGCGCAGGCCAGACGCACCTGCAGCGTCTCGCCGACCGCCACCAGCAGCAGTCCGATGACGAGCGTGGTGGGGAAGGCGATCAGGTGCAGCATCCCGCGCAGGCGGGGCTTGGGGAGCTGGAGACCCAGCTGCGTGGCGCGGCGGGCCATCGCGCGGGTGAGAGTGCGGGGCGCGAAGGGGAAGTTCTCGGCGGTGGGGAGCTCATCGTCCCTGGGCAGTGCGTCGTTGTCGTGCAGCGCAGTGCCGCCGCTGCCCGCGACCGCCTCGGCGATCTCGCGCGCAGCCGGGGCGGCGGGGCTGTCGAGGTCGGCGGGGCTGGTGGAGTCTGCGGGGTGCGCGGGGTCGTGCTCGTCGGGGCGGGTTCCGCCCTCGTGGCGCAGTCCGGTGTTCATGGGGCCACGTTAACCTACGGCACCGTAAGTTACGAGTGTGTCGGCTGTGATCATCCGGTGTCGATTCGGCATCACGGCCAGGAGCGCTCCGCGCGTCGTCGATAATGGATCCGGAGCAGCCGCGCGGCCCCAGGTCGCGTCCGGCACCGCGAGGGCGGCGCTCACGAACAGGATCCGTGCGAGGGGAGGACCGCTGTGGCGGACGACGACGGGGGTCTTCTGTACCGCGTCTACGAACGCCGGCTGACCAAGGAGCTCGAGGCCTACTCGCTCCCGCAGCATCTCGGCGTGATCGTCGACGGGAACCGCCGCTGGGCGAAGGAGGCGGGGGAGTCCACCGAGCACGGCCACCGCGCCGGTGCCGCGAAGATCCTCGAGTTCCTCTCCTGGTGCGACGACCTCGACATCCCGCTGGTCACCGTGTGGATGCTCTCCACCGACAACCTCCGCCGCCCGGCCGAGGAGCTCGTCACCCTCTACGAGATCATCTCCTCCACGATCCAGGGGATCATCGACGCGGGCTATTGCGTGCGCCTGACCGGCAGCGCCGAGGTGCTGCCCGAACCCGTCCGCGCCGGCATCGCCCGTGCCAAGCAGCGCACCACCCCCGGGTCCGCTCTGACAGTCAACGTCGCGATCGGCTACGGCGGGCGCGAGGAGATCGTCGACGCCGTGCGCGAGCTGGTGCGCGAGCAGGTCGCGCTCGGCAAGGACGGCGAGGAGGTCGCCGCCGCGATCTCCGTGGACTCGATCGCCGAGCATCTCTACACCCGCGGCCAGCCCGACCCCGACCTCATCATCCGCACCTCCGGCGAGCAGCGCCTCTCCGGCTTCCTGCTGTGGCAGTCGGTGCACTCCGAGTACTGGTTCTGCGAGACCTACTGGCCCGGCTTCCGCCGCGTGGACCTGCTGCGCGCGCTGCGCGACTTCTGCCGACGCGAGCGCCGCTTCGGCGCCTGAGGCTACCGGGCTCTGAGCCGCCCGCCCGTCGACTGACATCCGTGCCCGCCTCCCCGCCCAGCGGTGTGAGCGATGGCACACTGACGGTGTCGGGAGGTCCCGCAGAACTCCCGATGGCCATCGGGTGAACGTCCGTCCGCACCCCGCAGGGCGCGCCGGGCGACTGATCCACGCAGGGCTAGGGTCCAGTCATCCGCACGACTCCGGGAGGCTCCTATGGACGAGACGACCACCATCCGCGAGGACCGGGCGGCGCTGGCCGGCCCGGCGACCGGCGGCACGAGCGGCGGGGCGGAGGGACTCGGGGCGGACGGGCTCGGAACAGAGGGGCTCGGGGCGGCGAACCCTGACGGCGCGCCCGTCGTGCCCTCGCTGCTTCCCGGCTCCGCCCAGCAGACGCTCGAGGGTCTCGAGACCGGTGTCATCACCTACGTGCTCGACACCTCCGTGCTGCTCTCGGACCCGCTGGCGCTGTACCGCTTCGCCGAGCACGACATCGTGCTGCCCATCGTGGTGATCACCGAGCTCGAGTCCAAGCGCCACCACCACGACCTCGGCTACTTCGCCCGCCAGGCCCTGCGCATCCTCGACGACCTGCGCGCACAGCACGGCAACCTCTCCGTCCCGCTGCCCATCGGCAAGGACGGCGGGCATGTGCAGGTCGAGCTGAACCACATGAGCGCCGCTGCCCTCCCCGACGGTTTCCGGCTCGGCGACAACGACACCCGCATCCTCGCCGTCGCGAAGAACCTCCAGCTGGACGGCAAGAACGTCGTGCTCGTCTCGAAGGATCTGCCGATGCGGATCAAGGCCAGCGCTTCCGGAATCCACGCCGAGGAGTACCGGGCCGAGCTCGCCCGCGACCGCGGCTACACCGGCATGGTCACCGCCTCCATCGACGAGGAGACCATGAGCGCCCTCTACGACGGGCGGGACGTGGAGGTGCCCGAGGTCGCCCACCAGCCCGTGCACACCGGCCTCACCCTCACCAGCCCCCGCGGCTCGGCACTGGGCCGCATCACCCGCGACAAGACGGTGCGGCTCGTCCCCGGGGACCAGACCGTGTTCGGGGTCGCCGGCCGCTCCGCCGAACAGCGCATCGCGATCGACCTCCTCCAGGACGAGTCGATCGGCATCGTCTCCCTCGGTGGCCGCGCCGGCACCGGCAAGAGCGCCCTCGCCCTCTGCGCCGGGCTCGAGGCTGTGCTCGAACGCCGCTCCCAGCGCAAGATCATGGTGTTCCGGCCCCTGTTCGCCGTGGGCGGCCAGGAGCTCGGCTACCTCCCCGGCGACCAGTCCGAGAAGATGGGCCCCTGGGGACAGGCCGTGTTCGACACGCTCGGCTCGATGGTCTCCCAGAACGTCATCGACGAGGTCCTCTCCCGCGGCATGCTCGAGGTGCTCCCGCTGACCCACATCCGCGGCCGCTCCCTCCACGACGCCTTCGTGATCGTCGACGAGGCCCAGTCCCTCGAGCGGAACGTGCTGTTGACCATGCTCTCCCGCATCGGCCAGAACTCCCGCGTGGTCCTCACCCACGACGTCGCCCAGCGCGACAACCTCCGGATCGGCCGCTACGACGGCATCGCCTCCGTCGTCGAGGCCCTGAAGGAGAAGGACCTCTTCGCGCACATCACCCTCCAGCGCTCCGAGCGCTCCAAGGTCGCCGAGCTCGTCACCCACGTCCTGGACGAGCCGATCCCCTGAGGGCGGGGCTGGACGGCCGGGCTGGGCTGGGCAGCGAGGCTGGGTGGGATCGGTCCGCTGGGCGGGGCGTCGGATGGCCCACCTGGCCGGGCCACATGACCACCGCATCCCGATCGTGCCGCCCGTCAGCGGGTTCGGCGTGGCGGGATTGCACCGACTGGCGCTCAGCCCGCAGCCATCGGCGCATATAGGGGCGGATGCGGGCTGAGCGCCAGTGGATGCAATCGGCTCCGTGACGGTGCGGGCGGGGTCAGCCTGGGTCTGGCCTGGGCGAGGTCGGGCCAGGACGGTCAGGGACGGGTTCGGGCTGGGGTGAGACCGAATCGGGCCGGGGTCGGGGTCGGGCCGGGGTCGGGGTGGGCCGCCGCTGGCGGGCCTTGCCAGATCCAAGACACGCCGGGCGGCCTCCCTCCACAACGGGCCACGGTCCACACCCGGGGACTCGCTGCCGTATGACCACGTGTTCGGTGGTTCCCTCATCGACATGCGGATCAAGGGGGTAGCGCGCAAGAGGTGGCTTCGTAAGGACGGCGTGGAACAGTCCGTGGTCCGACGATGGATGAGGAACGGCGCGGTCGAAAGCATCCAGCCCTGGTACATCACCGCCGATGCTCCGCCCGGCCTCGTCAGCCTCCTGCGACTCGGCGTGCGCCCCACCTGTCTGGATGCCGCCTCCCTGCACGGCCTGTGGACGCCGCCGCACCCCGCCACTCACGTCTTCCGCCCACGCCTCCTTCGAGCCGATGATTACCTTGCAAGGGCCAAGGCCCTCCCTGTGCGGAGCCGAGGCGGGAAGATCCTCACCCTGGACAAGGCACAGCAGATCGTCCTGCACGCTCCAGCTCTGCGCTCCTGGCCGTGCGATGACCCCGTTCCCGATCTCGACCACGTGCTCACCCACGCTGCCCTGTGTCTGCCCATCGCGAAGACGGCGGTGCTCTTCGAATCCGCGCTGAACAGGGGATTCCTCTCGAAGCACGAGGCGGAGCGACTCCTGGCCTCGCTGCCGCTGAGGATCCGTCGGCCGCTCTCGCGGATCCGTGCAGACGCCGAGTCCGGCACGGAGACCTGGGTGCGGTGGTGGATGGAGACCCGGCAGTTCCCCGTCAGTCCCCAGGTGCTGTTCCCGGACGGCCGGCGGAGGATGGATCTGCTGGTGGGCCGCAGCTGGGTCATCGAGTGCGACAGCCGTGAGCATCACGACGATCCGCTCAGCTACGCCGAGGACCGAGCCCGTGACCTCTACCTGACCGCGAGGGGCTACCGGGTCACGCGGCTGTCCTGGGAGCAGGTCTTCCTCGAGTGGGAAGAGACGCAGGAGACGCTGCTGGGCATCCTCCGGCGCGGAGAGCACCTCGAGCCGCCGCACGGGTGACGTCCGCGGGGTGCGGCATCGTGTCGCACCTTCAGAAGCGGGCGCGGTGTGTCGGGGCATTGCATCCAGTGGCGCTCAGCCCGCATCCGTGCCCGTCTACGCGGATGGATGCGGGCTGAGCGCCACTCGATGCAGGTGTGAACCTGGCGCGGGCCAGCGAGGCGTGGCCGCGAGGGCCGTGAGCGTGGCGGTGGCCTGAGACTGAGGTACCCGCGACAGCACGAGGCCGCGGCCCCGGGGTGGATCCGGGGCCGCGGCCTCGTGGCGGTGCGGGCGGGGCCAGGCCTGCGCGAGAAGGTCGGGCCCTCCGCAGGCAGGTCATGCCCGCCGCAGGCAGGTCACGCCCTCCGCGGACAGGTCAGGCCCGCCGCGGGGGTCAGGCCTTCGGGGCGGTCATGGACAGGACGTCCAGGGCGCTGTCGAGCTGCTCCTCGGTGAGCTCGCCGCGCTCGACGAAGCCGAGTGCAAGAGTCGCCTCGCGTACCGAGATCCGCTCGGCGACCGCGTGCTTGGCGATCTTCGCGGCGGACTCGTAGCCGATGAGCTTGTTCAGCGGGGTGACGATGGAGGGGGAGGCCTCGGCGTAGAAGCGGGCCTTCTCCTCGTTCGCGGTGAGTCCCTCGATGGTCTTGTCGGCGAAGACGGTGGAGGCGTTGGCGAGCAGGCGGATCGACTCCAACAGGCTCGTGCCCATGAGCGGGATCTGCACGTTCAGCTCGAAGGCGCCCTGCGCGCCGCCCCAGGCGATCGCCGCGTCGTTGCCGACCACCTTGGCGCACACCATGAGCACGGCCTCGGGGACGACGGGGTTGACCTTGCCGGGCATGATCGACGAGCCGGGCTGCAGGTCCGGGATCGCGATCTCGCCGAGGCCGGTGTTCGGGCCGGAGCCCATCCAGCGGATGTCGTTGGCGATCTTCGTCATGGACACGGCGATGGTGCGCAGCGCGCCGGACATCTCCACCAGGCCGTCGCGGTTGGACTGTGCCTCGAAGTGGTTGCGCGCCTCGGTGAGCGGCAGGCCGGTCTGGTCGACGAGGTTCGCGATGACCTTCTGCGGGAAGCCGATCGGGGTGTTGATGCCGGTGCCCACGGCGGTGCCGCCCTGGGGGACCTCGGCGGTGCGGGGCAGCGCCGCCTCGACTCGCTCGATGCCGTAGCGGATCGACGCCGCGTAGCCGCCGAACTCCTGGCCGAGAGTCACGGGGGTCGCGTCCATCAGGTGCGTGCGGCCGGACTTGACCACGTTCTTCCACTGCTCGGCCTTGGCCTCGAGCGCCTCGGCGAGATGGGCGAGGGAGGGCAGCAGGTGCCCGACGACGCCCGCGGTGACGGCCACGTGCACGGAGGTGGGGAACACGTCGTTGCTGGACTGGGAGCAGTTGACGTGGTCGTTGGGGTGGGTGTCGGTGCCGGCGTTCGTGGCGAGCGTGGCGAGGACCTCGTTCATGTGCATGTTCGAGGAGGTGCCGGACCCCGTCTGGTAGGTGTCCACCGGGAACTGGTCGTCGTGCGCGCCGGAGATGACCTCGTCGGCCGCGGCGACGATCGCGTCGGCGATCGCGCCATCGAGGACGCCGAGCTCCTTGTTGGCGCGGGCGGCAGCCTTCTTCACCTGGGCGAGGGCGTGGATGTGGGCGGGCTCGAGGCCCTGGCCGGAGATCGGGAAGTTCTCCACGGCGCGCTGGGTCTGAGCGCGGTAGAGGGCGGAGACGGGCACGCGCACCTCACCCATGGTGTCGTGCTCGATGCGGTAGCCGTCCTGCTCGGTGGGCGTGGTCTGGGTCATCAGGAGCCTCCCTCAGGCGTGTCATGCGGTGGGTCGGTGTATCGGAGGATGCCGGCGCGTCGGTGCGCCGACGGGACGTGGCGGTGGGGCACGGGCCAGTGCTGCACAGCCCGTGCCCGGCGGGGTCAGGTCAGCTCGTGGCTCCAGGGCGGGTTCGCCCCGGCCCGGGAGACGGTCACGGCGGCGAGGCGCGAGGCGCGACGCAACACGGCGGCGATGTCGTCGTTCGGCATATAGGTGAGGGCCTCGCGGCGGCCCGCGCCGAGCAGGTCCTTGTCGGCGAGGGCGTCGAGGATCCCGGCGGAGAAGGTGTCGCCGGCGCCAACGGTGTCGACCGCCTCGACGACCACAGGCGCGACCTGGACGCGCCCGGTGCTGGAGAACGCGACCGCGCCCTCCGCGCCACGGGTCAGAACGGTCAGGGCCGGGCCGAGGTCGCGCCAGGAGGAGACGACGTCCTCGACGTCATCGGTGCCGTACAGCCAGGTCACGTCCTCATCGGACGCCTTGACCACATCGCTGAGCGCGATGTTCGCCTCGATGAGGGGTCGCACTGTGGCGGGGTCCCCCATCAGGGTCGGACGCGCATTGGGGTCGTAGCTGATGGTCGCGGACGGCCGACGGGCGCGCAGCACCTCCACCACGGTCTCGGCGCCGGGCGCGAGCACCGCGGCGATCGAGGAGGTGTGGACGGCGTCGACGCTCTCGGGCTGCCCGGCGGGGTCCGGGTCCCACAGCAGGTCGAACTCGTAGGTCGCGGCACCGGTGGCGTCGAGGCGGGCGAGCGCGGTCGAGGTCGGGGCGTCCACAGCGCTGTGCGCAGTGAGCTGGACGCCGGACTCCTCGAGGTGCGCGCGGATCGCCGCCCCGCGGTCGTCGTCGCCGATGCGGGTGAGCAGGTGGGTCTCGTGTGCGAGGCGGCTGAGGGCCACGGCCACGTTCATGGGGGATCCGCCGGGGTGCTCGCGGCGCGCGCCGTCGGCGTCGACGACGATGTCCGTGAGTGCTTCTCCGACGATGAGGAATTTCGCGGTCACTGTTCGATCATCGCAGGTTTCGGCCGCCGACGGCGAACCGTGGCGGGGCAGTGGGGCGCCTCACCCCTGGGAGCAGGACTCGGCCCATCCGGGGACAATGGCCCGCATGCATGCTCCGCCGCCCGAGACCACCGGCCAGGCCGCCTCCCCGTCGACGCCCCCGCCTGCCCCGGTGGAGCGCCCGAAGTCCGCCTATGAGCTGCCGTCGAAGAAGAACACGGTGCTGCGCAACATGATCTGGGCGCTGCTGCTGACGGTGGGGGCTGTCGCGATCGTGGGCATCGCCTTCTTCGGCGTGGGGAGCGAGGTGGACCGCTCGATCCCTGAGAACTCCCAGCTCGATGCTTCCGAGAGTGCGGACCGTGCCCAGGACGTTGCCGGTTTCCCGGTCGCGTCGCCGGAGATGGACGAGGAGTGGGAGGTGCGCACGGCCCGCTTCACGGACGGTGCGCGGCCCACCTGGGAGCTGCGCTACTCCTCCCCGCAGGGCCGTCTCGTCACCCTCCTCGAGGGCGCGGAAGTGAGCGCGACGATGCTCTCCTCCGCAGTTCCCGGCAGCACCGTTCAGGAGGACCTGACCATCGCGGGCACCGAGTGCGAGGTGCTGACGGGCGGCGAGGCGGACCGTGCCGTGCAGGCGATCAGCTGCGAGGGCGAGGGCTGGGGCCTGCTCGTCCACGGCGACGCCGATCAGGCCGAGCTCGAGCAGCTCATGGAGTCGGCGATCGCCTCGCTCGGCCAGCACACGGCCTGAGGGCGCGGCGCCCGATAGCCGCACCCGAGGAGAGACCCGCGCACGACGGGCGCCCGGCCTGCCTGCGGCGGGCTGAGGGCTGCTCAGCGCTCCCCGTCCCGCCGCGCGGCGACGGCCTCGTCGAGGCGCTCGCGGGCCCCGTCCAGCCACTGCTGGCAGCGACGGGCGAGTATCTCGCCGCGCTCCCACAGGGCGATCGAGTCCTCGAGCCCGCCCTGGCCTGATTCGAGGCGGCGCACCACCTCGACGAGCTGGTCGCGGGCGGCCTCATAGGACAGCTCGGCGATGTCGGCGGGCAGGGGCTGCTCGCCCTCGGCGGGCGCGGCGGGGTCGACCGACGGGACGGAGCCGGCGGGGTCGACGGGCGGCACGGCGGGGCTGGTGGGATCGTCGGCGGGGGTCATGGAGTCTCCTTGAAGAACGGGCCGGTGGCAGGAACTGGGGCTGCGCAGGTGCGACGGCTGGTGAGCGAGGGACGGGCGAGCGAGGTGGGGGAGCGCCGGGCGTCCCGCCTACGGGCTGGCGGGCGGGGGGATGTACGGGTCCTCGGCCGTGCGTGTCACGCCGAAGCGACCGCCCGCGACCCGCACTGACAGCGCATCGCCGTCGGCACCCTTCTCTGGGCTGCGCACGATCGTGCCGTCGGGTGTCTGGACCACGGCGTAACCGCGCTCGAGGGTCGCGAGCGGACTGAGCGCGCGGACCTGTCGGCCGAGGTGGGAGACCTCGTCGGCCGCACGATCCAGGCGCGAGCCGATGAGCGTGCGGGCAAGGGAGATGCGTGAGCGGATCTCGTCGGCGCGGCCGGCGAGGATGGTGGAGGGGTACTCGAGCACGGGCCGGGACCGCATCGCCTCCAGCGCTGACTGCTCCCGTTCGAGCCGTCCGCGGATCGCGGCGCGAAGGCGAGTGCGGCCCAGGTCCAGCTGCTCGATCTCGGCCTGGATGTCCGGGACGACCTTCTTCGCCGCGTCAGTGGGAGTGGAGGCGCGCACGTCGGAGGCGAGGTCGATCAGCGGGGTGTCCACCTCGTGGCCGATCGCGGAGACGATCGGGGTGGTGGCCCCGGCGACCAGGCGGGTGAGCTGCTCATCGGAGAAGGGGAGCAGGTCCTCGAGGGAGCCGCCGCCGCGGGAGATGATGATGACGTCCACCTCCTCGCGCGCATCGAGCTCGCGCAGCGCCGCGGACACCTCCTTCACCGCCTTCACACCCTGGACCGCGACCTCGCGGATCTCGAACTGCACAGCGGGCCAGCGTCGGCGCGCGTTGACGACCACATCCCGTTCCGCCGCGGACTCGCGCCCGCAGATCAGTCCCACCACGCGCGGCAGGAAAGGCAGCGGCTTCTTGCGGGAGGCGGCGAACAGACCCTCTGCGGCGAGGGTGCGCTTGAGCTGTTCGAGCCGGGCCAGCAGCTCGCCGAGGCCCACGGGGCGGATGTCGTCCGCCTCGAGCTGGAGGCTGCCGCGCTTGGACCAGAAGGTGGGCTTGGCGTGCACGACCACGCGCGCGCCGGGCACGGGTTCGACCGGCAGGGACCGCAGCACGTGCTCGCGGATCGGGACGGAGAAGGACATGTCCACGTCGATGTCGCGCAGCGTCATGAAGCTCAGTCCCGCGCCGGGGCGGCGGTTCAGCTGCACGATCTCGCCTTCGACCCACAGCGGGGACATGCGCGCCACGTATTCGCCGACCTTCACCGACAGCTGGCGCAGCGGCCACGGGTTCTCCGCGGTGGTCTGCGCGGCGGTGGCGGCAAGGGCGGGGCGCGGTGCGGTCTCGCCGCCCGGCTCCGCCGCGGGGGAGCTCTGCGTCATGCCTCCATGCTTCCACGAGCCCCTGTCAGGCGCAGATGCTGTGGACGGCACGCCGGTGTGGAGGGACGGATGAAATGCCTGCGTGGAGGGAGGGCGTGGAGGGGTGGTGTGGAGGGATGGTGAGTCTTGCCCCACCGCGCTCCCACCAGGGCGGTTCTCCTTCTACGATGGCCGTGTGAGCACCGGAACCGTCCTTCTTGCTGAGCCGCGCGGCTACTGCGCGGGAGTCGATCGCGCCGTGGTCGCCGTCGAGCGCGCCCTGGAGCACTATGACGAGACCGTCTATGTCCGTCACGAGATCGTGCACAACAAGTTCGTGGTGGACCGTCTGAAGGAGAAGGGTGCCGTGTTCGTCGAGGAGGTCGACGAGATCCCCGAGGGCTCTCTCGTGATCTTCTCCGCGCACGGCATCTCCCCGAAGGTCCGGGAGATGGCCGAGGAGCGCAACCTCCGCACCATCGACGCGACCTGCCCGCTGGTCACCAAGGTCCACAAGGAGGCGGTGCGCTTCGCTCGCCAGGACTACGACATCCTGCTGGTGGGCCACGATGGGCACGAGGAGGTCGAGGGCACTGCTGGTGAGGCCCCCGATCACGTGCAGATCGTCAACGGTCCCGAGGACGTCGGCAAGGTGACTGTCCGCGACCCGGAGAAGGTCGTGTGGCTTTCGCAGACCACCCTCAGCGTCGACGAGACGATGGAGACGGTGAACCTGCTCAAGGAGCGCTTCCCAACCCTGCAGGCACCGCCCAGCGACGACATCTGCTACGCCACCCAGAACCGTCAGGTCGCGATCAAGAAGATCGCGCCGGATGCGGACCTGGTGCTGGTCGTCGGCTCCCCGAACTCCTCGAACTCCGTGCGCCTCATGGAGGTCGCGAAGGAGGCCGGCGCCAAGGCCTCGCACCGGATCGACAACGTCTCCGAGCTGCGTGAGGAGTGGTTCGAGGGCGTGAAGTCCGTGGGCGTGACCTCCGGCGCCTCGGTGCCGGATGTGCTGGTCCAGGAGCTGCTCGCCGAGCTCGCCGAGCGCGGCTTCGGCGACGTGAAGCCGGTCCGCACCGCGACCGAGGACCTCATGTTCTCCCTCCCGCGCGAGCTGCGCCAGGAGATGAAGGCGCGCGGCTCCGTCGACACCCGCAAGAAGCCCACCGGGGACAGCGCGACCGCGGAGTCCTGAACTCGGCGCTGCACTGAACGAAGCGAACCCGCCGGCCCTGTGGCCGGCGGGTTCGCGTCGTTCGACGGGTTTAGATCTGACGGGGTGGCGCCGACGCGCCGCTTCGTCCGTCGGGATATGACGCGGCCGACGGGCCTGCTCGGCCGGCGGGCGGGCACTGACGGGCTCAGCCCGCGGAGAGACCCCGCTGCTCGCCCGTTTCTGTCTCGCGTCCCGTGCGGGGGTTCGCGAGCGCGGCGATCTCCGTCTCCTCGAGGGTGCGGGCGCGGCGGGTGAGCTGCTCGACCTCGTCCAGGGGCGTGCCCGCGAGACCCAGGTCCTCGAACTTCCGCGCCGTGACCATGACGCGCGACTGGAGCGAGCCGACCGCGTCGTTGAACGCCGCGACGGATGAGTCCAACGAACGCCCCACCTTGCCCAGGTGCGCGGTGAAGGTGCCAAGGCGGTGGTGCAGCTCGCGACCCGCCTCGAGCACAGCGCGCGCATCACGGTTCAGCGCATCAGTGCGCCAGGTGTGCGCGACGGTGCGCAGCAGCGCGACGAGCGTGGCGGGGGAGGCGATGACGACGTCCTTCCCGAAAGCGTCTTCGAGCAGGGCGGGGTCGGTCTCGAGCGCGGCGGCGAGCACCCCGTCGCTCGGCACGAACAGGACCGTGAACTCGGGCGTGTCCCCGAGCGTGCGCCAGTACCCCTTCGAGGAGAGCACGCCCACGTGGTGGCGCAGCGCCTTCGCGTGCGCGGCGCGGCGAGCGGCGGCGCGGGCCGGATCGGTCTCCTCGGTCGCATCGAGATAGGCGTCCATCGGCGCCTTCGCATCGATCACCACGTGCCGGTCCCCTGAGAGGTGGACGACGAGGTCGGGGCGCTGCGCCTTCTCCCCGTCGGCCCGTGCGCCGGTGAGCTGCTCGGAGAAGTCCACGTGGTCGAGCATTCCTGCGGCTTCGACGATGCGGCGCAGCTGCACCTCGCCCCAGCGGCCGCGCGCGGTGGGGGCGCGCAGGGCAGCGGTGAGCGCGGAGGTGCCCTTCTCGAGGGACTGCGCCCTGCGGCCCAGCTCCCCGAGGTGGTTGCGGAGCGCACCCTCGGCCTCGGCCCGGGCCGCTTCCGAGCGGGCGAGGTTCCGCTCGAGCTGGGCGAGGGTCGCGGTGAGCGGGGCGAGGGTGCGCTGCAGCTCCGCCTCCCGCTCCTCCTCCGCGGCGTCGCGTCGGGCCACGTCGCGCTCATGGCGCTCATCGGCCAGGCGCAGGAGCCGGTCCGCGGAGTCCTCGGCGGCCTGACGGCCGCTCGCGGCGGCGCGGACACGCTCGCGCAGCAGCAGGTAGGTCACCGCTGCGCCGAGCAGCGCGCCGAGGGCCAGGCCCAGCAGGAGGAACTGTGCATCGCTCATGGCTCCAGCACACCACGGGGGTCTGACAGCCGAGCCGCGCCACGCCCCGGCGCGTCCCCGGACGCGGGTGCTGGCGGGGTGTCAGCCGCAGTATCAGTCGCGCACGGCATGCGCCTCGCGGGAGGTCTCGACCTCGCCCATGTGGGTGCTCGCCCAATCGATGAGGGCACCGAGCGGCTCGAGCAGGGAGCGGCCCAGCTCCGTCAGCTCGTACTCGACGCGCGGCGGGATCTCGGGGTGGACCGTGCGCAGCACGAGCCCGTCGGCCTCGAGCGAGCGCAGGGTCTGGGTGAGCATCTTCTGCGAGATCCCGTCGACCGTGCGCAGGAGCTGGGAGAAGCGCCGGGGACCGCCCTCGAGCGCGGCGATGAGCAGCACCGTCCAGCGGTCGCCGATGCGGTCCAGCAGGCGCCGCGACGGGCAGTCGCGCACGTAGGGGTCGTAGGGGAGCAGCGTGGTCATCGGTCCTCCTGAGGCTGTGCGGGGCGCGGGCAGGGATGTTCCGGGGTGGTTACCGGAAAGTGCCTACTTCCCGTCGGTGACTAGGTTACCTAGAGTGAGCGTGCAGGTCCACGGCTTGTTGATCACGGGTTCGTGGACGAACAGTTCGCACACCGCCCCGCAGGGGCAGAGAAGGAGAGCCCCTATGGCTCGCATCGTCATCCTCGGCGGCACCGGCTACGCCGGAGCGCACCTGGTCAACGAGGCCGCCTCGCGCGGCCACCAAGTCCTCGCCGTCAGCCGCACCGCCCCCGAGTCCCTCCCCGCAGGTGCCGAGCACCTCGGCGGCGACCTGCGTGATCCTGCCGTGCTCCGCACCGCGCTGGAGGGGGCCGACGCGGTCATCGCGACCGTCTCCCCGCGCGGCGAGCTCGCTGAGCAGGGGGCGCTGCGCGGGATCTACGCGCAGCTCGCCGAGATCGCCCGCGAGAAGGACGTTCGCCTGGGCGTGATCGGCGGGGCCGGTTCCCTCCAGGTCACGGCCGACGGGCCGAAGCTCGTGGACACCCCCGAGTTTCCGGACGCGTTCCAGGAGGAGGCGCGCGAGCTCGACGCCGTGCTCGGGGACCTGCGCACCGAGGGCGAGGGTCTGGACTGGTTCTTCGTGAGCCCCGCCGCGGGCTTCGGCGCCTATGCACCGGGGGAGCGGACGGGTTCCTACCGCCTCGGCGGCGACGTGCTGCTGACCGATGAGAACGGTGCCTCCGAGCTCTCCGGCGCGGACCTCGCGATCGCGCTGATCGACGAGATCGAGACGCCCGCGCATCGCCGCACTCGCTTCACTGTCGCGTACTGAGCAGGACCAATCCATCGGGACGGGTCCGCGTGGTGCGGGCCCGCCCCTGGACTGGCAGCGGCTGAGAGAGTCAGATCCCTGACGCTGTTCTGCGAGTCGCCGATCACCAGCGTGCGGATGCCCGACGTCGGCTGAGCGACGAGCGAGGACCAGGTGAGAGCAGAGGCTCACCCGCGTACCCTTCGGAACCGCGAGCGGGGCCCGTAGACTCTGCTCCCGTGGCTCTTACTATCGGAATCGTCGGGCTGCCCAACGTCGGCAAGTCCACCCTGTTCAACGCTCTGACCCGCGCGGAGGTGCTCGCGGCGAACTACCCGTTCGCGACCATCGACCCCAACGTCGGCGTGGTCCCGCTGCCCGACCCGCGCCTGGCGCAGCTCGCCGAGATCTTCGGCAGCCAGAAGCTGCTGCCGGCGACGGTGTCCTTCGTGGACATCGCCGGGATCGTCAAGGGCGCGAGCGAGGGTGAGGGTCTGGGCAACAAGTTCCTCGCCAACATCCGCGAGGCCGAGGCGATCTGCCAGGTCACCCGCGCATTCGCCGACCCTGACGTGACCCGCGTAGAGGGCTCCACCGACGCCGCCGGCGACATGGAGACCATCACCACCGAGCTGATCCTCGCCGACCTCCAGACCATCGAGAACTCGATGCAGCGCCTGGAGAAGGACACCAAGCGCGGCCTCATCGATTCCGCCGTGCTCGACAACGTCGTCACGGCGAAGGCCCTGCTCGAGACCGGCAAGACCCTCTACCAGGGGGCGAAGGACGCCGGCATCGACGTCACCCAGCTGCGCGAGCTGCAGCTCATGACCGCCAAGCCCTTCATCTACGTCTTCAACACCGACGAGGAGGGCCTCGCCGACACCGCCATGCAGCAGCAGCTGCGCGAGCTCGTGGCCCCCGCCGAGGCGATCTTCCTCGACGCGAAGTTCGAGTCCGAGCTCATCGAGCTCGACGAGGACGAGGCCGCCGAGATGCTCGAGTCCACCGGCCAGGAGGAGTCGGGCCTCAACCAGCTGGCGCGCGTCGGCTTCGACACCCTGGGCCTGCAGACCTACCTCACCGCCGGCCCCAAGGAGTCCCGTGCCTGGACCATCCCCAAGGGCGCGACCGCTCCGCAGGCCGCCGGCGTCATCCACACCGACTTCGAGCGTGGCTTCATCAAGGCCGAGATCGTCTCCTTCGACCAGCTCCTCGAGGCCGGCTCCATGGCCGAGGCGAAGGCCAAGGGCTGGGTCCGCATGGAGGGCAAGGACTACGTCATGCGCGACGGCGATGTGGTTGAATTTCGTTTCGCCGTATAACCTCTCGCGTCGATTGAGCGGTCTGACCTGCCGATGCGATGACCAAAATAGGTCAGCAGTCACTGTATAGTTCAGTGCATGCTGACCATTGCTTCACGCCTCGACGTCATGTACCGGCTCGGCCGAGCCATGGCGGACCCGACGCGATCCCGGATCCTGATGACCCTGCTCGACGGCCCGAGCTATCCGGCGGTGCTGTCGCGCGAGCTGGAGCTGACCCGGTCGAACGTGTCGAACCACCTGACCTGTCTGCGCGACTGTGGCATCGTGGCCGCCGAGCCCGAGGGACGGCAGACGCGCTACGAGATCGCCGACCCGCACCTCGCTGCGGCGCTCACGGCGCTCGTGGATGTGACGCTGGCCGTCGACGAGCACGCGCCATGCGTTGATGACCAGTGCCCGGTGCCGGGCTGCTGCGGGACGGGGGCAGGCGCATGAGCGCGGCGTGCGGCTGCGACGAGCCCGAGACCACGGTCGGCGAAGCAGTTGAGGAGGTGCAGGAGCGACCCTGGTGGCGGGACCGCGGGATCATGGTCCCGGTCCTCTCCGGCGTCGCTTTCCTGACCGGTCTCGTCCTGGAGTGGTCCGGGCTCGAGATCCTGGCGCTGGTGCTGTTCTGGCTCGGTCTGCTGCTGGGAGCGTCGACGTTCACCCCGGGCGCGATCCGCAAACTGTTCAAGCGCAAGCTCGGCATCAGCCTGCTGATGACGATCAGCGCCATTGGCGCGGTGATCCTCGGCTACGTCGAGGAGGCCGCGGCCCTGGCGTTCCTGTACTCGATCGCTGAGGCGCTGGAGGACAAGGCGATGGACCGCGCCCGCGGCGGGCTCCGGGCGCTGCTCAAGCTCGTCCCTGAGACAGCGACCATCCGCCGCGACGGCGCG
>Ga0079224_100000460_pt1 | contig 39923 bp, 48 predicted proteins | sample Stecom2015_FD_80414 | JGI IMG/M metagenome (GOLD analysis project Ga0079224, IMG submission 80414) | Agricultural soil microbial communities from Utah to study Nitrogen management - Steer compost 2015 | ecosystem: Environmental > Terrestrial > Soil > Agricultural land | place: USA: Utah... | reverse complement strand
GTAGCCCGAGAGAATACTGATCTGCGTTTGCAGGTCTTTGGTCTTCTCATCGAGCAGCTCCACCCCAATACAGTCGAATATGTTGTAAACCGTGTATTCGAGCTTGTGGAAGCGCTGCATGTTGATGTGCCATTCGATTGACCCCGGTGCGCCTCGTTCATCAATGGGAAAGTACAGCTTGTTCCGTTCGAGGTTGGTCTCCAGGGTATAGTCCAGCGAGTAGGACGGTGCCTTGCCGTGTGCCCGGCGGATCTGACGGTACACACACATGGCATCGATCGCCACCCAGCTGGCTGGACAATCTACCACGTGCCAGCGGTCGTAACTGGCCAAGTTCTCCACAGTACCGTCGGCCTTTTCCTTGATGGACGGACCGCGACGGTAGTTGAAGTACTTGAACTCGGTCGGTACACGCGGGTCGCTGAAGACTTCCGCCAGATCGTACTGCGCCTTTTCCAGAACGTTGATAATGACGGTCATGTCATAATCCATGTTCCAGAACGTGATGAAGTCCGGCTGCCACTCATGGGCCTTCTGGATCACCTGATAGCACATGTCCGCTTCACTGTCCGAGATCACGAACTCGGCCTTTATCTTGCGAGCTTCAATGTCATCTTTCAGGTGTTTGTTCATCAGGTCCATGATCTTCGGGATCGGATCAGCGATCCCCTCGATCCACTTCTTGCTGATGGTGGTGAACACCTTGTCCTTGAAGGTGATGGTCAGCAGGATCGGATTGGAGCCGTCACCAGTGACTACGTCGGTTTCGGAGTCGATCACCGCCACGGTGTTGGGGGTGAATAGATCCGGGCAGCGCTTTTGGTACGCCGCTTTCATCAGTGCCGGAGTCGAGATGTCCGCACCGAACAGGAATTGGTTGCGCGCCAGCATCTTCAAGCTGGACTTGGGGTTTCCGTAACCTTGCGCCCGCACGATCGACTCACACAGTTTAATCTGTGTGGTTTCGAACTTCATACACCGGTTGACGTATTCCCATTCCTTCCGGTCTTTGTAATTGCGGTAGGGTTTATTGACCAACCAGAAGGGGCGCTTGTAATCCTGAACAAAGCGAAGTCGAGGGAATTTACGACCATCCCTGGTGTGGATGATCTCTTTGATGGTCAGCATGTCGGTGGGTTCGCCATAGCGCGAACGCGAATAACAAACATGCTTGCACTCAATGCCGGCGATGTCTTCTTTTTTCAGGGTCTTGAGTACTTTGTCGATTTCAGCAGGAGTCATGTCAGCCACCAATTGTATCTAGTACACCATAAAGCAGTGAAGTAGGTTTTAACCTGAATTCTATGATGTCCTCACCCCCTTATTTCGATTGCAGGCAGCGACATGAAAGCAAAATTCAACGACCTCGGTTTGGAATCCATCGATTTCAAGATCGACACCAATTACTTCGATACCTTGGCGGTCCTGTTCGGTCGCCTCAAAGGGGTACAACACCCGGCAGAAGTGCGTAACCTGTACCGGGAAATCGAAAAGCTGACCTTCGATGCAACGGGTATCAAGGTCAAGCTGGAACTGGTCCGCAACGGGGTGGTGAATGCTCAAGCGTCCATCCCCCCGCTGAGTAAGGACCACGTCTTCTACGACTCGGCTCGTCGCATGCGCTTGGCTAACGTCAAGTCCAAGTGGCTGGTTGAAAAGAACATGAACGGTGCCATCGACCAAGCTGCCGGCAAGGTCAGTGGTGACTTCTCCAAGATCGAATACCAGATCATGCTATTCGATGGTCTGTTCAGTGTCGCGCTGGATGGCGCCGAAATTGCCGCCGTGTACCTGCACGAGCTGGGTCACTGCTTCACCCACTTGGCCATGCTGGCGCAAGTCTGGGTTACCAACGTGGTATTGAATGAAGTGGCCATGACCTTCAGTGGCACCAACGATCGCAAGCAGCGTATCAAGGTGCTGGCGGAAGTGGAAGAAGCCACGGGGCACAAGTTCGAAGACAAGGCCGCGCTGGCGGACACCCCGGAACCGGGGTCGGCGATGGCGATTGTCATGGTGGCGTGTATTACCCGTTGTCGTTCGGCCCTCGGTACCAGTTTCTACGACAAGCGTCTGTGCGAGTTCATGGCAGACCAGTTCGCCGCCCGTCACGGTGCCGCCCGTGCCAGCATTACCTTTGCGGCCAAGGTGGAGAAGTCCCTCCCCGCTTCCAGACGAATCGATGGCTACAAGGAAACGTCGTCCCTAGTGGTCACCAACCTGATCAGTGTAATGATGGCGATGGTAAAAGTCTCTATCAGCAATGGGCCGCGAATAGGCATCGCCACCCCGGCGGGATTCGTCACCAGCCTCGTGATGGGCGTGGGTGTCCACATGCTCCTTGCCCTGTTCAAAGGCACTGATGACCGGTACGATGAATTCCTGCCGCGTCAGCAAGCGCTGCGTCGTGAGATTGTGGCTTCGTTGAAGAACCGCAACGTCCCGACACAATACCGTGACCGCGTGCTGGAAGACTTGGACATCGCTGATGCCACCCTTGCTGAAGTCCACAACTTCGGTAAAGTCACCAAGATGGCTGGCGAAGCCCTCGCCCAGTATTTCACTGGTCGTTATAAAGAACTGAAGTTCCAACGACAGTATGAACAATTGGCGAATAACGATCTGTTCGCCGCCTCTGCCCGTCTCAACCAACTGGCCTGATAAGGTACCCGACATGCATCAGATGCACAAAATTCACGATTGCTTTGCCAATCAAACCGAGATCAGTATCGAGCAGCGTGCCGTACTGGTGGAAACCCAACTGGCCATGGGCATCGCCTACACCCTGAACCTGCCTTCTGCCCCGGTTGAAAGCCTGCGCATGTACTGGGCCGGTCAGATCCAGGCACAGGTGGGCCACCTGGTTTCGCAGTTCAACGAAAACTTCCCGGTCAATGTCGCCTCGACCATGAACCTCGTGTTCGAGTTCTACAAGATCCGCTATTACCTGGTACACTGCCCGGCGATGCTGTGTGCCCAGCCGGAAAACGTCCTGACCCTGTCCAAGGTCTTCGACATCGACTCCAAACTGGAGCCGCGTTACCAGACCATCAACCAAATCCCGGCGGTGGAAGTACGCACTTCCCTCGGCGGTCTCATCAAGTACTTCCTCGACACTGTTAACCAGAAGTGATGGCCAGCATGGATATCAACGAAGAACTCAGCCCCGACGAACTGACCCTGATCCACGTGGGCCTTACCCCGACGCTGGAACTTGACGAAATCGAAGAGGACGATCCGGAAGAACTGGAGAGTGCCGATCAAGCTGTGACCGTGGCGGTGGAGCATCTGAACGTGCTCACGCGTTTTCAGTCCCAGATTGCCAAGGAAGGGGTGGATCGTTCCACCGCGTCCAGCCTGAAGACCATGACCCAAGGTCAACCGGCCATGGAAGCCTTCTTCGACCGCTACCCGCCGGCCAGCTTCACGGCCATGCCGTCGCGCACCAACCTGGCACCGACCATGGAAAGCATCGGCGGACGGATCATGGATGCCGTGGTCAAAGCCGCCAAGGCGATCTGGGCGTTCCTCAAGAAGGTCTGGGGCAAGGTAACCGGCGTCTTCAAGTGGTTCACCACGGCAGATAAGAAGAACGCCGAGAACCAGAAACTCCTCGCCAAGATGGTTCGCCAATTGCGCAGCAATCAACCTGATGTCAAGGTGGCGGCGAGCATCACCGAGAAGCACAAGGACAAGCTCAAGGCCGCGCTGAACAAGGCTGCTTTCCGTTATGTGCACGACAACAACGCCGGTAAGCGTCACTTCGAACAAATGACCGAGGAGATGGTCAAAGTCACCGACATGGTCAAGTCCAACCTAGGGTCGATGGCCACTGCCTTCGGCCGTGGGAGCGAAGCGGTTGCTGACAATACCAGTGCGGTCGTGCGTCAGGCGGAGGCCATCAGCAAGTACGAATGGATGTCTCCTCGCTTCAAAGCCGAAGACGGCAGCTACGAATCACACATCAAGCTCGACTACCAAGGGCTCATGCGTTACGCGGACATGTTGGAGAGCGTCTTCACCGACAAGGCCAGTCGTAACTACAGCAAGGTAGGTGGGATGAGCAAACCGATCGAGCTGCTCTTGGAGAAAGCCGAATCGGCCCACGCCAAGATGCTCGAAAAGAGCGGCGAAGCCAAGGACACCGCGCCGGTCGAATCCCTCAAGGTCATGCGTGACGTGGTGGGTAAACTGACCACTGCGATCAACACTGTGGCCAAGGACTACGCTGATCTGGCCAAGATGACGGCAGCACTGTGCGAATACATGCGCGATGTACTGACCGCTGAAGGTCCGGAAGAAGCAGCGGAATCCGGCAGTAGCGACGAGGGCGCCAGTGAAGGCGACGAGTTCAGTAACAGCAACTCGATCACCGATGCCAACGTCAAGGACAAGACCAAGCGTCCGGGCCGTCTGCGTAAACTCATGGACAAGATCAAGAACCGCTTCCCCAAGAAAGGCGGCGAGGATGATGCGGCGTATCAGCGGCGGCTGGCTCAAATGGCCGGCGAGTTGGCGGATAACGACATCACCTCCGACAATGTATTGACCATGAGTAGAGATGAACTGGAACGTCGCCTTGGCAGCGATGGTACCATCCGCCTCGGGTGATCCGACATAGAGGGAGGGCCTCCAGCCCTCCCCTTATGCCGTTACGATTGGTGAATCGCGAAGTCCACTTTCAAGTCATCGACCACTTGCAGCTGTCGATCCCCGGTGGCCATCAGCTTCTTGCGAATGCACAGTCGTGCTGATTCATCAACCATGGTGATCACATCGTGGTTGATTTCACCGCCCAGGCCGGTCAGGATCAGGGCTAGGACGTCATCGCCCAACGCTGCCTTCAGGGTCGAAATGATGCTGTCAATCGCCAACATCCGATTGTCCAGCAGGCGTGCCAAGGTCTTGTTTACCGTGTCGGTCATCAGAGCCCGCAGTTCAAAGTCCCGGTATACGGCCTTGCTGACGTACAGCACCACATTAAAGCTCTGACCAGCGTCCATGGTCAACTTGCGGTTCTTGTCAGTCAACACCTCGGTCTCTCCCAGAGTGCCCACCGGTTGAAACAGAATGCCGGTTTCTTCACGGGTGGCCTCATCGATGTTGTCCAGCACTTCGGTCAGCCATTCGACAATGGTGTTCGGGATCGAATCCCGATATGCAATGTCGCTGCTGCTGGTGGCGAAGTAATAGACGCCGTCGATAACGAAGAGGTCGGTGGCGTAGAGGATCTTGCGCGGTTCCTTGGGAACCGGGTTACCGTACTCGTCGTAGATCGGTGTCCCCTTGGCGAATTTCACCTTGGGGAATCCGGTCGAGTCGATCACCGGGTCGCCGGCACGATGCAGCAAGGTAAAGGTCGGTCGACCATCCACCACGGTGATCACCGCACCGCCCGCTTCATTGCGCAGGTAGACGTTTTCCAAGTAAGTCTCGTAAACGTCCTGCTCGTGCACCATGTACTCTTCACTGCTGGCCATCGACCGGCCACGGGTCCACAGTCCTTCCAGCGATTGACCCAATTGCAGGGTCAGTTGCTCTTGGTAAAGACCGACCGATTGATCCGGCAAGAGGAAATGCCCGAGCAGGCTGTCGATCTCGCTGCTGCGCTGACCGGTGCGTTGCGATCCCACCACCACGTAACACAGGTCGAACGTCGTTTCCAGTGCGGTGTACACCGCACGGTAACTGTTGTCGTACATCTTGAAGCTGTCCAGGCACAGGTCGTGCTCCGGGTCGATATCCCAGGTGGTGTCCAGATCAAATTCAAAGATGAATTCGTTGGTGTCGGAGTGACGGCCCAGGAACGTCCCATTGAGGTACGCCCGGTCATGCTCGCCGGTGGGTGTGAAGCTCAGCTGAGCAATGACGTCTTCATTGGCCAGCTCCTTAAAACCTTCACCACTGTTGGTCATGACCCGCAGTTTCCACCCGTGTTCGGTTTTGCTCAGCTCATGCAGGCTCGTGGTGATCCCGATGCCGAGGGTGGGGTTTTCCATCACGAAGGCTTTCTTGGTGATCTCCGGAGTGCCGAAGTGATAGGCGCGGGTGGTGAAGCGGTTGTTGCTGATGTCCAGCACGTAGTGGAACGGCGAATAGAGGTAGTTGACCTTGTTGTACTGCTTGCTGAACTCCTCGGGGTCCTGCGCAGCCAGTTGCACCAGTGCCCGCCGTTCGGCATCCGGGACGATCTCCAGTTTACCATTGACGTTGCGGTACAGGGTATCGGGCAACAGGGTCAATTGATCCCGCCCTACCATCACCGTTTCCAACCGGGACAGGTAATCGAAGGTCTGCATCAGCGTCCCCATGCACGAGCCCACGGCGGTGTAACTGTCGCCTGTTTCCGGGGTCGGCAGGGCACGGGTGGCCACGTAGATCCGGTTGGTGACATTGTCCACGTACTTCAACGCCCCGAAGCCGAGGTTGTTCAGAACCGAACCGAGCTGTGCTGGCGTCACGGGCAGGCTCTTCTCGCCCAGCGAGTTGGACATGACCCGTGCGCGCAGTTCCTCGAAGCTCAACCCGGTACGACCGCCACTGACCGCTTGGCCGCCGTAGACCGTCATGGTGGTCATGCTCTGCAAGGGCGCGCTATAGATGCCATTGTCCTGCTGATCCAGATCAATCCACTTGGCCACAAAGTCACCTGTGTTGAACGAGTTCAGGGCCATGGAGATCGGACCCTTGGTGGTGTAGATGTCCACCCGCAGTTCGGTGTTGGCCAGTCCGGTGTTGAAGTACACCTGCGGCAGGCGCACCGTCAGTTGGTTGCCATCAACGCGCAGTACCGCTGTCGGGGTTCGAACGTCATAGACCTGTTCGCTATGGGTGGTTTTGATTTCCTCCCAACCGCGTTGATTACGTGACATGAAGACGCGGCAGTAATAGAAGTTGTCTTCGAAACTGTAGGTCTTCTTAAAGCCGGTGGCAGCATTCAGGGATTCGTAGATCGGCGTGATCTTGTACTGCTTCATCGGCACCTTGATGTTGATGAACTCCTGGCGCTGACCGTTGTAGTTTTCGATGACCCATTCCACTTGGTTGCTGATCAGCTTCTCGATGGGGGATGGACGACTGCCGTCGTAGACAATCTGCAAACCACCGTGGTTCATCACCCGAATCTCGATCGGGTACTGCATGGTAAAGGTGGTGCCGGCGACAGTGACACTGGTGTGGCGAGGAATCACCACCTTGCGCACACCCCCGGCACCGGTATCCACGGCTTTGCTGTAGATCTCATCCTTGCCCAGCAGGATGGTCATCGTGGTGCTGCCAGGCGTACCGAAGCGATCCAGGTAATCCACGTCGGTCATGTGCGGATACAGTTCATCCATGGTCTGTGCCAGCGCTGGGTATTGTAACCGGTGCAGGACGTTGGCCTGCTTCATGCCCTCGCTGCCTAGGACCGCCGAGGCTTCCATGAGGAAAATAAACGGGTTGGTCGGGTCCATCAACTCCAATTCGCCATTGAAGGTGCTTTCCAATTCGTTCAGCATCAGTCGATGGATCGAGTCCGGGTCAAACCGGAACTCACTCAAGCGGCTCATCAGTTCACTGCGTGTGCTCACGTTTAGATACTCCCGGCTTTGATTTCTTTGTAGCGTGACTTGGGTACCCACCACTGCAACTCGTTGGTCAGCAGGTCGATCCACGGGTAACCTTCGTAGTTGAACAAGGCACGTTCTTCAAACGGCACCCTGGTAAACCTGAGTTCGCGGGTGGCGTCACCCATTTCAGCATGACCCATTTCAACGGACATGTTGAATTCTTTCAAGAGGATGGGGTCATTGTACATCGCACCGACGCATTCGAACGGTACGGTGATCTGGTTCAGCTCTTCGTTATATACCGCGTCACGGGAATAGTTGAATGACCCGCCGATGGAAATGGCCGAGGGCACGGCATAACCACAGGCGGCGACTTTCTGCACAAACTGCCCAGACCGGTCCATGATCAATCGATAGATGCGCGTGGTGTAATCCATCTCGTTGTAACGGATGTCTTCCATATGCGGATCGAGCTTGCCGGTGTACACCCCACCCATGTAAACCAGCCATGTATGGAAGATCAATGTTATAGGGTCACCCAAGGTATTCTGGAAGGTCGCCGTCAGCGTAAAGCGGTTATTGATGTCCGCAATGCTGTCGGTCATGATCCAGCTTTCTTTGGCCACCCCTTCAGTGGATGAGTAAACATTCATGTTGATATCCGGCCAACCGCTGATCGAAATCATCGAGTTGGACAGGAAGGGCATGAAGGTTTGGTGGTTATCGAAGATACCCGGCGCCGATAGTTTCAGTTGTCGATCCAGCATGCAACGCACTGCCCGTTGGAGCGTCTGTTCTTTCGTGGTCAGCAGCGGGGTGAGCGTACGAATACGGGAAATGTTATCGTATGCCAAGTTAAGGTTTGGACGGGTGAAAAACGTCAGACCCTGTTGGTCCGAGTTTGCAGGCAGCATGTTACCTTGCGGTCGACGGTTAAATCCGTGGATGGCGTCGGCAAACGCGCTGTCCTTGGAGCCGTACGTCTGCTCTCGGGACAATCGGTTTAACAACGGTTTGATCCCATCGAAACCACCGTTCTTCGCGATGGATTCGAGGATCTTGTTAAAAGTTGGATGATCCATTCTCTCTTTCCTAGTTCATGAAAGGACTATAAAATGTCAACAGCTACTCTGTTAAAGGCAGCCGGTGGCGTCGCCGTAGCAGTGGGCGGCGCGATGCTCCACAAATTCGTCAGCGAGTCGGCCGCGAAAGCCGCCGAACAACTGTCCGGTGAATCTGTCGCCCGCGCTGTGCAAACCGCGAAGAACGCTATGCTCGACCGGATGCAGGGCACCGACCTGATCAGTTACTCGCAACCGGCGCGTATGGAACCGATCCTGCTACTGGATCAACGAGCCATTTACGTCCCGTTTGTACAGGACGTGATCCACTCGCTGACCAACCTGTACACCGCCTACTTCCTGCAATCCATCGCTCTGGATACCACGATCAGTGGTGTGAAGGTGATGAAGCGCCTGGACAAGTTCAACCCGGACCGCAGCCTGGCTTTGGCCACGCGTAATATGCTGTCCACGGAATCCTTCGAGTTCGGTCTGCCCTTCCCCGGTGAATCCATCGGCATGGAAGCGTACAGCCGGAACGAGGAAACCATGACTGACGAGGAGATCTACGCGTCCCGCAAGCGCGATGCGTCGATCGACAAGAAGGTCAAGAACGCCGTCAATCCGGAATCCGGGGCGGAGTTCAAGGACGTGTCCAAGATGGTCAACGACGTGCAGAACCTGTCCGTTGGCAAGATGATCGAGATCACCATCAGCGAGAATGGCCAAGCGGCCAAGATCCCGGTGACCATTCGTCTGCGCGTGACCGCGATGGCTCAGCCGACTCTGGTGGAAACCCTGGCCCTCGGTGGTAAAGACGGCAGCTTCAAGGCCCGTTGGCGTGCCTGGCGCGCCGGCGAGATCAAGTTCTGGCGCGATGGCGTGTTCGCCCTCGACCGAATCGATGCACACCGCCGCGCCGCCATGAAGGACAGAAGCGGTTACTACCGTACCATTGCCAAGCGCGCCAGCACCAATGACGTCGTTGAAGCCATGGGTAACGGCCCGTCGATCGGTACTGCCTCGTCGATCATCGTGATGACCGAACAGACCAAGCAGGAGGTTGAGCGCCAGCTGGGTCGTCAGTTCCGTGATTTCGAAACCCGCCAGACCATCTTCCAGAACACCTACTCGATGCTGATTGCGATCCTCGATCCGGATTGGGAGACGGTTACCATCTACCACCGTGGTATCGAAATGGCCACCGAGCTGAGTGCCAAGGACCTGAAAGCATCCTCCAAGGGCAATGGTCCGGACATTGGTGAAATCCTCAAGACGTTCATTGCCGGTCAAGCACCGAACCGTCTGTAACCCCCAAGGAACCATCATGCGAATCCTGAACTTTATCGGCTCGCTGCTACCCAGTTTCAAGAAGAACGAAGTGACCGAACACCTCAATGCGCTGCGCGAGAACATCACCTCGCAAACCGTACCGGTGTTCGAGCAAGCCGTGGCTGACATGAAGGGTGGTAAGCTCAACAGTAAAGCCGGCCAGGCGTACACCAAGGCGTTCAACAAGGCCAAGCCGGTACCCTACCGTGGGGAATGGATGGAAGCCACGCTGCAAACCCTGCAAAACATGCAGGTGAACGTGGAAACCATCGCCAACCTAGTGGGTGACAGCTACGCCGACACCATCGTGGTGGCGGGCATGACCTACAAGCGCGCCCAGATCCTGAAGTACATCGCCCTGATGGGTTTCGTCACCGACTACTCCCGTCAAGTGATGCTGTACCTACTGGCTGCTGAAGCCAACATCAAGTCCCGCCAGCTCGATGAAGGCAAGGAACGTCCGCTGCCTGAACTGCGCTGGTTGGAGACCAACCAAGCGTCGTACTTCCGTGCACTGACTGCCATGGCCATCAAGTCGAAAGACCTGGCCGAGGTGTTTGCGAATATCCCGGATATCGTGATCACCGAGCAGAACGTCAGCACCGTGGAAGAAACCGTGGGTCTGTCCAAGGTCGATCCCCTGAAGATGAACATCATCTCCATCGGGATCAACCCCTTCCACTATATCGGCATCAAGTGGGCCGATTACCAAGTGGCCAAGTACCAGCGGGCCAAGGAAGAAAAGCGGGCCATCGAGTTCCGTCTGGAACAACTGCGCACCCAACGCTCCGGTCGCGAAGACCCCAAGCTGGAACAGTCGGTGGCCTACTACGAGGATCTGGTGAACAAGCTGGCTTCCAAGATCGCCAAGTTCGAGGATTAAGCCATGGTCATCATGTACACTCAGCGGGGTTTCCTGCTTTCGTCCCCCGATCCGCGTATGACGGGTCGGGATGATAAGTGGTACGGCAGCACGGCATTCAACGAGCTGTACGAGCAAGCCCATGACCGGCTGGTTAACCAGCAAAGCTGGGCGTGGCGTAAAAGGGTCATCGCTGCCCTCAAAGCTCACTTCAACCAACAACCCCTGTTCTTCCGCAATCACCTGCGCGAAGGCACTCCATTGCCGTTCCGGGTAGTGGACTTTCTGGTGGACACGTTTGAGTACCTGTCCACCGGTCGTCGTCGTCTGGCCCCGGAATCGTGGATGGACTTGATTGACGTGCAACCTGATGTTATGGCGCCTATCCCTCGTCACACGGCCACCAGCATCGAGCAGCGCTACCGGCAGATCCTTGATCTGCCGCCTGTGGCCCTGCTGTCGCTCTGGATCAGCCAGCCCGACGGATTGGATGATTTGATCACCACTTGTATGATCATGTTTGGTGATCACCCGGCCAAGTGATACCGCCGTTACGACAGGAGAGGGAGAGTGCACTCCGCCCTCTCCTGTTTCTCTCAAAACCCAAATGCATTTGGAGCTGTACCCATGTCCGCACTCATGAATGGCCTGCGCGCCACGTTTGAAGAAATCGAGCAAGAAGAACTGGAAGCTACTCCGGCCGATCCCGCTGACGAAGGCGAGATCACCGAAGAAGTGGCGGAAACCGCCCTGGAAGTCGAAGAAGCCGCTCAAGAAGCTGAAGAAGCTGAGCAAGTGGTCGACGAACTGGAAGAAACCGGCGACGCGCTGGAAGAAACCGAAGCAGCCCTGGAAGCCTTCATCGAAGAAGGTGGCATGGACCGTCAAACGGCCATCATGCACCACCTGAACATGCAGAACATCATGCGTCGTCTGCCTCTGGACAGCCAGCGCTACATTCCGTCGGTCGAGTCCTTCGACTACGACAAACTGACCGCCACCCAGGAAGCTCTGGACAAGGTCAAGGATGTGCTGAACCGTATCTGGCAAGCCATCAAGAATGCCTTCTCCAAGATGATCGCGGCTGTGAAGAACTTCTTCAACAAGATCGGCACCTCCGCCAAGGCCCTGAAGGGCAACGCCCAAGCGCTGATCGGTAAGGCCAAGGCCGCGTCCGGCGAAGCCAAGAACGCCAAGATGGATGCCGGTAGCCTGGCTGCCAAGCTGACCACGGGCAGCTCCTTCTCCGGTGACGTCGCCGCTGGTATCGCTCGTCTGAACACCGCGACCAAGGTCATGGCTGATGTCAGCGTTTCTTCGCGCAAGTCCATCAAGGAAGCTCTGGCCGACATCAAGGGCGAGCGCAGCTTCTGGGACAAGTTCAAGGCCAGTATCAAGAAGATCTTCGAGCAAAAGCTCAAGGGCTACGGCGACCTGCCGGGCGGGCGCTCCATCGTCCTGGAAGGTGAATACTCCGCACCCAAGCTGGCCAGCGGTGAAGAGTACAAGGGCGGTACCGAGATCTCCACCCCGTCGACCGACGAAATCGTCAAGATCGGCGAAATGGTGGAAATGCTGGCAGACCAGATCGCCGAGTACTCCGACAAGGTCTGGATCGAATCCGCCAAGGAACTCGATGCGCTGATCGACGGCGTCAAGGGCACCGTGGATGCTGCCGCCAAGGACGAAGCCAAGGCCGCTGCGACCAAGGAAAACCTGGACAAGATGACCGAAGCCTCCAAGCTGGTGAAGAACATCGGTCCCGAGTTCATCGGTTACGCTGCACAGACCGCCAAGCACGCCCTGAAGTTCGGCAGCCTGGCCCTGAAGCAGTACTAATCCATTTCTATGACTACCCTGCGGTGCGCACTGCGGGGTAGTTGAAATAGTATACAGAGTGTTTCACTCTCGTGTCGACACAACCCAATTGGAGTTATCTCAATGTCCACCAATCTGCGTAATTCCCTGCGCGCCGCCCTGGAAGATCTGGAAGAAGGCACCCTGGTCGAAAGCGATTCCGCTCAAGCCGAACTGGCCGATGCCCTGCTGGAAACCGAACAAGCGGCCCAAGAAGCCGAAGAAGCCGATCAGGTCGTTGACGAGCTGGAAACCGTCGAAGACTCCCTGACCGACGTCGAAGCCACCGTCGAATCCTTCATCGAAGAAGGCGGCATGACCCAGCAGACCGCTCGCATGCACCATGTGGCCATGCAGAACATCCTGCGCCGTCTGCCGATCAACGTCGACCGTTACGTTCCCTCCACTGAATCCTTCGGCGGTTACAGCGACAAGCTGACTGCTTCCCAGGAAGCTCTGGAAGGCGTGAAGAACGTCCTGAAGAAGATCGCCGACGCCATCAAGAAGGCATGGCAGAAACTGGTCGCCGCCGTCAAGGGCCTGGTCTCCAAGTTCAAGAAGGGCGGTCAAGCCACCAACCAAGTGGCCCTGACTGTCAAGAGCGATCTCGACGAACTGCGCAAGACCAAGAAGGCCGTTCCGGCTGACGTCAAGGTCAACACCGGTTCTGCTGGCGAAATCCTCTCCATCGGTGGCAAGTGGGGCAACCCGGTCAAGGCCCTCGATGCGATCAAGAAGGGCTTCGACGAAGGCGTGAAGGGCTGGCACGGTCAAGTGGCACGCCTGGTCGCTCCGGTGGCCAGCGCTGCTGAAACCGCTTCCGTCTCCCGCATCCGCGATGCCTTCGAGAAGGTCAACCTGGACAGCCTGAAGGTTCCGGAAGGCGAGATCTGCGGTGGTCGTCGCTTCAAGCTGGACCTGGGTGGTGCGAAGGGCGTAACCGGCGGCCACGCAACTGGCGGCAACATGGCTCGCTTCAAGGGTGCTGCGTGGGCCAACAAGGCCAAGGACTCCGGTACCACTATCGAGCGCATGGGTCGTCTGAAGTTCACCCTGGTGACCGAAGGCGCCGGCGCGGCCAGCGAACAGCAGGCCATGGATATCAACTCCATGTTCAACCTGAACAAGTCGGTGTCCGACATCGCCGACCTGATCGAGTCCTACGAGAACTCCACCTGGCGTCACGCCGAGCAAGGCATCAACGAAGTCGTCAAGGCTTCCGAAGCCCTGGCTCAGAAGGGCCCCGACGCGGTTGAGAAGGGTCAGTACAACGGTGGCGGTGCTGCTGCTTCCGCTGCTGAACTGGCCGACCTGAAGACTGCCCTGAACAACCTGAACAAGCTCGCCGAGCTGTTCCGTGGTGTCGGCCCGCAGTACGTTCAGTTCATGCTGCAAGCCAATCGCGCTGCTCTGGAATACATGAAGCGTTGCATCGACGCCCACAAGTAATCCAAGTGGCCCGTCCGGCATAATGGGGGAGGGACCTTCTCGGGTCCCTCCCTTTATGCTGTGATAAACCTTTTAAGGAGGTCCGCTATGTCCCAACCTTTATTGTCCGAAGGCGGGAGCGAAGGATTGTTCGTGGATCTGGTTACCCAGAATCGCGAGGTGCACGAAACCACCGCCGTAGTTGATGAAATGATGGCGACTGTGGAAGCCTTGATGGATGTGGATGCGTTCAACAATCCCATCAATGAACCCACACCCCAGACCCGTGAGTTGATTCGTATCACGGCCTCGAACCTGTTGTCGACCGATGCCACTCCGGCCCTAGAAAGCAACGGTGGACTGGGTCAGGTGATCCGTAACCTGTTCAAGCGCATCGTTGAGGCGCTTAAAGGGTTGATCCGTAAGCTTCAGAAGTTCTGGCAGACGGTGGGTGACAGCAATGCCTACCTGCGCATGACCCTCGACCGATTGAAGCAGCGCGCTGAGGCCCGTATGGGCCTTTCCGAGACCAAACGGACCATCGACATCGGTCGACGGGCCATGCGGTTGATGGTCAAGGGCAAGCCGCTCTCAGCATCCACGGAATACCTAAAAGCGTTCAACGAACTGAACCGGCAACTCAAGGTAGTGGCAGATCGTCACATCCCGGCAGTGGCTGATGTTGGTGAGCACTTTGTTCGGGTGGCCAACGGTAACAAATCCGACAGCCGCAAGTTCCTCAAGCAGATGCTGGAGGCAGCCCCGCTGTTGAACTTGGCCAAGACCGCCAGTGCCTTGAACGCAATTCCGCATCAAGATGCTCGCTTTGCGCGCAACGAGATGCTCGCTGCACCGGGGCTGCTGAACAACAAGATGCTGTTCGTCCGTAAGAACCCGCTTAACGCCGGCTCCAGGACGTTGGTCGGTCAAGCTGACGGTATTCGTTCCATCGGCTTGTACCTGATGAATGCCACCGTGGAAAGTTCCAACCTGATCACCAAGCATGAGATTCGCCCGCTCGAACCGCGTGTGGTGATTGAATTGGTGGACCAGATGCTGGAGTTGATGGATGAGATCGACAAGTTCTTGGGCTCCAGTTTGCGCAATCGGATTTCAAAGAGTTACGAGTCGCTGATCAAAGCCACCGAAGCGATCAAGAAGTGGACCGAGAGCAGCACGCACTCGGAAGCCAGTCTTCGTGAATACGCGGCAGCCATGCGGTTTGCTACCACGTACGCCCGCTGGTCGGAATCGCCTCACGATGAACTGATAGTGACCGCCGTAACGGCCGTTCGGACCATGGCTGAAGTCTGTCGCATGTCCCTCTCTGCCTACAGGTAATTTCATGAAACTACGCAATCAACTGCTCGCGGCTTTTGAGTCGTTTGAAGGCAGTGAAACCCCTGAGGGAGATGCAATCGATAGCCTACGGGATGAGAACGACAGCCTGGCGGCGCAAGCCGAGGAGATCGAGCAGCTCGAAGGTACGGTCAGTGCCCTAGAGGCACTGGTCCATGTCATCGAGCAACAGGGGAATCAGCTCAGCACGGCTTCACTGGAGGCGTTCGATGTTTGCATCACGTCTCTGCTGGCGCCGTATAAGCTGCCGGCCAGTGGCCGCTTCGTGTCGATGGAAGATGGCAGTACCAAACTCGATGCACTGAAGAGCTTCATCGATAGCGTGCGCAAGCTTCTCAAAGAACGCGTGGCGGAATTCACTTCACAGTTGACCCGCTTCAAGCACCGCTTCTTCCCCTCGATCGCTACCCTGCGCACCGAGAGTCAACGCTTGTTGGCGCGGCTGGATAAGCTTCCGGACGATATCGCCCTGAGTGAGGGTGCCGTGATCCAAGGGATTGACCTGAATCCGCTGCTGATGGGTCAGGATACCTTGGAAGATCCGATGCAAATCCTTGCACTGCACACCGATGCGGTGATGGTCTTCCATGATGTGTTCGGCAAGGGCTTTACGAAGACCTACAAGGGGGCTTTGGAAAGTATCCTAGGGGTTGACTCACTCGATGAGAAAGCCATCCAGAAAGCCGCTACAGCGTTCCTGAAGCGCTATCCCTCGTACCAACGTTTGTTCGTGGACCGAGGGTTGGTGGATGCCATGGAAATGCTCGGCTACACGTTCATTCCGGCTCCGGAGACGTACGTCAAGATGATCGACCTGCACCGTAAGCGTGTGCAAGGGATCTACCGCGACCTCGCTCAGTTCGCATTGGAGTGCAAGTGTACGTTTGAGTTCCCCGAGAACCCGTACCTGAAGCTGGTCAAGGACATTCCCGCCATGGGGTTAACTGAAATCCGTTCCGTGGCCGAGGAAACGATCAAGTTGTGCGAGATCATCCTTGCGGAAAAGGATGTGGGGGATGCCAAAGACTACAGTCACGAGTTGGACAAGTTGCAGATGTCGATCCAAGCGGCCAAAGCCGATGAAGTGAAGACCAGTCAACTGTCTATCGTGGCCGAAGTGGCCAACTCACTCTCGCGTCTCCCAGAAGTGGCGTATTACCGCACCCTGCAAATCTACCTGAGGGTCCTGGACACCGGTGAACAACTTCGCCTGTGGGCCAACGAGTCCCTTAAACTCCATCGTTGAGGATCAATCATGAAGAAAGACGAATATGACCTGCTGCACGGGTTTGGCGATAGCGTGGTCGGGTTTGGTGAAGGGCTCGACAGCGGGGACGTGAACCATGAGTAAGCTCGCCGCTCTCTCTGCTGCCTTCGAAGATCACGACAGCACCGACGGACTCGCCACTGGTCCGATGAAACTCGGTGACACCCTGCCCGACATTCGCGACGACGAGTCGCTGAAGGGGCTGATGCAAAAGACCCAGGCCGCTGCGTTCAATGCCAAGAACATGATCCGGGAAACCCGGCAAGCCATGGAGGACATCGAGGGGGTCCATGACCTGATCGAGGTAGCCAAGGATGCCGAGGACCTCGAAGAGCATGAGATCGACACGGTCAACGTGGCTCTCGAACACCACGCCAAGTGCCTGGGGGTATCCGGTGCGTTCCGACTGACGTTGGAAAACGGCCGCGTCAGTCAGGCGTCCATGGAAGGGATCGGTGACATGCTCGCCAAACTCTTCGATGTGATCCGTCGGAAGATCGAAGACATCATCCGTGCCATCAAGCAATTCTTCGATAGCAGTCGCAAGACCTTCGATGGCATGCAGAAACGGGTGAACAAGCTGGCAGTGGTACACTCCAAGATGAACGGTTACCAAGCCAACGCCATGCTGGAGCCATCCAAACAACAGTGGTCGGCCTTGGTCAAGGGTGAGGACATCAGCCGTGACCTGAAAGCTGACCTCATGGAGTTTGCTGACTTCGCCGTCCGTTACAAGGTTGAGATCGGCAGCAAGGTACTCGATGGTTCCCGTCACATCGCCAACATCCTTCCGGATGTTCCACTGGATGACGACATCGCGTTTGAAGACTACTTGGCCCCGAAGCTGGATAAGTTGATTCGTGCCGAGGACTTCGAGAAGGTCACCGATCGCAGCAAGATGTATCTGGGTACGGTGAACATGATTCCGGTGGACTTCCGCCCGCGCCATTCGGTTCCCAAGTGGGCCGAGCCGATGCTGGTGGCTGCTGGTCATCCGGGGGTGCACACCCACTTCAACGAACGCCTGCACGACCGCACTGTGGCGCGCATGCAAGGTAAGCTCCCGTCCCTGACCCACGAACAAGTGGGCCATGGTATCAAGGGCGCCGACCTGTCGATGGAAGCGGCGGTCTTCGTGATGGACGACTTCTACAAGGACGCTGGAGAAATCCTGCGGGAAAACCGCAACGCCATGAATTACGTCGTCAACCGTGCTAACCAGTACGGTCTGCGCCTGTCCACCCGCAACGTGCAGCTGGTCAACCTGTTGGGCCTGGCCGGTTCCTACTCGCTGGAGCACTACCTCAACTCGCAGATCGACTTCCTGAACAACCTGATGTTCAGCACCGAAGCGGCCATCTGGTGGATGGAAGAGTCCATGTGGCGAAACCGTCCGTAACAGCATACTGGGGAGGGCGTCTGCCCTCCCTTTTATGTCTGGCTTGGAATTTTATGAATCCCTTAACGAGATGCCGCGATGCCTAATCTCATTATCCCCGTTGATAACACGTATGAAAGCGTGACACGCAATGTGGTGAAGTCGGTGATGGATCGTTTGATCAAACTGACCGGTCTGTCTACCGACGTCCCCATTCGGTTACCCGGTGTCAATGGCACCATTTTCCAAACCGGCTCCACCGTCTCCAAGGACATCGACAGCAATGTCTTTGAACACTCGGGGAAGGTTACGGTCCAAGTGCGCGAAGAGTACCGCGAGGATGCTCTGCTGCGTGGGTCCGTGCGCCACCCGGATCAACGCTCGATCTTTGAATTCAAACCGCTGAAGACCCTGCTCAAGCCGGTGTACAGCTACACCGACGTGACCCTGGATATTCAGTACCGCGCTCCCACCCGTTCCGAAGTCGAGCGCTGGCGCGACGACATCAAGGTGCGGATTGCCGACAACCGTCAAGCCCACCTGCATGACCTGAAGTACCATTACGCGGTGCCGAAGCTGGCGCTGATCGTGCTGCATCACTTGCACACGTTAAAGGAAGCCCAAGCCGGGTATGGTGACACCTTTGTCGAGTGGTTGCGAACCAACTTCACCCGCAAGGCCACTTCGCTGACCAACCTCAACGGCCAGCAGGCCCTGTTGGTAATCGGCGAACGTCAACAGGGTGTACAGGGCTGGTTCGACTTCGATACACCTCCTGAGCCTGAGAAGGATGACGGTGGGGCCAGTTGGACCGTGACCTTCTCGTATCGCTTCGGTTATCAGAAGCCGGTGTCGACGGTGCTCGAATACCCGCAAGTGGTACACAATCAACTGATCGATCCGGAGTTCATGAGTGAACACCCGCCGTTCAAGTTGAACCGTGACCAGGTGTCGGGTTCCTATAGCCGCGAAGCGTTCGATGTTTTGGAGGACTTGGATGCCCCGCCCGATCCCATGGGTGGCTTGCGTATCCCGGACTTCGACGACTGGATACCTCAACTGGTGCCGGTCAATACCGAAACCCTGATCAACTTCATGATCCAAGTCGTGCCAGGTAACGAATGCATGGTCATGGATCTGCGCAATGATGAATCAGTGGAGTTCTTTCCGGAGATCCTGGCGTACATGGAAGAGACACGGGAAGGACTGTGTACCCGTGGTCAGTCGTTACTGCACTTCACGCTGTTCAAGGGAAGCATGCCGCTGGACCCGGAGAGTATCTACGTCGACGAGGACATGGTGATTCGCACTGCGGTGCCTATGGACATCCGTTGCACCTATCACCTGCGTCTATCGGCGGTGGTGAACCGAGGGCTGATCAACAAGCCCGCGCAAGAGGTTTTGCTGCGCCACGGCAAGGCGACCCTGCTGATCTTCCAGTCCTTGGCCAACGACCTTGACGTGGAAGCGGGTCGCCAAATGCTGGTGGACGAGACCTACATGACCGTCCCCTATTACGACTGGTTTATGGGTGTGGCCATGGACCGCCATGTTTCTCCCCGCAATCCGCGACGGAGTGGCTTGGAGGGTGCTTTGGTCATGCAACTAACGATTGCCACTGAACGGAAGGAATGACCATGGCTGTCATGAAACAACGTAAACCCACCGCCCCGGTCCCGGAAGAACACGTCAAGGTGCAACCGGAGTCTTTCAAGGGTATCACGGTGGACAGTAAGGCGACTCCGCCTTCGACCTTGGCTACCTTTCTGGAAGGTCAATCCTGGGTGGTGGATTACTACAGCCAGATCGTTGACCTGCATGACCGTCTCAGCAGCCAGGAAGTGGGCATGTCGGCGGTGTACCAGTCGTATAAAGTTATCCGTGGCTTTGAGCTGAAGGTGACCTCGCCGCTGTCTACCAGCCAGAACGATGAGACCAAGGAAATGGTCATCACCGGCAGTGCCAACGTGTACAGTGTGTTGATCCCCAACGTCGGCGACATGTTCATTGCCGATGTCGGCGATGGCCGGGAAGGTATCTTTACCATCACCGGCAGTTCGCGCAAGAGTATCTTCAAAGAAACCGCCCACGAAGTCGACTACAAAATGGTCGGCTACAACAACGCCACGAACCAAGCGGACCTAGATCGCAAGGTCGTCGATACGCTGTACTTTGACCGTGACTACTTGCGCACCGGGTACAACCCGTTGCTACGACAAGGAACGGTAGATGTTCGAGAGGAGCTAAGCGGTCATTACAGTCGCCTATTGACAGCCTACTTCAATGACTTCTTCTCCCGCGAGCACATGACCCTGATCATCCCCAACCAAGAGACCGTGACTTACGACCCGTTCTTGACCCGGTTCCTAGTCAACATCCTCTCGGTGGAGGAGCATCCGTACATCCGTGACATTCACCTGCTGAACGTCTCTGAAGATTTGAAGATGTACGAGTTCACCCTCTGGAATTGCTTGGAGCGCATGGATCATCGCTTCTTGCAACTGACAGTGGATGACATGTGTCTGGTGCCGAGTTCGCACTTCCTGTCGCGGCCGGTGTACGGCAGCATCTATTACTCGAAGGTCAAACGGGTGGTGTACCCGGAACCCCGCTCGACCAACGTGGACGCGCGTCACCACGGTCATCGGGTGGGTGCCCCGGAACTCAAGCCCGGCCTCCCGCGCTTTGCCGAGTTGACCCGTAGTGTGGAACGCTTCATCGACACCGATATTCTCTTGGATGACGACCTGTGTCCGGAACCGGAACAGCCGCTCATCCATCTGGTGACCTGCGACAAGTACTATGTGCTCAGTCGAGCGTTCTACAAGAACCGGGGTCTCCAGAGCACGCTGGAGAACCTGGTGAGCAAAGCCCTCAAAGGCGAGTCGTTGGATCTGAACGTACTCAATGAAGTGTGCAACGATGCGCTGAACTGGCACAACGTCGAACGCTTCTACTACTTCCCGATCCTGTTTACTTTGTTGCGTGTTTATCCGAGAGGTTTGTGATGTCATCCACTGAGCAACATACTCCTGCGTTCAAGCTGTTCCATTACGAGTTCAACTACCAGATTCCGGCCATGCACTTCTACACGGAGCAGCAGCAGGAGAACTTCGGGGTTTTCTCCTCGGGGGATCGAGAGGTAGACCGGATGCAAGCCGCCGCCCCGGTAATGACCCGCAGCAACATCATGGAGATGGCCCGGCGCTACGCCCAAGACATCCAGATCGAGCTGTGCAACCCGGAAGACTCGGTGCGGATCTATGAGATCATCAAGGCCCACCTGCTGGACTGGTACAAGGCTGCGAGGACCGAACACAACCTCGGGGATGTACCCACCGAAGACCTGCGGATGCTGGATGACTTTGCCGTCTCGTTGTTCCAGCTGGCGCGGCGGTATCAGCCGCAGATTGTCGAGCAGTCGCGCTTCATGCGCCTGTTCGGTCAACTCGGCGGCTCCATGGACCGTCATGCCCCGGTGTCACGCACCGAAGAGACCGAAGCGGCGCCGAAGGTCAAGGAACACAACCCGATCGCCGAGCACATCCAGGACTTCCTGTATCAGCGTGGCTTGACCCGCTAGGAGTGGTATAAATGCACGCGCAGATCGATGCGTTCAATTCAGAAATCCAGTTGATTGCCGGATCGAGTACCAGCGGTCTGCGGCAGTACTACGAAGCTGAGGTCTTGGCGGGGGATAAGCGGATCATTCCACTGGGGTTACTCTCCGTGGACATCAACCGGGATTTCGTCAACAATTATTGCGACGAAGTCGTGGTGGAGCTGCAAATCCCCTACGGGACCTACGTGGAGCATATCGCCCCTTACCGACAGAACTTGCGCATCGTGCTGAAGAAGCAGACCGTAAGTATTCTGCCCGGTCAGACCACCGATGACCGCACGGCCACGGAAACCTTCCGTGCTACCTTGATCGATGCCAAGCAAGAAAGTACGGCCCCTAAGTCGACCCTGACCGGTGACGCCGATGCCGCCAACCTAGCGGGTAGCATTCCCTTGTCATTTCAGTTGCAGCCAATTGCAATTGAACAGCTGCGCTTCTTCACCTTCGGTGCCGTGTTTCGCACTGCGTCACCGGGCGAGGTGCTTAAAGCGGTATTCACCAAAGCCAGTCAGCAGTTGAACCTGGATGCGGATCAACAGATCAAGGGCGTCACCATGTTCCCGGTCAACAATACCGAAAAGTTGGACGCCGTCGTGATCCCTCACGGGACTCGCTTGATGGACCTGCCGGACTACTTGCAAAAGAAGAGCGGCGGGATCTATTCCAGTGACTTGGCGTTCTACCTCTTGGCAGGACAATGGTTCATCTGGCCGTTATACGACCTGTCCCGATCAACCCAGACACCCAAGAAGGTAACCTTCCTAGTGGTGCCACCGAACTTGCTTAACGGTATCGAACGAACCTACCGCACCACCGATAACCAGCTGATTGTGCTGATCACCGGTGGGACGGAGCATGTCGATGCCGTGGACGAGCAGTTGGCGGTGATGGGGAATGGTATCCGTTTTCCCGATGCCCGTAATGTGTTCAACGGCATGGGGGAAGTGGCGGATAACAAAATTACCGTGGCACGCGGAGCGAACACCAACGAGTTTATTTTGAAGAAACGTGCCTCTGGTTTGAACAATATTGTTCGATCCACGCAAGCGTCTCGGAATATTTACGCGGAAACCTCCAAGTACGCCAGTTACCTAGGGGGTCAGATGGTGTTCCAATGGCAAAATGCCGACCCTTCATTGTTGCGACCGGATTTGCCCGTCGAGGTCATGTACCTCAAGGACAACCTGGTCAAGACCCTGAAGGGCACCCTGCTGGGCGTGAAGGCGTGGACGGGGACGACCGGTAACGGAGTCACCAACCGCCAGCATCAGACACACTGTGTCGTACGGGCTTTTGTAGAGGGGGACCTCCCTGAGTTCGCCACCTTCATTGACGAGCAAGGTCCGCAAGTGCAGACCCCACCGAAAGCATTCTAGGTGTTTTGGATTGTACATTATCTAGGTGGAGAGGTTCGTCCTCTCCACCTATACCGTTTTCCAGGTGGGAGATCCGAAATTGGAGTAAGAACATGTCTATTCAAGAACTGGGTAAGACCCACATCGAGCAAGGGGAGTTGCTGTCGTTATACGTCGAAGATCCCGAACAACGGGGCCGCTTTGAGTCGATAACGCTATACGCTCTCAAAGGCTTTAACATCAGTGACATCATGGCCGACTACTACGAACACAGTCTGGCGCCACGTAAGAAGTCGTATGCTTCGGAAGTGGTCATGCATGATTTCGTTGATACCTTGGTTCAAGGAGGTTTGGTAACCAAACCGAAGGACCGTGTCATCCACTTGGGCTACATTGGACGGCCCTGCAAACGCATCCTGGAGGAATACAAGCACCGTCAAAACCCGGTCGAGTTTGTAATTGCCAAAATACGAAACCTTATCAAGAATCGCTGCACCGGACTCTTTCTCAGCTCGGGGGACTACGTCAGTCTCATGGACCCCGATTTCTGTAGCCAAGAGGTTCGGGCCAAGATTCATCACCGTGGTGAATATTTAGGAATGCTATCCATCGGTTTGATGCCCAGTGTGCGTCTTGAATTAACCGATACGGATCGTCGTATCCTGAAGACTCATCTCCAAGGCATGATCGACAGCAGCTACTCCAAAGAGCAGCTGACAGTCGAGGAAGTTTATTTGATCGAGGAGGTCACGGTACAGTGAGCATTGAAGATTACCTGCTTCGACTGCCACGTTTTGGGATGATTCTCGCCGCTACCCCGCGTGGGGAGATTGGTTGCTGTAACACCATCCCGTGGAAGTTGGACGGGGACCTGAAACGCTTCCGTAAGATCACCGAAGGCCAGATTGTGGTCATGGGTCGCAAGACGTACGAGTCGCTCGGCAAACCGTTACCGAACCGAATCAACGTGGTGCTGTCCCGGACCATGACCCAGGCCGAGGTGAATGACCAAGGTCACGGCAATGTCTTTGTCCTCGATGACATCGAGGCATTGCCAGACCTGATTCGTGGCTGGAAGGCTGATTGGTGCTGGTTTATCGGCGGGGCTGACGTGTACGAGTTGGCCTTGACCTATGTGGAACGAGTGGAGCTGACCATGGTCAACGTTCTGCCGGAACGGATAGGCATTCCGTACGATAGCCGGTTCATGCTGATGCATACGCTGTTCAATCCCAACTTGTGGAAGGTCGCAAGGTCCGAGCAATCGACCGACCCGGCCAGCCACTATTACCTGACGCTTAACCGCGTTGAATAAGAAGAAGGAAGCAGTAAGATGTTCAAGTTGAGTGTGGAACAAATCGCCCGTGTTTGCCATGAAGCCAACCGCGCTTACGCTGCGGGTCAGGGCGACCACAGCAAGTCCAGCTGGGAAGAGAGTCCCGAGGAAATTCGTCAAAGTGCCATCGCCGGTGTGAAGTATCGTCTTCAACACTCCGACTGCACCTCGGAGGAGCTGCACGCACAATGGATCGTTTTCAAAGAGCAGCAAGGTTGGGTCTACGGTCCCTGCATTGACTACGAAAAGAAAACCCACCACTGCCTACTGCCGTTCGACCAGCTGCCGGAAGTCGAGCGGGTCAAGGACAAGCTGTTTGCGTCCATCGTTACCAGCATGGCGGAATGGGTAGATCTTTGATTTGCGAGGTCTGCTATGGCGTTGCTTTCTGTTAAAGAACGCCTGATCCACGCAATCCAATCGGTGGGGTACGGTAAGAAGTACATTACCGTCTCCACCGTTGGTGATCCCTCGCGCCCGGATCAGCCGCTCGGTTGGCATGTCGTGGTTTCAACGCCCACCGATCACGTCGATTTGATTGTCGGTCCTCTCGGCAAGTCATTCGACACTACATCAACCTTCGCCAAAGTCAGCGAACCCCACCCGGAGTTCCTCAAACGCAACTACCTGAACACCCCTGGTCTATCGGTCCAGCAAGTGGAACTGGCTCGCACGTTAATCGAAGGTTACTTGGCAGCCGGCTACAAAGGCCAGCTGATTCGAAGTGAGGTTGATTGTGCCGAGAACCAGATCCTGCGCATGGTCAGTCCCCATTCGGACAACATCATGTCGCTGCTGTGTATCCGCTTGCCAGCCCCTGTGCCATCTGAGATAGCACAATCCAAAACTTCCATGGAACGCTTAGCGCGTTTCATAACCCGAATAAAAAACCGCACAAGGAACAAACCTGATGGACAGCAGTAACGTCATCGCTACTCCCGTTGTCGAACTGAATCGCTACTACGTCAGCCACCGTAACGGTCGCACCATGCGTCTGTATACGATCCAAACCAAGAAAGATCGGGTGCAGGTCAAGGAAGCGCCGGAGCGGATTGATGCGAACTGGATGCCCATCCGCAACTTCCTGAAGTTCTACAAGCTCGAAGAGTAACCAACCCAAAGGAGGGAATAGTCATGAGCACGATGAAGAGCCTCAAGCTTTCACGCATCCTCGGTGAACTGTCTATGTTCGCATCGCACGGTTACTTTGACACCGACGCTTTTGACGATGGTCAGGGAGCGACCGTGGACCCGAGTCGACATCTGATCGAGATCAATGTCCTCGGGGTCCACTTCCAGTTTGCCACTCGCAGTGGGCGATGCACGCTGTCGCCTACATGGGTCGAGATGAGCCGGGCTGAGCAGGTGGGTCTGCTCTCGGCCATCTACCGCATTCTGGAGCATTATAACCTAGCCAGTGAATCGTTGTATGACTGGCTGTCTCCGCCGCAGTCCCAGTTAAAGGTAGGGCAGATATGAGTAAAGGGATCTTTGTTGTCTTCGAAGGCATCGACGGCTCCGGTAAGTCGACCCAGTTGAATAAGGCCGAACAGTTCTTCGTTGCGCTCGGCATCCATCTGTGCATTACCCGTGAACCAGGTGGTACGCAAGTAGCCGAGGAGTTGCGCAACTTACTGCTGGCCGACCGAGAAGAACAGATCCTGCCGATCACGGAAGCCCTGATGCTCTATGCCGGTCGTGCCCAGCACTTGGACCGAGTCATCAAACCGCACCTAGCTGCGGGGGGCATCGTCCTCTGTGACCGTTACGTCTACAGCAGCTACCTGTACCAAGGTATCTACGGTCAGGTCGAAATGGACCATCTTAGTCAGCTGGATGCGATGACTGGGGTTATCCAACCGGATTACGTACTTTGGTTCAATGCCACCCCGGAAGTGGCCGCCTCGCGTCTGGCGCGGCGAAAAGAACTGGACCGCATGGATGTGAACGACATCTCGCGGATGCGGGAAGGTCGCGATACCTATCGGTTCATGGCGGAACAAGACCCGGAGCGTTTCCGTGAGATCGACGCTGACGGCAGTGAGCACGATGTGTTCTGTCGTGTCCTGCCTCACCTGATGGAAATCGTCAACCGCCACAAAGCGCGACCGGCTGCGTAAGGACATAAGAGGGAGGGTTTACTACCCTCCCTCTTTATGCCGTGTTTCCCTTTAAAACGAGGAATTACCCATGCGCGACGATTACAATGTTGTCGAGCGTCCAAACTTAAAGAGGAGTTGATCTTGAGTTACTTTCAGATGTTGGTTGATCGCTTTACCCATGAAGTCAAAATGATCCAACTGGAATCCCGCCCTCGCCACATGATCCTCGGTCGCAAGGGCGAGACGGATACCTTGACCATCAACATGGCGACCCCTGTTGAAGCCCCGGCATTCTTCCTCGATAGCACGAAACCGCTGGAGGACGGTTACCTCGAACTGAACCGCGAGGAGGTCATCGAGTTTGTCATGAGTCGGCTGGAGTTCATGACGTTGGAGTTGACCGAGGCGTTACTGGACGTGCTGCTCACACAAGGCACTGGGGCTAATTACCGTTTCATCACCGACACGGAAAAGGACCATGTCTTGGTCACCAGCGCGCGGATGGTGGCCATCATCCTGATCGAACCGGTGCCGAACGAACCCACCGTGCATTGACTCTGGTTAATAATGATTCCGCCGACAGGTGATGTGAAGTCTCGGATAAACAGGGGGTCTCGGCCCCTTGTTTCTTTTTTGATCGAAAGGAGCAGTGTTATCATGAAAGTGAACGAAGTCGCTGATTTACTACAGAGTCTTGCCTACGGCATTCAATCTAACCAACAGGTCGTTTCCAGCGCCATTCCTGTGGTTGGCGCGGCCTTTACGAACATCAGTGCAAATCTGAACGCCTTAGCAGGTTCCTTGGTTATCGGCCGGATAAAGTCATTGATCGAAGGTACCCACGACGTAGCCCTCTATCACAAAGCCATGACCGGAGAATCCATGGCTTATCCTAACCCAACGACTCCGCTGAATGGTCAGATTCTGGAGCAACTGGGACGTGCCTTGGCCAATCTGGGGGTGCACCGTGCGCTCACGGGTGGGGACATAAATTGGACCGATGGCCATCAGGTTAGTCCTTTCTTCACTACAAAGATCAAAATACTGCCAAGGCAAGGAAGCAGTTTGGGTGGCCGAAGAGCCGAGGTTAGGGGACATGCAACGTTCACTATAACGGGTGAAACGTTCGACCTTAATCTTGATCAGATAGATGCTCGGTGGCCGGACATCCGCTATTTACTGGAGAACTTTGCCGATCTTGAGGAAACCGAGCTGGTGCCCTCTGCAATCGTTTGCGAAAACCTTGGGTCGGTGGAAGGTTTCACCGATGAGGTGATTATCGGTGAACAGGACCTCTATCGGACACCGCTGGAATTTACCGTCGGTGAGGTGGCGTTTCAGTTGGGTCTCAGCAAGCCGAACCGCTGGAGTCAGGAATACACCTTCTCCATTAGGTTGACATCAGATGACAGGGACAACACTGAACGAGCAACGGCACTGGGGTTGAATTATCTGGAAGGTACCTACGGGCACTGGGAAATGATTCCAGTAGAAGTGCGCAAGTGTATCAATCAATCTTATTTGCGCGGCAAGGACGAGTGGATTAAGCGAGTTCTGGCAGATCGCATCTATTAGGCATAGAGAGAGAGAGGGGAGTTAACTCCCCTCTCTCTCTATGCTGTTAGTAAATAGCTTTACCTTTAATCAGCTCTAAGCAAGGTCTCCAGCCACGGTATTGTGTCGAAGAATCGTTTAGCCATTGGTACGTTCGCACCCCGTTACCCATGGTTCCACGTACAGTAACTTTTCGAGTTCCGCCTTCTACAGCCGACTCGTAGCAAAGAGTGGCCTGTCCGGGCTGGGAACCATCCACAACCAGCTCGGTATTAGAAAGATTAAGCCATCGTGGGGTAAGATTGCCGGAAGAAGCCACCCTGTAGATAAGCTGCGTCCATTCGCTATTTACGGTCCTTGAATCGTTTTCGCTCCCCCGTCCACCTTTGATTAGTCGAACTGCAAATTCACTATAGCCGATCCGAATAGTCTTTTCACCCGTAGCGATACCGGCGGCATTCATGGACGCCCATGTCACATAGTTCCTAAATGGCTTACTCGCGATATAAAGATGTTTTCCTTGGAAACCGAAATGAAAGTATCTAGCGTTACTGTTGATATCTGTCCCTTGGGTATACCCTACCATAGAGGCCAGTTCCTTGCCATTCGGTAGCAAGCCCGAATTGACATAGCCGTAATACGCAAGATCACCTGCCAGTTCCGGTCCATCATCGAGCGTATTATTCAATAGTTCAAACATGGAAAACCTGCTTAATTAGTATACACATCATTATTTCCCCGATGGTGTGTGGAATGTTACACCTCAAGGGGAACCTCAATGTCAACCACCGAACGTATCGTGATTATTTTTGCCATCATGGCAGCCCTGTTGTTGAGTAGCGTCGGTTATATTGCGTACATGCATCACCAAGTGGCAGATCTTGAAATCACTGTCACCGACTTGAAAGCCAGCAACGAATCACTGAAGGTGGCGAATGACAGCTTGGTCGCCGATGCGGTGATCAAGGAGAATCTCAACCTTGAGTTGCGCCAGCGGTTGACCCAGTACGAACTGGAGCACAAGAAAGAAATGAACAAGCTGGCCGAGGACATCGACCGCTTGGAAGAAGAAGCCCAGCAGCGCGAGATTGACGGGCTGGTAAATCGCACATACGACGCTGTGTTGGTCGATCAGACCGTGGATGCTGTTAACGATGCAATGTGGGAAGCCTATTGTCGAGTATCCGCCGCTTGCGAGGAGAAGTAAGTCATGTTTGCACGAATTGCCTGCGGCGCTGCCCTTGTGTTCGTCCTGACGGCCTTGATCGGCTGTACGCCCCGCATCGAATACCAGACCCTCTACGTCTATCCAGACGACAGTTGGCTGGTGGACTGCACCATTACCCCGCCCATCAGCCCGGCGGCACTGAACAAACTGCCCATTGCCAAGCGGCTCAATGAACTGGGTAAGGTAAACTTGTCTAATTACCTGAACCTGCAAAAGTGCAATGAAGAAAAGAAAGCCATCCGGCTATGGAAAGCTGATCACCAACGGAAGAGTCAGTGATGCACAGTCCAAGCGTCATGCTGGGGCTTCGGAATCTACGTAAAATCTATCAACGAGATCCGACGACCCCGGTCATCGTTGAAATCAAAGAAGTGAACGAGACAGTGCAGGGTATGGTGGTACGCTTCGAGGACGATGTCCTAGGGCTGTACCTCCCAGCCCGTGGGGAGACCCTGACAGTGGCAGCCGAAAGGCTGTCCACCCTGCATGTGCGTTCAACCATCAATCCAACCGAACAGATCCGGAACAGCCGCGAACGGATCGAAGCGTTCATTCAACTGGCCGCCAGTGAGGCGGTCATTTTTCCGTTTCTCCGTTATGCCGGTGCCACGCTGTACATCACCGGACGCGGGCGGTTCGTTGAAACCGACGGGACGGTGCGGTTGACAGGTGTGGTTGCTCACAGTGAATCCGGTGGGGAGACCATCATTCCGTTGGCTGCCATTGAAACGGACCTTTTAGATCGCGAGAACTTCACCAAGGAGAAAGGGGTTGATCAGCGTTACCAGAACTTTCTGGATAAGGTCAACGAGTTCTACGGTCATCGCTGCCCTTTCCGGGTCAACGATGTGGTGTATGAACAACCGCATGGTGAGATGAGCGATAAGCTTAGTGGGCGCAAGTACTACATCGTTCACGAGGTCTACCGTAAGCCTCAGGACATGGATGGGGTATTCTGCGATATGGCCCTGTTGGACCTCAATGGCCAGATTCCCGTTTTAAAATATGTCTTCAGCAGTACATATAGGCTTCGAGAAAACATCGACAGTATTATACAGTCTTTGAAGGAGTAGTCATGGTTGCTGACAACTCGATTATTCGAGAAAATCTGCTTGAGATACTGGGTAACGGCAATGGCTCAGTTCGACACAAAGTACTCGACCCGGTAGGTGATGTGTTTACCCATCAACTGAAATTCTTCCGCCAACAGTTGCGCGAGCATCGGATGGTCATTTCCGATGATCAGCTAGCGGATTTCGAAACGCTCCTTCAGGACACCATTGAGTCCTTCTTCGCGGATAAGGTAGTTGTAGAATGAAAAAAGGTGTGTACCACTTCCTCAATGCGTTCCAGAACCTGTGCGCTGACAATGGCGGACAAGTCTTTATCTACGTCAAGAATGACGTGATGAAAGACGCCTTCTTGGTCCCCTTTGAGTATGGCGAGCACATGGTTAAGCTCAACGTGTCGGTCGATGCGGTGACCGGTTACTACATGAGCGATAGCATGCTTTCGTGTTCCATGACGTTCAAGGGCCGGCGGCATCGACTGGATATCCCGTGGCGTGCGGTCGCGCTACTGGAATACCGTCCGCTGAAAGGTGCGTCGGTGGTCATGGAAGTGGAGTCGCTGTGCCAGGTGGATGAAGACGAAGAACTGCCGACTGCGATTGATCCAAAACCGGCGGCTACCGCGACCGGTAACAAGCGCGGTCATCTGACCTTGGTACACTCCAAGTAAAACAGCATAAAGCGGAGGGGATAGTTCCCTCCTCTTTATGCCCTAATCGAGATCCGCCGATTCGCTTCCAGTAATTTTCAGTTATACATTCTCCAAGCGACAACCACTCGCTAAAGGAGCGAAACCATGTCGAACATCGACAAGCTGCGCGAAGAGTTCACCAAGTTTTACTCAGAGCACTGGCTGCTCAATGACAAAGCGCACCGGGCCGAGCACTTCGAGGAAGTTTATCTAACCGGGTGTGAGATAAACCTCCGTCTGGGACTGGGGTTCAAAGAAGAGAACATCTTCCGTGCAGCTTACCTGCACGACCTCTTCGCGTGGTCGAGAGTCAACCACCACCTCCTCAGCCACGAGTACACCCTTTCCACGGATCACCCGTGCATGGAGGGGGTTTCAGCTGACGATCGTTGGTTGATCGCCCAAGGGTGCTTGCAACATAGGGCAAGTTTCGAGGGGGAATTCAGCTGCTCGTTTGCAGAGCTGATCAACTCTGCAGATCGGGGGCGCCCTGGTCAACTGGATGACATGTTCGATCGTGCGATCATGTATCGCCAGAAGCATTTCCCCACCATGTCCCCTGAGGAGATGGAGATCGATGCGATCAAACATCTGAAGGAGAAATGGGGAACGGGAGGGTACGCTCGGTTCGCCGGGATGTACCTCGCCGCTTTCGGTGCGGACTTGGAAGCCCAGCGTCGGACCATCGATCGGCTGTAAACATCAGGGGGAGCTTCGGCTCCCCCTGTATGCCCTTTCTTTTTCGATCCCAAAAAATCTCAATCATACATTGTAGTTGTGACTAGGAGCAATAATGTTCTTAGCAAATAACCTTAGAGGAAACTATCATGAACACTTTCGCTATCGCCATGTCTGTGATCTACGTCATTTCCATCATCTTGGCGTGGGGCGTAAGCTGCTCCTTTGCCCGCATCGGTCAGGCACCTGGCTGGCGTCTGATTGACATGATCACCGTGGCGGATCACGTCAAGCGTTATCGGAAAATGTACATCGTAGGTGGTGTTCTTTTTGACATGATGTTTGTCTACATGGGTTTCGCGACGGACATCTACGCTCTGTGCATCCTTGCTGTTATCAACACCATCGTTGGCACGGCAATGATCAAAACCATCGTCAACTGGAAGATGGTTGATGTCACCGGAATCATCAACAAGGCATTCGCCGACATGAACTTCGGTACTAAGTAAAGCTCACTGTTGCAACGGGGCTGTCACCAGCCCCCATCTTACCCCGTCTCGTAGGGGATTTAACCGTGGCACTGTCGCCACTCACGTCCTAAAGGAGGACAACCATGCTCACCCCGATCATCATCAACCTGACCCAACACGCCCCCAGCCCTGAGCAAATCAAGGCCGGCGTAACCGACCTGCGCAAAGATGCGCGGGCCGAACTGATCACCCTGCTCACCTTCGACGAAATTCCGTCGAAGGAGGAAATGGCCCGCCGTGCCGAGCGCATCGCCGTTTTGGCGCTCGACGAATTCTACAGCTACGGGCTGGATGTGACCTCCAAGGGCATGATCGGCGGGGCTCCCTTCTTCATGTCAGCGCTGGAAACGGCGCTGCGCAAAAAGGGGATCGGTCCCGTGTACGCGTTCAGCGTACGCGAGTCGGTTGAGGTTACCGGACCGGATGGCTCGGTGACCAAAACCGCCGTGTTCCGTCACAAGGGCTTCGTAGAAGTCTGACGGAACACGCAGTCGCTTACCTGAAAGGGTAAGCGACTGTTTCTTTTTTGTCGTAATTGATTAAATTAGAATCCTACATTATGGAATTGGTAATCCATCCCTACTTTACCATGAGGCAGTAACCATGCAAACCCCTAACGGCTACATCCATCATGATACCCAGTACCTCGACCTGCTGCGCAAGATCCTTGACATGGGCAACGTCAAGGGTGATCGCACCGGTACTGGTACTCTGAGCACTTTCGGTGCCCGCATGGAGTTTGACCTGAGCAATGGTCGCATTCCGCTGTTGACCACCAAGAAGGTCAACCTGCGCGCCATCATCCATGAACTGATCTGGTTCATCAGTGGCTCCACCGACGTCAAGTACCTGAAGGACAACAACGTCGGCATCTGGGATGCGTGGGTCAAGGAACATACCGCCGAATGGCGTTACTTCACCGCTGAAGAAATCATCGCCAAGCTGGAGAAACAGTTTGGCAAGCCGGTAAAGACAAAGGCTATCCGGTTCGGTCAAGGCGAAGCACTGATTCCGGTTGATAAGGGCGATCACGTCGAGATTCCGTATCTAGATTTCACCAATGGGGATTTCGAGGAAGGACTCGATGTGATCTGGATCAATGCATACGTCACGGCCACTGGTAAAATCGCCCGTGAACTGGTCGCCGGCGATTTGGGCCCAATCTACGGCAAGCAGTGGCGTGAATGGGAAACCAACGATCAGCGACCGATGACTGAAGAGGAAATCATCCAAACCTGGGTCAAACGGATCAAGGACAATGACCCGCTGGCGCAAGTCCCGGCCTTCATCAAATCGATGGATGGGGAAAGTACCGATACGGTGATCTACTACGGTGACCGGTATAGCTTGGAGCGCCAGTACCAGCTGCACTTCAATGACGATCAGCCGCCGACCGCGCCGTTGACTATCGACCAGTTGCAGGATGTCATCGATCAGCTGAAGAACAATCCCAATTCGCGGCGGATCATCGTCAGCGCATGGAACCCGTCGCAGATCCACGAGATGGGCTTGCCGCCGTGCCATACGCTGTATCAGTTCTACACCCGTGAACTGGGTACGTTCGAGCGGGCAGCACAATGGATCGAACTGAGCGAAGGGCAATCGCAGGTTACCCATATACAGCTACTGGAAAGTCTGGGTATCTTCGTCAATGTGGGTCCGAATGACGAGATCCATCTGGACACTACGGGTTTGGATGCAATGGACGACTACGTCGAGAGCATCGAAAAGCTGGAAGGCTGGATGGATAAGTTCAATGTGCCGAAACGTGCCCTGTCCTGCCAGCTCTATCAGCGCAGCGCCGACATGCCGTTGGGTGTACCGTTCAACATCGCTCAGTACAGCATCTTGGTGCACATGGTGGCTCAAGTGGTCAACATGGTTCCCGAGAAGTTCGTCTGGGTTGGTGGTGATGTGCACATCTACGACAACCAGATCGACGGCGTCTGCGAACAGCTGACGCGTGAACCGGTGGAACTTCACCCGCGTGTGGAGCTGAACAAGGCCGTCACGTCGCTCTTCGACTTCACCTTCGAAGACATCGCGGTGGTGGACTACGAACCGCTGCCGGCGATCAAGTTCCCGGCTGCTGCTGTGTAGCCTGCATAACGGGAGGCCCTCGCGGCCTCCCCCTCTATTCCGGAACCCCTCATGCCTAACCGCCGCAACACCCGCTGTGACAGCCTCTCGATCGTGGATGTCACTGTAATCTTCATCGCCCTCTGGGCATTAACCGTGTTGTACGATGTTCACCGCGCTTTACCCTAACTAACTATAACGACACACAGGAGTGTTCACCATGCACGTAATGGCTACCTTTTCCGGCGATCGTCGCGCAATGGAGGCTGTTCGTTTGCGCCTTACCCAACTGGGACTGGAAACCAGCAAACCCGTCATCATCCCGCTGATTAATCACGGGTCTCTGCATACGCTGCCTGTCGAAGCGAATGACGAGATCTTCAAACGTTTCGAACAAATGGAGCAGATCAAAGAACAGGGTTTCGTCCCTTACGGTAAAATACAAATGCATTTGCTAAGGTGTGAAGACTATAGTGGGAATCCCCGCTTCAGTCTCATTCGCAAGGTTAACCTTTAAGGAGCGTATCATGTCTGACGTCAATCCGTATCTTTTCCAGAAGAAGTACAAGGACCTGACCACCGAAGAGAAGGCCGAAATCCGCAAGATTGCTGCCACGGTTTACACCCCGCCGTTTCGCTACGACGGCCATGGCTATATCTGGGATAGCAAGGACAATATGGTCGCTGACAACCCGGTGGAAGAAGCATTCCTGCGTATTCGCGGCTGGGGGCATCTGCAATACCTGCGCAAGGAACTGGAAGGCACCGGTGCCGAAAACAATCCGGGGATCTTGCAGGACATCATCGGTGAGATGATCGCCGATGCACTGACTGCGTCGTTCCACGCCATGGGCAATGATCAGCCCAAGGATCAAGCCATCGGCAATAATGAGGAGGAGCTGTAATGATTCTATCAGCGGATGTAACGAAAGCAGTCGAGGAAGTACTGCAAACCGAGGACCTGTCGATCCGTGACGTGTTAAATGGCAACACGGGTGCCCTTAACCCGTACCATAATAACCAGCACATGATCGCGGTGGCATATCTGGCCCTTCAGTTTTACGAGGAGTCTCTCTTTGCGAAGAGCTACGGCAAACGAGATCCGCAGCTGTACGCCCGTCGTCAGCTGGAACTGGTTCTTGCGGCGCTCTTTCACGACTTCAACCATCCGGGTGTTTCTCGTCCGGACGAGTTGAACATTGCCGATGCACTGGCCGCGTGGGATGCATTTGCCACCACGAAGCAATTCAACAGTGAACGGAAAGAGCATGTAGCGAAGCTGATCCAATGCACGCAGTTTCCGTACACCACTAGCGTGGAAGACGGGCAGATGTGTTGCCTGCGCGATGCCGATCTGTTGGCCGCCACCGTACTGGGCGAGCCGGATGATCTGCTGTTCGATCTGCGTCGGGAGATCAACAGCGCTCGGCAAGCTCCGGAAGAAAAGCTTACGATCAACGACATGCTCAAGGCGCAAGTCAAGTTTCACAGCACCTTGCAGTTGTCAACCGAAGCAGCCCGACAGTTGGCGTTGAGCACGATTGCGAAATTCATCCACCGCATGACGGTGGTAGCGGTTTCCGAATCCATCAGACAGGTGTTTTAAAACAATAACCACGAGGTACGCATGTCCACACTTGACGATCGCGATAGTCATTTCAAGGAACGCATCATAGACAGGGTAGTCCACACGCCACCTCAAGTCGATGTTGAGGAAGAGACGGGAACGGGACATGTGAATGAACCGATCGACCTGCCGGAGTCGCCACCCGATACGTCTACCTGGAAACTGGTCTACCGTATCACCAAGTGGATGGTTGCATTGGTGATACTGGGGCTACTGGCGGGGTTTGGTCTCCATGCGTACAGCACGTATAAGACTGGACTCATGACAGTGGAGCGCCAGTGTCGCGCGACCGTGCCAGATAAGATCGAGGTCAATGGGGTGCGGGAGTACTTCTACCGTTACCACGAGATCCTCGGCTGGCGGTTCTACAAACGGTCCGAAGTCAAAACCCGTACCTTCTTGGTATCCAGCGGTGGCGCTTGGTCCGTGGTGGGTCACACCGATCCGACATGGTGGACCCTGCGCATCAAACCAGGCGAGATGGGCAAACATGCGCTGAAAGACGCTGACCGCTACACGTTCATTCGGGACGGGGAAATTGCGGTGATCGAATTCCGGCGCTTCTGTGGTGACTGACTAGATAGGGAGGGGTGCAATGCCCCTCCCTATGCCTTCTATAACGAACCTCAACTAACCGGACACGCCATGTTAGACGATGATTTCAATTCGTATCGATACGCCTGTCGTTTTGTTCTCACCTTCTTGCTCATCAAAGGAAAGTGGGAATGGCACGGCACTACCAAAGTTACCGATGACTTTGAGCGATCGCACCTCGAACCATCGGACCGATCGAGAACCGGCAAGTATGTCGGTAAAGTTCCGGTGTACAGGGTCGTGGTGGACGCGGTAGGCGACATCGACGGGTTCCTCGATTGGAAACCCTTCGTCCCAAATCTCTCGGTAAACATCCGTGGCTTCCACATGTTCAAAGTAGAGTTCGTGATGAAGGAAGACGGGACGCTCAAGAAGCGATCCAAACTGTCCAGCAGTACGGTGTTTATCATCTCGATGGTGCTGTGTATCGGTCTCGTGGTGACGGGTACCATACCGCTCACGCGCTGGTAGATGTCATGTACCAGTTACGCAACCTCGACAGCTGGAGAATACTGCGAGATGCCGCACGGGTGCTCTTACCCGGTGTGGTCCTCGCCCTTGTAGGGTACATGGTCTTTCTCTAAGGAGCAACCATGGACGTATACACGATCCAAATGTCCCAGTGGCGCCTTGCCAAGGCGCAAGGGATCACCTTCAAAGACATCACGGTTAAGTCCGGCGATCAGCGTTTTGCCCCCTACCCAGAGGTCCTGTGGGGCTACAAGCGCGGCGAAGTAGATGAGGAGACCTACACACACCTTTATCACGAAAAGCTTCACAAGCTGCTCCTGGAGAGCCCTGCGGCCTATTCCGAGTTGCTCCGTTCGACTGAACCGATTGCGTTGGCCTGTTACTGTCCACCGGGTACGTTCTGTCATCGACATCTCTTGGTCAAGGTCTTAAAGAAGCTGGCCAGTAAGAACAACCTACCATTCGAATACAAGGGTGAACTCACCCGAGACAGCATAGGACGGGAGGGTTAGCCCTCCCCCTTATGCCCACTTGTTCATAACTCAGAGGAACTATCCATGATCATTGGTAACGAAACCCACGGTCAGATCTACGCCTACCTCGCTGATAAAGCGCTGGAATACAGCTGTCCCAACAACCGCTTCATTTCGGTCTATGGCACCATCACGTCCATCCGCCCTGAAAGGATGAAAGACGGACAGCAGCTTCGTGAGTTCCAGATCCTGTCCGTTCACAACGATGCGATGACCCTGCGTTACCTCCGTACGTTGGCGGAGTCTTTCCATCGCAAGCTGGTGGACGAAATGGGGTTTAGCTACGGTGAAATCGACATCGCGATCACCTACGGTCTACCATGTCTGCTGGCGCACACGGACTTCTGGCACCTCGCCAAGGAAAGCAGTGAACAGGCTATCGTTGCACCGGTTATCTCGGTGACCTTCGATACCTGCACCGACCCTAACTCCGATCGTTTCTACGAGAAGTTCGATGAAGCGGTGGGTGATATCATCCATCATGCTGGTATAGCAGTGGGCATCTTTGCTGCTGAGTAAAATTCTACCCACCCCACCCTTGATGTGAATGTTACGGCATTCACGCTTCCTTATTAGGCAGCAGAGAGGCGGAGCCTCTCTGCTGCTATAAACTTATTGGGTACGTAGTACCCTTCCTTATTCTTTTCTTTTCCCTACTCTAATCGAAACCAAACCTACATCCGAGAATTAGTTGAAGAACTCAAAACACAGCATGTTGTTCAAGAAGGTCCTGTCGGCTAAGTGTCCACCAAAGTAATAGACCTTGTTGCCGTATACCGTAGCCCGATGTCCAGCAACGGGATAAGTGTTAGGGGTCTCCAGTTCATGCCACCGATCAAACACTGGATCGTATTCCCACATGCGGTTGGTTAGCACACGCACACCGTTTTCAGCAATGATGCCACCGAAACCGTAGATCTTTCCGTTGTACGCCACCAGCGGACATTGATCCACCTCGAAGGGGAAGTCCGCTCGGCGAGTCCATTCATTGCTTACCGGATCGTAACTCCAGAAGTCACTCATGCTTTTCGTACTGGGATAGCTGTTAAAACCACCCAGAATGTACATCTGGTCATTCAGTACTGTGGAGGACGCAGCACGTCCAGCGCGCCGTAAACACCTGAAGAAACTGGAAAAATACGCCATGCGCGTTCAGCAGGTGTTTGTGCAAGTGCACTGGCAATGTAGTCCCGATGAAATGCGTCAAGAGTTTGCGTACTTCACCGATGAAGTGTCTCGCCTGATGGAGCAGCACGGCGAGATTCGTTTCGTCTGTGGATTTGACAGTTAACTGTAAAGGGAGCATAGGAGGGGGCTTCGGCCCCCTCCTATGTTTTATTTTAAAATTCTAACTGCCAAAGATCACGGTAGTTAGTGCCAATGGCGGCTGTGTCGCTTCGACCTGCGGCAATATAAGTTCCGCCCCCAAAATAGAGCGTGTTGCCGTTTCCAGTAACGCCGGTCATATTTCGATAACCGAATGGGAGTAAAAAGGGTTGTGCGAAGGTTTTCTTATCAATGTCATAGCGTTGAGCATACATCTTCGTTACACCACTCGAATCGACCTTGGCCCAACTGAGGTAGTTGACGATCCCTTCATGATAATGGTAACCGAGATGCACAGAGCCATGCTTGATCGCATCGATGGTGTCGTACACCGTCCACTTGTTAGTGGCAAACGTATACTTCCACACTTTAGCGTTGTTATAACCGGTCGGCGAAGCTGATACCCAACCGCATAGGTAGTAAAGTGCTCCATCATGCAGAACCAGTATACCCCCGGAAATCCTCGCCGAGGTACTCCAAGGCATACTCGCTAAGGTAGTGTAACTGTTATTAACGATATCGTAGCGGTAGAAGAGCGGCTCCCATCCGGGCACGATGTAGATGTACCGATTACCATCGGTGGCCAACGCCATGTCGTACATGGCTGACGGGGTATCGCGAAGGAGCGCTCTAGCACCGGTTTTAAGGTCCACTGTTTGCGCTTTACTTTGACTACTGTTCCCATTGACCACCCCGCCAAAAACGTAGAGCTTGTCTTTCACCACGATCCCTCGGCAGCCACCAATCGCAGTGGAGAGTGAGTATGGTTTCTTGATGAGATTATCCGCCTTGTCAAGGTAACGAACCCCAACGCTACCTGTGGAAGGGTTGATCAGTCCACCTGCGGTCCAGACAGTATCGTTGTAATAGAACATGGCAGGACCGGCATACCCGGTGATATCAGGCGTATTGGCATCGATGCCATACAACTCGGTCAACTGACTAAATGGTCTAGGCCGATCGTCACTAGCATTGAATATCGTTTCGAACATAGTGAAACCTTTTAAAGAAACTGAGGGGCATAGTATAAAAT
>Ga0079224_100000459_pt1 | contig 39945 bp, 32 predicted proteins | sample Stecom2015_FD_80414 | JGI IMG/M metagenome (GOLD analysis project Ga0079224, IMG submission 80414) | Agricultural soil microbial communities from Utah to study Nitrogen management - Steer compost 2015 | ecosystem: Environmental > Terrestrial > Soil > Agricultural land | place: USA: Utah... | reverse complement strand
GGCGGCATGCTGAACGCGATGACGGTGGACGTCGAGGACTATTTCCATGTCGCGGCGCTCGCCTCGGCCATCGACCGCCGCGACTGGGACCGCTTGGAGAGCCGGGTCGAGCGCAACACCCGGCGGCTGCTCGACCTGTTCGCCGCGCACCAGCTGCAGGCCACGTTCTTCGTGCTGGGCTGGGTGGCTGAGCGGCATCCGCAGCTGGTGCGGGAGATCGCCGCGGCAGGCCATGAGATCGCTTCGCACGGCTACAGCCATCAGCTGATCTACCGGCAACAGCCCGACGAATTCCGGCAGGAGACACAGCGCGCCAAGGCGCTGCTGGAGGACCAGATCCAGCAGCCGGTGCTCGGCTACCGGGCCGCCAGCTATTCGATCACCCGGCAGTCGCTCTGGGCGCTCGACATCCTCGCCGATCTCGGCTTCGTCTGGGACTCCAGCATCTTCCCGGTCCGCCACGACCGCTACGGGATTCCCGGCACGCCGCGCTGGCCGCACCGGCTACAGACCCCGTCCGGGCAGACGCTGATCGAATTCCCATTGTCCACCTGGCAGCTGGGCCGATACCGTCTGCCCATCGCCGGCGGTGGCTATTTCCGCCTCTACCCTTACGGCCTGACCCGGGCCGGGCTTGCCAGCATCAACCGCCGTGCTCAGCGACCGTTCATCTTCTATCTGCACCCTTGGGAGATCGACCCGGGGCAGCCGCGGGTGAAGACAGGGCTGCTGTCCTCGTTCCGTCACTACAACAACCTCGGCAAATGCGAGAGCCGGCTGCGCCGGTTGCTGGGCGACTTCGGCTTCACCACGGTGGGCCGGGTCCTGGAGGCGCTTGGGCTGCTGCCGCCGGCAGCCCAGGCCCCAGCCGCAGCGCTGGCGGCGGATAGCGGCTGAAGCAGGAATGCCATGATCACTGCCAGGGAGCGGCGGACAGATGTGCGGAATCGCAGGGATCGTCGATCTTCACGGCCACGGGCGTGTCAGCCGGGTCGAACTCGCGGCCATGCTGGAGCCGCTGCAGAACCGGGGGCCGGACGGCCGCGGCTATTACCTCGGCGCCGACGTCGGGCTCGCCCAGGCCCGGCTGGCCGTGATCGATCCGGCCGGCGGCGGGCAGCCGATCGGCGACCGGGCTGGCTCGGTCTGGGTGGTCTGCAACGGCGAGATCTTCAACTATCGGGAACTGCGGCGGGAGCTGCGCGCGCGCGGCCATCGCTTCAGCACCGACAGCGATACCGAGGTCATCGTCCATCTCTATAAGGAGCATGGCGAAGCCTTCGTCCATCACCTGAACGGCCAGTTCGCCATTGCCCTCTGGGACGTGCTGCGCCGCAAACTGCTGCTGGTGCGCGACCGTCCCGGCATCGTCCCGCTGCATGTCAGCGTCAGCGGCGGTCGGCTGCTGTTCGGCTCCGAGGCGAAGGCGCTGCTGCCGCTGCTGCCGCGGGCGCCGGCGCTGGATCCGCTGGCGCTGGACCAGCTGTTCACGTTCTGGGCGCCGCTCGCGCCGCGGACCCTGTTCCAGGGCATCGAGCAGGTCGCGCCCGGAGAAATGCTGGTGGTCCAGGACGGCCGCTGCCGTCGCCGCCGCTATTGGCACTGGGCCTTCCCGGCAGCCGACGGCCCTTACCGCGACGAGCCGCCTGAGGTACTGGCAGAGCAGCTGCACGAGCTGCTGCTGGACGCGGTGCGGCTGCGGCTGCGCGCCGATGTGCCGGTCGGCGCCTACCTCTCCGGCGGGCTGGATTCCTCGGCGCTGGCGGCGCTGATCCGGCGCGAGGCAGGCGGCGTTCTGCGCACCTTCTCGATCCGGTTCGCCGACGCGGCGCTCGACGAAGGCCGCTTCCAGCAGCGCATGATCGACCACCTGGGGGCCCGCCACAGCGCCGTACGCTGCAGCGGCAGCGATATCGCCGGGCGGCTCCCGGCCGCTGTCTGGCACGCGGAAAGTCCCATGCTGCGAACGGCGCCGGTGCCGATGGCCATGCTTTCCGAGCTGGTGCGCCGGGAAGGCTATCGGGTGGTGCTGACCGGCGAGGGCGCCGACGAGGTGCTCGGCGGCTACGACATCTTCAAGGAAGCCAAGGTCCGCCAGTTCTGGGCCCGCCAGCCGGAGTCGGCATGGCGGCCGTTGCTGCTCAAGCGGCTGTATCCGTACCTGGATCTATCGCAGCAACAGGGGCTGGCCTATCTGCAGCGCTTCTTCGGCCGCGACCTGCACCGGTGGCGGCACCCCTGCTTTTCGCATCTGCCGCGCTGGACGACCACGGCGATGTGCAAGGAATTCTTCTCCGACGATCTCAAGGACGCGCTCCGCGACAGCGCGGTGGAAGCGCTGGAGCGCGACCTGCCGGCCGCCATGGCGAGCTGGGCACCGCTGCAGCGCGCTCAGTACCTGGAGATGACCACCTTGCTGCCAGGCTATCTGCTGTCCGTGCAGGGCGACCGGATGCTGATGGCGAACGCGGTGGAAGGCCGGTTTCCGTTTCTCGATCACCGGCTCATTGAATTCGCGGCCCAGTTGCCACCACATCTGAAAATGAAGGCGCTCAATGAGAAGTATCTGCTCAAGAAAGCGGTAGGGCGCTACCTGCCTCGCGAGATTCGGGATCGCTACAAGCAGCCTTACCGCTCTCCGGATATTGCAGCTTTCTTCTCCGGCCACACGCCGGATTACGTGATGGCCCTGCTCGATCCGGACGCCGTGCGGCGCAGCGGGTACTTCGACCCGCAGCGGGTCGGGCGGCTGGTCGCCAAGATCCGGCAGGGGCGGGCGATCGGCGCCAAGGACGGCATGGCGCTGATCGGCATCCTGTCGACTCAGTTGTGGCATGAGACCTTCGTCGAAGGTCGGCCGGTGCGGTCAGCGCCGGAAACAAATAACGATTCGCGCCAGCAGAGCGCACCCGGGGCATGAAATGGCAGCAGCAACGAAAATCAGGGCCTACATTCTCGAAAATTATTTATTCACGGACGACGAAACAGCACTGGATGACGATGAGTCGCTGATAGAGCGAGGCATCATCGATTCCACCGGAATCATGGAGGTGATTTTCTTCCTCGAGCAGGAGTTCGGGGTCCGGGTCGACGACGAGGACATGGTGCCGGAGAACCTCGACTCCGTGCGCCGGATCGCCGCCTTTGTCGAACGCAAGCGCGCCATCGCCTGAGCCATGCCACGCTCTCTGGTCGATCTGCTGGCACGCTCCGTTCGGCAACGGCCTTCGGCCGAGGCGCTGGTGCAGGCCGAGCGTCGCATCAGCTATGCCGAGTTGTGGCGAGCCTGCATGACGGTCGCGCAGCGGCTGCGGCAACAAGGCCTGCAACCCGGGGAGCGGGTCGCTCTGCTGCTCAGGGCCTCGCCGGAATATGTCGCCGCCTATTACGGTGCGCTGGCGGCCGGCGCGGTGGCGGTGCCGCTCAACGCCGACGCCAAGCCGCCCGCCATCGGCGGCCTGCTGCGGCACTGCGAAGCCCGTTTCCTGATCAGCGGTTCAGGCCTGGAGGAGCCGGCCCGCGCAGCGATCGGATCCGCCGCTTGCCGGCTGCTGCCAGCCGCCGGCTTCGGCATGTGGACGGCGAGCGATGCTGGCGGGGAGCTGTCGGATCTGCCTGTCGAGCCGGCCATGCCAGCCACCATTCTCTATACCTCCGGCACGACCGGCGCCCCCAAGGGGGTGTTGCTGAGCCATGGGAACCTGGTCAGCAATGTGCTGGCGGTGGTCGCTTATCTGCGCCTGACGCCCAGCGACCGGATTCTGCACGTACTGCCGTTCCATTACTCCTACGGCAATTCGGTGCTGCACACCCATCTGGCAGCAGGCGCGACCGTCATCATCGAGCCTGGCTTCGCCTATCCCCACCGCATTCTCGAGCGCATGGCAGCCGAAGGGGCGACCGGTTTCTCCGGCGTCCCCGCGACCTATGCGCTGTTGCTGTCGCGTACCCGGCTCGATCGCTATCCGCTGGCATCGCTGCGCTATCTGACCCAGGCCGGCGGGGCGATGGCGGCAGCCGACATCCTGCGGGTGCGCGAGCAGCTGCCGCAAGCCGCGTTCTTCGTGATGTACGGCCAGACCGAGGCCTGTTCGCGGCTGACCTACCTGCCGCCCGAGCGGCTCCTGGACAAGCTCGGCTCGGTGGGGCGGCCCATTGCCGATACCGAACTGCGCGTGGTCGATGCCGCCGGCCAGCCGCTGGCGCCGAACCGCATCGGCCATGTCTGCGTGCGGGGCCCGGGCGTGATGCTGGGCTACTGGAACGATCCCGGCGCCACCCGCCAGGTGCTGCGCGACGGCTGGCTGTGGACCGGCGACCTGGGCCGACTGGACGAAGAGGGCTTTCTTTACCTGCACGGCCGCGCCAGCGAACTGATCAAGACCGGCGCGCACCGCGTCAGTCCCGCTGAGATCGAGGACGTGCTGCTGCGGCTCGATGGGGTCGCCGAGGCGGCAGCGGCCGGCGTACCGGATCCGCTGCTCGGACAGACGATCAAGGTCTGGCTGGTGCCGCAACCGGACGCGCAGCTCGGTGTGCGCGAGGTGCTCGCCCACTGCCGCCGGCATCTGCCGCTGTACAAGGTGCCGAAGCAGGTGGTTTTCACCGCCGCCCTGCCGCGAACCGCATCGGGAAAGATCCGGCGGCTGGCGCTGATAGAGCCGGAAGGACAACAGACGGGGGGATGAAGGAATGACCATGCAGATCCGTCCACGGTTGGACGCCGAGTGTCTGAGCCTGAACGCAGCCGCCGAGGCGGAGCGGATCGCGCGCTACCTGCGGACCATGCTGCGGGACGAGCTGCGACGGCGCGGGCTGGTGGTGGCCATCTCAGGCGGCATCGACAGCTCGGTCTCGGCGGCACTGGCGGCGAGAGCGGTGGGTGCCGAACGGGTGCTGGGCCTGCTGCTGCCGGAGCGGGATTCGTCGCCCGGCAGCCTGGCACGCGGCGAGCAGCTGGCCCGGCATCTCGGTATCGAGTATGTGGTGCAGGACATCGGGCCGGTGCTGGAAGCGATCGGCTGCTATCGTTGGCGGGATGACGCCATCCGCGCCGTCTTCCCGGAATACGGCGAGGGTTGGAAGAGCAAGATCGTGATCGCCGGCGGCGTTCGCGGGCAGTTCAACCACTTCCAGCTGGTGGTGCAGTCGCCGGCCGGCGAGCAACGGCAGCGCCGGCTGGGCGTCAGGGAATACCTGCAGATCGTCGCCGCGACCAACTATAAGCAGCGGATCCGCAAGACCATCGAATACTTCCATGCCGACCGGCTGAATTACGCGGTGATCGGCACCCCCAACCGGCTGGAGTACGACCAGGGGTTCTTCGTCAAGAACGGCGACGGTTCCGCCGACGTCAAGCCGATCGCCCACCTCTACAAGAGCCAGGTCTATGCTCTGGCCCGGCATCTGGGGCTGCCGCCGGAGATCTGCGCGGCGGTCCCCACCACCGATACCTACAGCCTGCCGCAGGGGCAGGACGAATTTTATTTCGCGCTGCCTTACCAGCAGATGGATCTGGCGCTGTGGGCCTATAACCACGGCATCCCGGTCGAAGAGCTGGCTGCGGCGCTGGCCGTCGACGTCGAGCAGGCACGGCTGGTGTATCGCGACATCGAGGCGAAGCGGCGAGCGACCCGCTATCTCCAGCTGCCGCCGCTGCTGCTGGAGCCGGTCGCCGAAATCGCCGCAGCGACGGCAGGCACTGGCAAGTAGCGTCGAAGCAGCGCGGCTCAGGGAGCGATCACCGATGGAACACGTGCAACCCGTGTCGGCCGGCTTGCCGGAACAGCGGCAGAAGACCGGCGCCGGCCTGCGGATCGAACCGGTCGTCCCCGGTTCGGCGTGGGATGCCTATGTTGCGGCGCACCCGGCGGGCAGCCTGTATCACCAGTCCCGCTGGGGACGGCTGGTGGAGGGCCTGTTCGGGCACGCCAGCAGCTACTGGGCGGCCTGGGAGGGTGCGCGGCTGGTGGGCGTCCTGCCTCTGACCAGGCTGCGCAGCCGGCTGTTCGGCGACTACATGGTGTCGCTGCCGTACGTGAATTACGGCGGTGCGCTGGCGGACAGTCCGGCAGTCGCCAGGCAGCTGATGCAGGCCGCGGCAGCGAAGGCGGCAGCGCTCGGTTCCAGCCACATCGAGTTCCGCGACACGGTGGCATGGGGCGGCGGATGGCCGGTACGCACCGACAAGGTGGCTATGGAGCTGCCGCTGCCGGCGGATCCCGAGGCGCTCTGGAAGGCTTTCGGCAGCAAGCTCCGGTCCCAGATCCGCCGGCCGCTGAAGGAAGCGGGCGTCGAGACGGTGGTTGGCGGGAGCGAGCTGGTCGGGCCGTTCTACCAGGTGTTCAGCCGCAACATGCGCGATCTGGGGACACCGGTATACCCGCGGCGGCTGTTCGAGCGCATCGTCCAGACGTTCCCGGCACAGACGCGGATCGTGCTGGTGCGCTATCGGCGCCGGCCGGCCGCAGCGGGCTTCCTGCTGCAGGCCGGCGACCGCATGGAAATCCCCTGGGCCTCCTCGCTGCAGGAGTTCAACCGCCTGGCGGTGAACATGCTGATGTACTGGCAGGCCCTGCGCGTCGCGATCGAGGCCCGCTGCCGGGTGTTCGATTTCGGCCGCTCCTCGATCGACAGCGGGACCTACCGTTTCAAGAGGCAATGGGGAGCGCAGCCGCGCCAGCTGTACTGGCACTACTGGCTGGCCGAGGGCCGGCCGCTGCCGAGGCTCACGCCCGACAATCCCAGATACCGGCTCGCCATCCGCAGCTGGCAGCGGCTGCCTGTGCCGATCGCCAACCTGCTCGGGCCGCACATCGTCAGGAACCTGCCATGAAGGGCCAGCAACCCGAGGCCGCGCCCGACCGGCAGGAAAAGCCCATGGACGCCTCGGCGATCCGCAGGGGGCTGTTCTCCGGCTTTGCCTGGCAGGGGGCCACCAAGATCGTCGTCCAGCTGGCCTCCTGGGTAGCGACCCTGTTCGTCGCCCGTCTGATCGCGCCGTCCGATTACGGCATGGTGGCCGCCGGCGCCGTGTTCATCGAGATCCTGATCCTGGTCACGGACATGGGGCTGGCCCATGGCCTGATACAGAAGCCGGAGATCTCGAAGCGGGAAGAGGACGGCATTTTCTATATCAGCCTGGCGCTGGGAATCGGCGGCTATCTGGTGATGTTCGTGGCGGCGCCGGTCATCGCCTATTTCTACCAGATGCCGCAGCTGACCGATCTGCTCAGGATCTTCTCGCTGGGGCTGATCTTCGGCGCCCTGAAGACCGTGCCGCTTGCCATCGCCATGCGGCGGATGGATTTCCGCTACCGCTCCCTGGTGGAGATGGGCGCGCACCTGATGATGACCGTGACGGTGGTGGTACTGGCGCTGGCCGGCTACGGAGTCTGGAGCCTTGCCTGGGGACCGGTGGTCTCGAATGTGGTGATGGCGGTCGGTTACCTGCCGCTGCTGCGCCGGGTGCCCAAGCCGCAGTTTCCGTTCAGCGAGGTCTACGGCACCATCCGCTTCGGCATCAAGTACATGAGCACCACGCTGCTCTACTCGGGCTGGCACTGGTCGGCGGTGCTGGCCATCGGCAAGACGCTGGGCGAGCGCCTGCTCGGCTATTACTCGATCGCCTTCCAGCTGGCCGCGTTGCCGCTCGACAAGATTGGGCACGTCTTCAGCCAAGTGATGTTTCCGGCGATGGCCAGGCTGCAGGGGGACGATGCCAGGTCGCGGGAGCTGTTCCTGAATCTGCACCGCTACCTGCTGATCGTCTGCTATCCGATCGTGTTCGGCATGGCCTCGGTGGCGCGCGACGCGATCCCCCTGCTGCTGACCGAAAAATGGTCGCCGGTCGTCCCTTATCTGCAGGCGCTGTGCCTGCTGAGCGCCCTGCGGCTGACTTCCACCCCCATGCCGGCGGTGCTGTTCGCCCGCGACAAGCCCGAGGTGGTGATCCGTTTCAACCTGCTGGCGCTGCTGATCATGCCGCCGGCTTTCCTGGTCGGCGCCCATGTGGCCGGGCTGGAGGGCGTGGTGGCGGCCTGGCTGCTGGCTTATCCCATCCCGTTCATCTACCTCGGCCAGCAGTGCCTGCGCGAGCTCGGCCTCGGCTGGTGGCCGCTGATCCGCTCGGCGGCTCCGGCCGCGGCGGCCTCGGCGGTCATGGTCGTGGTGGTGGCGGCGGTGCGCGAACTCATGCAGGAGGCGTCCATGCCGCTCCGCTTCGGCTGCAGCGTGGCAGCCGGCGCCGTGACGTATGCGGGCGTCATGGGCTGGCTGCTGCGTGAACACATCACCAGCATCAAGCAGCATCTGGTTCTGCTCAGGCGCAGGGAGGCACCTAATCCATGACCAGTATCGCGCTCGGCATGCCCGGCATTCGCCAGTCCGGCAGTCCGGCTTCGGCGTTCACATGGTTCGATGTCGCGACCGACCCCGCCGGCTGGGAGACCCTGGCCAGCCGGACCGTCCCGGGCATGTTCCACCGGCAGCCCTTGCTGAAGGCGCATGCCTACGGTAACGGCCGGCCGGTCGGGATCGTGCTGCAAAGGGAGGGCGGCCCGCCGGTGGCGCTGGGAGCGGTGCTGCGCGAGACGCCGCGCAGGAGTCTCCAGCTGCTGTCTTTCCCTGCCCTCGCAGCGACGGCCGATCCGGAGCTGGCCTGCCGGCTGGTCGACTGGCTGCGGATGGAGGGCATCGCCGAGGTCCGGATCGGCTCCTTCACCAGCGGGGCCGAAGGCTACCGCCGGCCGCCGGCGGCAACGATTCAGGAACGGCTGGAGTTCGTCTGGGATCTCGGCGGCGGCACCGAGCAGCGGTTCCGCGCACTGGGCAGCGGCCACAGGCGCAACCTCAGGAAACTCCTGCAGCGGGATCTGGCGATCAGGAAGATCGGCAGATGGCCGGCTGAGCGGATGGCGTGGCTGCATGTCGCCTGGGCTCGCCGCCGCGGGCAGGAGCTGCCGCTCGCACAGCTCCTGCAGCTCTACCGCTACTACCGCACCCTCGACAGAACCCTGACCCGGTCGGGCATCGGCCATCTGTACGGACTCTACGACCGCGCTGGCACCTTGCTGTCGCACGCCTACATGCTGGAGTGCGACGGCATGGCGTTCTACATGATCGGGGCCAGCTCGCCGGCCGGCTACCGCCTGAACGCGTCGCTGCGGCTGTTCTGGGAACTGGGCGAACTCTATGTGCGCCGCGGTTTCGGCGTTTTGCACTTTGGAGGCGTGCCCGCCGACGCCATCTCTAAGAATCACGACGAGTACGGCCTTTTTCGGTTCAAAACCGGTTTCGGGATAGAGCCGGTCAGCCGGATTTCTCTTTCCATCAAGAATGAGGAATAAGCGGATGGATATGCTGGTCCACTCGGTCACCGACTTCCTGGGATTGAGGCGTACGCAGCCGCAGCATGCGCAAGCGCACCTCGATGCGGTGATGGGCTGGTTGTGCCGGGCGCAGGATGCCAGCCCCGATGGCGGCGTGGCCAGGATGTATCACATCAAGACCGGCTGGGGCGCCTCCTATCCGGAAACGACCGGCTACATCATTCCCACGTTCATCGACTTCGCCCGGTTCGTCGACCAGCGCGAATACATCGACCGCGCCTTGCGGATGGCGGATTGGGAAATCGATGTGCAGATGCCGAGCGGGGCGGTCCAGGGCGGCACGGTAGCCGATCCGCCGACGCCGGCGATCTTCAATACCGGCCAGGTGATCTTCGGCTGGCTGGCCGCGCACGGCATTGCCGGCGACCCGCGCTATCTGGACGCAGCGATTCGGGCCGGAGACTTCCTCTGCAGCAACCAGGACCCGGACGGCGCCTGGCGCCGCAACCTGAGCGCCTTCTGTTCGCCGATACCGAAGCCGGATTCGTACTGCTACAACATCCGCACGGCCTGGGCCCTGGTGCTGCTGGCGGAGGCGACCGGCGATGCGCGTTACCGGGCCGCGGCCGAGAGCAACCTCGCCTACCTGCTGAGCCGGGCCCGTCCGAATGGCTGGGTGCCCGATAACTGCCTGACCGATCCGACCCGGCCGCTGTTGCACACGATCGCCTATACGGCGCAGGGCATGCTGGAAACCGGCCTGCTGGTCGGCCGGCCGCGAGCGCTGGACCTGGTGGCGGTGGCCTGCGAACACCTGGCCCGAGCCTTCGAACGGCATGGCCAGATGCACGGCCGTTACGACCGGCACTGGGTGCCGACCACGCGCTGGCGCTGCCTGACCGGCGAAGCACAGCTGGCGGTGGTGTGGTTCCGGCTGGCGCAAATTACCGGCGAGCGGCGCTGGCGCAATCGTGCCGTGGCGCTGATCGAACAGGTCAAGCGCACCCAGGTGCTGGTCGGTGATCCGAACATTGCCGGCGGCATCAAGGGCTCGCAGCCGATCTACGGCTGGTACGGCAAGTATCAGTATCTGAACTGGGCGGCCAAGTTCTATGCCGATGCGCTGATGCTGGAGGCAGGGCACCGGCAGGCCGGTACCAGCGGCTGATTGGAATCGGCCGAGAGCGGACTGTCGGCAGGCCGCGCAGCCTGCCCGTTCATTGCTGCAAGCGAAGAGGCCAGCCAGGGATGGCTGCAACCAGGGACACAGTGGTGCGACCAGCGCCAGATGAAATGCCGCGCCGGAGTGCCTGAGCAGGACATGGTCAAGCGTATCCTGATCGTCTCGTTTCACTTCTACCCCGATGCCGCGGTGGGGGCCCGGCGGATGTCGGAGCTCGCCCGCTACCTGTGCCAGGCGGGCTATGAGGTGGTGGTGATCGCCGCGCGGCCGGATTACGAGGATGCAGTGGTGGATCCGGCGCTGGCGCTGGATCTTCCCGGCCTGCGGCGGATCGAGGTGAGGCAGCTGCCGAAGCTGCTGCCGGCCCTGCTGGCCTGGATCAAGCGTCTGCGGGGAGTAGGGCCGGATTCCTCTACGAGCGGCGACCAGGGGCCAGGGGAACTGCCGACCCGGGAAACCTTGCTGCAGCAGCTGAAACGCCTGTTCCATTCGCTGGAGCAGCTGGTGGACGAGCACAAGCTCTGGGCGGCGGCGGCCGGCATGCGGGCCGCGCTGCTTGCGGTCCGGCAGCCGTTCGATGTCGTCATCTCCTCAGGCCCGCCCATGAGCGCGCACCTGGCGGTACTGCTGGCCAGGCCGCTGCTGCGCAGTCGCTGGATCATGGACCTGCGGGACCCCTGGTGCGACCAGAATCATGGCCGGCCGGATCTGCACAGCAGCGTCAGTCGCCGGCTCAACCGCTGCCTCGAGCGCCGGACGTTGAAGTCCGCCGACGCCGTCACCGTCACGACGCCTGGCTACGCCGAACTGCTGCGGGGTCGATATCCCGGCTGCGATATCCGGCTGGTGCTGAATGGCTTCGACCAGGAGCTGGAACGCTCGCTGCCGCCGCAGGGCAGGCTGGAGCTTATCTACGCCGGTTCGCTCTATTACAACCGCGATCCGTTGCCGCTCCTGAATGCCATTTCCCGTTTTCTGGCGCAGCCCGGCGTCGACCGCGGGCGCTTCCGGTTCCGCATGTTCGGGCCGGTCGTGACCTGGCGCGGCATCGATCTCAACCGATGGCTGGCCGAGCGAGGGCTGCAGGATTGCGTTTCGGCGCATTTGCAGCTGCCGTTCGCCGAGATCCAGCGGCTGATGCGGGAGTCCAACGTGCTGGTCAGCTTCGCCCAGGGCCAGCCATTGCAGATCCCCGCCAAGATGTTCGAGTGCCTGGCCGCCTGCCGGGACCTGCTGCTGATCGCCGAGCCGGACAGCGATTCGGCCTGGCTGATCCGGCAGGCCGGTTGCGGGCAGGTGGTGGCGCCGGGCGATGAAGACGGAATGGTAACGGCGCTCGCCGGATTCTACGACAAATACGTTTCGGCTCCGCAGGAGGCGGAGTTCAACACGGCGAAACTGCTCGCCTATCGCCGCGAATGCCAGAACGAGCGTTTCGTTCAGCTTTTGTGCGAGGGCGTGGCAGTGCGGCAGGAGGTCAGCCAATGAAGTCACCGGAGGGACAGATCGATCCCCTTGCCAGTGGGGCGGCATCGGCGGGCACCGACGGCTCGCATGAGCATGGATTGCGGCGCGGCTTCGCCGACCGGGTCAGGGCCCAGGAAACGCCATTCTATGCCTGGCTCTACCGGACCGCGAAGCGCGTGCGCGGCTATACCCTGCCGTCGTCGCGCCTGCTCGGCGCGCTGCTGGCCGGAGAGCGCCAGGCCCGGCACGCTGCCTGGCGCTGGGTCAAGAACCAGTACTGCAGCCAGATCATGGCCTATCGCTGCACCAGCGTCGGCCGGAACGTGGTCTGGGGAGGGGAGCCGCCGCTGGTCTACGGCAGCGGCGAAATCCACATAGGCGACGATGTCACCATCGGCAACAGGCAGACCTGGGTGGTCGGATTGAAGTTTCCGGCAAAAGCGCGGCTGGTTATCGGGGAAGGAACGACTATAAATTACAGCGTGACTATCAGTGTCGCCCATTCGGTCATTATCGGCAAATATTGCCGGCTGGCCGGCGATATTAAAATATTCGATAACAACAGCCATCCGATCGATTATCTGCTCAGGCGGGGGCCGCATTCGCTGTCTGCCGAGGATGTCGCGCCGGTCGTCATTGAGGACGATGTCTGGATAGGAAATAACTGCCTGATCATGAAAGGCGTCCGCATCGGACGCGGCGCCGTTGTCGCTGCCGGCGCGGTGGTGACCAAGGATGTGCCGCCGCTCACCGTGGTCGGCGGCAATCCGGCCCGGGTTCTGAAGACCATAGACCTGCAAAGGGACTGAGCATGGCGGTTGCAACCGGAGTCTTCGCTTCCCGCAAGCATCGCGAGCAGGCCGTGCCAGAGAGGCTGGGGCTGGCCTTCTGGCTGCTGGTGCTGTTCTTCGCCTTCGAGTATCTGCGTCCGCAGGACATGCTGCCGGCGCTAGCTCCATTCCGGATTCCCCTGCTGCTGACGGCGGCCATGCCGCTGGTGTGGCTGCTGGTGGCCGACAAGCGCGTGCTCAAGGACCAGTTGATCCTGCTGCAGGTGGCCTTCATCGGGCTGGTCGCCGTGAGCGTGACCTGGGCCGTCAATCATTACTGGGTCTTCGAGACCTTCAAGGTGATGGTCGCCTACTGCGTCGCCGCCACGCTGCCGGCGGCGGCCCTGCTGGTGAGCGGCCGCCGGCTGGTGGCCTTCTTCAATTGCTGGATCGTCATTCACGTCCTGCTGTCGCTCTGGGCCATGACCCACGAAGGGCGGGGGACAGGTGGTTTCCTGGGCGACGAGAACGATCTCTCGCTGACGCTCAACATGGCCCTGCCGTACGCCTATTATCTGCTGCAGAGGCCGGGGCAGCCGTTCTGGCGCCGGCTGCTGTACATGGCCGCCTGCGCCACCCTGGCGGCCGGGGTCGTGGTGAGCGAGTCGCGCGGCGGCTTCCTCGGGCTGGTCGCGGTGCTGTTCGGCATCATCATGTTCTCGCGGCAGCGGGTGCGGAACCTGCTGATCATCGGCGCGTTCGGGCTGATCGGCCTGGCGGTGGTTTCGCAGGAATACGTGGCGGAGATGCAGACCATCGCCGATACTGAAGACTCGACCCGGCATGATCGGCTGTATTCCTGGCGGCGGGGCTGGGAAATGTTTCTCGACCATCCGCTGCTTGGCGTCGGCGCGTCGAATTATCCCTGGCGCGTGCAGGAGTACGAGATCCGCTCGCACGAGTACCTGCCTGGCTCGGTGCGGCTGCACGGCGGCCGCGTCGCCCATTCGCTGTACTTCACGGTGATTCCGGAGTTCGGCCTGGCCGGCATCCTGCTGTTCTCGGCCCTGTCATGGCTGATGTTCAAGCGCCTGCGCGACGTCGTGCGGCTGGAGCTCAAGCAGCCGGCGCTATTCGCCGCCGCACCCGAATTGCCCCTGCTGGCGCGGGCGATGATCGTGTCGATGTTCGGGCTGTTCGTCAGCGGCGCCTTCATTTCGGTGCTGTATTACCCGCATTTTTGGGTGCTGATCGGTTTTACGCTCGGGCTCACCGCTGCTGTTTCCGCCCTGACAGCATCAGCTGAAAAGGGCGGGGTTTTCACGAAGGAGGAGAAGGGCGCCGTTTTCAGGAACACAGCCAGAAGAAGCTGAAAGCGATGCCTGCCGAGGGCGCGGTTGCCGGGGCCGCGCCCTGGCAACCGGCGACGGCGCGCCAAGCAACGACAACCCAGGGAAGGGAAGAATATGAGCTTTTATTTGAAAACCATCATAGGGTGGCTGCTTTTCAATAGCAGGCTATATCGTTTCTTTTACCGGGGCCGCGCCGTCATCACCCTGTTTCATCGGATCGACGATGACCGCAGCCAGGACAGCCTGTGCTGCAGCCAGCGGGACTTCCGGCGCTTCTGCAAGTTCTTCAAGCGGTACTTCAAGGTCGTCTCGCTGTCCGAGCTGCTGGACAAGATCGAGCGCGGCGAGGACATCAGCCGGCATCTGGTCATCACTTTCGACGACGGTTACCGCGATAACGCCACCCTGGCGGCGCCGATCCTCAAGGAATGCGGCCTGCCGGCATGCTTCTTCGTCAGCTCCGGCTTCCTCGATACCGGGATGAATGCGCCCTGGGACACCGAGCGGGGCATTCGCTCGGAGTGGATGGACTGGGATCAGGTGCGGGCACTGGCCCGCGACGGTTTCGAGATCGGCGCGCATACCATCAACCACATCGATCTGGGGCAGGTCACCGGGGAGGCGGCGCGGCGCGAGATCGTCGAATCCAAGCGGCGGCTGGAAGAAGTCCTGGAAACCCGCATCGACCTGTTCAGCTATCCGTTCGGCGGGGTTGAACAGTGCGCCGAATCGAACCGGCTGGAAGTGCAGCGAGCCGGATTCCGCTGTTGCGCGTCAGCCTACGGCGGGCTGGTGTCGGCCGGCGAGGATCCGTTCCGGCTGCAACGGATGCCGATCAACACCACCTGGCATCAGACGCCCTACCAGTTCGGTCTGGAACTGATCGACTCGCGCCAGCCGCGGTTCGTCAGGCGGCCAGCGGCGCAGCCGGCCGAGGCGAGGACGACGGTGTGACGGAGGGAGCGGTTTCCGTTGCGGCAGCGGCCGGTTCCCCGTCTGCAGCGCTGCGTCTGGCACTGGTCCCGGCGACCGAGGCCGCCGCCTGGGCGCAATGTCTTGAGGCCTACGAAGCGGCCGGCGGCGCGGTCGCGGTCTACCATCTGCCGGAATGGCTGCAGGCGCATCGCGCCGGCAGCCATTTCCTGCTGGCGGCGACGGCGCCGGACGGTAGTTGCCGCTGCCTCTGCGCCGCGACCATCAGCCCGACTCGGGCCATGCCCGGGCACCGGGTGCTGTGGGCCGACCGCTTCCAGGGCGGGCTCGAGCCGCAGGCCGAGCAGGTGGTGCTGGGGGGTATCGCCCGGCTGGCAGCGCGGCAGCCGCGCCTGCTCAGGGCGCAGGTGCGGCTGCTGCACTGCGCCGACGAGCGGCGCCGGCGCTGGGGGCAATGGCTGGCAGCCGCCGGCTTTACCCGCTGCAGCCAGCCGCGCAGCTACCGCATGACGGCGGTCGTCGATCTGCGGCCGGCGGAGGCCGACATCATGGCGGGGTTCCACGCCACGGCCCGGCGCCATATCCGGGCCGTGGCCAAGCACCCGGTGCGGATCGCGCCGGTTGCCGACACCGCGTACGCCGCCAGGATGGAAGCGCTGCTCGAGGAGACCCGCCGCCGGACCGGAGGCACGTTCTCGGCCGAGATGCCGACGCGGCTCATCGACAGCGCCGTCCGCTATCCCGAGCGGATCCGGATCCTCGGCCTGTTCCGGAACGATACGGCGGGGCCGGAAGCGCTGCTGGCCTTCGCCGCCGGCTACTTGCATGGCGACCACGCCGAATACGCGACCGCCGCCTCCACCCGTGGCTCCGACCTGAAGCTGGCTCTCGGTTACGGCCTTGCCTGGGAACTGATGCGCTGGGCCAAGGCCGCCGGCGCCGACTGGTTCGACTTCGGCGGCATCACGGCAGGAACGCATGCCGATGCCCAGGATCGGCTCGGCGGCATCTCCGACTTCAAGCGCTACTTCTCGCAGGACGTCCGCGAGGTGGCCGAGGAGTGGATCCTGGAACCCAGCCCGGTACGCGCCCGGCTGGCTGCCTTCGTGCGATCGGTCGTCCTGCGCTGACCATGTCCGCCGCCGGCGGCGCTCTGCTGCGGTGCTGAACGGGTCGGATTTTTGCCGGTGGAATCCGGGCCGGACCTGCCCGATGTTTTCTCTAGATCGTTTTCGCCGTCGTCAAATGGAGACGGTTTTAATCTGCTGTGATTCGTTCCGCAGATTGTTGAAGATCCAGTTCTCAATTTCGGCTGTTCGGCTCCTGGGGCCACTTGGGTAGTGTGACGGCCTTCAAGTTACAGGGGTCGGGGGAACTTATACTCGGTGCACGCAATAGAGCGGCCTTTAAGGCATTTTTGCAGCGGCAAAGTGCATGGATGCTGTTGTCGAGCAAACTAATATTGGGTGCTATTTGAAATGAAGATCTTGAAATATCTTGCCCTGGCGGCCGCAGTCGGTTCGACCAGCGTGCAGGCGTCGGTCCTGATCGAAGAGAAGTTCGACGACGGCGCTCTCGGGAGCCGCGGCTGGTACGACAACACCAATCAGGTCATTTCCAGAACCGAGGCCGTGCCGGGCAGCACCGGTTCGCTGCAGTACACCTTCCGGGCAGGAGCGACCACGCCGACCAGCGGTGGCGCCGTCCGTCGCAAGTTCAAGGAAACCGACTCCATTTATCTGAGCTATCACATCAAATACAGCAGCAACTGGGTTGGTTCCGGAAAACCCTACCATCCCCACCAGTTCTATTTTCTAACCAACCTCGATAGCGACTATAGCGGACTCGCCTCCACGCACCTTACGACCTACATCGAGGATAACGGCGGCCGGCTGCAGCTCTTCATTCAGGATGCGCAGAACATCGATCAGAACAGAATCGGCCAGGATCTGACCAACATCACCGAGGCGCGTGCGGTTGCCGGCTGTAACGGCAGCGCGGACGGGCGCCCCGCCGATTGCTACCGCGCCGGCTCTCAGTACCGGAACGGCAAGATCTGGAAGGCCGATGTCGCGACGTTCACGAACTCGCGCGGACCCTACTACAAGGCCGACTGGCACCACGTCGAGGCCTACGTGAAGCTGAACAGCATCGTCAACGGCAAGGGCGTCGCCGACGGTGTCGTGAAGCTGTGGGTGGACGGCAAGGTCATCCTCGACCGCAACGACCTGCTGCTGCGGACCGGGCGGCATCCCCAGATGCGCTTCAACCAGCTGGCGATCGGCCCGTACATCGGCGATGGCTCCCCGGTGGAGCAGACCTTCTGGATCGACAACCTGACGCTGGCTACCGAACCTCCCGCCGCGTCGATCGCCCCGCCGTCGCCGCCCAAGCACCTGCGCGTCGGCAACTAGCAAACCGCCGGGGGAGTTTCCTGCAGGCTGCCGGCGCATGTCACCGGACATTGCCGGCGCCTGCTGTTCACACAACCAAACACAGGCTATCCACGATGAAAATTCGTCCTGCCAAGCATCTGATCGCGGCAGCCGGTACGGTCTTCCTGGCGCTGTCCGTACCTGCCTGGGCCGCCGACTACTATGTCGACCAGGGTCATCCGAACGCCTCCGACAATAATCCCGGTACGGAAGCCAGGCCTTGGCGCAGCCTCTATCGGGCCGCTCAGGCGTCCCTGCAGCCGGGCGACACGGTCTATGTCAAGGCCGGCACTTACGATGCCAGCCAGGGCGGGAATTGGGCGGGAGCGGCCATCAAGGTGCCCTCCGGGGCGCCGGGCAAGCCCGTCACCTTCAAGTCCCTGCCGGCCCATGCGGCGGTGCTCGATTCGCGCGGAGCCAGCCCCGCGATCGGCGTGAACCGCGGCGGCCATGTGGTCATCGACGGTTTCGTGATCCCGAATCCGGGAGCCCGGGGCATTTCCATCTTCGGGGAACCGGGAATGCCGGTCCGGGACGTCGTCATCCAGAACAACATCATCTACGGAACCTACACCGCGGGCTTTGACAACACGGAAGGCATCCGGCTGGAAAATGCCGAGCAGATTCTTGTTCGGAACAACAAGATCTACAACTCCAGCAACGACAACCGGACCTGGAACGCGGCGGCGGTCAAGACCTACAAGACCAAGCACGTCACCATCGAACACAATGAAATGTTCGACGTGGTCTCCGGGGTAATGGAGAAGGAGGCGAGCAGTTACATGACGATCCGCAACAACCGGATCTATGACTGCCGTTACGGCTTCGTCCTCAGCAACCAGAACGGCGGCGTCACCGAGGCGGTGAAGTTCCACAACAATATCGTCCAGTGCAACAGCGGCTTCGAGACCGTCTCGCAGGCTTCCGCCGAAATGCGCGACGTGCACGTCTATAACAACACCTTCGCCGGCTATACCAGCCAGGGCGCGAACGCCAACCGGCACGGGCAGGCGTTCTACATCTACAACAATATCTTCCACCGCACGTCGTCCAGCGTCTCGAACGCCGATTTCTATACCCAGACCGGGGACACGGGGCAGGTGAAGCTGATGGACTACAACCTGTACAGCCGGAACCCGAAAATGGTCATCGGGCTGTGGAGCCTCGACAGAACCTACAACAGCCTGGCCGCATGGCAGGCGGCCGGCCATCGGCTGGACGCCAACTCGCTGCTGGCCGATCCGAAGTTCGTCAATGCCGCCGCCGGCGATTTCCGGCTGGCCGCCGGTTCGCCGGCCCTGATGGCCGGGCGCGACAGCAGCGGCAAGGCCGTCAACATCGGCGCCTATGCGCTGGGCAACGAGGTCATCGGCCTGCTTCCGGCTGCCGGGAAGGAAGATGCGCCACCGAGCCCGCCAAGGCTGCTGAAGGCCCAGTAAGCGGGCAGCCTCTGCAACCGGCGGCCCTGCGGCCGCCCGCCGGGCGAGCCCGGTCTGGCCGGCAGGCCTGTCCAGTCCTGCCGGCGTTTCTGTGCGCGCACGCTCTTTGCGCGCCGCCGCGCTGGCCCTCTTGAAAGCGTCAGGTGCCTGCCCTCACCTACCCGTCATGCCTGCGCGGATCCCGCGTCGCAGGCAACCCCTGCCGGCATGTTCCCCCCTCGCTGCCGGACGGCGGTGCAAGAAGAACAGAACGGACAATAAGAGAGAAGCGTTGCGAGAATGACGTCGATAAACGCAGTGGTGGCGCGCAGGTACGGCGGCAGGCTGGGGCTGATCCGGCATTGCCAGGCGCTGGCACTGCTGTCCGCTGGGTTTCTGCGCGACTACACCGCAGCGGTGCCGCCGGTATCCGGCGGGCGTACCGTCTTCGTCTGCAAAGGGAATATCGCCCGCAGCGCCTATGCCGCGGCACGAGCGCGCCAGCTCGGCTTCCAGCGCGTCGCATCGGCCGGCATCCACGCCGGTGCGGGCAGTCCTGCCAGCGCCGTGGCGGTGGAGGCCGCGGCGGCGCGCGGCATCGATTTGCGGCGGCACCGAGCCCGCCACATCGACGAGCTGGACCTCAAGGCCCAGGACCGGGTCTTCGTGTTCGAATTGTGGCAGGCTCGGGCACTCGCGCGCCGCAGTCCGGCGCGGGTGTTCCTGCTCGGGGCCTGGGCCGATCCGGCCCGGCCGCACATCGAGGATCCGTTCGGCCGCTCCCGGGCCTACTACGTGCAGTGCTTCGAGATAATCGATGGCGCCCTGCAGCGCCTGCGCGCGGAGCAGCCAGCCTGTCGTAACAAGCTCGCCACCCCATGCTGACAGAGCTGGCTTCGCATATCCTGCTGGTCGCCAACTGGGAATCGGATGTCGGCTATGCCTGGTGGCTGATGGAGAACTTCTGGGCGACGATAGCGCAGTACTATCGGGCCCAGAACCGGCGCTGCACCCTGATCTATCCGCGGGTGAGAGCGCTGCCGCCGGTCATCGCCAACAGCCCGATCGAGGTCGTCGAGCTCGATTTCAGCGAGCGTTCGCCAGACAGTCGACGGCGCCTGCGCCGCCTGATCCGCGAGCGGCACATCGGCGCCGCCTATCTCACCGACCGACCCTACCTGAGTACGGACTATCTGGAGCTGCGCCGGGCCGGAGTGCGCAGGATCGTGGTGCACGACCATAGCCTCAAGGCCGAACATCCGCCGGCACTGCCCAAGCGGGTGCTGAAAGGGCTGCTGATGCGGCTGCCGCTGGTCACGGCCGATCATTACATCGGCGCCACCAGCTATATCTGCGACAGGCTGATCCAGGTGGGGCGGATTCCGCCGCACAAGTGCTCCTGCGTGGCGAACGGCATCCGCCCGCATGGCTGGTCCGCCGCAACCCGGGCGCGCTACCGCCAGTGGCTGGGCGTCGATGAAGCGACCACGGTGGTGGTCAGTACCGGGCGGGCCGACCGGCTGAAAGGGATCGACTTCATCATCCGGGCGGCAGGCGAGCTCATCCATCGCCGCCAGCTCGGCAAGCTGCTGTTCGTTCACTGTGGGGACGGGCCGGAGCTGGCGGCGTTCCAGGGTCAGGTGCGCGAGCTCGGGCTGGACCGGCAGTTCCGCTTCCTGGGGCGGCGGCAGGATGTCCGGGACCTGCTCAGCGGTTGCGATGTGGCCATCCACGCGTCCAGAGGCGAGATCGGCTATTCGCTCTCCATCCTCGAGTACATGGATGCGGGGCTGGTCACTTTCGTGCCGGATCGCGAATCGGTCTGCGGAGCGATCACCCACGGCGAGGATGGTCTCGTCTATCGGCACGACAGCATCGAGGACCTGGCCGATCAGCTGCAGCGCGTCCTGGCGGATCGAGCCTTGTTCGAGCGGATCTCGGCCAACGCCCGCAGCACCATCCGCAGAGAGTATCTGCTCGAGCGGACCAACGCCCAGCTCCTGAGCACCCTGGAGCGGTGCTCCTTCGGCGGGTAGCCGGGCGTGAGGGAGGCCATGCCGGATAAGGCAGCCGACGCGCCCGGAATGCCGCCGGCGCGCGGGGCGGCAGCGACGCTGCGGCCGGCGGTCTATGTAGACCGGGTCGACACCCTCGGCGCCATCGCCGTCGTCCGCTCCTTAGGCCGTGCCGGCTATGCCGTGCATGCCGCCACCGAGCACCGGCACAGTCTCGGGCTGCTCAGCCGCTATGTGGCACGCCCGGCGCTCCATCCGCCGATGGATTCCCCTGCGTTCCTGGACTGGTTCCGGTACTACATTGCGGCGCACGGCATCGTCGCGGTGGTGCCGTCGGAGCAGCTCGCGCTGCGGCTGACGGAAGATTCCGACGAGTTCTTTCACCTGATTCCGTTCGCGACCTCGCCCAGCCGGCTCCGGCGCGCCTTCGGCAAATACGATCTCTTCGCCGCCAGCCTGGAGCAGGGACTGGTGGAGCATCTGCCGGCGCTGCGCCTGATCGACTTCGATCGCCAGGAAGAGCGGATGCGCGGAACCTTGCGGTTCCCTGCCTTCATCAAGGCCGACGCCGTACACGCCCGGCAGAGCGGACTGAGCGGCGAGGTGGTCCGGGTGCGGAATCCCGCCGAGCTGGAGGCCGCGCTGGGCAGGCTGGCGGCGCGCTTTGCCCGCGTCCTGGTCCAGGGCTATGTGCCCGGCATCGGGGTCGGTGCCTCGTTCCTTCTCTGGGATGGCGTGCCATGCGCGGAGTTTCTGCATCGCCGGCTGCACGAGGTGCCGTACACGGGCGGAATTTCCTCCTGGCGCGAGGAATTCCGGCATGCAGCCATCCGGGCCGATGCGCTGGCCCGGATCCAGGCCCTGGGCTGGGAGCGCGGGCCGGTGATGGTCGAGTATCGGCTGGACGAGCGCACCGGCGACTTCTGGCTGATGGAAGCGAATGCGCGGTTCTGGGGCTCGCTGCACCTGCCGTACTACGCGGGCGTGGACTTTCCGGCCATCCTGCTGCGGCGCTTTCTGCTGGCGCGCGGCATGGCGGTGCCCGAGCCGGTCGGAGCAGCGCCGTTGCCGCGGCGGCGGGTGTCCTGCCGGCACTTGCCGGCCGAGGCGCAGCATTGCTGGGGCAAGCTGAAGAGCCCCGAGCTGCCGCTGCGCGCAAAGCTGGCCGCCGTCGGGCGCTTCTTCGCGCTGATGGCGGATCCGCGGGTCCGGTCCGATCTCGGCAGCTTCCCCGGTGACCGCCACTTGCTGCTGGTGGCGCTGTACCGCTTCGGCAGGTCGATGCTGCGAGGGTTGCTGCGGCGTGTCCGCCGCAGGCCGCAACGATTGGTAACCGACGAGTAAGCCGGCGGCACGACCGGTGCGCCGCGGTGTGTCACCTTCGTTGGCCAGCTTCAGCCCGCGGCGCTTGAGAATTCTTTCGTCGGAGTGCCGGGCAGTGTCAATGCTGCCGTTGTCGACTCCCGGCGCTTCAGGAGCTGGCATTCGACGATGGATGTGGTGAATTCCCGGGTAAGCCGATTGTGTGCCCAGGCCAGCGGCCGGATCGGGACCAGTCGGTAGCCTGCCAGACGGAAAGGGCTGTGCTCGATCAATTGCTCGAATCTGCCGATCGTCATCATGTTCAGGCCACCCGAGACCTCGCTGAAGCGGGTCGCGCCATCGTCCTTGAAATCGGCGCGCCAACGGATCTGCGCTTCCTCGGTGAACAGGAGATGCGACCAGGGGAAGACGGAGAACAGATGTCCGCCGTGCGGGTGGTACCAGGTCGGCCCGAATGAGAGCAGGACACGGCCGCTGTCCTTAAGCAGGCGGTCCATCGCTGCAAGGACGTGAGCAGGGTCGTCGAAGTGCTCGAAGGTATCGATCGAGACGATCAGGTCGACCGGTTCATCAAAGGCCTCATGAAATTCGCAGACATGAGAAACGCCGGCGGCACTGGCGGCCTGCCGGGCGTGTTCGAGCATCTCTGGGCGGATGTCGAGGCCGATGACGCGTCCGGCGCCTAGCCGGGCGATCTCGATGCAGCCCTGGCCTTCACCGCAACCGAAGTCCAGGATGGTCTTGCCTCTGAGGCCTTGCCAGCCTTCGCTGCCTAGCATCCTTTCGAGCTTGGGGATGTACGAAATGGATGAGGCGGTTTCTTGTGCCGGTGATCGTTGATCTCCCGGTTGCAGCCAGCGAAGCAGCCGATAGCCGAGCAGACCGCCAATCTTCAATCCCGTCCCCTCCCTGGTAAGTGGGCCACGGCCATGAACGAACCCTTGCCCGACGGCAGGTCCGGGCTGATGCGTGCGGGTTGCTATTGACGATATGGGGACGAATGGGCGTATCGGCTAGCCGTCTGGCGCCTGAGCCGCTCGCTTGTGGAGGCGAGGCGGTAGCCCCATCTTGTTCATGGCGCACCTCATCAGCGCTGTGAACCTGGAAACAATAACCGTAAAGGCCCGGCTCTCGGACCACGTCTGTGCTGCAACGCCAGGGACCGCCATAGACAGCACCTCGATCCTTCTCGGCTTTCTGGCTCCGGCGCATCGGCGGTGGAAAACAAATAACTCAAGGCCGCGTCATGAAAGTCATACATATTGCGTCCGGCGACCTGTGGGCAGGCGCCGAAGTGCAGCTGTACAACCTTGCCTGTGCGTTGCAGGAGCTTCCGGACCTGGAGCTGGAAGTGATCCTGCTCAATCACGGCGAGCTGGAATCCCGTCTCCGACAGGCGGGAATCAGTTGCCAGGTCCTGGATGAGCGGCAGCTAGGCTCGCTGCAGATAGGCTGGCGGTTGCTGCAGTACCTGCGGCGGGCGCGGCCCGACATCGTGCATACCCACCGCCAGAAGGAAAACGTGCTGGGCGGCATGGCCGCGCTGCTGGCCGGGGTGCCGAGCCTGCGCACCGTCCACGGCGGCGTCGAGGCGACGCCGCCCAAGTGGCGGCTGGACAAGCGTGCCTACCGCTGGCTGGACTGGCTCTGCGGCCGGTTTCTGCAGCGGCGGCTGGTGGCGGTCTCCGGCGACCTTGGCCAGGCGTTAACGGCACGCTTTCCGGCAGCCCGGGTGTCGGTGATCGAGAACGGCATCGAGCAGGCCGCGGTCCTGCAGGCCGCGCGCCGGTCGCCGCCGCTGCCCGGCCGGCCGGGGCGGCTGCGACTCGCCCTGGTGGGCCGGCTGGTGCCGGTCAAGCGGGCGGACCTGTTCCTGCGGACGGCGCACCGGCTCCAGGAGCTGCGGCCGGGGGGCATCGACTTCTACATCGTTGGCGATGGCCCGGAGGCCGGCCGTTGCCGGGCGCTGATCGAGGTACTGGGGCTGGAGGGCGATGTCCACATGCTGGGCTTCCGCCCGGACGCCACGGCAGTGCTGGCGGCCATGGACCTGCTGCTGATCACGTCCGACCACGAAGGCCTGCCGATGGTGCTGCTGGAAGCAATGAGCCTCGGCGTGCCGGTGGTGGCAAGCGCGGTAGGCGGTATTCCGGTCGTTCTCGATCACGGCCGCTATGGCCGGCTGGTCAGCGGGCAGCAGCCGCAGCGCTATGTGGAGGCGGTGCTGCCGCTGCTGGACGATGCGGCAGGCCGGCAGGCGCTGGCAAGCCTGGCCCGGCAACGGGTGCGGGAGCATTACACGGCGGCGCGCAATGCCTCGGCCTATCTCGATCTGTACGGCAGGCTGTGCGCCGGCGGTAGCGGAGCGCGGACTGCCGATCGCTCAGGAACGGCGGTATCCAGTGGCAAATCATCGGGAGCGTGATGGATGTGTGGGATTGCCGGCTTTCTGGAAAGCGGGAGCGACAGCGGCGGCGCGCAGTGGGGGGAAGTGCTGGAGGCGATGGCGGCAGCCGTGCAGCACCGGGGGCCGGACAGCGGCGGCGTCTGGTTCGATCTGGAGGCCGGTCTCGGCCTGGCGCACCGGCGGCTGGCGATTCTCGACCTGACGGCAGCAGGCGCGCAGCCCATGCTGTCAGGCAGCGGTCGCTACTGCCTTGCCTTCAACGGCGAGATCTACAACTTCCGCGCGCTGACCAAGGAGCTGCGGGCGGCAGGCCAGCACTTTCGCGGGGGGTCCGACACCGAAGTCGTCCTGGCCGCTGTCGACGCCTGGGGGCTTGAAAAGGCATTGTCGCGGCTGAGCGGCATGTTTGCCTTTGCACTCTGGGACCGGCAGGCGCGGCGCTTGTATCTGGCCCGCGACCGCCTCGGCGAGAAGCCTCTCTATTACGGTATCTGCAGCGGGACCCTGGTATTCGGCTCGGAGCTGAAGGCGCTGCGGATGCATCCGGCCTGGTCGGGCCGGATCTGTCGCGCGGCGGTCGCGCTGCTGCTGCGCTACGGCTACATTCCAGCGCCGCATACCATCTACCAGGGAATCTACAAGCTGCCGCCGGGCAGCTGGCTCGGCCTGACTGCCGCCGAGCTTGGCAGCGGGGAGGGCCTGGCCGCGCCAGGGGGACGGCCGCGGCCCTACTGGTCGGTGCGCGAGGTGGCCGAGGCGGGCCTGGCCGACCCCTGGTCCGGCTCGCCGATGGAGGCCGTGGATGCCCTGGAGCAGCAGCTGTCGGCAACGGTGCAGGAGCAGATGGTCGCCGACGTGCCGCTGGGCGCGTTTCTGTCGGGCGGCATCGATTCCAGTACCGTCGTCGCGCTGATGCGGGCACACAGCCGGCGGCCGGTGCGGACCTTCACCATCGGCTTCGACCGCGCCTCCTTCGATGAAGCCAGGCATGCGCAGGCCGTCGCCCGGCATCTGGGCACCGATCACACCGAGCTCTACATCTCGGCGCAGGATGCCCTGGACGTCATCCCGCGGCTGCCGCAGATCTACGATGAGCCCTTTGCCGATCCGTCCCAGATACCGACTTTCCTGATCAGCCAGCTGGCGCGCCGCGAGGTGATGGTGGCGCTGTCCGGCGACGGTGGCGACGAACTGTTCGCCGGCTACAACCGCTACGTCTGGACCGAGAGGCTGTGGGCACACCGTGGCCGGCTGTCGCCGTTGCAGCGCAGGCTGGCAGCCGCGGCCCTGACGGCGCTGCCGGCGCCCTGGCTGAACCGGCTGTTCGAGCAGCTGGCCGCATGGCTGCCGGCCCAGCATCTCAGGCAGACGAATCTGGGCGGCAAGCTGCACAAGCTGGCGGCCGCCTTGCGGGTCGAAGGCAGCACCGAGCTGTACCGGATGCTGGTTTCCTTCTGGCAGGATCCCGGCCGTGTCCTGCCCGGCGTCGCGGAGCCGGAAGGCGAGATCCGTGCCGACAATACCCTGGCCGGCGCTCGCCGGCTGATCGACCAGCTCATGTACTGGGATCTGGTCGGCTATCTGCCCGGCGACAACCTGGTGAAGGTCGACCGGGCGAGCATGGCGGTCGGGCTGGAAACGCGGCTGCCGCTGCTCGACCATCGGGTAGTCGAGCTTGCCTGGCGGATGCCCGCGGATCTCAAGCTGCGGGAGGGCAAGACCAAATGGCTGCTGCGCCAGGTCGCATACCGGCATATCCCCCGGCAGCTGCTGGAGCGGCCGAAGATGGGCTTCTCGGTGCCGGTCGCCCACTGGCTGCGGGGGCCGCTGCGGGAATGGGGGGAGGCGCTGCTGGCCCCCGACCGGCTGGCCCGTCAGGGGCTGCTGGCGCCGAAGGAGGTGCGCGCGCTCTGGGACGCGCATCAGCAGGGCCGCTCGGATGCAGGGCTGGCCCTCTGGCCGGTGCTCATGCTGCAGGCCTGGTACGACGAGCAGCGGCAGCGGACGTCGCCGGTCCTGGCGACCGCGCTGGCCGGGCTGGACCGGCCCCAGCCGCTGCCGAGCGGCGCCGCCGTGCTGCCATCCGGTTGAGGCTGGCCTCGCAGCGCCCGTTGAAAACCTCAGCCGGCGCCAAGATGGCTGGTGAGAGGCGATAGGCCGCTCACGGCCGGTTCACCCTGCGCGCCATCCAGCAGGCGCGCGCCGACAAGCCGACGGAACGGTACAAGAACCAATGAAGGACAGAATCTGGTTGACCTGGGAGCGGCAGCGCCGCAGCCGGACGCTGAGCGCCGCGCTCGGCGCCGAACTCCATGAGCTCGATTATGCTCTGCCGCGGCTGCGCAGGTGGTCGAAATCGATCGCCGTGACGCTGCGCATCCTTGCCCGCGAGCGGCCGCAGCTGATCTTCGCACAGAACCCATCGCTGGTGCTGTCCCTGCTGGTGGTCTGGTATGGCCGGCTGACCGGCCGCGCCACCATCATCGACGCCCATAATGCCGGCGTCTTTCCATTCTCGGACCGGCACAAATGGCACCAGCGGCTGCTGCGCCCCCTGCTGCAGCGCATCGCCGATCACACCATGCGGCTGGCTGATCTCACCATCGTCAGCAATCCTGCCTTGGGAACGTATGTGGAAGCCGTGGGAGGGCGCAGCTGCGCCTTGCCCGATCCCCTGCCGAGCTTCCCGCCCCAGGCAGCCGCCGAGCGCAGTGCAGACCGCCGCCCCATGGTGCTGTTCATCTGCACCTGGGCGCCCGACGAGCCGTATCAGGAGGTGATCAAGGCCGCCGCCCGCCTGGATCCGCGGATCCAGATCTATGTCACGGGCAACAGCAAGGGCAGGGAGCGTGGAGTGATCGAGCCGCTGCCGCCCAACCTGGTGCTGACCGGCTTTGTGCCGGAAGACGAGTTCGTTCGCCTGCTGCACCAGGCCGATGTCGTCATGGACCTGACGACGTTCGAGAACTGCCTGGTCTGCGGCGCCTACGAGGCGGTTGCGGCCGGCAAGCCCATGGTGCTGTCGAGCACCGAGGCCCTGCGCGCCTATTTCCGCAGAGGCGCGGTGTACACGGCCAGCGATGCCGCGGCGATTGCCGAGGCCATCGGCCAGGCCCTGGCTGCCAAGGAGCAGCTCTCACGGCAGGTCGAGGAGCTGCGGTCGGAACTGGCAGCTGACTGGTCGCGGCGGCAGGACGAGCTGGAGGCGCTGCTGAGCGGCCTGCATCCTCGTTCGGCAGCCGCGGCGCCGAAGCCTTGAGGGCCGCATTTCGGCCAGCCGCCAGGGCGCGGGAAGACGATCGCCCCCGCACGTGCAACGGACGTGCGGGGGCGATACGGGCGCTGAGGGTCAGCCGTCGGCGCGCAGCTGGGTCGGGCTGCTCGGCTTGGCCGGGGCGCTGCTGGCAGCACCGATGCGCTGCTTGCTGGCGATGATGTCGTCGTAGATCACGTACTGGTCCGGGTGGTTGGTCTGGCCGCCACCGCCGAAATAGGACGATAGCCACACGCCATCGAACACGTCCTTCTCATTCGCCTTGCGAACGCTGACGTTGTCGGAATGATCCGCCATCAGCTTGCCGTCGATCCAGAACTGGACGCGGCCGCCGGTCGACTGGCCCTGCGGATTCGGCGTAATCCGCATCTCGATCTCGTACCACTTGCCGCCGGTGATGCGGAAATTCTCGGTGCCAGGCTGGTTCGGCCGGTAGCGGATCTCGCCGTATTCCTTGTCCTGCCAGCTGCCCGGCGCCGTGTCGATGTCCCGCTTGTAGAGATGGATGTAAGGCACCCCGACGGTCGGATCACCACCCCACTCCGGCGGCTGCACGAAGAAGCCGACGCGGTAGTTGCCGCCCTGGTAGCCGTCGGCGGCGTTGGTCAGCAGGTAGAAGTGCTTGGTGTTCTGGTAGTTGAAGTGGAAGCCCGGCGACCAGTAAGCGCGCCAGCGCACATAAACGGTATCGTTCGGGCCGACCGACTTGTTGAACGGAGCCCGCGGGAAGATGCCGTCGGCGGCATCTTTCTTCAGCCGGATTGCCACGGCCCGGCTGTTGTTGTAGCCGGGGTAGGGCAGCAGGCAGTCACCGGTCGCGCAGGTAAAGCCGCCCCGGTCCGGATGCTCGGCGACATCGCGCCAGCCGTTCCAATCGCCGTCTTCCCAGTTCTCGCAGAACAGCACGGCATCGCCCTGGCAGGCGGGCTCCGCACTGGCACGATTGGTGTTTTCCGCATGCGCGTTGAAAAACGCACCCATTCCGGCGCTGGCCAGCAGCAGAATGGCCGCACTCTTGGCAAAGTTGTTGCGATTCATAAGCGACTTGTTCACTTGCATCCCTCTGGTTGCCGGCGACAACAGCGAACTGCTGTCGTCCTGGTGAACGGCGCCAATTCCGAAGGCGCCGGACCGATGCGCACACACGGCAGCGACGGTCGTTGCTGGCCGGACATTATTCGCGCCTGATCCGGGTGTTACTGTCTTGTGCGTCACAGGAATCGGCGGAATTCGATCACAAACTGCAATGAAACGGGCCGGTTTCGCGGAGCGCCGAAGATCAAGAACAAGCCGGCAGGCTTTGCCGCTTCGGAAGATGAAGTTGCTGCTGCATTCGTTCGGCGCTCAGCGCGGATCATGGCATTGCCTGGCAATCCGATTCGCTTTTTGGATCGGTTCGATCGAATAAAAACGATTCCGTTTTTTTGCCTAATTGAAAGTGCCTCCTTCCATGTTTTCAGGCTCGGAGACTTGGGCATATGGCGCCGTCTGGCGGGCCGCAATGCTCTACGGACGCAGGACAGCGTCCGGGGCCGTTGCGCGGCTGAGGAGAAGAATGCCCGGCGGCGAAGAGGGCCGCGCCGTTCCCGTGGGCAGGCGGCGGAGTCCACATGCCCGCGGCGGTTTACGAATACAGCCGCTGCTCGACCGCTTCGACGCCATGCCGAGCCGGCTGCGGCAGCCTCGATACCACGCTGCGGAACTTGCCGGCGGCGGTGCGCGGTATGCGTTCCAGAAAGCGCAGCTCGATCTGCATGTCGCGGCCGACGCGCAGGCTCAGGGCTTCGACCAGGCGGGCGCCGACACTGGGGTCATAGGCGTTGTCGCGGACGAGGTTGACCTCCAGGCGGTTTGGCGCGACCTGGACGATCTGGGCTTCCTTGATGCCCGTGAGTCCCTTGAAGAGCGGGTCCAGGCGGCCGATGCGGCGGCCGTCGGGGGTGACGATCACGTCGTCCACCCGCCCCAGCAGCGATTCCACCACCGGCCAGGCACGTCCGCAGCCGCAGCTCCGGTCGGAGGCGATGGCGGAGTCGCCGATCCGGTAGCGGATCATCGGCATTGCGTCGTTCAGGAAGCCGGTGCAGATCAGCTCACCCGCCTCGCCCGGAGCGGCTGGCCGGCCGTCTTCGCGGACGATCTCGACGATCCCGTATTCGGGGTTGACGTGGTAGCTGCCGTGCTCGCACTGGGTGATGCAGGCTGCCAGCTCGGCGCTGCCGTACTGGTCATACACCGGACAGCCGAACGCCTCTTCGATCAGTGCCCGCTGATGCTCCAGCAGGGTTTCCGAGGACGTGACGATGGCCTTGGGACGAATGCGCGGCAGCTCGGGCCGTTCCGTCAGATACAGGGCCAGGGTGTAGGCCGCCGATGGATAGGCGTCGATGTAGCGCGGTCGGAAGCGGGCGATGCAGCGGATGTAGGCCTCGGCGGTGCTGTCGGAAAGGTGGTAGCTCGAGCACAGCAGGGTGTTCATGGCCCAGTTGCTGCGCCAGTAGGGAGGTTCCAGCCGGCCTGCAGGCAGCAGCATGCGGCCGGCGAAGGTGACGCTGCGGTCGCGGCTGCGGACGCCGGCAGTGCGCAGGAAGCGCTCGAAAAAGGCGTAATTCCGGCGCAGGGCATCGGCTGTGGCGCGGATGACGAGCGGGCTGCCGGTGGTTCCGCTGGTATTGATCGTGTGCAGCGCGCCGCCGGCGACATTATCGGCGATCAGCAGCCCGGTCCTGGTCCGTACCGTGTCCTTTTCCAGTATCGGCAGAGCGCGGCCGAGATTGTCCGGGTCGATGCCGTCGGGAGAAATGCCGTGCTCGGCAAACAGGCGGGCGTACCAGGGGACGTGCCGGGCGGCATGGGTCAGCAGCCGGCGCAGCTCGACCGCCTGGAGTTCCGCAAGCTCTGATCGCGAATACCGCTCGGTGCGCAGCAGTCTCGCCAGGTGCTGCCGGTAGCTGCCGCCATAGCGGGCCCGGTAGAGGGAAAAGCCATAAGCCGACAGCAGCAGGTTCTGCATCCAGACCGGGCTGCGATCGTAGACCGCCTGCGCCAGTTCGTTGTTCATGCGCTTGGAGTTCCTTCTCGGCCGAATACCGCGGCGCACCGGCAGGGCGACCGCCGGTGAATATCCGCAAGTCAGAGAATTAGAGTCATCTGCTTAGGTGTGGATGGAAGTCGCGATTGTCAATGCAGCGGCGTATCAGCTCTGCTGGTGGCCGGTGACGGCAGGGGCGGCCGTCGGCGCCGCGGGCGGTGCGGTGCGATGGAGATAGACGTAGTGCCGGCGCAGCAGCGGCAGGTCAAAATGCCAGCGATGGGTGCGGCCGTAAGGGGTCCAGCCGGTGCGCTGGGCCCAGCGCCGGGCGGCCGTGTTGGTCTCATGGATATGGGTGATGAGCTGGCGCATGCCACGGCTGGCCGCGAGCCGGAACATGGCGTGGGCAAACGGCACCGCTGCGCCCCCGGGGTAGCGCAGGCCGGCCGGCAGGGTGAGCAGGCATTCGACCTGGCCGACATCGGGGGCAAGCGGCGGGTACATGCCGGCCCAGTGTGGCAGGTGCTGCAGCCGGTGGTTGTCGTGATGGCTGAACAGCCACTGCATGCACAGGGGGCGGCCGTCCAGCAGCCAGACATAGCCGCCCCGAAGACCGTGCCGCCACAGCGTCAGGGCCGTACGGACCTGCGGCTGATCCCTCCACGGATGTGCCGCCAGCGCATCGATGAAAGCCTGCGTCACCGGCGTTGGCACGGCCGGCGAGGGTTCGCCGCGCGGCAGGCTGAGCCGGTAGCGGATCCAGGTCTGGCTGTGCAGGCGGGCGCCCAGCGCGGCTTCGCAGGCGCCGCCCAGCCTGCCGGCTATCCGCGCCGCCCACGGCGACAGCCTGAGCCGGTGCCGGTCGATGCACAGCCAGTCGGCGCTGCATGTGTTTGGGCGCATCCGCTTCCTGCTCTTGCCTGGGTCAGTCCCGCCGCACGGCGGCAGCGGCCGTATTGCATGGCGCCGCGTACTGGCGCAGATAGGCTTCCAGCATGACGTCGAGGGAGAACTGCGTGGCGATCCGCTGCTGAGCCGCCCGGCCGAACCGCTGGCGCCGCGCCGGATCCAGGGCCAGCGCTAGCAGCCGTGCCTGCACGGCGGCGACATCGCCCGGCTCGACCAGATAGCCTGTGCTGCCGTCGGTGACCAGCTCGCTGTTGCCGCCGACCCGGGTCGCCACCACCGGCAGGCCGGCCGCCATGGCTTCCAGGATGCTGCAGGACAGGCCTTCGGTGTCGGAGCAAAGGGCGAAGATGTCGCTGGCGGCCAGCAGCGCCGGGACGTCATCGCGCCGGCCGAGGAAGTGCACGCGTTCGGCGATGTCCAGTTCCGTAGCCAGGCAGTGCAGCTGGTCGCGGAGCGGCCCGTCGCCGACCAGCAGCAGGTGGGCCGACTGGGGAGTGTCCAGGCCGGCGAAGGCGCGCAGCAGCAGCTGGTGGTTCTTCAGGCGCACCAGACGCCCGACGCAGATGACGAGAAGATCCGCGTCAGAAAGCCCCAGCGCCTGTCGCAGGTCCGGGACCTGCGGGGCCGGCATGCTGCTGGTGCCGTTGTAGACGGTCCGCAGTGCCTGCCGCCAGAACAGGCCACGCCGGCGGTAAAAGGCCTCCATGTCTTCGGATACGCATACCAGCCGGGTTCCCAGCAGAGCCGCCAGCTGCAGCAGATGGATGCGCGCCGGCCGCTCGTCGACGACGTAGACGTCGTGCAGGGTGCCGACATGGGGAACGCCCGCCAGCAGGCAGGCCGGCGCCGCGGCGGTGATGGGGCCAAACAGATGGGAGTGGAGAACATCGATTTCCCGCGCCCGCAGCAGGCGGCTGAGCTGCAGGGCGAACAGCGGCAGCGTCCGGGTCGATTTGTAGTAGCGGTGGCCGGGGAGGACATGCTGCTCGACACCCAGCTGCCTGGCCTGCCTGCTCAGGTAGGGGCTGCCGAAGTGCAGCAGCACCGGGTCGACCGACCGCATCCGCAGCTGCCGGCAGAGCTCGAGCACCACGGTTTCGGCGCCGCCTTCGGCTGCTGTGTCGATGAATTGGGCGACCCGCATGCGCATCATTCTCCTGTGCCGGCGCAGCGGAGCACCGGGCCGGCAGCCGTGGAGTCGTCTTGCTTGTATCGTGCAGCGGCGTGGCCGATGACGGCGAGAATGATTTTTGTGGCCCCGACGGACTCGCATTATGCGCCGCTGTCCCCATCTGATATGGGCATGCAAGCACAATAAGCAAAGATCCGAGGTCGCATGGAAGCATTGTTCTGGATCGGCCTGTTCGGCGCGCTCTACAGCTACTTCCTCTATCCGCTGCTGCTGTTGCTGGTATCCCGGCCACGGCCGCTGCTGCCTGCCGCCGGGGAACTGCCGTCCATCAGCCTGATCGTCACCGCGCATAACGAGGCGCGCCGCATCGGCGCCAAGCTCGACAACTGCCTGGAGCTCGACTATCCCCGCGAGCGGCTGGAGATCCTGGTGGCGTCGGACGCGTCGGACGACGAGACCGACGACATCGTTGCCGGCTATGCCGACCGGGGCGTCCGTCTGGTGCGCGCCGTGCAGCGGCAGGGCAAGGAATGGGCGCAGCTGCTGGCGGTGCGGGCGGCGCAGGGAGAGATCCTGGTGTTCTCGGATGTGGCGACCATGATTCCCGCCGATGCCCTGCGTCGGCTGGCGGTGGATTTCGCCGATCCGAAGGTGGGCGCGGTGTCGAGCGAGGACCGCTTCGTCGCGCCTGGCGGGCAACTGGTCGGCGAGGGGCTGTACGTGCGCTACGAAATGTGGCTGCGGCGCCTGGAGTCGGGTGCTGCCGGGCTGGTCGGCCTGAGCGGATCGTTCTTCGCGGCCCGGCGCGAGGTCTGCGAGCAATGGGACGTGCTCGCGCCCAGTGATTTCAACACCGCCCTGAACAGCGTCCGCAGGGGCTATATCGCCATTTCCGACCCGCAATTGCTGGGCTACTACCAGGCGATCCAGGACGAGAGCCACGAGTACCAGCGCAAGCTGCGCACCGTGCTGCGCGGCATGACCGGCCTGCTGCGGCGGCCGGAAGTGCTCAACCCGCTGCGCTACGGCTTCTTCAGCATCCAGGTGTTCAGCCACAAGGTGATGCGCTGGCTGGTGCCGTGGTTTCTGCTGCTGCTGCTGGCGGCCTCGGTCAGCCTGGCCGGCAGCCACTGGTTCTACAGCCTGGCGCTGGCCGGGCAGCTGGCCTTCTACCTGCTGGTGCTCGGCGGCGCGCTGTCAGCCAGGCTGCGGCAGCATGCGCTGGTGAAAGTGCCGTATTTCTTCGTGCAGGTGAACGTGGCCATCGCCCATGCGCTGATCGCCTTCCTGTGCGGCAAGCGCATTACCCGCTGGCAGCCGTCAGAGCGATGAGTATCGGCATGCTGCCTCCGGCCGGCGACCCGGTCGTCCTCGGCGACGACCAGGCCGCCAATGCCCGCCTGTGGCGGCAGTGGCTGCCGTACCAGCCGGCGCTGTATGCCTCCGGCACGGCGGCGCTGGCAGCCGCGGTGACGGCGGCGCTGGCAACCGGACACGGCCGTACCGAGGTGGTGCTGCCGGGCTACGGCTGCCCGGCGCTGGTCAGCGCGGTACTGCATGCCGGCGGCCGGCCGGTGCTGGTCGATCTGGAGCCGGAACGCCCCTGGCTGTCGCGGCAGGCGCTGGAGGCGGTGCTGGGGCCGCGGACGGCGGCGGTGGTGGCGGTCAGCCTGCTCGGCATCCCAGAGCGGCTGGCCATGCTGCGCAAGGCCGCGGACCAGGCCGGCGCGCTGCTCATCGAAGACAGCGCCCAGGCCTATCCGCCGGCCGGACTGGCGAACGGCAGCGCCGATCTCGTCGTCCTCAGCCTCGGGCGCGGCAAGCCGGTCAGCCTGCTTGGCGGAGGCATCGTGCTGTGCCGCGACCTGCGACTGGCGGCGCGGCTGCCGGCGCCGCAGCCGCCGGCCGGCAGCCGCTGGCGGCTGCGCGCCAAGGCGGCAGCCTACAACCTGCTGCGCCGGCCCCAGCTCTACTGGATACCGGAACTGCTCCCGCTGGGGCTAGGGGAAACCCGCTACCAGCCCCTGCACGGCCTGGCGGCGATGGACCAGGTCCGGCAGCAGCTGCTCGGTGCCGCCGTCGAGCGTTACCTGCAGCAGCAGGAGCAGCGCATTCGGTCGCTGCTTGGCCGGCGGCTGGCCGGCTTCGCTGGCGAATTGGTCGACCTGGCGGCGCTCTGCGCCCCGCAGCGGCGCCTGCTCCGGTATCCGCTGCTGGCGCCGACGCCGGTGCTGGCCGATCGGCTCGCCCAGGCACTGAGGCGCGCCGGCCTGGGGGCAACCCGCATGTACGGCACGGCGCTGCCGGAGGTGCCGGGCTTGCCGCAGGGGATAGCCGGCGGCGAGCTGCCGCAGGCGCGTGATTTCGCCGCGCGCCTGCTCACGCTGCCGGTGCACCAGGGGGTGACGGGGGTGCATGTCGAACGGATGCTGGCGGTGATCGGTGCCGTGCTGGGGGAACCGGACGGTCGGAGGGTCGAGGATTGGGCGGAGAAGCAGGGATGAAGATCTTACACGTGGTTGGTGCCAGGCCGAACTTCATGAAGGTCGCGCCGATCATCGATGCCTTCGACGCCTATGCCGGCAGTCCGGAGGCCGAGGTCGAGGTGCGGCAGGTGCTGGTGCATACCGGCCAGCATTACGACAGGGCGATGTCGGAGCTGTTTTTCGAACAGCTCGGCATGCCGAAGCCGGACATCAACCTGAGTATCGGATCCGGCCCCCACGGCTGGCAGACCGGGCGGATCATGGAGGCCTTCGAACCGGTGCTGCTCGAGCAGCGGCCGGATCTGGTGCTGGTGGTCGGCGACGTCAATTCGACGCTGGCCTGCGCCATCGACGCCAAGAAACTCGGCATCCCGGTCGCCCATGTCGAGGCCGGCCTGCGCAGCGGCGACCGCAGCATGCCGGAAGAGATCAACCGGCTGGCGACCGATGCCATCTCCGACCTGCTGTTCGCCACCGACAGGATCGCCTGCGAGGCCCTGCGCCGGGAAGGCGTTCCTGAAGAGCGAATCCATTTCGTCGGCAACGTCATGATCGACAGCCTGCTGAAGCATCGCGACCAGGCGCTGCGGCAGCCCACCCTGCGCCAGCTGGGACTGCTCGGCCCGGAGGGCAAGCCGCAGCCTTACGCCGTGGTGACCCTGCATCGCCCGAGCAACGTCGACGATCCGGACGCGTTGCGGGAGATCGTCGCAGCGCTGGCGCTGCTGGGGCGCGAGATGCCTGTCATGTTCCCGGTCCATCCCCGTTCCCGGGGCCGGTTCCGCGAGTTCGGTCTGCAACCGCTGCTGGCCGAACACGGCGGGATACGGCTGCTGGAGCCGCTCGGCTATCTGGATTTCGTCAACCTGATGGCGAACGCCAGCCTGATCCTGACCGACAGCGGCGGCGTTCAGGAAGAAAGCACCATCCTGCGGGTGCCGTGCCTGACCCTGCGGCCCAATACCGAGCGGCCGATCACCATCGAGCAGGGGACCAACCGGCTAGTGCCCAGCAGTCGCTGCGCCGATATCGTCGCAGCGGTCCGGGAAGTGCAGCAGGCGACGGCCGTCCGGGAGGTCCAGCCCGAGCTGTGGGATGGCCGGGCGGCGGAGCGGATCGTCAGGGCGCTGGTGAACTGGTTTCTGCGGCAGCGGCTGCCGCCGGCCGGATAATGCCCGGTGCCGGCCTGCCCGGGCTAGCTCCGGGCGGGATGCGGAGCCGGCCTTGGGTCGCGGGACAGGGTCCACAGCGAGCGGATCACCCTGCTGCGGCCGGCCGACTGGCGGGCGAGGTCCGCCAGCCATGCCAGCCTGGCCGCCGGGCGGGGCGGGAAGGCCCGGACGCAGGAGTAAGGGCGCGGCTGCATCCGCCACTGCTGGTACCAGGCGTAGTCCGTGAGCAGGTTGATTTCGCGGATGGCGCCGCTGTCGTAGGCGTGCCTGACGAGGCGCTCGAAGAGCATGCTGCCGGGAGAGCATTTGGCATATCCGGCATCGTAACCGAGCTTCCAGACCACCACGGCGCTGTTGAAGCGGACGGCCAGGTTGGCGGCGATGGTCTTCTCGCCGGCGTTGAGCAGGTGCCACTCCAGCCAGCCGGCGGCAGCGAGGCGGCGGACGAGGGTGCGGTAGAAGGCCACCTCTGAGGGCGAGTTGAGGATGGCCGTGCCTTCCGTGCCTTTCCAGCTGCGAGCCTCGACTTCCATGAAGCGCGGCAGCAGTTCGGGGCTTGCCGCAGCCCCGCTGAGGAATTCGGTGGTGACGTGCGGCAGCTTGCCCAGCTTCCTGGCGGCCTTGTTGAGGTTGCTGCGGAAGTTGCCGCTGAGGCTGGCGCGGTAATGGTCGAAGCTGCCCTGGATCGGCAGGTAATAGCCGCTGCCGGCGTAACGCACGGTCGCCTTCCAGCCGCTCGGACCGGCGGTACAGGCCGCCGGTGTCGGGGAATCGGCCGCCAGCCGCGGGAACTCGATCCGGATGTGCTTCGGGTAGCGTCGGGCGGCCGCTGCCAGCAGGGGCGCCAGCGCGATAGCTTCCCGGCCCGGCGCGAGCACCGCATCGCCGGTGTGGGTATGCGGATCCTGCGGTGCCTGCAGGGTGCGGGCGGTGGAGCCGGCGATCAGCGGCAGCACGCCGATCAGGCGGTCGTCCTCCCAGGCCAGGAAGCAGCACCATGCCTGACCGGGCTCCAGCCGGTGCTCCAGGTGGGTCGCCACCCAGGCGTGGGACTGCTGCGGATTGCAATGGCGCGCTTCCAGGCAGAGCCGGTTCCAGGCCTGCGCATGCGGTTCCAGCGCCGCCAGATCGTCGATGGCTTCGGTTCTGATCAAGGCAACGAATACTCCCAGCTGGTGATGGCGCCGCAGGTCCGGGGCAGGAGTCGTTCAGGGGCTGGGCGCGTTCTGCCAGGCTCCGGCCGGCCTCGGCGGCCGGAGCGGAAGATCCGGCCGCGGGGACTGGCGGGCGCGGCGGGCAGCCAGCTTGCGCTCCCAGTTCAGGGCGGTGGCAACGATCCGGTGGATGTCGTCGAACCGGGGTGTCCAGCCCAGGGCCGCGCGGATCCGGCTGGCATCCGCGATCAGCATGGGCGGATCGCCGAGGCGACGCGGCTCCTCGCGGATCTCGAGCGGGGAGCCGCTGGCTTCTTCCACCGCCCTGAGCACCTCGCGAACGCTGTAGCCGTGGCCGTAACCGCAGTTGAGGGTGAGCGGCGCGCCGCCATCGCGCAGGTAATCCAACGCCTTGACATGGGCGTCCGCCAGGTCTTCGACGTGGATGTAGTCGCGTACGCCGGTGCCGTCGGGGGTCGGATAATCGGTGCCGAACACGGACACGTGGGAGCGCGCGCCGACCGCTGCCTCACACGCCACCTTGATCAAGAGCGTGGCCTGGGCGGTGGACTGGCCGATCCGCCCTTCCGGGTCGGAGCCGGCGACGTTGAAGTATCGCAGCGCCACATAGCGCAGCGTCGAAGCCTGTGCCAGATCCCGGAGCATCCATTCGCTCATGAGCTTGGACCTGCCGTACGGGTTGATCGGCGCGGTCGGGGTGTCCTCGTCGGCAATGCCGCCGGCCGGGGTGCCGTAGACGGCGGCGGTGGAGGAAAAGATGAAATGCCGGATTCCCGCCCGCTGGCAGCATTCCAGCAGGTTGCGGGTATTGGCGGTGTTGTTGCGGTAGTATTTCAGCGGGTCGCTGACCGATTCCGGCACCACCGTGTGCGCCGCAAAGTGCATCACCGTGTCGATCCGGCGCTCCTGCAGCAGCCGGGAGACCAGCCACTGGTCGCCGACGTCTCCGATCACGAGCTCGGCGCCGATGACGGCGTCGGCGAACCCGGTGGAAAGGTTGTCAAGAGCGATGACCGTTTCGCCGCGGGCGGCCAGCTGCTTGACGACATGGCTGCCGATGTAGCCGGCGCCGCCGGTCACAAGGATGGCGTTCTTGTTCAAGAGAGCTCCTGTCCGCCTTGGATTGTTCTGCTGTCGCGCGGGCAGCCGCCGCCGTCCGCCTTCGCGGGCGGGCAGCGGCTTTGCCTCAACATCTAGATGAGCGCGACAGGCGGTCGATTCAATGCGCTGCGACTGCGTCGCGGAGCTCTCGCCAAGCGTCGAGCATGTGGTTATACTTGCGCTCCGCCGCGCGGGGCCTGGACACGGAACGCGCGGAGGCGGTTGACACGGCTGGCTTCTGTCATGAAACTACGCCGTTCACGCGCTGGAGGGGTTCCCGAGCGGTCAAAGGGGGCAGACTGTAAATCTGCTGGCTCAGCCTTCGAAGGTTCGAATCCTTCCCCCTCCACCAGCTTATCGCTGGCAGTGTCGCGATACGATTTTCCGGCAGCGGCGCCTGGCGCCGCTGCGGTTCCGGCGGTCAGCGAGCCGCCGGGGCGGTTAAGGCCGGCGGTGCCGGTGCCGCTGACTGCCCGTGCTTGCTTTGAGCGGGCAGTGCGGGAGCAAGGCTGTGCGGGTGTAGTTCAATGGTAGAACCTCAGCCTTCCAAGCTGATGATGTGGGTTCGATTCCCATCACCCGCTCCATCAGCAGAAGGCCGGCGTTCGAGCGCGGCCTTCGGGTGCAGGTAGCAGGGCCCATGTAGCTCAGTTGGTAGAGCACGTCCTTGGTAAGGACGAGGTCACCGGTTCAAGTCCGGTCATGGGCTCCATTCATTGCAAGTGTTGTTCGGGACGGACGTGGCGAAGCATTTCTCGCGCCATTGGGAGCCTATCCGAATGGCTCTGGCCGTCGCGAGGCGATTGTCGGGCGGTGTCGGTTTCGCCCGAGCGGGGAAGGTGGTCTGGCGCGACAGCGGCAGGCCGGCATTGTTCGGATAGGCTCTAACGGATAGTCGGGGAGACATTGCCGTGTCCAAGGGTAAGTTTGAGCGTACGAAGCCGCATGTGAACGTTGGGACGATTGGTCATGTTGACCATGGCAAGACGACGCTGACGGCGGCTTTGACGAAGATTGGTGCGGAGCGGTTTGG